>TARA_B100000686_G_scaffold152904_1_pt1 | contig 40581 bp, 55 predicted proteins | sample TARA_B100000686 | Tara Oceans TARA_B100000686 (sample SAMEA2622733) | marine metagenome | biome: marine biome (ENVO:00000447); feature: marine epipelagic mixed layer (ENVO:xxxxxxxxx); material: "saline water (ENVO:00002010), including plankton (ENVO:xxxxxxxx)" | depth 150 m | reverse complement strand
GCATTGTTCTTGAAAATGAAGGACATCCGGTAAATGTGATGCGCATGGAGGAGTGGGGCGTTCCTGACTACTACGAGTTGGTAATGGTAACCAGTGAAGATTATCTGTCTAAGAACTCTGACGTAGTCGAAAGATTTACTAGAGCCGTTAGTAAGGGATATACCGATGCTATTTTTGATCCTCAAACAGGGGTTGACGTATTAAAAAAACATGCTCCTGAGATTGATGAAAGTGTAGACAGGCCTGGAGCCGATTTGCTGCAAGAACTGTGGAAAGGTAAGGAAGGCAATTTTGGAACCCAAGAAGAAGTTAAATGGGTATCTTTTGCCGAATGGATGAAAAATAAGGGAATTATAAATGAGGATGTTGATCCTAATGATGCTTTCACAGATAAGTTTTCAACCAAATAACTTGAAATAGGAAATGGTCTTGATAAGTGACAAATACAAGTAAATTAAAAGCTAAATATTATGATCTTTGGCAGTCAATGACCCACCATAGATTTGTTTCTCAGATGGCGGATGGTTCTTTATCACCGGAGATATTCAAGACATATTTTTTACAGGACTATGTATTTGTTAATGATTTGGTTCCCTTGGCGGCCCAGGGAATTGCAAAAGCTCCAAATTTAGATGCGGCTTCGATTTTTAATGGGTTTCTGGTAGGGGTTTTGGATCCAGAGAATGATTTGTTTATGCGTTTTTTTGATGAATTGGGGGCAACGCAAGAAGATTATTCTTCAGCGAAAGCATCCCCAACAACTCAAGCATTTGGAGATTTTCTGGTTAGGACCTCTTTAGAAGGCACCTTTGATGAAATAGCTTTGGTTTTATATGTCACTGAGGGAACATACCTTGATTGGGGAACGAGACTCCTGGAAGAAGGTGCAGATCCTAAAAATACTGTTTATAGAGAGTGGATCGATTTGCATGGACCATCTGTACTTGGAGGTTTAGTGTCTTGGCTGGAAAACCACATAAACAATCACTCGCAAATTACAGAGGAAAGAGCTGATTATCTATTTCATACTGCACTCAGATATGAATTTTTGTTTTGGGAATCTGCGTACAATGATGAACGCTGGTTTGATGTTTAAACTGATATGAATTTAGGGGATCAACAATGACGGCATGTATGAAGACCACACCAAAGTGTTTGACGATAGCTGGATCAGATTCTGGTGCAGGCGCCGGGATTCAAGCAGATCTCAAAACTTTCGCTGCCAATGGGGTCTATGGAACTTCTGCGATCACAGCAGTGACTGCCCAAAACACAACAGGTGTTCAAGATGTTTTAGAGATGCCGATCGATCTGATTGAAAATCAAATTGATTCTGTACTTTCAGATATTGGAGCAGATGCTGTTAAAACCGGAATGTTATCTAGCTCAGAAATTATTGGAAGTGTGGCCGAAAAATTAACTCATTACCAAATAAAAAATGTGATTGTAGATCCTGTAATGGTGGCAAAAGGTGGAGATAAACTTTTGCAGGATGAAGCAATTTCCGTATTAAAGGACACATTGATCCCCATCGCTTTAGTTGTGACCCCTAATGGGCCGGAGGCTACGGCAATCACAGGGGTAGATGTTGTAGATATAGAAAGTGCGAAGATAGCCGCAGTAAGGTTGGTGGAGATGGGTTCGAAATCAGCTGTTGTTAAAGGTGGGCATTTAGATGAAGGTCCAGCTACTGATGTGTTGTATGACGGTAGCTCATTTCATTTGTTCAGTACTCGGAGGGTAGAAACCGCCAACACCCACGGCACAGGGTGCACATTTGCTTCTGCAGTAGCTGCAGGTATAGCAAAAGAGATGTCCATAAGAGATTCAGTTAGCCAGGCAAAAGCCTATGTGACGGGGTCTATTAGAGGTGACTTGAAAATAGGGAACGGACATGGACCATTAAATCATTTCCACGAGTATTGGATATCAGAGTAACGTTGAGTTGATTGATCAGGCATCTCAAGGTGTTATGATTCACGGGTTTTGGATTGTTTATTGGCTGGAGAGATAAATGGAATCTATTGAAGTAAGTCCTGAATTAAAAAAGGGAAGAAATCAATTAGCCGTAACGGTGACCCTTGGACACGCGGTTAAACATGTATTTAATTCTGCTCTGCCTATTCTTTTAACATTAATGAAGGGTGATTTGGCTTTGTCAAACACCCAATATGGCGTTATTACCAGTGTCGGTAGGGGTACAAGTGGCGCTACGACTATGGTTGCAGGATATTTGGGGGAAAGATTCGCCAACCGATCTGGTCTAATGCTTTTTATCTCTTTGAGTATGATGGGTATATCGTATTTTCTTCTTGGGTTTGCCCCGAGTTTTTGGTGGGTATTGGCTGTGATGTTATTGGTTGGCATAGGACCATCTTTGTATCACCCACCGGCAATAGCTTCTCTATCAAGGAAATTTCCAGATAGAAGAGGATTTGCTATATCTCTACATGGTACAGGGGGTTCTGTTGGGGAAATGCTTGGCCCTATAGTGGTTGGTTTGCTAACGACCAAGTCTGTAAGCACGGCCTCGATTATATCGCTCACTTACTTAGTAGCTTTCGAATGGAATGAAGTTCTTAAAATCAGTGTTTTCCCAGCCTTAGTATTCGCTGTACTTGTTTATTTGATGATGAGAAATATTCCCACTGCTGATAGCGATACCGCGTCACTAAGAGATTATTTTGGGGATGTTGGCTTATTGCTCAAAGAGAGGGTTATGCTTGGCCTTATCTTTGTTACTGCTTTTCGGGCCATGGCTCAAGCAACGATCGTTGCATTCTTGCCAGTGTATTTGCACGAAACACTAGGGAAAGATGAAATAACAACAGCACTTTTTATTGCTGGGGCCCAGGCAACGGGAATAGTAGCTCAACCTATCATGGGATTGTTGTCCGATAAGTATGGTAGGAAAATAGTCCTAGTTCCTGCAATGACTGTTTTAGGCATTCTATATTTGAGCCTAAGTTTTGCAGATGATGGTATTCAACTGATACTTAGTGTTCTGGCAATGGGTGCATTTGTATATTCGTTGCATACAATATTTATTGCAGCAGCAATGGATGTGGCTAAAGGGAGAGCGCAGTCTACAGTAGTTTCGTTGATATATGGAGCCAGCTTTTTAGGCACAATTGGACCGGTAATAGCTGGTTTGTTATCTGACGCTGACATCGCTGATTTAGGGATCAAAATATGTTTCATTTTCAGTGGGATTGTTGCCTTGGTGTCCACCGTAATATTGGCAGGCCTGAAACTGCCTAAGACAATTAATCAACAGCAAATCCATTAGCACCGACTGGAATAAGGAATCAAATGTTAATCATATATGGTTCTGTCTGTTTTTCAGTTGTTACCATTGGGCCACTTTCATAGTAGAACAAATCGATTTCAGATCTGACTCCGAATTCTCCAGGTATGTATATCCCAGGCTCTATGGTAAATCCGATTTTTGGGCTTACGGTCCGGGTGTCATGAGTTTCCCACCCGTCTAGATTAACAGCATTCCCATGCGCTTCTTTGCCTAAGCTGTGACCTAACCTATGGCTGAAATATTTGCCGTAGCCCGCGTTATTAATATAGTTTCTAGCTTCAGCATCGACTTCCCATCCTTGGAGTAGTCTTCCCTCCATGTGAGCTTTTTCTAGCAAGGAAACCGCAGCATCGCGACTGCCTATAACAGTGTTGAATACCTCTCGGTGCTTACTGGGTACTTTGTCCCCGATATATGCTGTCCAAGTTATATCCGCACAAACGGATGGTTCATCTTCTATTCTTCCCCAGAGATCAATTAAAAGCCAATCCCCTTTCTGCATTGATACTGAATTAGATTCTGTAGGCTCGAAATGAGGGTCTGCTGCATGAGCGTTGATCGCTACAACTGGCCCGTCAGGAGTTTTAAGATTACGCTTGGTGAATCTATCTCGTATAAATTCTGCTACCTCAAACTCTGTAATATTCGATCCTATATTTTCACCAATGAAATTGAAGGCTTCTTTGACTGTAGAGGTTAAAATTTCAGAAGCTTTTAGGTGGGAATTTAGCTCTTTTTTGGACCATCTCTGCGTAGCGTACTGAATTAAATTAGCAGAAGTTACCACGTCAACACCTAAACTTTTAATCAGCTCTAGGGTCCCTCCATCAATTTTTGTGACCCTTGGTAGGACTCCCATAGGTGAGTATTCCATGGCAACCTTGCCTTGTTGAGGGAGATGAGATTTCAGGGAATTGATCATTTGGGCTCTACTGACCCAGTATTCTGCTTTTATTCCTAGGTGTTCAAACCTATTTTGATCGACAAAACTTACAATAAGTTTTGGATCAGAACTTGCAGGTATCCATAGCCAACATGGCCTTGTGATGTTAGGTATATAGCCAACTGTGTCCGAAAAAATGGGATTCATACCTCTGTAGTCGTAAAGGAGCCACCCGTCAATTTTGTTTTCTTGCATGTATTCCTGGGCTTGAGCAATTACTCCCAGGATGGAGTTCTCGTGTTGAAGCATTTAATCTACCTTCCGTCCTCTGTCATATTCTTTAACAAAATTTAAAATTCCATTTGCTGTAACTTCGGTTTGGTCTCCCTTGGTCAAATCCCTAAGAGTGTATAAACCGGCGGATATTTCATCATCTCCAATGATTATTACGTGGGATGCATTCATATGGGATGCATACCGCATTTGACTTCTTAGTCCTCTTGATGGCCCTACGAATGCCTCTTTTCCAAGTTGTCTAACCTGAGACGATAGCCGAATTGTCTCTTTTTTCGCCTTTTCTCCGATATGAGCAAACATGATGCTTAACTCGGGGGTGTCTGCAAAATTCACCGAAAGTCTTTTAACGTTTTCGATTACCCGTTCTATTCCCATTCCAAAACCGATGCCGGGTGTCGATGGTCCTCCCAGCTGTTCTAGTAAGCCGTCATAACGTCCTCCTCCTGCTATCACATTTGTCCTTTTTTGAGTGGGAGGACTTATTTCGTAAACCGTTCTTGAATAGTAATCCAAGCCTCTAACCAAAGTATTATCAAGTTGAAATGCGATACCTGTGTTTGACAGATATTCTTGGAGCTGGACCCAGTGTGAGTTGCAGGGCAGGCAAAGATATTCAATACTTTTTGGAGCTGATTCAATCACTGGTTGGCAGGATTCTATTTTGCAATCTAAAAGCCGAAGAGGGTTTGTATCTAATCGTCTTACACAATCTGGACAGAGTGTTTGAGAATAATTCTGATAATAGGCTGTTAAAGCAGATATATATTTAGGTCTGCAATCTGAGTCACCAATACTGTTGATGTTAAGAGATATATCATCGATCCCTACTTTTTTTAAAAACCTCCATGAAACTTCTATAACCTCAGCATCTATATACGGATCTGATTCACCAAAGGCCTCTATTCCGAATTGATGAAAAGCTCTGAATCTACCTGCCTGAGGCCTCTCGTATCTGAAGTTAGGGCACAAGTAAAAAAGTCGCACAGGCTGGGGCAAGTTATGCATACCGTGCTGAAGGTAGGCGCGGCATACAGAAGCCGTACCTTCTGGTCGAAGAGTTAGGGAATCACCCCCTCTGTCTTTAAAGGTGTAAGTTTCTTTCTCAACTATGTCGGTAGAATCACCAATACCTCTAACAAAAAGGTTGGTATCTTCAAACACTGGCGTATCAATTCTACGGTAACCGAAACTTTCAGCGACTTGAGAAGCTGTGCTCTCTATATAACGCCAGTATTTCTGATCTTCAGGTAACACATCACTGGTACCTCTTGGGGCTTGGAATTCCATTTTATCTCCCTCTATTTTGGCACCAGAACATTTTATATTAAAAAACAAAGATGGGGCTCCCTTCGTCATACTGGTTAACTTGGGATATAATTTGCCAACTTTCAAAATATATCCTTGCAAAATAAATAAGATAGGAAATGGACAGCTTGAAACGATTTGGACTCTCAGAGTACCGAACAGATTGCAGAGGTCCGCTCAATGGTTAATATTGGGAATGTAATTGTCGATGATGACTTATATGAAAAGATGGGTCATTATCTTTCAAATGACAAGGTAGAATTAGTTGCCCAGGCTTATGCATTCGCTGAAAAAGCGCATGCAGGTCAGAAACGGCTTTCGGGAGAGGCATTTTTCGAGCACCCAAAGCAAACGGCATTGTTTTTAGCGGATCTGCGATTGGATGCTAGTGCTCTCTCAGCAGCCTTACTTCATGATGTTTTGGAAGATTGTGATGTCACCTTTGAAGAATTGTCTGACGAATTTGGAAACGATGTAGCTGCTTTAGTAGATGGTGTCACTAAACTCACCAATGCGGAGGTAATGGGAGACTCACAGTTTTTGTCTGGTTCCCAAAGTGCCTTCGAAGAAACCTCTTTGGAAGATATTGCTCAAGCCGAAACTTTACGAAAGATGCTTATGGCTATGGCTGAAGACGTTAGAGTGGTATTAATAAAACTTGCTGACAGACTACATAATATGAGAACGGTTTCTTCATTGCCTCAGGGTCGTCGCGAGGCTATGGCAAAGGAGACATTGGAAATATACGCTCCGTTAGCGCACAGGTTGGGTATTTGGGAAATAAAATGGATGCTAGAGGATTTGTCATTTCAACAAATCGATCCTGATGCATATAAACAAATTTCACTTCGTTTGAATACTAAGCGGGGGAAACGCGAAGAGTACATCCAAAGGGTGGTGGAAATTGTAAAGCATGAGTTGGATGAGGCTGGCATTGTAGCGGAAATCTATGGTAGGCCCAAGCATATTTATAGCATTCATAAAAAAACAGAAAGGTACTATGAATCTAACCGGGAGGTTAGTGAAATTTATGATCTTTTTGCTGTGCGTATTTTAGTTAATGAAGTCAAAGATTGTTATGGTGCTCTTGGGGTCATGCACACTAAGTGGCGCCCGCTTCCAGGGCAATTTGATGACTACATAGCAAATCCAAAAGACAATCTCTATCAGTCATTGCATACGGCCGTTCTATGTGAAGAATCATCACCAGTAGAAATCCAAATTAGGACCCATGATATGCATCAAGTTGCCGAATATGGGGTAGCTGCTCATTGGCTATATAAAGAAACAGGTGAACTTGATATCCAATTCGAGGAAAAAATGACATGGCTCCGGCAGCTTTTGGAATGGCAAAGAGATGTTAGTGGGGCTGTTGAATTTGTTGAATCTTTCAAAACTGATATTTTCCAAAATCAAGTTTTCGTCTACACACCGGGCGGTGATGTGATAGAACTGCCTACAGGTTCCACTCCCTTGGACTTCGCTTATAGGATCCATACTGACGTTGGACATAGTTGTGTCGGGGCCAAGGTAAACGGAAAACTGGTGGCTTTGAATTATCATCTGCAAAATGGTGACACAATTCAAATAATGACCAGCAAAGTTACAAGAGGACCAAGTCTAGACTGGATCAATCCAAGTTTGGGTTATGCTAAAACTTCTTCAGCTCGCGCAAAAATGCGGCAATGGTTTAATCGTCAAGAAAGGCAGACAAATATAGAACGGGGGAAAGAACTGTTCCAAAAACAAGTGGCCCGATTAGACCTTAATACAGATGAATACAGAGCCGCTGAGCTGTTTAAATATAAAACGGTTGATGATATGTTTGCGGACCTTGGCGGTGGCTCATTGTCGACCTCTAAATTGATATCTAGAATATCGTTGAAATCAGATCTCATTACTGAGCAGTTAATACATTCAGTAGTACCGAAGACAGGTCCGGCGTCGGGGGTACAGGTCCTTGGAGTAGGAGACCTGCTCACAAACATTGCCAGATGCTGTAATCCGATTATGGGTGATGAAATCACGGGATTTATCACAAGGGGAAGAGGTGTCACGGTACATAGAAGATCATGTCCCAATATTATGTCAGAAGACGAGTTAGATAGAATAGTACCAGTTGATTGGGGTGAATCCAGAACCCTTTATCCGGTAAGAATCCAGTTAGACTGTTGGGACCGGGTTGGACTGTTGGGAGACGTAACATCGGTGGTTTCCAATGAGCGAATTAATATTGCCAATATTAATTCTGAAGAGTACGATGATAGGTGCGTTATTTCACTGACGGTGTATACCAATGGTATTGATCAACTAGGACATTTGTACACAAAATTAGAAGCTGTGAATGGCGTTGACGGGGTTACTAGGTTGAGGAATATTGATCCCAAAATCGAAAACTAATATTAATTGTTGTAGGAGATTTGAGGAAAGTGCCAAGTGCAAAAGCTTTTAGGGTTAGCGAAAGAAAAAAGAGTATTAACCAGCCGTTGAGATCACGTGCAAAAAATTTGGTCACTCGGACTCGTAATAAGATTGCGGAAGGTGACATGGAAGCTGCTGAAATAGCCGCAAAAGGAGCAGTAGTAGCTTTGGATAAAGCTGCCAGCAAAGGAGCTATACACAAAAATACGGCTTCTAGAAAAAAATCGAGATTAATAAGGCATCTCAACGATGCAAAGAACAGCCGGGAGTAACTGTCATGCTTAGAATTAGGCTTAGGAGGACGGGCTCCAAAAACCAGCCAAGTTATCGAATCGTAGTGGCAGATTCTCGGAAACCCCGGGATGGCAGGTTTGTTGACTATTTAGGTCACTATAACCCTCGTTTTGATCCACCTGAAATGGTAATGGACACCGAAAAAGCTCAGAAATGGATAAGCCAGGGCGCACAGCCGTCAGATGCTGTCAAACGAATAATAGAAAAAGTTTCAAATTTTTCCGGAGACTCCGAAGAAGCGGAAGAGTAAAATCTGATCTTATTGCCTTGGGAAATATCAGACTTCATTCCTCTTAATGTTTATCATGAAAGAACTTATTGAATATATAGCTAAATCTATAGTGTCCTACCCGGATGATGTTGTCGTTTCATCATTGGAAAAAGGTGATGGAAGTTTCATTTATACACTTCAGGTACATCCCGATGACAAGGGCCGCATTATAGGACGGCAAGGAAGGGTTGCTCAAGCTATAAGAAGCTTGTTAAGGGTCGCTGCTGTTAAGAGTGGTGCCCATGTGAATTTAGAGATCGAATAGTTAATCAGATTTCACTATCTGGTAATCGATTTCTTGTTTGAAAATCCGCAATCTCTTTTTTTTAGAAAAGTTTTATTCATAGTTTAGTTGTCTAGTTTGATTTTAATATGGAAGACGATTTAATTACAGTGGGAATAATCCTTGGCCCTAGAGGCTTGAAGGGCCAGTTGCGGGTCGAATCATTTTCTGATTTACCTGGCAGATTTACCAAAGGTGAATCATTCACATTGAATGGAATGGAAAGGGTACTACGAAACACAATTGATGGTACGAAGGGCTTAATTTTAGAATTTGTAGGTATTGATAGTCGTGAATGTGCCGAAAAATACCGAGGGTGCGAACTCAAGATTAGTCCTGAAAGATCTGAAAAATTAATCCCTCGAGGGAGCTACTTTCATCATGAAATCATTGGGATGGTGGTTCTAGATGAGAAGGATGTAGAACTAGGTAAGGTGATAGAGATTATTGTGACAGGAGCCAATGACGTGTATGTCATCAGTAATGCTATAGATAGAGATATTTTGATTCCTGCGATCAGTTCCGTTGTTCGGGAAATCTGTGTCGAGGATCTCACTATGAGAATAAACCTTCCCAAAGGTTTGAATACGAGACTTTAATTTTACTTTGGTGTTTGTAAACTTTTTCTACGTTGATAGACTTAACCGATTGGACCTTGAATATGCACGGATATTTTGGCTCAGTTAATCGTTGACACTCATTTTATCCATAGCTATAATTATTCCTTGTCGCCCCTGAAAGCGACGGTTTATTTATGCCAAAAAAACAGGAAAAAAATAGGGAATTGCATGCCTACTGTTAACCAGTTAATTAGGAAGAAAAGACGTAAGAAAGTGAGAAAAAATACGGCGCCAGCATTGGACCTTTCATGGAATACATTAAAAAACAAAGGGAACCGAGGCGCTGGATCTCCACACAAACGTGGAGTGTGTGTCCAAGTCAGGACTCAGACTCCGAAGAAACCTAATTCAGCGTTGAGGAAGGTGGCTAGGGTTAGGCTAACCAACGGCATGGAGGTCACCGCGTACATACCGGGGGAAGGTCACAATCTACAGGAGCATTCGGTAGTTTTGATTAGAGGGGGAAGAGTCAGGGATTTACCAGGAGTTAGATATCACGTGGTGAGAGGTGTTTTGGACACTGCAGGAGTTCAGGATCGGAAGAGGGGTCGCAGTAAATATGGAACTAGGATTGAAGATAATTAATAAAAACCAAGTCTGCACAACAAGGGACTGAATTTAGAGAAATTTTATGGCCAGAAGAAGAAGAGCGGAAATTAGAAAGATTTTGCCCGATCCCAAATATAACAGTGTGGATCTCGCTAAATTTATAAACAACATAATGCAAAACGGCAAAAAGACGGTTGCCCAGAAAATAGTTTACTCGGCGATTGAAAGCGTAGAACAGGAAGCTGGAAGATCCGGGTTTGAAGTTTTTGAACAGGCAATTAGAAATGCAACTCCGATGATAGAGGTTAGGTCTCGAAGAGTAGGAGGGGCTAACTATCAGGTACCTGCTGAGGTTAGGCCGGCTCGGAGGATGGCTTTGGCGATGAGATGGTTGGTGATGGGAGCAAGGCAGAGGTCAGGTAGAGGAATGTCAGAAAAGCTATCAGCGGAACTTTTGGATGCATCTAGGGGTCAAGGGGCGGCCGTGAGGCGTAAGGAAGAAGTCTTTAGAATGGCAGAGGCGAACAGGGCTTTTGCTCACTATCGTTGGTAATTGGTTTACTAATCTGTATTGAGGTAAATACAAGGTGGCACAGAATTCACTAAAACAAACTAGGAATATTGGGTTTATTGCGCATATTGATGCGGGTAAGACTACAGTATCGGAAAGGGTTTTGTATTTCTCCGGAAGGATACACAAGTTAGGAACCGTGGACGACGGGAATACGGCAACTGACTGGATGGATCAAGAGAGGGAGAGAGGTATTACCATCGTTTCGGCGGCAACCGCCACGCAATGGAAGGATTGGGACCTAAACATAATCGACACTCCGGGCCACGTTGATTTTACCGCTGAAGTTGAGCGAAGTTTGAGAGTACTAGATGGCGGGATAGTCGTGTTTGACTCAGTTGCTGGAGTTCAGCCGCAGTCAGAGACGGTATGGAGGCAAGCCGATAAATACCAAGTACCCCGCATATGCTTTATCAATAAGATGGACAAGGTGGGTGGTGATTACTACCATGCAATCAGTACTATAGTTCAAAGGCTGAAAGCGAATCCTGTACCCATTCAGATTCCTATGGGAAGCGAAGATCAGTTCTATGGTGTTATTAATTTGGTGGAAGGTCAGTCTTTTACCTTTGATAATGAAGGTAATATGACAGAGGGTGGGGTACCGGATGAGTTCGCTGAAGAGTTTGATACTCGGCGATCAGAGATGATCGAGAAGATTGCTGAACAGGATGATGCCCTTTTAGAGAAATTTCTTATGGAAGAAGACATTTCAGTGGAGGAACTAAGAAGAGCTATAAGATCTGCGACGATATCAAATAAGATCGTTCCGGTCCTTTGTGGTACGGCCTTAAAAAACAAGTGTGTTCAGCCTTTGTTAGATGCAATCGGTGAATACCTACCTTCACCTTTAGATGTACCTCCAGTTGAAGGTGTCAAACCAGGCAGTGATGACACTATAACTAGAGGTGCGAATAATGATGAACCATTCGCCGCTCTTGCCTTCAAAACAGTTACGGATCCCTTCATAGGTCGACTTGTCTATTTTCGAGTCTATTCTGGATCTGCGAAATCCGGTTCGAGTGTGTTAAATACTGCCACAGGAGATAGGGAAAGGTTGGGAAGGATAGTAAAGATGCATGCGGACCAAAGAGAGGATGTGGAAGAGGTCTTTGCTGGAGAAATAGCCGCAGCCATTGGACTTAAAGACACAACAACTGGTGAGACAATAAGTTCTATAGATGATCCAATTTTACTAGAGAAAATTGAATTCCCAGATCCAGTAGTTTCTGTTTCGATTGAGCCTAAGGCAAGGGCAGATCAGGATAAACTGTCTGATGCATTGGTGAAACTGTCTGATGAAGATCCGACGTTTACAATTATCTACGATGACGAAACAGGCCAAACAGTTATGTCAGGCATGGGTGAATTGCACCTGGAGATTTTGACCGATCGGATGAAGCGGGAATTTAAGGTTGAAGCCAACGTAGGGAAACCAAGGGTGGCATTCAGGGAAACTATTAGAAGAACCACAACTGCTGAAGGTAAGTTCGTCCGACAGTCAGGTGGTCATGGGCAGTATGGACATGTCATTATAGAGATGGAGCCGTTGGAAAGAGGTGAAGGGGTACAGTTCGAAAATAAAATTAGAGGAGGGTCCATCCCCACCGAGTTCATTTCTTCTGTTGAAGATGGCGTTCGAGGTGCGTTAAAAAATGGTCCTAAATCTGGATTTCCTGTAATCGATCTGTTAGTTAGGCTCATCGATGGGACCTACCACGACGTTGATTCTTCCAAAGTTTCATTTGAGATTGCTGGTTCAATGGCTACTAGAACGGCGGTGGATAGATGTAGCCCAGTTGTTTTAGAGCCAGTCATGAAGTTAGAAGTGGTTACTCCTGAGGATTATCTTGGAGAAGTGATAGGGGACTTAGGTAGACGAAGGGCAGGGGTGGAGAGTATTGACGCTCAAGGCGACACTCAGATAGTCAAGGCCTCCCTACCGTTGGCGGAGAGCTTTGGATATGCTAACGATCTTCGCTCTATCACTCAGGGAAGAGCTGGATATTCTATGGAATTTGAAAAATACTTGGAGGCGCCAGAGTCAGTTGTAGAAGCTCAGGCTACTTAGGAAAGTTAAGAAATGGTACAAAACGCACAGAAAATTAGAGTTATTTTAAAAGCATTCGACCACAGGATCCTGGATCAATCTGCTTCTCAGATAGTTGAGACGGCTGAAAGAACAGGAGCAAGGGTTGCTGGACCAGTGCCATTGCCAACAGCCATTAAGAGGTTTTGTGTTCTGAGGGCTCCCCATATAGACAAGGACTCTAGGGAGCATTTTGAAATGAGAACCCACAATCGCCTTATTGACATACATAATCCCACATCTAAGACAATAGATTCTTTAACCAACTTGGACATGCCAGCAGGTGTGGACATAGCAATCAAATTGTAGGAATCGATATGGCAATATCTGGGATAATAGGCAAGGTAATTGGGGGAACCCAATATTTTCACGAGGATGGTACAGCTGAAGCTGTTACCGCGATAGAGGCAGGTCCATGCACTATCACTCAAATTAAATCTCTTGAAAGGGACGGATATCAAAGCGTTCAGTTGGGATTTGAAACAATCAAAAAGTCAAATAAACCCAAAAGAGGTCATCTGGCGGAAGCTGGTGGAAATTTATTTCGGCATTTGAGGGAAACCAAAAGTGACGACTATGAAGAATTGGAGGTTGGCTCACAGATTGATGTGGGAATGTTCGAGGTCGGAGAGAAGGTCAATGTTACTGGCGTCTCAAAAGGTAAAGGGTTTCAGGGAGGGGTGAAAAGATATAACTTCCGGGGAGGCCCGAAGACCCATGGTCAGTCTGATAGGCACCGTGCGCCTGGGTCAATAGGGGCTGGAACGACCCCTGGAAGGGTCATAAAAGGGATGAGGATGGCTGGCAGAATGGGTGGCGATAAGGTAACTGTAAAGAATTTAGACGTCATAATGATAGACCCCGAGAAAAATATATTGTTGGTTAAAGGTGCTGTGCCCGGGCATCGAAATTCCGTATTAGTTATTTCTAAATCTGTGAAGAGTTAACGATGGTCAAACTTCAAATAAAAAATATTCAGGGTGAGAATGCAGGTGATCTGGAAGTCAGAGATGACGTTTTTTCTGTACCGGCCAAAGCAGCTTTGGTACATCAGGTAATGGTTGGTCAACTGGCCAATAAGAGACAAGGAACAGCGAAAACGAAGACCAGGTCCGAAGTGTCGGGGGGTGGGGCGAAGCCTAGGCCCCAGAAACACACCGGAAGTTCGAGGCAAGGTTCAACTCGATCACCCGTTTGGGTTGGTGGTGGAAGAGCTTTTGGGCCCACTCCAAGAAGTTATAGAAAGCGAACTCCAAAAAAGATGAGACGTTTGGCCTTGCTGTCTGTGCTGTCAGACAAAGCTCGCCATTCAGATATATTGTTGCTCGACTCTCTAGAATTGCAAGAAGGAAAGACCAAGGAGATCGTTTCCGTACTTTCCGCTTTAAATGTTTCGGGTCCGGCCTTGATAGTCACAGATGGCCCAAATGAAAATTTAGTACGGTCAGCTGGAAACGTAGGAAAATTGAGAACCTTACCTGTACAAGTGTTAAACACTCTGGAACTGTTAAATAAAAAGCAATTGATAATCACGGTTGATGCTGTTAGAAGGATCGAGGAAACCTGGGGGGGGATATATAAGGGTGAAAGCTCTTCAGATGTTTCTTCTGATGGACAAGTTGAAGAAGTTACAGAAGCCATAGTTACAGAAGCCATAGTTGAGGAAAAGGACTCTAATGGGGTGGACCATGCCCTAGTGGAGAATCTTGGGCTTTCTAATAGGACAAAGAATATTTTGTTGCAGGCAGGGATTATCGAAATTACAGATCTGACAAACTTATCTAAGGCTGAGTTAATGGACATACAAAGCTTTGGCAAAAAATCTTATGAAGAAGTTTGCCAGCAACTGGAAAGTATGGAATTACTCCCCTCTGACTGGGATTGAAGGCTAAAAGCAAATGAGCAAACACCATAAATACGCTATATTGAAACGGCCTTTGGTTACAGAAAAGTCGACGTTAATGCAAGACGACGGTCGTTATGTGTTTGAGGTTGCAAAGACTGCTACCAAACTGGAAATTAAAGAGGCTGTTCAGGAATCTTTTGGGGTCACGGTCATAAAGGTCAATACAATGAATGTAAAAGGAAAGATGAAGCGGTTCGGTCCTAGATTTTCTCAGAAACGGTCGTGGAAGAAGGCTGTTGTCTCGGTCGCTCCTGGTGATTCTATAACTTTATTTGAGGGTGTTTGATGCCATTAAAGACTAGGAAACCCATAACCCCAGGTCAAAGAGGCTTAGTGCTTCAGGGCACAGATGATATAACCCATAGCAAGCCTCGCAAGAAATTAACCAGACCTTTAAAAAAAACAGGTGGTAGAAATTCCAGTGGACGGGTGACTGTTAGGCATCGAGGTGGAGGTCACAAAAGGCAGTATCGTGTTATTGACTTTAAAAGAGATAATTATGGTATCCCTGGATCGGTCGAAACAATTGAGTATGATCCAAATAGGTCATGCCGGATAGCGCTCATTAAATTTGCAAATGGTGATTGGAGATATATTCTCGCCCCAAATGAAATACGCGTTGGTGATAAGGTAGAGGCAGGTGAAGGCGCGGAAATTAGTCCAGGTAATGCCCTACCTTTGGAAAAAATACCTTCAGGGACTTTGGTCCACAATGTGGAATTAACAAAAGGGAAAGGCGGCCAGATTGTACGAAGTGCGGGGAACTATGCGCAAGTTTTGGCTAGTGAAGGGAAATATACTTTGTTGCGATTGCCGTCTGGAGAGATGAGGAATGTGTTGAGTACGTGTATGGCTACGGTTGGCCAACTTAGTGCTCTGGATAATAAAAATGTGAAACTTGGTAAAGCTGGAAGAAAGAGATATCTAGGGAGAAGGCCTGAAGTAAGGGGGGTAGCCATGGCCCCGAATGCCCATCCACATGGAGGTGGTGAAGGCAGATCCCCTATTGGAATGCCTGGACCCAAGACTCCGTGGGGTAAGCCGGCACTCGGGTATCGAACCCGAAAAAAGAATAAGCCTTCCAGTAAATTTATCGTGAGAAAACGATATGAAAGGTAAGTTGAGTCAAGAGGTACAGTTTAAATGTCGCGTTCAATAAAAAAGGGGCCTTATGTACACCCCAAGTTGGCAAGGAAAGTAGAGCAAGTTGTTAAGGCTAATAGCAGAGAAGTCATAAAAACTTGGTCTAGGGCCTCTATGATCATGCCGGACATGCTGGGCTTAACCATTGCAGTTCATGATGGCAGAAGGCATGTTCCTGTATTTGTCACAGAGAACATGGTGGGTCACAAATTAGGAGAATTTTCGCCAACCAGAACCTTTAGGGGACACTCTACCAAATCGGAAAGGGCCTCCAGGATTGGCTAGAAAAACTAAGTCGAGGAATTGAAGTGAGCATAAGAGCTAAATCCAGTAATACGGGAATTTCGGTGAAGAAGCTTAAACCTATAGCTAATTTAGTTAGAGGAATGAAAGTGGAGCAGGCATTGACTGCTTTGCAGTTTATGCAATCGCCAGCGGCAGCTCGAGTTGCTAAAACTGTAAAATCTGCGGCTTCAAATGCTGAAAATGAACTGATGGCAAGAACGGAAGATTTAAAAATAATTGAAATATACGCTAATGAAGGGCCTAGATTGAAAAGGTTTAGAGCTCGGGCAAGGGGAAGGGTTGGTCGCATCAACAGAAGAAGTAGCCACATAACAGTAGTGGTTGAAGAGGAGGAACTGTAGTTTGGGACAAAAAATTCACCCTAACGGGTTTAGAGTCGGAATTACAAAGGATTGGCACGCCACATGGTTTGCTGGCCAAAAAGAGTATGGAAGTCTGGTGAAAGAGGATATTAATATCCGGCAGGCGATAGCTGTTATGTACGAAGATGCCGGTATATCGAAAGTTGATATTCAGAGAGATTCCAATGAAGTCGCGGTGACAATTCATACGGCAAGACCTGGAATTGTTATCGGGAGAGGTGGCCAACGGGTAGATGAGCTTCGAAAACATTTGGAAACGCTGACGGGGAATCGAAGGGCTAAGCTGAATGTAAAAGAGGTCAGACAAGCGGAATTGGACGCTTATTTGGTAGCACGGAACGTTGCAGATCAATTAGAAAGGAGAATAGCCTTTAGAAGAGCCATCCGACAAGCTGTTATGAGAACTATGCAAGCGGGGGCTGAGGGTATAAAAATCACTTGCTCGGGACGGCTTGCAGGAGCAGACATTGCAAGGGCTGAGAAAGCGATGGAAGGAAGGGTTCCGCTGCATACCTTGCGAGCGGATATTGATTATGGATTGGCAGAAGCTCAAACAGAGTATGGAGTTATCGGTGTTAAGGTCTGGATTTGCCGAGGGGAAATACTGAACCCCACGATAATTGGAGAAAATTCGACGGGTGCGGATGAGTTGGTTGCATCGACTGAGGACGAAGAGGCAGATGTAGCGCCAATACAGGTTATGGTTACAGCACAAGAAGATAACCAGGTGCAGTCAGAAACTTCGACTGAGCAGGGAGAGTTAGTGGATGAAGAAACCAGTGACAATATAGAAAGCGAAGGGGCAGACGCAGATGCTTCAACCTAAAAGGGTCAAATACAGAAACCACCACCGGGGAAGACGGAAAGGATTAGCTGTTGCTGGGAGCTCATTAAACTTTGGTGAATTTGGGCTAAAGGCAACGGAAAATGCGTGGGTTACCTCCAGGCAGATTGAAGCCGCGAGAAGGGCTATGACCAGATATGCTAGGAGGGGTGGAAGAATGTGGATAAGGGTGTTTCCAGATAAAAGTGTAACCGCCAGGGCGGCTGAAACCAGAATGGGAAAGGGTAAAGGGGCACCAGATCATTGGGTGGCGGTCGTAAAACCTGGGAAAGTAATGTTTGAGATGGCCGGGATACCGGAAGAAACAGCTAGGCATGCATTGACATTGGCTGCTTCTAAGATGCCTATGGCCACCCGGATAGTGAGTAGAACGAACCTAAGATCAAGAGATTAGCAGCAGAAGATTTCGTAATGGCACGGTGAGTAGAAAATGGCTGAGATTGACGACATTAGAAATATGAATGATCAGGATTTATTAGAGAATCTTGATTTGTCGAGGAAAGAATTAATGAATTTGAGGTTCAGGACAGCAACGATGCAGCTTACTGATACAAACTCCATTAAGAGGACTCAACGAAAGATAGCGAGAATAATGACAGTGATTAGAGAAAGGGAGATATCAGAGAGATCTGCATGAGTTACGAACGTAGAAAAATAAGGATTGGACGAGTAGTTAGCCATAAAATGGATAAAACTGTTGTGGTTTCAGTTGAATGGAGTCAGGCCCACCGGATTTACAAGAAAAATGTGAAGCGTTGGAATAAATTTATGGTTCATGATGAAAATAACTCCTGTAGTCTTGGTGACACGGTTCAGATTATAGAAACTAGGCCTTTGTCCAAGACAAAAAGGTGGAAAATATCGGAAATAATCCAAAAGGGTGACGTGGCCGAGGTTCAGCCTGGTGATATCGCTGTTCCCGGAATCGACACAGTTGAAAGCAGCGATGGTGAGTAGGTTTTAAGGCGACAAAATGATACAGATATATACGAGATTAAAAGTTGCGGACAATTCCGGTGCAAGAGTTATAAGTTGCATAGGTGTGCCGGGGGGGTCCGGAAGAAAATATGCTTGGTTAGGTGATGTAATAGTTGCTTCGGTCAAGGATGCTGCCCCTGCAGCCACAGTCAAGAAAGGCGAAGTTGTTAAGGCAGTCGTAGTACGAACTTCAAAGGCCCATCGCAGAAAAGATGGTTCTCATATCAAATTTGATGAGAATGCGGCGGTGATTATTAATGAGGATAGGATGCCACGCGGCACCCGTATTTTTGGGCCAGTTGCGCGAGAATTGAGAGACAAAGATTTCATGAGAATTGTCTCTTTGGCGCCGGAGGTAATATAAGCAATGAAGATAAAGAAGAACGACAATGTATTGGTTATAAAGGGAAAGGATAAGGGTAGGCAGGGTGAGGTACAGAGAGTGTTGCCCGGTACCCAAAAAGTTTTGATAGAAGGCGTCAATATAGTCAAAAGGCATAGAAAGGCCCAAGGGATGAGCGGTGCTGATATTGTGGAGAAAGAGCTGCCAATATCGATAGCAAACGTAATGCTTGTATGCACTCACTGCCAAAAACCTTCAAAGACATCTATAAGGGTTATTGGGGACGGTTCGAAAGCCAGAATCTGCAAAATTTGTGAAGAGGTCATTGAATAATGCCAGACGATAATATTGACCAGCCAACAGCTTCCGAAGATGACGCTCCTCGTCTATTGCAAAAAATAAGGGATGAAATAGGCCCTGAAATGATTAAAGAATTTGGTTACGGAAGTGTAATGCAGGTACCCCGTTTGGATAAGGTAATAGTTAACATCGGGCTAGGTGAAGCTCTTCAAAATGCTAGGGCTATTGAAAGTGTAACAGCTGATTTGGCTCGGATTACCGGTCAGAGGCCTGTAACTACGAAAGCCAAGAAATCAATTGCCGGATTCAAGATAAGAGAAGGGATGCCAATTGGGGCTATGGTAACGATGAGAGGTAGAAGGATGTATGAGTTTGTAGATAGGCTTTTGAATGCTTCTCTGCCTAGAATTAGAGATTTCCAAGGGTTGTCTAGGAATTCCTTTGATGGGAGAGGAAACTATTCAATTGGTATAAGGGAACATACTATTTTTCCCGAAATTGATTATAACTCGATAGATCGAATCCGTGGGTTGCAAATCGTGATAGTCACTTCCGCTGTGAATGATCAAGAGGGAATGAGGTTTTTGGAATTGGCTGGTATGCCATTTGTTCGGAACTAGGTAGAGAAATTCAATCGAAGGTTTAAATATTTTTTAAGGACAAGAAGATGGCAAAGAAATCGTCAGTAGCCAGGAATGAAAAAAGACGCCGGATGGCGGAACAATACACTCAAAAAAGAGAAGCCCTTAAAACTGTGTTGAAGGATTCAAGCTCCACAGTTGAAGAGAGAATTGAGGCCAGATCAGAATTATCAAAATTACCGAGGAATTCCAATCCCATAAGAGTTAGGAATAGATGCCAAATAACTGGTAGACCTCATGGATATATAAGGTATTTTGGGTTGTCTCGCATCGCTTTTCGAGAAATGGCACATGCTGGTGAACTTCCTGGTGTAAAAAAGGCAAGTTGGTAGGTAAAAGAATATGGCAGTATCAGACCCAATAGCAGACATGCTAACTAGAATTAGAAATGCGACTATGGTTGGACATGAGTCAGTAGAAATACCTGTTTCAAAATTGAAGGTTCAAATAGCAGAAATATTAGAAAAAGAAGGATTTTTGGAAAGTTATGAAGTTCAAAATGAAGGTCAAATTGGTTCAAATATTCAGTTAAATCTGCATTATTGGAAAAAAGGCGAACCTGCCATTACTGGGCTTCAACGAGTAAGTAAGCCTGGCCTTCGTAGATACTCAAAGAATGGCGAGCTACCAGTGGTATACGGGAATAGAGGAATTGCTGTTATCTCAACCAATAAGGGAGTTATGACTGGGATAGAGGCAAGAAAAAACAAGGTGGGTGGAGAGGTTTTGTTCTACATTTGGTAGGGAGAATTTTATGTCAAGAATAGGAAATCAACTAATACGAATCCCCTCAGGTGTTGATGTCACTGTCGAAGGGGCACATGTCACGGTGAAAGGCCCTAAGGGAACCTTGAGCCAGAATTTCCATAAAGACATCACTATCGGTGTCGAGAAAGATTCAATACGAGTCTCCAGGCCGAGTGACGAAAACGAGCATAAAGCATTTCACGGGTTAACCAGAAGCTTGTTAGCTAATATGGTAGAAGGAGTTAGTGAAGGTTTTACTAAGGAATTGGAGTTGGTAGGTGTCGGATACAGGGTACAACAAAAAGGAAAGGGAATAACTCTGAATGTTATGTTGAGTCATTCTGTAGAAATTCAACCGGAACAAGGGGCTGAGCTAGAAGTGGATGGTAACACGAATATAAAGGTTTCCGGAATTGACAAACAAGTTGTTGGCCAATTGGCCTCTCAAATACGGAGAGTAAGACCTCCAAATATATATACAGGTAAGGGGATTAGATATGCGGGAGAAGTTGTGAGGTTGAAACCTGGTAAGAGTGCAAGGAGGGCCTAAATTATGTCATCTTCAAATGGTAAGACAAGAAGAATAGTTCGTCATGATAGGTTGAGGTCAAAGATTTCAGGGACCGCGCAGAGACCGAGATTGGCCGTGTATAGAAGTATTTCGCACATATACGCTCAACTGATTGATGATGATGGCGGCGTTACTGTTGCCTCCGCATCTTCTCTGGAAGATGAATTAAGGGGGCAAACTACAGGATCAGGAAAAATTTTAATATCTAAGATTGTTGGGGAATCGATTGGTAAAAGAGCGGTAGAGTTGGGAATAAGTGAAATAGTGTTCGATCGTGGTGGATTTAAGTACCATGGCAGAGTTAAGGCGGTCGCGGATGGAGCCAGGGAAGCAGGCTTGAAATTTTAGTAGACCTTTTAGCGGTTAGTGTTCAAACGTAGGTGTGAAACGCATGCAGGAAAAACAGACAGGAAGAAGAAAGGATAGGGAAGAGGAATCCCCTATAACTGAGAGAACTGTTCGTATTAACAGGGTTTCGAAAGTAGTAAAAGGTGGACGCCACCTCAGCTTTAGTGCGGTTGTTGTTGTTGGAGATGGTGAGGGCCGAGTTGGTATAGGCATGGGTAAGGCATCTGCAGTACCAGATGCTATAACCAAAGGTTCAGCCTACGCACAGAAGAATATGGTGGAAATCCCACTCAAAGGGGACACTATAGCTCATGATGTCACTGCGAAATTTGGAGGTAGTTTAGTTATGCTAAAGCCGGCCCCACCAGGTACCGGAGTGATTGCTGGTGAATCTGTTAGGGCTGTAGTTGAATTGGCCGGTGTAAAAGATATTGTGACCAAGGTAAGGCGAAGTACAAATCCTACCAATGTCGTTAAAGCAACTCTGAAAGGGCTACAGATGTTAAAAGATCCAGATTCTGAGATCGCTCGGAGACGTGAGTATGCTCAAATGAAAGCACTCGCTAAAGACGAATCGGATTCGCAGGATTCATTGGAATAAGGTAGAAAAGATGGCAAAAATTTCTGTTACATGGAAAAAGAGCACGATTGGATATTCGGAAAAGCAGAGAAGAATAATAGAAAGTTTGGGACTTAGAAAGTTAAACCACACTGTTGTTCATGAGGAAACACCCTCGATTATGGGAATGTTGAAAAAAGTAGGCCACTTAGTTGAAGTAAAAGTAGGCGAATAGCGAGAAACTGAAAATCTAGGTATTTAGATATGACTATGCAGAATCACACAATAAGACCCCCAGAATTCAAAGCTAGGAAACGAAAGCGTATAGGTCGCGGAGACGGAAGTGGTAATGGAAGCTTTTCGGGTAAAGGAATGAAAGGCCAAAACTCCAGAAGTGGAGGAGGGGTAAGGCCTGGTTTTGAAGGAGGTCAGTTACCTCTTATTAAGAGAATGCCTTCCTTGAGAGGGTTCACAAATATTTTTAAAACCAAATACCATATTGCAAACTTGGATACCATTGGTTTGGCATATCCAAATGGAGGAGAAATATCTCCTCATTCCTTGGTTGAAATCGGAGTGATTAAAGATGAGAGATTGCCTTTAAAAATTTTGGGTAGAGGCGATATAACGGTAAATGTGAAGATCTCCGCTCACAAATTCACGAAGTCTGCTAAGAAAAAAATTGAGACAGCAGGTGGGACAGTACAGGTAATCGAGTAAATGGTTCGTCAATCCCAATCCTCTAGGTCGGAGCAGCTATCAAGGCCTCAATTAATCCAGTCTATGCTGGACGCAATGAAGGTGCCAGATTTAAGAGATAAAATTCTTTTTACCTTTGCTATGCTTCTTATATTCAGGTTTGTTGCTCATGTTCCGGTACCGGGCGTGGATACACAAGCACTGTCGCAAGCATTCAGAGATCAAGCCCTCCTAGGTTTTTTGGACCTTTTTAGTGGAGGCGCTTTGGCTAATTTGAGTGTGGCGGCATTAGGGGTTTATCCCTATATCACTGCATCCATTGTTATGCAGATACTCACACCAGTTATGCCTGGCCTGAAGGAACTTTCTCAGGAAGGGGAGTTTGGTAGGCAAAAAATTAATCAATACACTCACTATTTAACTGTTCCGATTGCTTTTATGCAAGGTTGGGGACAGTTAACACTTTTGCGATCCTCAGGTGTTCTACCGGGGGTAGATTTTGGATTGAATTTGCACACATTTGCAATGATGTTGTCACTTGTAGCAGGAACCATGTTTTTGGTCTGGCTAGGAGAGTTGATTACGGAAAGGGGCCTCGGCAATGGTGTTTCATTGATTATATTTGGTGGAATTGTTGCAGGATTGCCTCAAATGCTGGGACGGGGATTTTTAGAAAATGATTATGTATCTACCTTAATCATGCTGGGAATAATAGGTTTTGCGTTGATATACATAATTGTATTCGTAAATGAGGCTCAGCGCCGAGTACCAGTGCAATACGGTAGGAGCGTTTTTCGGGGAGGCCGAATGCAACGTCAAAGTGGGTCCTCATTTTTGCCAATAAGAGTTAATACTGCCGGAATGATTCCGTTGATTTTCGCATTTTCGATAATAATATTGCCCGGGACGATTGCCAGTTATTTCAATGATCCTCTAGATGACGGATTTTTGAATTCTATTGCCTCCTTTTTCGCTAGTACTCTAGATCCCTCAAATCTTCCGTATTGGATTGCCGTTTTTGTACTGGTTGTCATGTTCACTTTCTTTTATACGTTGGTTATATTCCAGCAACAGAACTTGGCAGATACGTTACAAAGAAACGGCGGCTTTATACCAGGCATTCGTCCTGGATTGCCAACTCAGGAGTATCTAAATAGGGTAATCGTAAGAATCACGTGGGGAGGTGCTTTGTTTCTCGGTGGGATTGCGATAGTTCCATATTTTGTTTCTGAGCTAACTGGAATTCAAGCTTTGACTTTGAGCAGTACAAGTTTGCTAATCATGGTTGGCGTGGCACTTGATACCATGAGACAACTGGAATCCCAACTATTGATGCGAAACTACGAAGGGTTTTTATAGGTTTGGAATGCATCAATGCCAAGGTAACAGACTATGAAAATAATTCTTATGGGTCCTCCTGGATCTGGGAAAGGGACACAAGCCTCTTTTATGGCGTCTATCACCGAGGTCAATAGTGTTTCCTCTGGAGATCTATTTAGAGATAATTTGTCGCGTGATACTGAGTTAGGTCGGATGGCCAAGACATATATGGATCGAGGTAAATATGTGCCGGATGATGTGACTATCGGTATGGTTATGTCTTGGATAGAGGCTCCAGAAAATAAAAAAGGGTTTGTGTTAGACGGATTTCCAAGGACGCTACTACAAGCGGAATCTCTAGACGATCGCCTGGGTGCGATAGGTGGTATCGACAAAGTCATTTTGTTTAATGTTCCTGAACCGGAGTTGATTAAAAGATTAGCTGGAAGAATACTTTGCAGAAAATGTCAAACTCCATACCATAAGGTATTTTCTCCTCCCATAAAGCAAGGTTTCTGCGACATGTGTGATGGAGAGTTATTCCAGAGGCAAGATGATTCCGAGGCGGTAGTTAGGGAAAGACTTAGCGTGTACACAGAGGAAACGAGTCCCGTTATTCAAAGGTATAAAGAATTGGGGAATCTAATTGAAATAGATGGTTCCTTGTCCATAGAAGAGGTGGAACAGTCCTTAAGGGAGGCTCTAGAGTGAATACTCCTACTATTTCATTGTATAATGTAGCTTCGGCTTTTTTGTTGAAGGTTGAAATAATTTAATTTATGACAACGGGAGATATAAATGCCAAGGGAATAACAATTAAATCCTCCAGAGAGTTGGATTTGATGAGGGAGGCAGGCCGCATTATAGCCGAAGCCAAATTGGCCGTAAAAAACGCCTTAGCCCCCGGTGTTACTAGTTTAGAGATGGACGCTTTAGCGGAGGAGATAATAAAAAAAAGGGGAGCGATACCTTCCTTTAAAGGATATCAGCCAGCCCCTCATATGCCGCCTTTTCCCGCCTCGATATGTTTTTCTTTTAACGAGGAAATAGTTCATGGGATTCCTAGTGAACGGAAGATGCGAGAGGGAGATATAGTAAGTGTAGATTTTGGTGCAATAGTTGAAGGTTACCACGGAGATAGTGCCTTCACAGCTGGCGTTGGGTCAATCTCGGACACGGCACAAAGGCTGATCGATGTTACATCAGATTCGTTAGACGCTGGTATTAAAATGGCCTTAATAGGAAGTCGGCTAACGGATATATCCAACTCGATACAGATATATGCTGAGTCTAAAGGTTACTCTGTCGTTAAGGAGTACGTTGGGCATGGAATAGGTAGGGAATTGCACGAAGAGCCACAAATACCTAATTACGGAAGCCCTGGCAGGGGGCCCCTGTTGCGGGAAGGTATGGTTTTGGCAATCGAACCTATGCTTAACGTGGGTTCTTGGAAGACAAAGGTCATGCCTGATGGGTGGACGATCGTAACCATTGACGGGGAACTGTCAGCCCATTCTGAGCATACGGTTGCGATAACCTCTGATGGGCCGGAGGTACTAACCTGAAGGAAGAATCTAATTATCCATGGGAGTTTTATGACTAAAAAGGAGAAAGAGTCAATAGAAGTGGAAGGTACGGTGCTTGAAGCACTCCCTAACGCTTCTTTCAAAGTTGAACTTGCCAATGGGCATGAGGTATTGGCTTATATATCTGGGAAATTAAGAGTTAATTACATACGAGTTTTGCCTGGTGATAGGGTTTTAGTAGATTTATCACCTTATGATCTAACCAGAGGCAGAATCACTTATAGATTTAGATAGATAGTTAGGAAAATTTTGGGTATTGATAATGATAGGAATTGGAGCAAGTTATGAAAGTTAGCGCTTCAGTAAAAGTCAGATGCGCTAAATGCAGGGTTATTCGCCGCAAGCGGAAGGTAATGATTATTTGCGAAAATCCGAAGCATAAGCAAAGACAAGGATAAGGGGTCATAGATGGCTATAGTATCAGGTGTAAATATTCCAGATGGCAAGCGAGTTGAGACGGCCTTGACAAGTATATATGGGATAGGACCGTTTGTAGCGCTGGATATAGTTAACAAGGCTGGGATTATCGATAACCCACGTGTGAAAGATTTATCAGACGAAGACCTGAACAGGGTAAGAGAAATAATTGATAAAGAACGTTTGGTAGAAGGGGATTTGAGAAGGGAAGTTAATCAAAATATACGTCGACTTATTGATATTGGGTGCTATAGAGGAACACGTCATAGGAGGGGGTTACCTGTAAGAGGCCAAAGAACCAAAACCAATGCTAGAGCAAAAAGAGGCCGAAAAATTGCTATCTCAAGAAAGCATACAACTACTAGGTAAGGCAGTGGGTTCGAATTCAATGGTAATTTTAAGGAGTTAAGTAATGGCTAGAAGGCCAAGGACAAGAAGAAGAGATAGAGGACCCGTACCTCTGGGTAGAGCATATATTCAATCAACATTTAACAATACAATTGTAACCTTGACTGATCCAACCGGTAATACCGTTGCTTGGGGAAGTGCAGGGACGGCTGGCTTCCGTGGGTCTCGTAAGTCTACGGCCTTTGCCGCTCAAAGGGCTGGCGAAGACGCAGCAAAAAAAGCCATGGATGAAGGAGTGAGGAAGGTCGATGTATTTGTGAGAGGTCCCGGAGCAGGAAGGGAGGCAGCAATCAGAGCTATACAGGCTGCAGGGATTGTCGTCGGTAGTATCAAGGATGTTACTCCTATTCCCCATAATGGATGTCGGCCACCTAAGAGAAGAAGGGTGTAGTAAAAAAGACCTATTGGGAATTGAAACAATCAGAAATGGATAGAGTGTGAACAGATGGCGAGATATACAGGACCGATTCAAAAAAAACTCAGGGCATTGGGCCTGGACAATTATGGTGCGTATAAAGTAAAAAAAGAAAGCAAATCTAACCAAGGATTTACGCGCCGAAGGCGTGTCTCTGCCTATGGTCTACAACTGAAAGAAAAACAAAAGGCCCGATTTATATATGGGATTATGGAAAAACAGTTTCGGAATTACTACGAAAAGGCGTTGGATATGGAAGGGGTCACCGGTGATAATCTAATGATTCTACTTGAGAAACGTCTTGATAATGTTTTATATAGAACTGGGATGTTCCTATCAAGAAAACAGTCTAGACAGGCTGTAAATCACGGTCATTTTTTGGTGAACGATGCCAAGGTGGACATTCCCTCCTACCAGATAAGACAGGGGGATCAGGTTAAATGGGGGGAAAAGGGGCAGAAAACGGCTCTTTTTGAAATAGCAAAAAGTAATTGCAAATCTATACAAAGCCCTCATTGGATCAATCTGGATCAAGATAAAATGACTGCTTCGATAGTAACGGAACCCGGGGCTGAAGACGGGGAAATAGTTATAGATACAGTTCAAATTGTCGAATATTATTCCAAATAAAACGGAGGCGATAAATGGTAAGCGATTATAATGCTATGTCTATCCTAGACGCTCCAGAAGTTGAGGAAGAAGAGGTTATTGCCAATCCCAAAATTTCTGTGGCTGAGGCGTCAGAAACCTACGGTAAATTTGTTATTGGGCCTCTAGATCCGGGATACGGTGTTACCTTAGGAAACCCACTGCGAAGAGTTTTATATAATTCCCTTTCTGGGTCTGCGGTCACATGGGTGAAGATAGAGGGTATTTTGCATGAATATTCCAATATAGAGAATGTTAAAGAAGAGGTTTCGGAAATATTACTGAATGTAAAAGATTTAAGGATTAGGACTGAGTCAGATTCCTCAGGGCAACTAAGGTTATTGAGTAGCGGTGAAGGAAAGCTTACTGCTGCGGATATTTCGCCGTCAGCAGAAATAACTGTTGTAAATGTAGACCAACATATTGCCACCTTGGATTCCGCGGATGCGGAATTAAATATGGTTTTAAATGTGGATCATGGAAAAGGATACAAAGTAGCAGAGAGTAGTGAAGGACATCCAATCGGAGTTATTCCTATTGATGCTGTGTTCACACCTGTAAGGAAAGTCAATTACACAATAAATCAGACCCGGGTGGGACAGAGAACAGATTTTGAAGAATTACATTTTGAGGTTTGGACAGACGGGTCCAAGTATCCTGTAGAAGCGGTGATAGAGGCGGCAAACATATTAGTGAATCAATTTTTCCTTTTCACTAAAGCAGAGGATGCTCAGGAAGGTACCGACGGGGTATCGATGGATATACCTGCGGAGCATTACAACATGACCGTGGAGGAGCTGGAACTTTCTTCCAGGACTTTGAATTGTCTCAAACGAGCTGCTCTAAACAGAGTTGGCGAGGTCATGGAGAAGTCGAAAAGTGATTTACTGGAGATAAGAAACTTCGGCGAAAAATCATACAGGGAGTTATACGATAAATTCAGAGAGTTAGAAATACTACCAGATCATTTAGATCCGGATTCGAATTCTAGCGATAGTGAACAAATCGAAGAAAATAATCACGAAATCGAAGCTGACCAGGGGTAGCAACAGGAGACTGTGTAGTGAGACATCGACTTTCAGGAAGAAAATTAGGTAGGCCGACAGGCCACAGAATGCTTATGCTTCGAAATATGACGACTGATTTGCTGAGGAATGAGAGCATGAAAACGACTGACTCCAAGGCCAAGGAAGTCAGAAAGATGGCTGAGAAAGTCATAACGTTAGGTAAAAAAGGCACTCTACACCATCGAAGACAAGCATCGGCATTACTTACAGATGAGTATGTTGTAAAGAAAGTATTTGAAGAGTTAGGGGATCGCTATCAGGATCGAAACGGCGGCTACACCCGTATAACCAAACTGGGACCAAGAAAAGGGGATGCATCTGAAATGGCAGTTTTGGAACTTGTATAGTGAGCATGAGAGTTAATATGAAATATGCGCGTAGCTTTAATAATTGAATATCAAGGTACGAGGTACCACGGATTTCAGTATCAAACTAATGCGAAGACTGTACAGGAGGAATTAGAAAACTCAATAGAAAGGCTTTTTGGTGAAAGCATAAGGATCAGTCCAGCCGGTAGAACAGACGCGGGAGTTCACGCCAGGAACCAGGTCGCGACATTTGATACAAACTCCGGCATGGAAGTGAATAAGATAGCTAAGGGAATGAATTATTATCTTCCGGATGACATAGTCGTGAAAAATGTCGTTGAAGTACCGCGAGATTTTGATCCGAGAAGAGATGCGAAATCAAGAGTTTACCGATATTCGATTTTCAATTCGAATGTCCACTCCCCTTTAAATCGAATATATAGCCATAGGGTGGTAGGTGATCTTGATAAAGATCTCATGTGTCTGGGAGCAGATTTATTTCTCGGAGAACACGATTTCAGAAAATTTGCTGGTCCAGTAGAAAAGAATAAAAGCACAGAGAGAGTTATTTATAGATCTTTTTGGACTTATGATAATAATATGCTGAATTACGAAGTTGAAGGGAATGCATTCCTTCCGCATCAGGTGCGACGAATGGTGGGTAGCCTGGTAGATTTAGGAAGAGGTAGACTGTTTTTGGAAGATGTTAAGGATCTCCTCAGTTGCAAAGGATCGGCTAGGAGCAACTCCATGCCGTCAAAAGGTTTGTGTTTAGAGAAAGTGATCTATGAGAATTATTCTATTTTGACCCCTACAGGTTGAGGAAATAAATTATGACGATACGACAAAAAATGGAACAGCCAAAACGAGAGGAACTGCGCCCAGATTGGCATGTGTTAGATGCGGAAGGCAAGACGCTGGGTAGAATAAGTTCAGAAATTTCTGTCCTTCTACAGGGAAAGCATAAACCTGGGTATGTTCCGTATTTAAATACTGGTGACTACGTAGTCGTTGTAAATGCGGAAAAAATCCATGTCACCGGAAATAAAATAGAGCAGAAGAAGTATTATCGTCACAGTGGGTATCACGGTGGTCTTAAGGAAACCAATCTACGTCAAATGCTAGACAAGCATCCTGAGAGAGTCATTAAACAGTCAGTAAAAGGAATGCTACCAAAAAATGTTCCTGGGAGAAGAATGCTAAGCAGATTAAAGGTTTACGCGGGAGATAGCCATCCACACCAGGCTCAGGTGAACACAGAAAGTTAACAATTTGATTACTCTATAAATTGGCTAGGAGAAAAAAATGGTTGAACAGCAATATACGTATGCGGTTGGTAGAAGAAAAACTTCCGTAGCTCAGGTAAGACTATATCAGGACGCTGGGCCGATCGTTGTTGAAGATAAATTAATAGAGGATGCCTTTCCGTTTAGCACATGGCAACAGATCATAAATGAACCTTTTACGGTGACGAATACACAGGGTAGATTTAGGGTGGTAGCCAAGGTGAAAGGTGGTGGAGTAAGTGGCAGGGCTGGGGCAATAAGGCATGGTATATCTAGAGCTCTAGCTGAAGTTAATAATGGCATGTATAGAGATGAACTGAAGAAGGCAGGATTGCTTACTAGAGATTCTCGGGTTAAGGAGCGCAAGAAACCTGGCCTTAAAGGGGCTCGAAAGGCCAAGCAGTATACCAAACGTTAACATTAATCTAAGTTCTAATCCTTATTTCAATAGGTGCGGGGATTGCCAAATTCAAGAGCCATAAGATCCGCTGTTTTCAACACTTCTAGGCTTTCCATGGCGATGGAGAATTATCTTCTGTCTATTTTAAGACTAGAAGAACAGCAACTGAAGGTCACTGTTGCACATTTGTCTGAACATTTCAAGAGTTTGCCTTTAGGAGAAGGATTGGGGACCTCACTACCTTCTGTTAGCGCTATGATAAGGCGTATGTCCAAAGAGAAACTTGTGGGTATTTCTGCTGAAAAAGAAATAGTTCTTACTGAAACTGGTCGCCAGTATGCTCAGGTTATTTTGAGAAGGCATCGCCTGGCAGAAAGATTGCTAGTGGATGTTCTAAATGTTGATCTTGAATTTGCTCATATAGAGGCTCATAGATTGGAGCATACAATGTCACCTTATTTGGAACAGAAGGTCGTAGATTTGTTAAATAATCCCCAAACTTGTCCTTTCGGACATCCTATCCCTGGTAGTGGATACATCCCGTCGGATAACGCTATCACTTTGGATAGATGTAGAGCGGATAACCGATATCTGGTTGATAGAGTTCCTGAGGATAACCAGGAGTTACTGAATTACTTTGTTGAAAAAGGATTTATCCCAGAAACATCAATTAAGATACTTGATTCCTCTTCGTCAAGAGGTATTGTCACTCTTGAATGTAACCAGGATGAATTAGTTTTTAGTATAGAAGTGGCAAAACTAATATGGGTTAAGTCGTAAGAAATAACGAACCTTGAAAGTAGTATCGTCTCAACAAATGAGAGAGCTTGAAGCTAAATGCGAGACGCTCGGTATATCAACCAATCAATTGATGGATAATGCTGGATTATCAATAGCCGAAAAAATTTCTAAAATCATGGGAGTTTTGAAGGGCCTTAAAATCCTTGCTCTTGTGGGATCGGGTAATAACGGGGCTGATTGTTTAATTGCCAGTGGTCACTTGGCCAGGTGGGGAGCCTCTGTCACCGCAATCATTCTTAAACAACGGGATCAACCTGACCTAAGACTTGACGAAGCAGTTCGGATGGGGGTGTCTTACGTAGATCTTAGTAGCGAAAGGGAGATATCTTTTTCGTCTGTGGAAATTTTATTTAGAGAGGCCCATCTAATGTTAGACGGAATTTTAGGGATTGGTGCCACTCTGCCTATTCGCGAGCCTTTGAAAACTTTCCTTTCCGAGTTTAAATCTAAAGAGATTAGCAAGCCAAAAATATTTTCTATAGATGTTCCATCAGGTGCCGATTCTGATACTTCTGAATTGGATGTTTCAGCCATAAAACCAGATGTAACCCTTGCTTTAGGCTTCCTTAAACCTTGCCATGTTAATCAACCTGCGTCAGATTTTTGTGGGGAGATTTCAGTTTGTGATATCGGAGTACCATCGAACCTAGGATTTCAATCATACGCCAACTTGATGTCTGATGAACACATAAGTTCCATTTTGCCCGTTAGAGACAAGTTTTCCCATAAGGGCAGATTCGGTAAAGTGATGGTAGTAGGAGGCTCGGATAACTATATAGGTGCTCCAGCATTAGCGGCCTCATCTGCTTTAAAGACTGGGGCAGGACTGGCAACAATCGCGTCATATGACAATTTGATACCCACAATGGGAACTCTTATTCCAGAAGCTACATTTGTGAGGTTAAAACCTGACAAAACTCAACTGAAGCCTGGTTCAAATCTCGCGCGACAAATCTTTGAAATTGTGGGTAATTATAATGTCCTATTGATTGGTTGCGGATTTGGAGTCTCTAAAATATCCCGTGAGATTTTTGAAAGCCTGATTTTGTCAGATCTTGAGCTACCTCAGTTGGTGTTGGATGCGGATGCTTTGAATTTACTATCAAAAGTTTCCAATTGGTGGGATAGGCTCCCTGATAATTCTATTGTTACCCCTCACCCAGCGGAGATGTCCAGGCTAACCAGATTGTCAGTTTCAGAAATACAATCAGATCGGTTGGCTGTGTCAAAAAAGTTTGCTGAGCGATGGGGAGTCATTGTGGTATTAAAAGGCGCTAATACTGTTGTGTCTACTCCAAATGGGAATTCAATTATTAGCCCAGTTGCCAATTCGATTTTATCTTCTGCGGGTACAGGGGATGTTTTGGCAGGTATAATCGCTGGATTTGCTGCCCAGTTATCTGATCCTTTGGCGGCAGCTTCTTTGGGGGTTCACGTACATGGAAAGTCTGCAGCAGAACTTTCGATTAAAATGGGATCTTCCGGAATGTTGGCCAGCGAACTAGCAGCGGAAGTGCCCTTTATCATTAAAAAATTGAGGGACAGGGAACGTTTTGGTTCAACTTAAAGGTAATGAGAAGTCACGGTTTGTGGCCTCGATGTTCGGAAGAATTTCACGTAGATATGACCTGTTGAATACTCTCATGACTGTCGGAATGCACTATATATGGAGGCGTAATGCGGCAAAGTTAGCGGCATATGATATATCTGGAGATTTTCTTGATATAGCCTCAGGTACCGGTGATTTTGCTTTTGACTTGCTGAGATTTTCCAATGTGAATTTGGTGGTTGGCTTAGATTTCTCTCCAGAAATGTTAGATGTAGCGGTAGTTAAAAGCCATGATTTAGGTTTCACGAGCAAATTTTTACCTGTAATTGGAGATGTCCATACATTACCTTTTCCAGACGAAAGATTTTCGGGAACGACAGTCGGTTTCGGCGTGCGAAATTTCTCGAATTTACAGAAAGCATTGGCTGAAATTGTGAGAGTTACTGGGAGAGGCGGTAGAGTTACTGTGTTAGAGATAGTTAGGCCTCGGGGAAAATTTTTTGCCATTATGTTTTTGCGTTACTTTAATTGGTTTACCCCCAAACTGGGGAGATTTTTTGCAAGAGATTATGAGGCGTATAGGTATCTTCCGGAATCAGTGCAGCATTTTATGTCAGCTAAGCAACTAGCGAGTGTTCTTGAGTCAGTAGGATTGCGGGATATAGTCATACGAACTAGGGGAATGGGATCGGTCGCGATTATTTCGGGAGTGAAACCTTAAATCAAGGTCTCTGATTTAAAGTGATTTCGGTGACTAAGGGTGATTTGTCAGAAACGTAGGTCACCATTACATTATCACCCACGTCATAACTCCACAAAAGTGGCAAGAACTCCGACATTGTAGGGGTTGCAATTCCGTTAATAGCTGTTATCACATCTCCTACCATTAAGTTACCATCATCCGCAGGCCCATTCGGGGATATGTGCGTGATAAAAACACCTTCAGAAACTCCAAGGTCATATCTGTTTGAAATCGTTGTGGTTGCATTTATACCGCGAAGGCCTATTAAGGGTCTAGTTACTTTTCCATCTTTGATCAAACTGTTAATCACTGGCAGAGCTACTGAAGAGGAGACCGAAAATCCTATTCCTTGAGCGCCACTATAGACTGCTGTGTTTATCCCTATTACTTCCCCCTTATCGTTTATCAAGGGCCCTCCACTATTACCTTGATTTATGGCAGCATCGGTTTGGATCATATCGTATAAGTCGCCGCTTTCAGTTTGAACCGTTCTTCCCACACCGCTTACAATGCCAAAGGTGACGCTCGGACCACCCCTTAAATTTAATGCGTTTCCTATCGTAAATACCCAGTCCCCAGGTCTAAGACCTTCAGATTCACCAAATTTTATGGAGGAAAGGTTGTCAGCTTTTATTCTTATCACAGCGAGATCTGTTAAAACGTCTAGACCCACTATTTCAGCTGAATAGCTCGTGCCATCAGTTAATGATACTTCTATGTCGGAAGCGTTCTGTACAACGTGATAATTTGTGACGATATATCCGTCATTACTGAAAATGATTCCTGTTCCCGACCCTTCATCTGTGAAATTAAAAAATCTGCCTCTAGAAACTATATCGACTGATATAGAAACAACTGACCTTTGAACATTTTCAACTAAATCAGCTAAGGAAAATAGGTTGTGGGGAGCAGTTTGAATTTGATCAACTTTAGAATTTTCAAATGATATTCCTTCCTTGGTATTGGATACATTAGTGTCGGGAGACGAGGAATGGTTTGCTGAACAAGCAAACATTACCAAGACAACTGCTACGGTGAGGTAAGAAGCAATGGGTTTAGGGTTTAATTGAACGCCCAATTGAATAACCTTTTCTCTTCAGGAATAAAAATGTTTTGTCTAATCTGCTTTTTTCATCTTCTTTGGCTCCATATTTATGAAACATGGATGTTAATTGAGCTCCAAAAAGTAATATGATGGCAGAGATATAAAGCCATGCTTGCAAAGCCAAAAGCGCTCCTACAGATCCATAAACTGCGTTATATAAAGAAAAAGTACTTACAACCCATATGAAACACCACTGTCCGGCTATGAAAGCTATGGTGGCCAAGAAAGCTCCCGGTATTACATATTGCATTCTTACTTTCATATTTGGCATCCAAGAATAAAGTACCAATATAGCTGTGAAGGCCAATATGGGCGAAATTAAGCGTGCTACCAGACCCAGTACAAAATCTATCTGGAAATCTCCATGGGGATCGAAGTATTCCACGAGATCTGTTACTAGGGTAATAATAGGAGCAGTAAAAAGTATTAACAACACTAATATGCCTGCTCCGAAAACTAAACCGATGTCTATTAATCGTTCTCGAAGAAAAGGTCTTGGTCTAGTTACTCCCCATGCGGTATTAATACCCTTTCTAATAGCTCCGAATGCGGCAGATGACGCCCATATCAATCCTAGAAAACTGACAATTCCAGTTATAGTTCTTGCCTCTACTATTCCTTCCATAGTAGAACCAATTAATTCACTTGAAACTGGCAATACCTCTGCCATTTGAATGGCCAATTCAGCCCTGTCGCTATCCGGCCCAATAATGAACCCTGTTACGGAAATAACAGCTAAACCTAGGGGGAACATCGAAAATAATGCATAAAAAGAAATAGCTGCCGCCATAAAAACACAATTTTTGGATAGAAAATCACTAACGGCTTCGTAGAGAAAATTTATGATGGTTTTTATAGACATATCTGTAGTTTTTAGCAGTTGTCAGTACTGGAAAAAAAATCTACCAATGCTGAGATGGTAGCCTTTTTATTGTCATTGTGAAGTCCATGTCCTGCCCCGGGGATTTCTTTAAGGAACCCCTTGTTTTTTGGTATCTTTGATACCATTTCCTTAGCTTGGTCTATGTTAAGAACATTTGAGTTTTCACCCCTTATTACCATTGTCTCACACGATATTTTGGTTACACATTCCCATAGGTATTCACCTTCTTTTAAAGCTGTTCTCCCCAAGAGCCATCGCATCTCAGGGTCAGTTTTAGGTACTAGAATTCCATCCCAATTGGTTCTGTAGGTGTGTTGAACAATTTTCCATACTTGCTCGTCGGTGAGATTAGGTTCTTCTTCCTTGTGCCATCCGAAACTCTGCTCTGGGCTAAAAAAACCTCTGGGTTTTTCTTTAGAACCTTTTGCCATTCTCTGGTTTGCTGTGGATTTACCAGCAGGTGATGGGTCTGGCATTGGACCATAATCTCCTAAGGCCAAATGCGAAATAAGATCGCCGTAATATGCACCGAGCGCTATACCTATTCTAGAGCCTTGGGAATGTCCGTAATAATCAAAGGGATATAGGCCGGTAACTTTTGCAAAATCAGCTACATCAGCAGCGAAGTTTTGAACGGAATATCCATTTCTACTCCAATCAGTGTCCCCGCAGCCTCTAGCGTCTATGGCAATGACGTGCCATTTGGTTGAAAATTCTGGTGCTATCTCATCGAATAAATGAGCGTGACCACCGATGCCATGCATCAGTATCAAGGGTTTTTTCGTTTTGTCGCCACCCCAGTCAAGATAATGCATATTGAGACCATTGGAGACGACCCATTTGTCTTCAGGATAAAAATGGTTCATAAACCCAACCTCTTGTTTCCGTTTATTAATCGAACATTGATTAGTGTAAAAATATTTTACCAACAAAGAATGATGAATCTAATCCCTAATGAGAGTTGGTCTTGTAGAATTAATGAATCATGTAGACATTAAACTCCAGTAGGAACGAGAATTGAAAACTTCGGATTTTGACTACCATTTGCCACAGGAATTGATTGCACAATCACCTTCGGAACCAAGAGATCACTCACGGCTCATGATATTGGATAGAAGCAGTGGAGAAATTGAGCATCGCAAGTTTTATGACCTGGTTGAGTATCTAAATGATGGAGATGTATTGGTATTCAATGATAGTAGAGTCATACCTGCACGAATGTATGGGCTGATATCGGATACTGGAAGTAAAATTGAGTTGCTGTTACTCACTCAGAATCAACCCAAGATATGGAAGGCATTAGTCAAACCTGGCCGAAGAATGAGAAAGGGTGCGAGATTTCAAATAGATGGCCTAGATGGTAAACACGTGACCGGGACTGTCCTTGATCAGTATGATGATGGTAGTCGGGAGATCGAGTTTGACTCTGAGTTAGATTTTGAATATTTTGGTTCGGTGCCACTTCCTCCTTATATACATCGGAGCACCGCGCCGGCGGAGCGTTATCAAACAGTTTATGCCCAAAAGAATGGAAGCATTGCTGCCCCGACAGCAGGCCTACATTTCACAAAAGCTTTACTTAGTCAGCTATCTAAAAAGGGTGTTTCTCTTGAATTTGTAACACTTCACGTAGGATGGGATTCATTTCGTCCTCTTAATACAGAGGATCCTTCCCAGCATTTAATGCATTCAGAATATTGGGAACTTTCCCAGGAGGTAAGTGAGAGGATAAATTTGGCCAAGCGAGACGGTAGGAGGATTATATCGGCGGGAACCACTGCGGTCAGACTATTGGAGAATGCGGCTAATATCAATGTATCTGCACAGTTGGGTCCGGGTTCTGGGTGGGCTGATATTTTTATTAAGCCCGGTTACCAGTTTCGTGTCATAGATGGGCTGATCACAAATTTTCACTTGCCTAAATCCACCTTATTGATGCTTACAAGTGCCTTAGCTGGCAAGGATAATATTTTAAACGGATACAAGGTGGCAGTAGACAACCAATATAGATTCTATAGTTTTGGGGATGCAATGTTCATCGTTTGAGCTTCAAGAATGCGGTGTATAATCCGCGGTGCTAGCAACCCATAAATTGAATGAGGATTTTTCAATGTATGATCCAGGTAAAGACATATTGGAATCTTTTGGTCTTAATCCTGTTATTTCAGCTACTGGCACGGTGACTGCTTACGGGGGTAGCAGGCTCAGACCAGAAGTCATGGATGCTATGAACCGGGCCTCAAATACCATGGTCAATATGGATGAGCTTAATGTGGCGGTTGGTAAACAAATAGCTGCCATTACTGGTGCAGAGGCAGGTATGGTAACTAGTGGTGCTGCGGGGGGATTAATTCTTCAAGCAGCAGCCGTTGTTGCAGGTAGGGATCCGATTAATATGAAAAAGCTTCCCGATACAACTGGTATGAAAAATGAAATTATCATACATAGAAGCCACAGGTTTCCGTATGATCAATGTTATCTTTCCGTAGGAGCTAAATTTGTGGAAATTGGGGATGGACGTAGGTGCCAGCCGTGGGAGTTAGAAGGAGCATTTACTGAAAACACTGCGGCGGTAGCATATTTATTTTCCCCTTTCATAACGAGAAGGGCATTGCCGTTTGAATATGTCTGTGAGACAGCTCATTCAAGAGGCGTACCAGTTATTGTTGACGCGGCTTCCTATCTGCCACCGAGGGCAAACATCACACGATTTATAAATGAGGGGGCGGATATGGTTATTTATAGTGGAGGTAAAGGAATAAGGGGTCCTCAAGGAACAGGCGTGTTGTGTGGGAGGGCAGATCTAATTGAGGCTGCCTATGCTAATGCCAGTCCTCATCAATTTATTGGTAGGGGGCTGAAAGTTGCAAAAGAGGAAATTATTGGATTGGCTAAAGCCTTAGAAATATTTATTGATGAAGACGAAGAAGAGGAAAATAGAAGATATCAAAATATGTGTGATCAAGTTTTGGATGCTCTTATAGAGATTCCAGGTATTAATATTGAGACAAAATTTGATCCATATGATTACTTAATACCAACTGCTGTAATAACTTTTGACCCGGAGAGGAAAGGCCTGTCTAGAGATCAAGTTTGGGAACAGATGATCGCTTCACAGCCTGCCATATACCTTAGTAACCTAGGTACGCCGGATGAATTGGCTGTCGATCCATTCAACATTGCTGACTCAGAACTAGAAATTGTCATCGATAGGTTACAGGAATTATTAGTTCAAAATTAATTTTATCCCAGCAAAATGGAGGTAGATTAGAAAGTTATGTTAGATCGATTTAAAGTCCCTAAAGAGGACATTGTTAAAGTAGAGTACGAGTCTTTAAAAGAAACCGTAACTCAAATCTTTGAGAAAATGGGAGTAGTGCCCGAAGATGCCAAAGAAGGGGCAGATGTACTCGTATCAACGGACCTCAGAGGTGTGGAAACACATGGGGTTTCGAACATGCTTAGAAGCTATGTCGAAAGGTACAACGCCGGTGACCTAAACCCTCGACCAGATTGGAAGATTGAGAGGGAGAGTCAAGGTACGGCAACTATAGATGCAGACAGTGGACTCGCAGTCATATTGGGTCCAAAAGCGATGCGGATTGCTATCGATAAGGCGAAAAACGTAGGAATAGGTGTGGTAACCATGCATAACGCAGGACATTCCGGTGCTATTGGTCATCATGCTATGTTAGCTGCCAAGGAAGATATGATAGGTATGACCGCGACAGCTGGGGGGATGAGCGTACTACCTACTTTTGGTGCAGAACCTAGGCTTGGCACTAATCCAATTGCAATTGCAGCTCCTGCTAGGAACAATCCTCCATTTCTCTTTGATGCAGCCACATCCGCAATAGCAGGTAATAAATTGGGGCTTGCTGCTCGAGTTGGGGCGAATCTACTACCCAACTGGATTTCAGGTTTAGATGGGGCTCCAATAAGTGAGGAAGTACCGATGCCAGAGAGAGGAGAGTTTTATCAACTACCTTTGGGAGGCACGAGAGAACAAGGATCTCACAAAGGTTATGGATTTGGTCTTATGTCTGAAATATTGGCTACAGGACTAAGTGGTGCTGTCAGTGCGATGGTTATTGGATCTGGAAAGACTAGTAGAACTGGTGGGACCAGCTGCCACTATTTTTGCGCCTACAACATAGAAGCTTTCACAGATGTTGAAATTTTTAAAAATAATATGGATGACATGTTACAGTCTTTGAAAGATACTCCTCCTGCGCCAGGTCATGACAGGGTCATCTATCCAGGGCTATCAGAATCTGAAGAAGAAGAAGAACGAAAGATAAATGGGATACCCTTGCATTCTGAAGTGATTGAATGGTTCACGGATATAACTAGTGAACTAACTATACCGATGGTCAAAATACTGTAATCGTTGTAGAAACCGCCAATTCATTTATAAAAACTAGTCTTTGACAAGGTTTGCCAAAATTTGCCTTAGAGTTTGGCATAAATTTATTTGGGGACTTACAAATTCTTTATTTAATGGTGATAATTAACATGGAAGGTCACGCAAATAGCGAGGAGATTTGTAGTGAACAGTGAGAAGATTCTCATTATCGAGGATGAAGAAAATATTTTGGAAGCGGTGAAATATACACTAACTCAGGAAGGGTACGATGTATTCACTTCCGTTGATGGTGAAGATGGTCTAGAAAAGGCACAAGAAATCAAACCAGATTTAGTGTTGTTGGACGTTATGCTACCCAAAATGGATGGATTCGAAGTCTGCAGAATTCTCAGGAAAGATTTAGAAATGCCAGTGTTCATGATTTCAGCTAAGGCTGAAGAAATTGATAGGGTTGTAGGTTTGGAGATCGGTGCGGATGACTACATAACTAAACCTTTCAGTATGAGAGAGCTGGTAGTTAGAGTGAGGAATTCTTTAAGAAGATCAGCTTTAAACCGGCAAGTAGACGATCTCGAAATCCTAAAGTTTGGAGAACTCGAAATTCACTTGACCAGCCATATGGCTATAGTTTCAGGGGAAG
>TARA_B100000686_G_scaffold305938_1_pt1 | contig 40671 bp, 41 predicted proteins | sample TARA_B100000686 | Tara Oceans TARA_B100000686 (sample SAMEA2622733) | marine metagenome | biome: marine biome (ENVO:00000447); feature: marine epipelagic mixed layer (ENVO:xxxxxxxxx); material: "saline water (ENVO:00002010), including plankton (ENVO:xxxxxxxx)" | depth 150 m | reverse complement strand
TAATACCAGAATTGCCAGCCATTACATCCAGTATTTCCTAAAATTTTAGCTCCTACTTTGTGTATAGAACCTTCTATAGAGTTGTTAGATTTAATACTTCCGTCTGCTCTTACAATAGCATTATATTTTTTATTAATGTCATGAAGTTTTGTTCCAATTTTTAATATTCCACTATCTATTAAACTACAAAAAGGAATTTTAGTTTCTTTTTTATGGTTTTGGATAGTTTGTAATTCAATTTTTGTAAAAGGTTTGACTTTATTTATTCTTTGTTTTGCAAAATCCATATATTCAGGATTTTTTTCTATTCCTATAAAGTTTCTATTTAATTTTTTTGAGACTGCGCCTGTAGAACCAGTTCCAAAAAAAGGGTCTAGTATTGTATCTCCCATATGTGTGCTAGAAATTATTATTCTATGTAATAATGCTTCAGGTTTTTGTGTGGGGTGTAAAGTTTTTCCAGAAACTTTTACTCTTTCATTCCCAGAACATATTGGTAAAAACCAATCTGAACGCATTTGTTTATCATCGTTCATAGTCTTCATTGCTTGATAGTTAAAAGTATATTTTGAATTTTTATTTTGACTTGCCCATATTATGGTTTCATGTGCGTTTGTGAAACGGTTGCCTTTGAAATTAGGCATAGGATTTGATTTATTCCAAATGATATCATTTAGTATCCAAAAACCCAGATCTTGAATTACAGATCCTACTCTGTATATATTATGGTATGAACCAATCACCCATATAGTTCCATCTTTTTTTAGAACTCTTTTAGCTTGTTTAAGCCAATTTATTGTAAATTTATCATATTCTTCGAAGCTATTAAATTTATCCCAATCATGATTTACACCAGAAACACTTGTGTGATCAGGCCTTAATAAAGATTTTTTTAGCTGAAGATTATATGGAGGGTCTGCAAATATCATATCCACACTATTATTGTCTAAATTAGACATAGCATTAATACAATCGTCTATTAAATAACTCCCCCTCATGATAATATTAATTTTCTTCTTTCTGCTTATATAGTTTAAAAGATTTTCTATGATAAGGACTAATACCAAATTTATTAATCGCAGCATAGTGTTCCTTTGTACCATATCCTGCATTGTTTTTGAAATTATATTTTGGAAATTTTTTATCTAATGATTTTAGTATATTATCCCTATATACTTTTGCAATAATAGAAGCGGCAGCTATAGATAGGCTTTTTGAATCACCTTTAATAATATTAAATACATTACATTTAATTGTAGGAGAAAAATTGCCATCTACTAAAGCTATTTCTGCTTTAATAGATAAATTATAGTAAGCCCTTTTCATTGCCAGTAAACTTGCATTCAAGATATTTAATTTGTCTATTTCTTGAGTTGAAGATTCTCCAAAGGCAACATTTTTTGATACATCTATAATTTTTTCATAAAGAATATGCCTCTTAACTTTATTAATATTTTTAGAATCATTTATTCCTAATGGAATATTATTAAAATTTAAAATAACGGCGGCTGCCACTACAGGTCCTGCAAGAGATCCTCTTCCTACTTCATCTATGCCACATATTAGTCCTTGATTTAAAAATTTTTTTTCTATATCTAGATTTGGAAGTTTATTACTCATTTTTAATATAAATTTTTTATCTTGATTCTCTATACCAACTAATAAATAATAATAGTATTGATAATATAAGAGCTAGGTACCAAGGCATCAGAGATATTTGGTCTAAACTTTTAACATAGTATTGTTTGTTTTTCATTAAGTTAATATTGTTGTTTCCTTTTAACTTTTCTTTTTCTAAATGTTTAATTTTTGGAATCTGAAAATTGTTTATAGTATTTATCCAGTTTATTGAACCTAAGGTATATTCTGCAATAGGTTTTACATTTTCATCACTTGCTCTGACATCAAGATATTCATATGAATTGTAGTTTCCTATTATGATTGATATAGAGGAATTATCATAACTTAATTTCCATATTCCTGATTCTGGTTCTAATATTTTAGCAATTTGTTGACCATTTCCTATATCTTCTAATTCTATTTGAGTTGATTCATTACTTGGAGAGATGACGGTAACCGGCTTTAAATTAGGGACAAGACTATTTTTTTTAATTATTAAAGTATTATTTTCAAATTTTGCTGATAGTTCGTTTTCTTCCAAATCGGGTTCTTTCATTAACCAATGAACTAGTCTTCTTAATAAATCTGCTTGAGGACCTTTATTTTCCTCAGATTTAGTCCATACCCATGATTGATCAGATAATATTTGGGCTACTCTTCCTTGTCCTATTCTATTTAATACTAATAATGGCCTGCTTTCTGGTCCTTCTAAAAGCACATCTCCATCTACGGCTAATCCTTCTACCATTCTGTACCATGAACCCCAATTATTATTTTCTTGATTATTGGTTATATCTTGTAAATTTGCCGTTACTGGGTGTCTCATTCCATGTTTGGTTATTTTAGGAGTAAATTCTTTAGTGATTATTTCTCCTGTCGGTTCTGTAGGTAATATACTTTGGAGAGGAGATAAAGAAAGACTATATGGGCCAGCATAAGATGGACCTGCCGTATCCAATAGTGCACCTCCATTTACTACATACTCTACAATATTCTTTAAGTAATATTCTGGAAGAATCCCTCTAAGATGATATTGATCAAAAATTATTAAATCAAATTCGTTTAAATTTAGTTGAAATAATTCTCTAGTTGGGAATGGAATTAACGACAATTCTCCAACAGGAGTAAAATCTTGTTTATTTGGAGGTCTCAAGATTGTAAAATGAATTAAATCTACTGATGGATCAGAGTTTAATAAATTTCTCCAATTTCTTAGACCCATATTTGGTTCTCCTGAAACTAACATTACTTTTAGTCTTTCTCTAATGGCATTTATAGATATTACAGCTTCATTATTTTTTAATGTAAGTTCATTTTTGCCTTTTTCTACTTCTATATTTAGGGTAGTTATTCCTGCTCGTTCTAATAGAAAAGTTATATTTATTGATTCTCCTATAGGAATAGATCTACTTTGTTTATCATCATTATTCATATTGATAGTTACTAAAGCATTAGGAGTATTAGAATTTATATCTTCTACTTTTAATTTGATAGAAATTTCTTCTCCAACTATTCCAAATCTTGGAGATTCTTCTATAATTAACCTTCTATCATTTTCGTCTTTATTTCCTGTTATTAAGAAATTTATAGGTGCTACAAAGTTTAAGTTATTAATTTCAGGTGTGTCTTGTATTTGTCCATCTGTAATTATTATTGCTCCTGCTAACCTAGTATTTGGAATGTCTCCAGTTAAAGAGGAAAGAGGTTGAAATATATTAGTTCCTTTTTCTCCTTTTACTGTTTTATATCTAACTTCTATATTATCTTTTTTTTCTAGCTGTTTTTTTATATTATCATATGTTTTTAATGCGTTTTCTTTTCTATTATTTATGTTTTGACTTGGGCTAAGATCTAATAATACGGCTACGGTATCAGGAATACTTTCTCTGTTTTCGGATATGATTACTGGATTAGTTAAGGAAAGAACAATAATAAACATAAATAAAAATCTAAATAAATTTCCAGACGCTTTAAGTCTAAAATTTATAAATGTTAAAATAAGGCAAAATATTATTATTACATATAAGTAAAAAATTGGTATATATGGATAAAAGGAAATACTGTTCATAATCATTTCTCTTTATTTACTCTCTTCATTTTTCAAATTATTTTTCTTATTTAAACGCATTAGTATAGATTTTATATGAACTTGGTCTGCTTTATAGTTTCCAGTCATTGCGTACATAACAACGTTTATACCAAATCTATATGAAAATTCTCTCTGTTTTTCTCCGCCTGGTATTACAGAAAATAGTGGTTTATTATTTTTATCCTTAGCCCATGACGAAGCCCAATCATTTCCCCCTATAATAACTGATGAAACGCCATCTTTTGAATTTCGAGCGGTTGCTTCAACCCAAACATTTCCACCAGAAAATCTTCCTGGAAGAGAATTTAATAAATAAAAAGACCTTTTTAATACATGGTCTTCTGGAACATTGATAAGCACTGGCAGGTCTAAAGCTTTTAATATAGATTTTAATATATTTTGTTCTATACTTTTTACATTGGATATAATATTTGATGGATTTGCGTCTCTTGTATCAAATATAATTAACCCTCCATTTTTCATATAGTTTTGTATTTTATTTATAACTTTATCGTTTAAGCTAATTTCTTCTTTAGTAATTGGCCAATATAAAATTGGAAAGAATGAAATTTCATCTTTTTCTATATTTATGCCTTTAGGTTCACTTGCTTCTATTGATGTTCTTTCTTTTAAAATTTTAGTTAATTCTGATAAACCAAGATAAGATATTTCATTTAATTTTTCAGTATTTGTTATTACATAAGCTAATTGGGTTTCTAAGGCAGAAAATTTGGATTCTGCATAAGTGTCTTTTGTTAAAAAAAAGTTAGAAAAAATAATATAAATTATACTTAATTTAAATATTTTATTGAATATATTTAAATTCATAACCCCTTTAATTTTTAAACTAATTATAGAGTCAAGAGCTATAAATATTATTAATATTAATAAAAGAATTGGTTTTAATTGTAGTGAATTTTCAGAAATAAATTTTTCAATTTTTGTTATTGAATCAAATGTTACAGTTTTAGGTTCTAGAGTATTAACTTTTTCTGAAAGGTTGAGAACCCTTCTATAAAGTTCATTGCCATAATAGCCTGGCGCTCTTGTTAATGAAGAAACATCACCTTGATCAAAATTTAATGGTAATGCATTAGTAGGAGGTTCAATCAATCTTCCAAAACCATCTAATAGTTTAAATGGTTTTAGTGGAATATTATCTTTTTTATCTTGTATACCTGAAGATAACCCAATCATTCGTTCAAGAATTTCAACAAAAGTTCCTGTTAATGGCATATTAGACCAATCAGCATTAGCAGTTATATGGAAAAAAATGTTAAGTCCTTTTTCCATATTTTTTGCAGTAATTAAGGGAGTTCCATCTTTAAGAGTAGCCCAAGTATTATTTAATAAATCTGGAGAAGGTTCTGCAATTACTTGTTTTTTTATAGAAATATCATTTTGTATATTAATTCCAAATAATGGAGATGAATTAGGAAAATCTTTGATAGATGCTGGTTTTCCCCAACTTAGAGCTCCGCCAAATGTTCTAGAGTCTATAGATCTAAGCTTTACGGGCAAGAGGTCTGTATCAGACCCTTCTAAGTTTGGTCCAGCAAATCTGATTAATATACCACCATTTTTTATCCAATCTTTTAATTTAATATTAATGTCATTCCTAATTGTTCCTACTCCAGGTAAAATAATTACTGATAAATTTTTATCTAAAAGTTTAGATAAATCATCTATAGTTATATCGCTATAAGGTTTTATAGCTCTATCTAGATAATAGGTTGGAGATAAAAGAGGTTGAGTTCTAAAAGAAGTTTTATCTCCAACTATACCTACATTTCTTTTTTTCCATTTATTATCAAATAGATATATAGCTCCTGCAGAGTTTTCATTCTCAATTGTTATAGAGCTAAGATTATTTTTTATATCTTTAGGTATATGAATAGTTGAATTAGTTTTTCTCTTTTGCCTTTCAAATATTGCTTCAGTTCGTGAAATTAATTCTCCGTTTTGTCCATTTGCTCGTACAAATATTTTTTCTTTTAATGAACCAATACTTCTTGATATTTCAATTAAAATTTTATTATTAGTCTGGTTTTCTACTTTGGTTATTAATTTAGTGGGAGTATTATTGAAATAATTTATAATGGTTAGAGTTCCTATGTTTTCTAGTTTATTTACTATGCTCTGAACTGTTTCTTGATTATCATGGCTTATTCCATCCCAGAACCATACTATATTGTAATTTTCATTTTTTTTAATCTTATCTATAACTTTATTTAAGTTTATATAATTTGATGGCCATGGCTGTGGAACAAATGTTTCTATAATGGAGCGAGCATTAGAAGCAGGAATTAAATTTGAATTATTATTAAAAGATTTATTTAAGGGAGCAGTTAAGTAAATAATAATTGATTTATTTTTTTGTTCTGCTTGAGTTACATATTCAATAATTTTTTCTTTTCTTTCTTCCCAGTTTTTAGAAGAGGACCATCCATTATCAATTACCAAAATTAAAGGACCAGAATTTGAAAAAATAGGTTTTGTGTTAAAAGAAGGGTTTGAAAAGGCAAGAATTATTAAAATTAAAAATAATATTCTAAATAAAAGTAACCATAATGGAGTTTTGCTAGCAGTTTCTTCTTCATTCTTTAATCCGAGAAGAAAGTTTATTGGGGGAAAAGTTATAGTATTAGGAGATGGAGGAAAAATTTTTAGTAAAAACCATACTGCCGGAATTGATATTAATGCCCACAGTGCTAAGGGATTTCCAAAAGTTAATTGAGAAAAAAAAATCATTTTTATTTTTCTATATTAGTTTCTTTATAGGCTAATAGATTAAAATAAATTTTTATCATTAATTTTACTAAATTTTCATTAGTTACATGCATAAAATAATTCCATCTAAATGATTGAGCAATTTTTTTAATTTTTTTTGAATGAGTATTAAAAGCACCTATATAATCTTTTTTAATAGCATTAGCATTACCAATTAAATATGGGTCTTCTCCTTCTAGTCCATTAAAGTTAATTCTACCTGAATATGGGAAATTTTTTTCTGCTGGGTCAGTTATATGAATTAATAATCCACTAATATTTCTACTAGATAAATTTTTAATAGTTTGATCTGTTATTTCTGTATTATATAAAAAGTCACTAATAAATATACAAGTAGATCCATTTTTAATTTCTTCTATATTGGGATTTGATTGAAATTTATTTGGTATTTTACTTTTGATTTCATTTGTTATAATTTTTATAGCTTCTTCTCCATTAAAATTCATTGAATTTAGAGAGTTTAATCTTACTCTTTCCCCATTTTTTATTAATATTATAGATAAAGTTAATGTAATTAGGTCGGCTATATTTATTTTGGTATCTATATTTTTATTAGAACTATATTTCATAGAATTTGAAGTGTCTCTCCATATATTTATATTTTGAATAGTTGATAACTCTTGTTCTTGAATAAAAATATTTTCAGATTTTGCAGACTTTTTCCAATCTATTAAATGTATTGGATCTCCATATTCATATTTTTTAAATTGCCAAAAATTTTCTCCTATTCCTGCCTTATTTCTATTATGTATACCTTCCCAAACTGTATTAGCTAATTTATTAGCTTTAATTGACAAATTAGGTGTTATGGAAGCTAATTTTTCTGCTTGAAATCTCATTTTAAATTTAGTTCTCTATTTTATAGTGTTAATTAATTCATTTAAAATAGTATTTAATGTTTTTCCATCTGCTTTAGCAGTATAATTTAAATTCATTCTATGCTTTAATATTGGTTCAGCTAGGTCTACCACGTCATCAATTGATGGTGATAACCTACCATTTAATACGGCTCTTGCTCTAGTAGCAGTCATTAAAGCTTGGCTTGCTCTAGGTCCGGGCCCCCAGGATAGGCTGTCTTTAATTAGATTTAGTTCTGATGTATTAGGTCTTGCATTTCTTACTAAAGTTAAAATTGCTTCTATTACTTTTTCTCCAACTGGTATTGCTCTAATTAATTCTTGGGCTTTTATTAGATTACTAGAAGAAATAATTTTTTTTGGACTAATATCTTTAATACCTGTAGTCGCAATTAACATTTGTTTTTCTGCATCTTTTTCAGGATAAGAAATATTTATTTGCATTAAAAATCTATCTAATTGTGCTTCTGGAAGGTTATATGTGCCTTCTTGCTCTATAGGGTTTTGAGTGGCCAACACATGAAATGGTTTAGGTAGTGCATAGTTTTTGCCTGCTACAGTGACCCTTTGTTCTTGCATAGCTTGTAACAATGCAGATTGTGTCCTTGGGCTTGCTCTATTAATTTCATCGGCTAGTAAAAATTGTGAAAAAACAGGACCTTCTATAAAACGAAAACTTCTTTTACCTTTTTCAGATTCATCTAAAATTTCAGTTCCTAATATATCAGTTGGCATTAGATCAGGTGTAAACTGAACCCTTTTTCTAGTTAATCCCATTATAGTTCCAAGAGATCTCACTAATCTTGTTTTAGCTAGACCGGGTAATCCTACAAGAAGCATATGTCCGCTTGATAATAATGTAATAATAATTTTATCTATTACTTCATCTTGGCCAAATATTATTTCCTTTATATGTTTTCTAATTTTTTCAATATCTTTATTAAGATTATCTATATTTTTTCTTTCTTCACTTGTTGTACCTTTTGTAGTTTTATTATTTATTTGCATAATGTTAGGTCCTAGGTTTTTATTTGGATAATATTTTTTTTGCAGTATTTCTTATCATATATTTAGATTAAACCAAATAATAATATGGCATTTGTAATATTTTATATATAAATATATATTATGAAAAATCCAGTTTTTAAAATAAATGAGCATGGGGAATGGTATTATAATAATTCATTAATTTCTAGAAAAGTATTAGTGAAGTTATTTTCTACTGTTTTAACTAGATTTGAAGACGGCACTTTCCATTTAAAAACCCCAGTAGAAGATATAGAGATAGATGTAGTTGATGTTCCTTTTATAGTAATTGATTTTAAAGTAGTAAAAAATCAATTTCAAAAAATTATATTTGAAACGAATGTGGGTGATATTTTTGAATTAGGTAAAAATAATCCTTTATGGGTGGAAAAAAATCTTTCTAATAAAGGATTGATTCCTTATGTTCTTGTTAGATCAGGAATAATAGCTAAACTATCTAGGTCTGTTTATTACAATTTAGTTTCTGTTGTTACTGAAAAAAAAATTAATGGGTCTTTGAGAAGTGTTATAGAGAGTAATAATCATTTTTTTGAATTAGATTTGGTTAAAAAAAGAAAATTTTTAATAGAGGATGAGAGCATAGAGAGTGAAAATGGATAAACTTTGTATAAAAATAAAAAATATATTATCGTTTAGAGTTAATACTACTGTAGTAGATGCTAAAATATTACATGAAAAAAGAAATATTAATAAAAATGTTGATAATAAAAAATATAAACTAGCTGCAGTTTTGTTTCCGATAATTAAAATTCAAGATGAATATAAAGTAATTTTAACAACTCGTTCTATAAATGTTTTGTCTCATCCAGGCCAAGTTTGTTTTCCTGGGGGAAGATTAGAGAGTAGTGATAAAAATATGGTTGAATGTGCAAAAAGAGAAGCATTTGAAGAAATAGGTATAGAACCTAATAATATAGAGGTTTTAGGGGAATTAGATAACTGTATTACAGGTACAGATTATAATGTAACCCCTATTTTGGGTTTAATAAAAGGAAACTTTATTCCTAAGATTCAAGAAAAAGAAGTTGCTGATTTATTTGAAGTGCCATTAAATTTTTTTTTAGATAAGTCTAATAGAAAACTTAAAAATGCCGAATATAAAAATAAAAAATATACATATTATGAGTTTCAATGGGGAGAAAAAAAAATATGGGGCTCAACAGCAAGGATAATTGTTAATTTTTGTGATATTATTGATAATATATAATTAATTTATTAAGGATATTTAAATGAGTGTTTTTATTATTAGGTTTTTACCTATCATAGTATTTATAATTTTAGTTCTGGTTTGGTATTTATTGGTTAAAAGTAAATCTAAGGATGCTAATTTAAAAAAAGCTCCTTGGTTTATATTTATTATAATAGCAATAATAATATTTGGTTTTACATTAGTATTGTTTAGGTTTGTTCAATTTGGGGAACCTCCTGGAGGAAAGTATATACCTCCAAAAACGACTGAAAAAGGAATAGAGCCTGGTCATGTTGAACGTTAATTTTAATACTAAAACACCATGGTCTTCTGGGGTAGCATTAAAAATTATTAATATATTAGGTGGATCTGAGAAAACATTAGTTGTAGGGGGTGCTGTAAGAGATTGGTTAACTGATAACCCTGTAAAGGATATTGATTTTGCTAGTAAATTTTTACCAGAAAAATCTATAAAATTACTTACTGACGCAGGTTTTAAAGTTAAACCTATAGGATTTGATCATGGAACAATAGCAGTCTATCATGATAATAAATCATATGAGATTACAACACTTAGAAAAGACATTTTAACTGATGGAAGACATGCTCAAGTTGTTTTTGGAGACGATTGGAAAGAAGATTCATTAAGAAGAGATTTTACATTTAATTCTTTATATGCAGATGAGTATGGAAACATTATGGATCCTACGGGAAAAGGGTTTAAAGATATAGAAAATAAAATTTTAAGGTTTATTGGAGAGCCTAATCAGAGAATTAAAGAAGATTACTTGAGGATTATAAGATATTTTAGATTTTTATCTAATTATGCTGATAATATAGACAAAAATTCATTTAAAGCTTGTATAAATAATGCTAAATCAATAAGATTATTATCTAGTGAACGAATAATACAAGAGTTTAATAAAATATTTAAAGATATTAATTGTTTAGGGGCAATTAATATTTTAATAAAATATAATTTACTACAATATATTTATTCGGTTAGTTCTTTTAATAATTTTAAACCTAAAAAAAAATATTTAAGTGCAATATTAAAAAAATTGTTTAATAGAGATAATCTTTTAAAAAATCCATTTTTGTTTTTTACTTCTCTTATGATTAGTTTAACAGATATTGAAACTCATGATCATAAATCAATGGTTAAAAAAGTTGCAAAAAATTTAAATTTTTCAAAAAATGATGAATACTTAATGCTCCAAATTATATTATGGGTTAAAAATATAAATAATATTTCCAAGGAAGAAATTTATAAAGCCTGGTTAGATTTTGGCAAAGATACAATAAATTATTTAAAAATTATTTTTGAGGTGTTTTCATCAATAAAAGATAAAAATATAATTTATGTACTCAATAATGCTCCTCCTTTGTTTCCTTGCTCCGGTCAAGATGCAATAAAAATTGGATTTAAAGAAGGAAAAAATATAGGAAAAGCACTTAATAATGTAAGAGAGTGGTGGATAAAAAATGATTGCAAACCTTCTCGTAAAGATTGTTTAAAAATTTTGAAAAAAGAATATAATACATAATATTAAAGCTTTATTTCCATGAGACTGAAGGAGGTAATGACATAAATATTGCATCAATATTTCCTTTAGTTTTCAATCCAAACGCGGTACCTCTATCATAAAGAAGATTAAACTCTACATATCTTCCTCTTTTTTTTAATTGTTCTTCTTTTTGTTTTTCAGTCCAGTTGTTATTAATTTTTAAATTAATAATTGAGGTGAAAGTATTTAAAAAAGTTTCGCCAATATCTTTTACAAAATGAAAATCATCTTCAAAGTTATTTTTTAAATTATCAAAAAATATTCCACCTATTCCTCTGGGTTCATTTCTGTGAGGTAAGAAAAAATAGTCATCACAACATTTTTTGAATTTAGGATAGTAGTGTTTGTTATGAATATCACATGTATTTTTAAGATCTGAGTGGAATTTATTAGAAATTGTCTTGGAACTTTTTATATTTGTTGGTGTAAGGTCTGTTCCACCTCCAAACCAACTTTTACTAGTAATTATAAATCTGCTATTGAAATGTGCAGCCGGAATTAATGGAGAATGCATATGTGCTACAAGTGAAATACCAGTTGCATAAAAATTAGGATTATTTTTGGCTCCTGGAATAATATTTTTCATTTCTTCTGAAAATGATCCATATACGGTAGAAATGTTTACCCCTACTTTTTCAAATACTCTTCCGTACATAAGAGACATGACTCCACCTCCACCTGATTTAAAACCTTTATCAGGAGGTCTTTTCCATAAAGTTTTTTTAAATTTTCCTGATTTTAAATTTTGATTAGGACCATTAGATAAAGACAGTTCTAAATCCTCAAAAGAATTACAAATTTTATTTCTTAAATTTTTAAAGTTGTTTTCGATTGGTTTAAATTTTTTATATTTTTGCATTTTATGGCCCATTTTTTAAAATAATTTATATTTATTTTGAAAAAAGCTTGTCCAATAATATTTTAGTATGTAGATAGTAAATAACTTTTAAATTAATTATATATAAAGTCAAAATGATATTTTATAACATAAGTATATTTTTATCTAGATTTAGGAATTTTCAAAATGGAAATTAAAACTCATTCTAAAGATTCTTCGCGTAGAGATTTTATTCATATTACAGCTGGAGTAACAGTTGCAACAGCAATAGGAAGTGCTACATGGCCTTTAATTGACCAGATGAACCCATCTGCTGACGTTTTAGCGTTAGCTAGTATAGAAGTAGATTTAGAGCCCTTAGAGCCAGGACAATCTATAAGTGTATTATGGAGAGGAAAACCTCTTTTTATAAGAAGAAGAACCAATGAAGAAATTTTAAATGCTAAAAATGTAGATATGTCATTGTTAAAAGACCCTGAAACTGATGATGAAAGAGTAAAAAATGAAAATTATCTTGTTATGGTAGGAGTTTGTACTCATTTAGGTTGTGTACCGCTTGGTCAGCAGGGCGAATATGGTGGTTGGTTTTGCCCATGTCATGGCTCCCATTATGATACTTCTGGTAGAATTAGAAAAGGACCTGCGCCCACTAATTTAGAAATTCCTCCATACGAATTCTTAGATAATAATATTATTAAAATTGGATAATTTTATGAAAAGGTATTATGTATGAGTAATAAAGGCAAAGGTAGTCGAATAATTGATTGGATAGATTATAGACTTCCAATTTTTAGTACTTTAAGACATACTTTAGTAGATTATCCTACCCCGAGAAATTTGAATTATTGGTGGAATTTTGGTTCTTTAGCTGGAATATTTTTAGTTATTCAAATAATTACAGGTGTAGTATTAGCTATGCATTATAATCCTAGTGTAGATGGAGCATTTGCGAGTATTGAGCATATTATGCGTGATGTAAATTATGGTTGGTTAATACGATATGTACATATGAACGGTGCATCTTTCTTTTTTATAGTTGTATATATTCATATATTTAGAGGATTATATTATGGCTCTTATAAGTCACCAAGAGAAGTTTTGTGGTGGTTAGGTTTAATAATTTTATTATTAATGATGGCTACTGCTTTTATGGGTTATGTATTACCTTGGGGACAAATGAGTTTTTGGGGAGCTACTGTAATTACAAATTTATTTTCTGCTATTCCTGTCATAGGGACGACAGTAGTAGAATGGTTATGGGGAGGGTTTGCTGTAGATAATGCTTTGTTAAATAGGTTCTTTGCATTGCATTATTTGTTTCCATTTTTAATAGTAGGTGTTGTAATACTACATATTATAGCCCTTCATACTCATGGATCTAATAATCCTTTAGGAATTGATAGGAAGGGTCCTCAAGATTCTATTCCCTTTCATCCTTATTATACAATAAAAGATTTGTTTGGATTAAGTTTTGTTTTAACAATTTTTTTCTTTATTGTTTTTTTTGCACCTGATTCACTAGGTCATCCTGATAATTACATACCAGCTGATCCTTTAAAAACACCAGCACACATAGTTCCAGAATGGTATTTTTTACCATTTTACGCAATTTTAAGAGCTATTCCTGATAAATTAGGAGGAGTACTAGCCATGATAAGTGCAATATTTATATTATTTTTATTGCCTTGGTTAGATACTTCAAAAGTTAGATCTGCATCATTTAGACCTTTATATAAAAAGTTATTTTGGTTGTTATTAATAGATTTAATTGTATTGACTTGGGTTGGAGGTAAACCAGCCTCAGGTACTTATTTATTAATTGGAAGAATTGCTACTGTATATTATTTTGTACATTTTATTTTGATTATGCCTATAGTGGGTTTTATTGAGAAACCTAAGCCTTTGCCAAATAGTATATCTGAGTCAGTTTTAAATAATATTGATAAAAAAGAGGTTTGATAATGTTTTTGAGGTACTATATAAAATTTTTTATATCTGTATTTGTATCAATTATTTTTTCAAATTTATTGTTAGCAGCGTCAAATGAAAAGAGTTATGAAAAGAAGAATTTTTCCTTTGATGGTATTTTAGGAAAAATTGATAAACCTTCTGCAAGAAGAGGGTTGCAGGTTTATACAGAAATATGTTCTGGTTGCCATGGTTTACAGCATTTAGCTTATAGAAATTTAGTTGATTTAGGTTTGTCAATGGATCAAGTTAAATCTTTTGCAGCACAATTTGAATTAGCCGCACTTCCTGATGAAGAGGGTGAAATAAATATGAGACCTGCTTTACCATATGACAAATTTGTAAATCCTTATAAAAATATAAATCAAGCCAAGGCAATGAACAATGGAGCTGTTCCTCCTGATTTGTCTTTAATAATTAAAGCTAGAGAAGGCGGGGCAAGTTATTTTTATGGTTTACTTGCAGGGTACGATGATGCTCCAGATGGTTTTGATGTAGGTAATGGTTATTATAATAAGGTGTATCCTGGGCATATTATAGCGATGCCTCAACCTCTATATGGGAATGATGTTGAATATATAGATGGAACTGAAGCTTCTCTGAATCAAGAGATTTATGATTTGACTATGTTTTTAACCTGGGCTAGTCAACCAGAATTAAACATAAGAAAACAAATAGGATTCAAAACAATACTTTTTTTAATATTTATGACTTCTATATTATTTTTATCATATAAAAAAATATGGAAGAAGGTAAAATCTGGAATAGTTTAATCATAGAACTCTTTTAGCTATGTATCTAATTTTATTTAAAGATTGAGTAGACCTAGCTTCAACAGGTGTAATTATGGCATTATCTAAAGCATTGTAAGCTGGATCATCAAATTTCCAAGCTCTATTGTTTATATTATCAATTATATTACTAACTAAGTTTTTAGCATTATCAGAGTTAGAATTAAGAATTTTAATAATATTTTCTACTGTTACACTTTCATGGTCTGGGTGCCAACAATCATAATCTGTTACCATAGCAACTGTTGCATATGCTATTTCAGCTTCTCGTGCAAGTTTTGCTTCTGGCATATTAGTCATTCCTATAACATCACAATTCCAAGTTCTATATAGCTCTGACTCAGCTAAACTAGAAAATTGTGGCCCCTCCATAGCTAAATAGGTACCTCCCAAAAATATTTCTATATCTTTAGAAGCTGATTCTAGTATAATTTTTGATAATTTTTCTGAGACTGGTTTTGCCATAGATACATGTGCTACTATTCCTTCATCGAAGAAAGTCTTTTTTCTTGCTATAGTTCTATCTATAAATTGGTCAATTATAATAAATTGACCAGGTTTTATATTTTCTTTCAAACTTCCAACTGCTGATAAAGATATTATATCTGTAATACCTAATTTCTTAAGGCAGTCAATATTAGCTCGATAGTTAATTCCTGAAGGAAGCAAATTATGTGACCTTCCATGCCTAGGTAAGAAAGCTATATTAACTTCTCCTATTATTCCTGTTAAAATTTCATCAGAAGGCTTTCCATAATCAGATTCTAATTTGATCCATTTGGTATTCTTTAGGTTTTTTAATTCATATATACCACTTCCACCAATAATTCCTATATAGGGTTTATTAGTCATCTATCTAACTCCTAATAATATTACTTCAAAAATTAGTGTAGAGTTTGCTGGTATTAAACCTCCTCCTACGGCTCTATTTCCATATCCCATAGATGGAGGAATTACTAAACATCTTTTACCATTTTCTTTCATTCCGATTAATCCTTCTTCCCATCCTTGAATGACTCTCCCTTGTCCCAGTATTACTTGAAAAGGCATGCCTCTCTCTATAGAAGAATCAAATTGTTTTCCTTTAGAATCACAAGAATTAGTAGAATTAGAATTTTTATTAAAAAGCCACCCTGTATAATGTACTGCTACTTCTTTTCCATGCATAACCATTCTTCCATCTCCGACATCTATATCTTCAATTATTAATTCTTTAGGTATTTCTGCTGAATGACTTATATTTATGAAAAAAGTTGATAAAAATATTAATATTATTTTTATGCAATAAATGTTTCTATTTGTTTTCAATAATTTTCTCCGGTTTTTTTAAATATATTTTTTTAAAAATTCTAATGTTCTTTTATAAGATGATTCTGATGCTTCCTTACTATAACTCTCTCTTTGATCACAAAAGAAACCATGGTCTGCATTATCATATAAATGAACATCTATATCAGTTGTACATTTTTTTGAAAAATCAACAATCTGTTTTTGAGCATTTTTATCTATAGATGAATCTTTTGCTCCAAGATGAATTAAAGTTGGACATCTAGGATCTTTATCTAGAAAATCTGGAATTTGAGATCCATAAAAACAAATTGACGCATCCAATCCATAGGCTGAACAAGCAGATTTCCAAGAAAGACTTCCTCCGTAACAGAAACCTATTGTTGCAACGTTATGATCTACTTTTAAGTTTGCGATACAGCTAATTATATCCATAGTTGTTAAATCCCAGCCAGCTTCTTCTTTATATTTTTTTCCTAATAAAATATCTTTATTTGAATAGCCAAGATTAATATTTTCTCCTACTCTATGATATATTTCTGGTATCCATACTAAGTATCCTTCGCTAGCAAACTTTTCTCCTACTGATTTAATATGACCATTTATTCCAAATATTTCTTGGATAAGAACTATAGCTCCTTTTTTAGCTATAGAAGGTTCATATAAATAAACAGGCAGGTCTTTATCGTCCGCAGTTTTAATAATAATTTTATTATCCATTATTTTTTTCCTTAAGATATTACACATTAAAACGAAATAACATTATATCTCCATCTAATACTATATATTCTTTTCCTTCTGTTCTTACTAGTCCATATTCTTTTGCCCTTTGTTCTCCTTTTGAATTTATATATTCATGAAAAGATATAGTCTCAGCAGCAATAAAGCCTCTATAAAAATCTTCGTGTATTTTACGTGCAGCTTCTTGAGCATTAGTACCATTTTTTATGGTCCAAGCTTTGACTTCTTTTGGTCCTGCAGTAAAAAAGGTTATTAAATTAAGTAAATCATATCCAGCAAAGGCTAATTTATCTAATCCTGATTCTTTTAAATTTAACATTTTTAAAAACTCTTTTTTTTCTTTTGTATCTGATATTTCTGATATCTCAGATTCTAGTTTAGCTGATAAGGTTATAGTTTTAATGTCTTTACTTACAGCTATTTTAATTAACTCTTTAGAAAATTTATTTCCTGAAATAACAGAATCTTCATCCACGTTAGCTATATATAGAATTGGTTTAGAAGATAAAAGGTTTAATGATGATAAAACTATTTTTTCGTCGGGATTAAAGTTTATTTCTCTAGCAGGAGTTCCTTTTTCTAAACTATATATAATAGTTTCAATTATACTTAGTTTTTTAGTTGAATCTTTATCCCCTGTTTTAGCTTTTTTTTCTAATCCAGGCGTTCTTTTTATAAGACTCTCAATATCAGCAAGCATTAATTCAGTATCTATAATTTCTGCATCATTAATAGGATCTATATTATTATTTACGTGAGTAACATCAGTGTCTTCAAAACATCTTAATACATGACATATTGCATCAACTTCTCTTATGTTTCCTAAAAATTGGTTTCCTAGACCTTCCCCTTTGCTTGCTCCTTTTACTAAACCTGCAATGTCTACAAATTCTATATATGTCGGAGTAGTTTGTTTAGGGTTATTAATTATAGCTAATTCTTTAATTCTTTTATCGTTTATTGCTACTCTTCCTATGTTAGGTTCTATAGTACAAAAAGGATAATTTTCTGCAGCAGCATTATTATTTTCTGTTAACGCATTAAAAAGAGTGGATTTTCCTACATTAGGTAACCCTATGATTCCGCAATTAAATCCCATTACTGTTTTTTTTCTTCTGTTTTAAATATTTCAGATATGGTTTCTGATATATTTTTATTTTTTATTATTGTTTCTATATTTTCAGATATTAAGTTTAATAATTGTTTAATGATATTATTTTCTGTTTTAGTAAAGTCACTTAAAACATGATTATTAACTAGATTTTTATTTCCAGGGTGTCCTATACCTATTCTTATTCTTTTATAATTAGTACCTATGTTAGAATCTATATTACTTAAACCATTGTGTCCGCCGTTACTTCCGCCAATTTTTGCTTTAATAACACCAAATTGTAGGTCTAAGTCATCATGAAAAACTATAATATTTTCTATATTTAATTTATAAAATTTCACTAAATGGTTTAAACTTTGTCCAGATAAATTCATAAATGTTTGGGGTTTCAAAAGTATAAGAGGAGTATTATTTAATGTTTTTGTAATTATTTTTGATTGAAACTTTGTTTTATATGCACCTAATTTATAATTTTCTATTATACAGTCTATAGCCATAAAGCCAACATTATGTCTATTATTATTATGTTTTTTTCCTGGGTTTCCTAGTCCGACTAAAGCTAACATTTATTCTTGTCCATTTTAGGTGAGGTTGTTAATCTTTATTTTTATCACCTTCTTTTTCTTCTTTAGTATTAGTATCCACGCTTTCTTTAGTTTTTTCAGTACTTTTTTCGCCTTCACCTTCGCCTTCACCTTCGCCTTCACCTTCTCCTTCACCTTCTCCTTCACCTTCGGTATCTTCATCTTCTGTTTTTTCTTCTTCAGATGTTAAGGCTGCTGGTGCGACTATACTTGCTATTGTAAAATCTCTATCTGCTATAGTAGGAGTTATTTCTTCTTCGATTTTTATTGAGCTGAAGTGTAAGGAGTCTCCTAGTTCTAAGCCAGTTAAATCAATAATAAATTCTTCTGGTATTCTTGAAGCAGGACAGGATACTTCAACAGTATATCTTACCACATTAAGAATTCCGCCTAGTTTAATTCCAGGACAATCTTCTTCATTTATAAATTTTACAGGAACTTGTATTGTAACTTTTGTATTTTCATTAACTCTTAAAAAATCAATATGTTCTGTTTTTTCAGAGACAGGATGAATAGAAACTTCTTGCGGTAAAACTCTGATTTTTTCTTCACCTAGTTTTAAATCACATAATCTATTAAAAAACCCTGCTTTTCTTAATTCTGATTTTAGTTCTTTTTCACTAATAGAAATAGAAATAGGATTGTTTTTGTTGCCGTATATTACCCCTGGGATTCTTCCTTCTCGTCTCAAAGCTCTAGATCTTCCTTTACCTACGGATTCTCTATTTTTAACTTCAAGGTTTGACATCATAACCATTTTAAACTCCTACATATTACAATATTATAATAAATATTTTCTTAATTTTTCTAATCAAATAAACTAGATACTGAACTATCAGAACTAATTCTTTTTATTGCTTCTGCTATCAATGGAGCAAGATTTAAAATACGAATATTTCTTGCTTTTTGTATCAGTTTTGAAGGGGCAATACTATCAGTTATAACTAATTCTTTCAATCTAGAATTAACAACTCTTTCTGTTGCTGGTTCTGATAATACTCCATGTGTAATATACGCTGACACACTTTTAGCTCCTGCATCCATTAATGCTGAAGCAGCATTGCATAAAGTACCTGCGGTATCTACTATATCATCAACAATAATGCAATCTCTATTTTCAATATTTCCAATTATGTTCATAACTTCTGAAACATTGGCTTTGCTTCTTCTTTTGTCTACTATTGCAAGGTCTCCGTTTATACGTTTAGCAATGTTTCTGGCTCTCACAACTCCTCCAACATCTGGAGATACAATAACTAAATTTTTATTCTCATAATTCTTCTTAATATCTTTAGTAATAACAGGAGCTGCATATAAATTATCAACTGGAATATTAAAAAATCCTTGAATTTGTCCTGCATGAAGGTCTATGGTTAGTAAACGGTTAATTCCTGCTGTAGTTAAAACATCTGCAACTATTTTTGCGGATATAGGAGTTCGAGGACCAACCTTTCTGTCTTGTCTAGCATATCCAAAATAAGGAATTACAGCAGTTACTGTTAGTGCCGAAGCACGTTTAAGTGCATCAATAGTAATTAATAATTCCATTAAATGTTCGTTAGCTGGATTTGAAGTGGATTGAATTACAAATATATTTTTACCTCTAATATTTTCGTTAATTTCAACAAAAACTTCTTGATCAGCAAATTTTGTAATAGTAACGTCAATGATTTTTTCATTAAGTTCTTTACTTATTTCTTTAGCTAAAATGGGATTACTGTTTCCAGATATAATATGCATTTTTTTTCCAATATAAAGAAAAAATATAAAGTCTATAAAATCTGCGCAATATTAGGATAGATCTATTATAAAATCTATTTTTTTTCAAGATTAATTAAATAATAAATATCATATAATGCCATTTCGATAATTTTTTTAGAAAGAAGAGGCCATATATCATTTAATAATTTTTTCTTAATAGTTTTATTTTGTTCTAAATTTACCAAAACTTCTTTATTTGTATTTTGTAATATCCAATTAATTCTTACTTCAGTATTATTATCATTAAAATTATTAAATATGAGAATAATATCTAAATTAAATTTCGGTTCAGTCTTGTCTGATTCTGAAAAATATTTTATTTTATATTCTTTAGACATTTCTTTTAAATTTTTTAAAAATAATTCTTTTTTTCTGCCTTTGATTCCACTAATTTCATTTATTTTAAAAATTTTATAGTCTAAATCCTCATATAAAAAATTCTTTATTGAGTTAGTTATATTAACTGCAATTTCTGATAAATCTAAATTGTTATAACTATTGGGATTCTTTTTTTTTAAATCAAAAATATATTTTTCATTTTTGTTTATATTTGGATCTAATAAATTCCATATTATTTTATAATTTCTAGGATATTTTATTACGGAAGCAGTTAATATATAGCTATTCTTATTATAAAATTTATTACTTGATAGAATATTTTTATTAATAAAATTTTCGGAAATTAGTATTTTCAGTTTATCAGATTGATTATTTTTTAATCCTACTATTTCTTTAACAAATATATCTTTTTTAATTAATTTACTATTATTTTTATTATCACTGAAGGGTTTTTCTATGTTTAAGTTAAAACAATTAGATATTGTTAATAGAATAATTATGTATAAAGGAAATTTAAACATTATTCTGGTTTAACGAGATTGTGTTTATCATTCTGCCTATATCAGGCTCATTGTTTTTTATGTTTCTTCTATAACTAAAAAAAAATTTTTTATTTAGGTATGTGTCTTCTTTAGATACCCATATATTATTCTTTCTAATTCCATATTTTATTGCTTTGTTATAAATAAAATTTGGTAAATCAAAAAAATATTTATTTTTATTAAATTTTTTAAAATGAATTTTATATTTATTGTTTTTATTAATAAAATAATCAAAAAATTCATCCCCTACTTCGTAAGATTTAGGCCCTATACATGGGCCTATAGCTAGCATTAAATTCTCTACATTACTTCCTAGGTTTTTCATTTCGTTGATTGTATTTTTTATAATATTCTTATAAGCTCCCTTCCATCCTATGTGAATAGCAGCTATTATTCTTTGTTTTTCGTCATATGCTAACACGGGAGCACAGTCTGCAGTAAATATCCCTAAAATAATATTTGGTAAATTAGTTATAAGTGCATCAGCATTCACAGTATGAGTTTCTTGATTGTAATTTTTAATGATTATTACTTTATTACTATGAATTTGGTTTATGGTTTTTAAATTTTTAATTTCTAGATTATGAAAATTTGTTACCATTTTTCTGTTTGCTAAAATTTTATTTTTAAATTTATTATTTTTTAAACTACAATTAAAGTTTAAGTTATAATTTTTATAAATATTTCCATTTTTAGTAAAAAAACCATGAACTATTTTTTTTTCTGTTAGTAATTTAGAAGTAATTGGCACGATAGTATTATTCATTTTAAAACCCTGCAGGTTTAGGAGATAATTTTTTAGTTATAGCAATAACTTTAAATAAGCTTCCCATTTCCTTTTCTGACATTAATTTATTATATGCTTTTTTTATTTGTTGTTTTTTAGATGGATTAAATTTAATTAATTGTTGGCAACGAAGACCAATTCCCAATTTTTCTAAAAACTCATTTTGTTTTGATGGTCCATATACATTTAATCCTAGTTCTTCGGCTGTTTCAATAATCATATTAAAATTTACTCTTGCAGACAAATCTATTAGTCCAGGATTAGATAGGGGACTTACATGCGTATGTTTTTTCACTGCTTGTAAAGAACCATAGTAGTCGTTTTTTTCCAATGCATAGTCTATTATTATAGCTATTCCTCCATATATTTTAATTTTATTTGATATTTCTTTAATAATACTTAATGCACTAGGACAAATTTCAATTATTTTATGTTTAGATGAAAAATCAGAAATTAATTCTAAATATTTTGTAGGTTTTCTATCATAAGTAAATATTAATTGATTTTCATTATTTGGGTTTAAATCTATTAATCTTTCGTGCCAATATTTATTTATTCTAATAAATTGTTTAATTGGAAGTGAATCAAAAAATTCATTAGCTATTAATCCCATAAATTTATTAGGAATTTCATTTAATTCTTTAAAATTTAAAGAATTGGGCATGGCTTTTTTTTGTTTAGAAATAAATTTATTAGAAGTTTCTATAAATATTGGAGTCACATTGTCTTTAAAGTTTTTATCTATATTGTTTATTGCTCTTAAACAGTCTTTCATCATTGTTCCATTTCCTCCACCTAAATCTACTAAGATAGGTTTTTTAGGTTTGTTGCTTAAGTGCCAATAATTTGTAATAAGCAATCCTAAAAGCTCTCCAAACATTTGACTAACTTCTGGAGAAGTTATAAAATCACCTTTTTTTCCGATTATATTATCTGAATTATAATAACCTTTATTAGGTGCTAAATTATTTTCTGCCATGTATGTTGATATAGATATTGGTCCTTCAATTTTAATTTTTTTTATAAAATAGTCTTTCAAAATTATTTCCTTTTATTTTTATTTATTAAAAAAATTCCTATTAATAAAATTGGAAAAGAAAGCGCCATACCCATGGTAAAATTTAAAAATATAAATCCTATTTGATTATCTGGTTCTCTAAAAAATTCTGATATAATTCTAAAAGAAGGATAAAGTATGCAGAACATTCCAGTAATTTTTCCTGAATAATTTATATTTTTTAATTTAAATATACAGAAATACAATATTACAAATAGAAGTGCACCTTCTAAAAAGGCTTCATATAACTGGCTTGGATGTCTATATATGTTTCCAGCACATTTAGAAAATTTTACTGCCCAAGGTAAATCTGAAGCTCTTCCCCATAGTTCTCCGTTTAAAAAATTTGAAATTCGTCCTAGAAAAATTCCAATTGGAGCTGCAGCACATATTAAATCCGTAAATTTTAATAATTTAATATTGTGTTTTCTAGTAAAAATTAGGATCGATATTAAAATTCCTAATAAACCTCCATGGAAAGACATTCCACCTTCCCATAAATAGAGAATTTTTATAGGGTGAATAAAATAGTATTCCAAGTTGTAAAAAAGTATATAACCTATTCTTCCTCCTATTAAGATACCAAATACTGCCCACAACAAGAATTTTTCTATAAACTTTGGTGATATATTGTATAGATTATTTGTCTTTAAAATAAAATTTATGTATTTTTGCCCTAATAGAAGACCAATTATATAGGATAAAGCATACCATCTAATTTCTATAGAAAATATAGAAAATCCTGCGGTGTGCCCTAGAGAACATGCGGACTCTGTAAGGTATATCAATTTATCAAACATTTATTTATATATATCAGTAGTTAGAAGATAGTTATTAACGTAATCTTTTACGCCATCTTCTAGTGATGTGAAAGATTTATTGTATCCAATATTTTTTAATTTAAACATTTCTGCTTCAGTATAATATTGATATTGATTTTTTATTTCATTAGGCATTTCAATATACTTTATTTTAGGAGGTTTGTTTATAGCTTTAAACATTGCTTTAACTAGATCTTCAAATGATCTTCCCAAACCAGTTCCACAATTATATATTCCGTTAATTTTGGGGTTTTTTATTAACCATTTAATAATTGAAACACAATCGTCAATATATATAAAATCTCTAATTTGTTGCCCATTTTTATATTTAGCATTATATGATTTAAATAATTTGACGAATTTACTAGATTTATATTGATCAATTGAATGTTTTACTACAGATTGCATCTTACCTTTATGATATTCATTTGGTCCATATACATTAAAAAATTTTAATCCTACCCATTGAGGAGGACAATTATTTTTTAAAGATTGTTTAATTACATATTTGTCAAAAAAATATTTTGACCAACCATAATAGTTTAAGGGTTTAAATTTATTTGTTTTGTTATCACTAAATCCATTCTTGCCATCTCCGTAAGTTGCGGCGGAAGACGCATAAATTAATTTAATATTATTATCGGTACACCAATTCCAAATATTTCTAGATAATACTGTGTTATTATTATAAATAAGTCTAAAATCATTTTCTATTGTAGATGAAATTGCACCCATATGAATAATATAATCTATTTTTTTATTATTATTTAAAAAATTAAATAAATAATCTGGTTTTATTATTTTAGTATATTGACGTTTAGATATATTTTTCTTTACTGATTTATTAATCCAATCACAAATTATTATATTTTTATATCCTATGTCATTTAAACCTTTTATAATATTTGACCCTATAAAACCTAAACCACCGGTGACTATGATCATTTTAATAACCTTAAATAATTTAATCTAAAATATATTTTTTAGTGTATTTATATTAAAGATATTATAGTTCTATTAATATAAATAAATATATATATAATTTATAAGGGTATTTTATGTCTAAAAAAGAATTTTTAAAAGAAGATGTAATAAATTTATTAGGGGGTGCGACTTCTATTTTAAACAGTTTTAAGGAAGAAGTAGAAGAGAGAATAAAAGATAGAGTAGAAAAAATAATTAATAAATTAGATTTAATAGATAAAAGTGAATTTCTTATTCTTAAAGAAATGGTTGAAAAGTCTAGAATAGAAAATGATAAACTTCAAAAAAAACTTATTTTATTAGAGTCAAAAATTAAAACAAAAAATAGAATTAAAAAAAATAAATAAAGACTTTAATTAATAATGTTTGGTGATTCTTACGTTCTAAAAATTATTTAAAATTTAATTTTATTGTTAATAAATTTAAACTATTGTTTTTAATAAATTTTTTTTATTATAAATATAAATATGTGTATTGATTTGCACTTTTTAATTGCTTTTGAGATGATGACTACATATAGTTTTTTTTTTTATTGTTAACACTACATTTAGTATTTAAAGGACTTATATGCATATTAGTTCGTCAGATTATAAAAGTAGTAATATTAATCCGATAGATTTATTAGAAGATATGGTTATGTCTTATAATTGGCCTTATAATAGAACAGATCAAAATACTTTGTTTGCAGAGGCAAAAGGTAATTGGTGTAATTATCATCTTACATTAGCATGGAGTCAAGATCATAAATTGCTTCAATATAGTTGGACTTATAATATTAAAATTAGACCCGAAAAGTATAGTTTGGTTTATCCATTAATAAATAAAATAAACTTAAACCTTCCTTGTGGTCATATTGAGTTCTGGGATAATGAAGGGTTAGTAATGTATAGAAACTCTAAAATCACCAAAGAACAGAAGACTTTTGATATAGAAGAAATTGATTTTATTTTATCATCATGTTTGATGGAATGTGATAAGTATTATCCAGCTTTTCAATTTGTCTTATGGGGTAATAAATCTCCAGATCAAGCTCTAGAAGCATCTTTATTAGATACTAAAGGAGAAGCATAATATTTAGGTTGAAAATTTGAGTTTGTTGATAATAGGCAGTGGAAAGATGGGTTCTGCATTTGTTTCAGGAATCTTAAGTAAAGATGTTATTAGTAAGAAAAATATATATATTGTTGAACCAAGTCTGGGTATTAGAAGAAAGCTTATGGGTAATGGTTTAACAGTTTTTGGAAGTTTAAATAAAATAAATATAACTAAATTGAATATTAATACTGTTTTATTAGCTGTAAAACCTCAAATTGTAAATCAGGTACTTATGGATTTAAAAACAATAATAAATAATGAAATTTCTTTAATTTCTATTGTTGCAGGAAAAAATATAGAATTTTATGAAAAAAAATTGGGTATTAAAAATATTATAAGGGCAATGCCTAATACTCCTGCTAGAATTGGTAAAGGAGTTACGGCAATTTATGCAAAACCTAACGTAGTAAAAAAATATAAAAAGAAATTAGATAAAATTTTTTTGGCTATTGGAGTAATTTTATGGTTAAAAAAAGAAAGTGATATGGATATAGTTACAGCTGTTTCAGGAAGTGGGCCAGCTTATGTTTTTAAGTTTATAGAATCTATGATTAATTCGGCGATTAAGGCAGGACTAAATTTAAAAACTGCTGAGATTATTGTTAAAAATACTTTATTAGGTTCTAGTATTTTAGCAAATGAGTCTATTTACTCTCCAAAACAATTACGTAAAGATGTTACAAGTCCAGGTGGAACTACAGAGGCTGCAATTAAAGTATTAGAAAAAAATAATCAATTTTCAAAAATTATAGATTTAGCAATTAAATCTTCAATAAAACGTTCTATTATTTTATCGAAATAAATTTAATCAAAACTTGATAGTTTTTTATTTAAAAGTATTTTAGTTAATATTTTGTTGTTGAAGGATATAGTATTATTAATGAGTAATAAAAATATTAAAAATAATTTGATTAAATTGGCTATGGATGAGTTGATTAAGGGTAATTGGGCTAATATAGATATTAATTTTATGTCTAAAAAGTTAAAAGCCTCTCCTGAAATAATATTATCTATTTGCACTTCAAAAAATGATTTATTAGATATGTGGTCAGACAATATTAATCAAGAAATGCTTAGTAATATATGTCATAAGGAATTAAAAAAAGTATCAATAAAAGAGAGGTTGCTCGAAATTATGCTTTGTAGATTTGATGCTTTGTCAGCAAAATTAAAAGAGGTAAATGCTCTAGTTAATTTATCAAAATCAAATTTAATAGAATCTAAAAAAAGTTTAATAAGAATATATAATTCTATGGAATTAATTTGTAATTGTGCATGCGTGTCTACAAAAGGTTCAAAAGGATTTTTAAAGGTTAAAGCACTTTCAATTATTTGGTTATTAGTATTTAGAGAATGGTATAAAACAGGTATGAAGAATGAAGATATTTTATTATCTCAGTTAGATAAAAATTTAGTTTTAGCAGAAAAATTAAAAAATATTATTTTTAAATAAAACTATATTGGAATTGATAGAATTGCTCTTAAACCTCCAATAGGAGATTTTTCTAATTTAATATCTCCCCCATGGCTTCTGGCTATGTCTCTAGAAATAGTAAGGCCTAAACCTAGACCTCCTGTCGATAAATTTCTGGATGTGTCTGTTCTATAAAATGCTTTAAATACGTTTAAATAATCTTTTTCATTTATACCTGGCCCATCATCATCAATAATAATAAGTGCATTTTTATCTTTTTTTATTAGAGTAATTTCAACATTTTTACTTTCTCTAGAGGCATTTGATGTTAGGTTAGTAATAGCTCTTCTTAAATCACTTTTTCTAACCTTTGCATTTATATTATCTATTAATTTAGGTACAATTTTATCCCCATTTCTTTGCGCATCCAAAATGATTTCTCCTACAAATTTTGCAAGGTCTATATTGATCATAATATCCGTTTCTTTTTCTTTTATAAAAGATAGATATTCTTCAATCATTTGTTCCATTTGGTTCACGTCAATAGATAAACCATTTTTAGCTTCTTCTTGATCAAGCATTTCTATTTGTAGTTTCATTCTTGTAAGCGGAGTTCTTAAGTCATGACTTACGCCTGCAAGCATGGTTGTTCTTTGTTCAATGTGCAGTCTAATTCTTTCTCTCATATTTAAGAAAGCATGAGTTAGGTGTCTTACTTCATCAGCTCCTCTTGGCTTTAAAGGATAAAAAGTATCGCCTTTGCCAAAGGCATCTGCAGCTGTAGATAATTGTTTTAATGGGCTTATTTGTCTTCTTAAAAAATAAATTGCTATCGTTAAGAGTATAAAAGAAAATGAAACCATTACAGCAATAAAAATATAAGTTGTAGAACTATATAATCTTTTTTTAGAAATGCTAACTGACAATACATCTTTCGGTAGTTGCACTAATATTTTTACTTTATTTGAATTAGTTTTAGTATTAAAAGTATGGGGATTTCTAATTCTTTCTTTTAAAGATCTAGATAAGGCTCTATCGAGTCTTGACAAATTTGGATGGATAAGTTCATTTTTTGATAGGATTGTGTTTTTAAGTATATTTATATCTGCACCAAAATATTTTTCTGAATTAATTATTATAACATTTTCTTTTTCTATATTTTTATTTGCATCTATAATTTGATCAGTAATTAAGGCTATTTCACCTGCTACAGATAATACTAACCTTCTACCTACATCTTCCCAGTGTCTTTCAAAAAAAAAGTAAGCAAGAAGTACTTGCAAAAAAATAAGAGGCAATCCTACTATAAACAAAGATCTACCAAATAAAGTTTTAGGCATTATATCTCTTAATCTCATAAATTTTCTCTTATTTCGTTATTGATAATATAGCCTTTACCTCTATCAGTAAGAATATATTCAGGTAACTTAGGGTTATCTTCTATTTTCTTTCTTAATCTGCTTATAGTAATATCAATGCTCCTTTCTCCAAGTTGGAGTTTGTTGGTAAGTGAATATCTGTCTATGGTTACACCATTACTGTTAATTAACTCTTTTAGTACTAATCCTTCTTTATATGTTAAAAATATTTTTTTATTATTTTTCCATATAATGTTTGAAACACTGTCATACGATATTTTTCCTAATCTGATTAGTTTACTCTTTTTTTCCCTAGTTAATTCTATTGAATTAACCCTTTTTAGAATTGCTTCAATTCTAAGTAACAATTCTTTAGGTTCAAATGGTTTTCCTAGGTAGTCATCTGCACCTTTTTCTAAACCATCTATTTTGTGTTTTGTTTCTTTCATTGCAGATAACATTAAAACTGGAGTTTTATATTTTTTTTGAATATATGGAAGAAGTTCTAGACCACTTTCTCCTGGCATCATTATATCTAAAATGATTATATCATATTTAACACTACTCATTTTTATTTTTGCAGATTTTGAATCTAAAGCAGTATCTACAGAATGATCGTTATCATAAAGAAACTTTTGAAGTAACTTATTTAATCTTCTGTCATCATCAATTACTAAAACATGAGCAGATAATTTATTTTTTTTAATTTTATTTTTCATTAAAAACTTTTAAATCATTTTAATTATAAATATACTAGATGTTTTTTCATTTTGAGAAAATTACTTTTTTATATTATTATATATTACTCAATTTTTTAATCGATTTAGTTGACTTAAAAAATATAAAAAGGAATAGTCTTCTTTAAATATTTTTTGATTGTTTTGGAGTTTATAAATGGAAGATTTTAGTCAAAATGAAGGTTATATTTGGTATGATGGTGAATTAGTAAATTGGAAAGATACTAAAATCCATGTTTTAACGCATGGACTTCATTATGCTTCGTCTGTATTTGAGGGAGAAAGATGTTATGATGGAAGAATATTTAGGGAAATAGAACATACAAAAAGATTACATCATTCTGCTAATGTTTTAGGTTTTGAAATTCCATATAGTATTGAAGAAATATGTGAAATAAGAAAGATAGTATTGAAGGCAAATAATATAAGTAATGGATACATAAGACCTGTCGCTTGGAGAGGAAGTGAGATGATGGGTATTAGTGCACAGAAAAATACTATACATCTAGCAGTTGCTGCTTGGGAATGGCCTAGTTATTATTCTCCTGAAGCAAGATTAAAAGGTATTAAATTACAATTAGCTAAATGGAGAAGACCTTCACCAGAAACTGCTCCTATATCAACTAAAGCTGCAGGTTTATATATGATATGCACTTTAGCAAAACATGAAGCTGAGAAAAACGGATGTGAGGATGCGCTAATGTTAGATTATAGAGGTTATATTGCAGAGACAACTAGTGCAAATATATTTTTAGTAATAAACAATGAAATACATACTCCAAAACCGGATTGTTTTTTGAATGGTATTACAAGACAAGAAGTTATAAAAATTGCAAATGAAAAAGACATTAAAGTGATTGAACGTTATATTGATCTAGAAGAATTAGCCAATGCGGATGAAGTGTTTGTTACAGGGACAGCTGCAGAAATTACGCCAGTAAGTGAAATAGGTGACTATAAATTCAAGCCAGATACGATATGTAAATTGATGATAGAAGAATATAATAAAGCTACTGGACAAACATAGGTATATTAATTTGTCCATTTTGATGAGGCTTTTATATCACTTTTTCTTTCAGATACCCATTTTTTCCCATTTATACTATCTTCTAATTTCCAAAATGGGGCTTTAGTTTTTAACCAGTCTATTAAAAATTCACATGATTCTATAGCATCTTTTCTATGCTCAGAAGCAGTAATAACTAATACTATTTGATCACCTGGTATAAGTCTTCCGTATCTATGAATTATTTTAGTTGCTATAAGGTTCCATCTTTTTTGAGCCTCAAGATCTATTTTTTTAAGCATTTTTTCAGTCATACCTGAATAATGTTCTAAAGTCATAGACTTCAAACTATTTTTTTTTCCACCTCTCACTATTCCTGTAAAAGTAGAAATTCCTCCAATATTATTATTTTTTAAAGTAATATTTTTCACTTCTTCATTTAAATTAAAATCATTTTTTTGTACTCTAATCATTTTTTTAACCTCCAGTCATAGGAGGAAAAATTGCAACTTCATCATTGTCACTTATATTTTCGTTAAAATTTACCACTTCCATGTTTATTGCGCATCTTAATATAGATATGTCAGATAATGCTTCATTGTGTTTATCGCTTAAAGTTTTTAAATGAATAATTAGATCATTTACAGTTTTAATATTTTCAGAAACTATTATTTTTTCAGAATCAATTCCAATTTTATCTTTTATCCAGGAAAAATATTTTATATTCATATTTTACTCTTATAATTTTTTAAGTTCTCTTATAGCAATAATAACATATTTATATCCGGTAAAGATAGTTATAATAGTCGTTATATAAAGTAGAATTGTTCCATAAAATTGAATATTTTCAGATAAACCAGCGTTTAGTGGAACACACGCTAGTACTAAAATTGTAAAAAATTGAAAGCTAGTTTTAATTTTAGCAAGAAAAGAAACTTTTAATGCGTTAGATTTTTTATATTTAGATAGAATTTCTCTTAGACTTGATATTAAAATTTCTCTTATTATAATTAAGGAAACTAAAATAAAATTTGCTCTTGCATCTGAAAGATAAGAGATTAGTACAGTTGTTAAAAATAATTTATCTGCTATTGGGTCTAAAGATTCTCCTAATAAAGTTTGTTGATTTAGTTTTCTAGCAAACCAACCGTCTAAAAAATCACTAGTTGCAGAATAAATTATAAGAAAAATACATAAATAATACCAATCATAATAGAATGATACTAACCAAAATGGTATAGCAAATATTCTACTTATGGTTAGCATATTTGGAATTTGGTGCAGTTTAATCATGTTAAGGATTATAATTAAACATTTTTAAAATTATAGTTATTTTAGCATTTTTTAATTTATTGAAAGTATGAATATATTTTTAATGCAAATTTTTCGCTTATTCCTTTTACCTTTTTTAATTCGGAAAGTTGAGCATCAGAAATATTTTTTGTTGATCCAAAATGAAGAATTAGTGCCTTCTTTCGAACAGGACCAATTCCATCAATGTTATTTAAAATAGAATTGGTTAAAGATTTATTTTGTTTTTTTCTTTGTGCCGTTATAGCAAATCTATGTGCCTCATCTCTTAGTCGTTGTATATAATACATTTCAGAATCGTTATTTTCTAGTTTTATAGGTTGTAATTTCATAATATTTTTATGATATGATTTAGGGACATATTCTTTAAAAGAAGAAAAATAAATTTTTTCATTTCTAGAGTTTCTATTTTTTCCTTTTGCAATCCCAATTACAATGATGTTTTTAATATTTAGTTTAGATAATACTTTACAGGCAATATTGCATTGACCTTTTCCTCCATCTATTATAATTAAATCTGGTTTATTCAAATTGTTATTAATTTCATTGAATTTTTTAAACCTTCTATGGAAAACTTCATTCATCATTCCGTAATCATTTGCGGGGTTAAAATATTCAGTATTATTTTTTATATTATATTTTCTATATTCACCTTTTAAAAAACCTCTTTGAGATGCTACAATCATTACTCCTAGCATATTTGATCCACTGAAATGAGAATTATCAAATACTTCAATTCTTTTTGGTATAAAATTTAATTTTAATTTTTTAGATAAAGTTTTTATTAATTTATTTTGAGTATTATATTCGGATAATTTTTTTGCTATAGATATTTTAGCGTTTTTAATTGAGATATTTAAGGCTTTTTTATTTTCACCTTTAATCGGTTTAATTATTTTTATTTTTTTCTCACTTTTAATTGATAAGGCTTCTTCAATAAGTGCTTTTTCATTGGGCAGATTGTTTACAAGTATTATGGGAGGAGGAATTTGGTTATCATAAAATTGAGGTATAAAACTTTTTAAAATTTCGCCTAACGTAGTATTTTTTTCACATTTTACAAAATGAGCGCTATTACCAAAATTTTTTCCAGACCTATAAAAAGATATTTGAATTGCATAATTTTCATTTTCATTTTGTAAGTATTCTTTATTATTTTCATTTGATAATGACATGATTGAGAATATATCAATATCCTTTATATGCCTAAAATCTGCTCCTTCCGCTTTTTGAATATAATTTAGAGCTCTTATTCTATCTCTAATATTTGCAGCCACTTCGTATTTTAAATTAGTAGAGGCACTTTCCATTTGTTTTTGAAGTTTAGGTTGCAATTTTTCATTTTTTCCTAATAAAAAGGATTTAACTTCATCTACAATTTGATAATATTCTGTTTGGTTGATTTTATTAGTACATGGTCCTGAACATCTTTTAATTTGATATTGTAAGCAAGGTCTCTTTCTATTAATTATTTCAAAATCGCTGCATGTTCTTAGAGGAAAAACTCTTTGTAATGCGTTTAATGTTTTATGAACTGCATCTACAGATGCAAATGGTCCAAAATATTCTCCCTTAGATTTATTTTTATTTTTTCTTGATTTTATAATTTGTGGCCAGTTATGATCTTTCCTTAGTAAAATGTATGGATATGATTTATCGTCTCTCATTAAGATATTAAATTTTGGTTTATATTTTTTAATCATGTTTGCTTCTAACAATAAAGCTGAAGCTTCATGTTCAGTAATAGTATAATCAATTGATGATATTTGAGAAACCATTCTTTGTATTCTAAGAGATAGGTTAGATTCATTATAGTAAGATTTTAATCTTTTATTTAGATTTTTTGCTTTGCCAATATATAAAATTTCTTTTTTATTATTGTACATAAAATATATTCCAGGTTTGTTATTTATTTCTGGAATAATGCTTTTAATTATTTTTTTTCCTATTTCAAAATTAGACAGTTTTTTCAAAGTTTTTCCTATTTTTAATATTTTTTAATTATAAATTAATATTTTTATTTGACTAATTTATATTTAGTTATACTAGTTTTATTTAAAAAAAACATAGGGATACTGCGGGCTAAAATCATATCCACCGAATCTGTGGATAACCAAGTGGATATCACTAATATATATTAAAAAAAATACTAGAAATAGGGGATATTTCTATAAATTGCCTATTTTTTAAACAATAGGATAATAGTGTAGTAAATCTGCCGTTTTGTATTACAATTGTATTATAAAAATATTAAAAAAAAGGTTAAAATTGTTATAAATATGCTTTATTATTTATTATGTAAAAAATTTGTTGAAAAAAATCAAAAAAATCAACAATTTATATTATTAATATTAATATTTTTGTTTATTATTTTTTAAAAATGTTTCCACTCCTACAATTGTTTTACCTTTAATGATATCAGGCTTTTTTAGAATAACATGAGCAGATATAGTGTTTTTAAGTTTAAGACATTTTTTGGCTATTTCTTCAGAAACAGTTTCAGCTAAATATTTATGATTATCCGTTGTTATGTCATTAATAATATTAATAATTTTTTCATATGAAAGTACTTTATTAATGTTATCATTATGAATTTTAGGTAAAACTTCCAATCTAACGTTAATAATTACTCGTTGAGCTCTATTTAGTTCTTTGGGATAAATTCCAAGTTTACATTTGGTTTCATAGTCGTTTACTATTATCCATCTATTAGAAATTTTCATTTAATTTTAATCTTCCTTATATAATCTTTTATTATTATTTTGAGCCCAACCTAGGTGTTGTCCAGAATCTAAAGCAATCATTTGGCCCGTAATAGAAGCTGTATTAATTATTGTATGTATAAAATTAGAAATTTCTTCTATATTTATTTTCTTTTTTAATGGCATTCTATTATGTTGTTTAGCAAATTCTTTTTCTGTTTGTCTTTTACTTTTAATAGTGGGTCCTGGGCCAATTGCATTTACTCTGATATTTGGACTTAAAGATAAGGCTAAAGTTTGAGTTAAAGTCCAAAGAGCAGATTTTGAAAGAGTATATGTGGTAAAATGAGGAGTTAGGTTCCATACTCTCTGGTCTATAATATTTATTATGTTGCCTTTATATTTTTTGGGAAGGTGCTTAATAAAACTTTTACTTAAAAATAATGGTGCTCGAGTATTTGTATTTATGTGTAGCTCCCATGTTTTTAATGTTAATGAATCTATTGAGTCATATTTAAAAGTAGCAGCATTATTTATTAAGCAATTAACATATCCCAATTTTTTATTTAAATAAGGTATAATTTTATTTATTTGTTTTATGTCGGATAAGTCTGCTTTTACCATATAAGTTTCTACATTATATTTTTTTTTAAGTTCTTCAGATAAATTTTTAGTATCTTTATATGATTTGTAATAATGTAAACCAATATTCCAATTATTTTTAGCAAATGATTTTGCTATTTCTGCTCCTATTCTTTTTCCAGATCCGGTAATTAGAACATTTTTTAGATTTTTGGGTTTCAATATAATACTTTCATATTTTATTTATTTCTAATTCAATATTTTGTAATTCTAATATTTGATCTCTTATTTTTGCTGCTTCTTCAAATTTTAATTCTGCTGCAGCATTGTGCATTTCTTTTTTTAATTCTCTAATATATTTATTCATATTGTCTTTTTTAAATTCAGTATAGTTATTTTTTGTCTCTTTTTTATATTTTCCATCAATTTCTATAATATTTGATACGTTTTTTTCTATTGATTTTGGTATAATGTTATTATTTTTATTCCAATTAATTTGTTTCTTTCTTCTCCTATCTGTTTCTTTTAGAGCGCTTATAATAGACTTAGTTTGATTGTCTGCATACAAAATAACTCTACCATTTATATTCCTTGCAGCTCTTCCAATTGTTTGAATTAAGGATCTATGAGATCTTAAGAAACCTTCTTTATCTGCATCACATATTGCTACCAGGGCACATTCAGGGATATCTAATCCTTCTCTAAGGAGGTTTATACCTATTAATATATCGTATGTACCTTTCCTTAAGTTTTGTATAATTTCAATTCTTTCTAGTGTTTCAATATCTGAGTGCATATATTGTACTTTGAGACCTAGATCGTCCATATACTCTGCTAAGTCTTCTGCCATTTTTTTTGTAAGTACGGTTATTAAGCATCTATTGCCTTTTTTTATGGTGTTTTGACATTCATGTATCAAATTATCTATTTGATTAACTGCAGGTTTTATTTCACAGATTGGATCAGTAAGTCCTGTAGGTCTAATTATTTGTTCTACAAATGAACCTTGTGTTTGTTTCATTTCCCAATCACTAGGTGTTGCTGAAACAAAAATTGTTTCGGGTCTCATTAAATTCCATTCTTCAAACTTAAGTGGTCTGTTGTCAATGCAACTAGGTAGACGAAATCCAAATTCAGATAAATTTGATTTTCTGCTGAAATCACCTTTATACATTCCATTAAGTTGAGGAATAGTTACATGACTTTCGTCTACAAATAATATGGTATCATTTGGAAGGTATTCAAATAGTGTGGGAGGAGCATTTCCAGGTTTTCTTCCTGTTATATACCTTGAATAATTTTCTATTCCTGAACAAGTTCCCGATATTTCTATCATTTCAATATCAAAGTTAGTTCTTTCTTCTATCCTTTGAGCTTCAATAAGTTTATTATTTTCTTTAAATTCTATAACCCTATTTTTTAAATCTTTTTTAATTTCTTTTATGGCTTGATCCATTGTCGGTTTTTCAGCTATATAGTGGCTATTGGAATAAATTTTTATTATCTTAAGGTTTTTAATTTTTTGTCCTGTTAAAGGGTCAAATTCAGTTATTTTATCAATTTCATCTCCAAATAGATCTATTTTCCATGCTTTGTCCTCTAAATGGGAAGGAAAGATTTCTATTATGTCTCCTTTTACTCTAAAGTTTCCTCTAACAAAGTTGTGATCGTTTCTTTTATAATGTAATGACACTAAAGTTTTTATTATTTCTGATCTATCTATTATTTGGTTTTGATTTAACATTAAGGTCATTTGTGAATATGTTTCTACGGGACCTATACCATATATACAAGAAACACTTGCAACAATAATGACGTCTTTTCTTTCAAAAAGTGATCTGGTTGTGGAATGTCGCATTCTATCAATTTGTTCGTTAATTGAAGCATCTTTTTCAATATAAGTATTGGTTTTTGCAACATACGCTTCAGGTTGATAATAATCATAATAAGATACAAAATATTCCACAGCATTATTGGGAAATAATACTTTCATTTCTCCATAAAGTTGACCAGCTAATGTTTTATTTGGAGCTAGAATTAATGCAGGTCTTTGAAGTTTTTCAATTGTCTTTGCCATTGTATAAGTTTTTCCGGAACCTGTAACGCCTAATAAAACTTGATTAAAAGTTTTATTTTTAAGACCTAAGCATAATTGATTTATTGCTTCTGGTTGGTCACCTGAAGGTTTATATTTAGAGACAACTTTTAATTTATTAGATATTTCCATATTTTGAGTTTTGTTAAAAATGTATATTTAATTCTTCCATTTATGTTCTATAGCATAATTGTGTATTCTGTTAAGAGCTTTAGTTATATTTTCTTTTGAATTAGCATAAGAAAATCTTATGTAACCTTCACCATATTTTCCAAAACTTGTGCCAGCAACAGAGGCAATTTTTAATTCTTCTAGTAACAAGGTTTCCATTTCTTTTGATGAAAGTCCAGTTTTCTTGATATTTGGCATAGTGTAAAAAGCTCCTTCGGGCATTTTACAAGACATTCCCGGTATATCATTGGTTTTTTTTACTATAAGTTGTCTTCTTTCATTAAATTCTTTTACCATATTTTTTACTTTTCCTTGGGGACCTTTAAGAGCCTGTATGGCTGCATATTGAGTAGGTGCATTAGTACAAGATACAGAGTTTACGTTCATTCTTGTTGCTTTTTCTGCTAATTCTAGTGGCCATATGCCATAACCTATTCTCCAGCCTGTCATTGCATATGTTTTAGACCATCCTTCTAAAATAATAAGTCTATCTTTTAGGGAATTATATTTAAGCATAGATTTGTATTCATTATTATATAAAATTTGTGAATATATTTCATCAGAAAGAACATAAATATTTGGATATTCTTCTAGTTTTTTTACTAGTAAATCCAAATCTTTTTCTTTAATAAGCCCTCCGGTAGGGTTGCCTGGAGAATTTAAGATTAATAAACTAGTTTTATCTGTAATTAGAGATATAGTTTGTTCTATATCTATAGAAAAATTATTTTTTTCTAATAGTGGAATAGGTATTGCTTTAGCTCCAGAGTAGTTTATAGCGCTTTCATATATGGGAAATCCAGGATTAGGGTATAGTATTTCTTTATTTTCTCCACCAAACATAAGAATACAATGCCACATTGTAACTTTACCACCAGGAACTACTACTATTTGATCTGGATTTATTTCTGTTCTGTGTCGGTTATATATATCTTCTGCTACTGCTGTTCTTAATTCTAATATTCCATTTCCTGGTGTATACCCATGATGACCATCTTTAAGAGCTTTTATGGCTGCTTTTACTATGTGATCTGCAGTTTTAAAATCGGGTTGTCCTATACCTAAATTAATTACATTATGACCTTTTCTTTCAAGTTCTACTGCTCTTGCTAAAACAAGAAAAGCATTCTCAGTTCCTAAGTTTTTAATATTTTTAGAAATCATGGGTTTACTCAAAATTTTCTCCTTTAATTAATTATGTTTACTTTTTATATGATTTTAGACATATAAATATATTTATAACTAATATATTATAATTATTAAACATGAATATGTTGGGAATAAGTTGATATGAATGATAAAAATATTTTTTTAGCTCAAAGAATGTCTTTAATAAAACCGTCACCTACTATGGCTGTAACAAAACTTTCATTAGAAATGAAAGCTGAAGGAAAAAATGTAATTGGTTTAGGGGCAGGTGAGCCAGATTTTGATACCCCTGAACATATTAAGATGGCGGCAATAGAAGCTATAAATAATGGACAAACTAAGTATACAGCAGTAGATGGGACTCCTGATTTAAAAAAGGCAGTTATCAAAAAATTTAAAAGAGATAATAATCTTGATTATAATATTGATGAAGTAATAATTTCTGTAGGTGGAAAACAGGTACTATTTAATGCTTTACTATCTTCTATTAATTCAGGAGATGAAGTTATTATTATGGCGCCATTTTGGGTTTCTTACCCTGATATGGTTGCTTTAGCTGGAGGAGTTCCAATAATTGTAGAAGGGAATGAAAATAATAACTTTAAGGTTTTACCTGAAGATATAGAGAAAAAAATAACTGATAAAACTAAGTGGATAATTATTAATTCACCATCAAATCCTACTGGTTCAACATATTCTAAGACCGAATTAGAGGATATAGGTAATTTATTATTAAATTATAAAAAAGTTCATATAATGTCTGATGATATATATGAAAAAATTATTTATGAAGAAAATAAGTTTTTTACTTTAGCAGAAATTAAACCAGAGCTTAAAAATAGAATATTGACTGTTAATGGAGTCTCGAAAGCCTATGCAATGACGGGTTGGAGAATAGGTTATGCTGCAGGTCCTAAAGAATTAATATCTTCTATGGCAAAATTACAATCTCAATCTACTTCTAATCCTTCTTCAGTTAGCCAAGCTGCAGCTCTTGCAGCCTTGGAAGGGACAGAAGAATTTCTTAAAAATCGTAATAATGAGTTTAAGAAGAGAAGGGATCTTGTGGTTAAGATGCTGAATAACTGTAATGGAATTAAGTGTTTAGTTCCTACAGGAGCTTTTTACGTATATCCTTCCTGCGAAGGTGTAATAGGAAAAAAAACAAAAGATGGGAAAATAATTAATAACTCAATTGATTTTTCATCTTTTTTATTAAAATCTGAAGGTGTTGCAGTAGTACCTGGAAGTGCTTTTGGACTAGATCCTTTTTTTAGGATTTCATATGCTACCAGCTCTGATATACTAGAGGATGCATGTAATAGAATTATGAAAGCATGTAATAATTTGAGTTAATATTTTTTTTAAATATAATATTAACTTTATTGTATTTTTTAGCTTAAGTAGGGGAAATTAAAATGGATACAAATGTTTCAATCAGTGCTTGTCCACATGATTGTCCTAGTACTTGTGCTTTAGAAGTGACACATAATAATGAACAAATATTTAAAGTTAAAGGAGCAGAAAAAAATACTTATACATCTGGTGTAGTATGTGCAAAGGTTAGCCGATATTCTGAAAGAACCCATCATTCAAATAGATTACTTAAACCACTAATAAATACTGGAGAAAAAGGTTCAAATAGTTTTAAAGAGATTCAATGGGAGGATGCTTTAGATGAAGTAGCAGAAAATTTTGTGTCTATATCTCAAAAGCATGGTACTGAATCGATATGGCCACATTTTTATGCGGGAACAATGGGGTTAATTCAAAGAGATGGAATAAATAGATTAAGACATGATTTAAAATATTCTGGTCAACATTCTACCATATGTAATACTATTACGGATAGTGGGTTTAAGGCTGGTGTAGGTAAGTTTTTAGGACCAGATCCAAGAGAAATGTCACTTTCAGATGTTATATTAGTATGGGGAGGAAATCCTGCATCCACTCAAGTTAATGTTATGAAGCATATACAAAAAGCCAGAAAAGAAAGAAATGCAAAATTAATAGTAGTAGATCCTTACTTAAATAGGACGGCAAAAGTAGCTGATATTCATTATCCTATTCAACCTGGAACTGATGGTGCTTTAGCCTGCTCTTTGATTCACATCATGTTTAGAGATAATTATGCAGATAGAGATTACATGAATAAATATACTGATGATCCAAAAGGATTAGAAGAGCATGTTAAAAAATTTACTCCTAAGTGGGCTGCTTCTATTACTGGTTTATCAATAAATCAAATAGAAGAATTTGGAAAGATATTTGGTAAAACAA
>TARA_B100000686_G_scaffold1350_1_pt1 | contig 40683 bp, 44 predicted proteins | sample TARA_B100000686 | Tara Oceans TARA_B100000686 (sample SAMEA2622733) | marine metagenome | biome: marine biome (ENVO:00000447); feature: marine epipelagic mixed layer (ENVO:xxxxxxxxx); material: "saline water (ENVO:00002010), including plankton (ENVO:xxxxxxxx)" | depth 150 m | reverse complement strand
AAGCAAATTGATAATATTATAATTAATAATCCTGCAGGTATACTTGCAATTTGATTATAATAAAATTAAATAATATGGAGAAAACTATTGGATCCAGTAAAAAGACTCACAGATTTAGGATTAAAATTACCTAATCCTCCTAGCCCTGTTGCAAATTATGTAACATACGTAAAAACTAATAATTTAATCTTCTTATCAGGGTGTGGCCCAGCAAATTATATGAACAAAAATGAACAAAGAGGTAAAATAGGTAAAGACATTAATACTCGAGAAGGCTATAAAATTGCTAAACTAGTAGGTTTAAATTTAATAGCCCGATTAAAAGAATCTATTGAGGATTTAAATAATTTAAAAGAAATTGTAAAATTACTTGTAATGATTAATTCAACAGATGATTTTACCGAACACTCTAAAGTTGCAAACGGCTGTTCAGATCTTCTTGTCGAAGTATTTGGTCAAAAAGGGAAACATGCAAGGTCTGCAATTGGATTAAACAGCCTCCCTAACAACATACCTGTAGAAATTGAAATGATAGTAAAAATTTAAAAATACAAATTTAGGAGGAATTATGGGAAAAATTGAAGACAGAATAAACGAATTAGGATACAGTCTGCCTGAACAAGCAACTCCTGGTGGAAATTATGTGCCAACTGTTTTAATTTCACAAGCTAATTTAATTTATACCTCTGGTACAATTTCTAAAGCAGCAGATGGCAGCTTGCTTACAGGAAAACTTGGGAAAGATCTAGAAATAGAAGATGGCTATGCAGCAGCTAAACAGACTGGATTAAATCTTTTAGGTTCTTTAAAAGCATCAATAGGTGATTTAGACAAAGTTAAAAGAATCGTAAAATTACTTTGTTTAGTAAACTCCACTGATTCTTTTGAAAGCCATCCATTAGTTGCAAACGGCTGTTCAGATTTACTTGTTGAAATATTTGGAGATAAAGGAAAACATGCAAGGTCTGCAATAGGAGTTGCTTCTCTACCAAATAATGTATGTGTAGAAATTGAAATGATAGTTGAAATTACTGAATAATAGTATTAAAAAGATTCTTTAAATATAAAAAATGAATAAATTTAATACTGATGATTTTGATTACATACTGCCAAAAAAATTTATAGCTCAAAAACCAGTAGAACCTAGAGATCATTCAAAGTTAATGATTTTAGACAGGCAAAGTAAAGAAATTGATCATTCATATTTTTATAATTTACCAAATTATCTAAATAAAGGGGATCTTCTAATACTCAATAATACACGAGTAATACCTGCAAAATTAACTGGAAAAATTGAAGGTAAAAAATCAAATATTGAAATTCTTTTATTAGAAAAGATAAATAAAAATTACTGGAAGGTTTTAGCTAAACCAGGTAAAAAACTTAAACCTGGAACTAAGCTATCAATATACAAAGAATCCGAATTAAATCAAATAAATGCTAAAGTTGATTCAATTGAAGAAGATGGTTCAAGAATCCTATTTTTCAGTGAACCAGAATTGTTATCAAAAATTGGAGACATGCCCTTACCTCCATATATAAAAAATAAACTTGAAAATCAAGAACGATATCAAACTGTTTATTCAAAAATAAATGGGAGCATAGCTGCTCCTACTGCGGGATTGCATTTTACGCCAACATTAATTTCTAATTTAATTTCAATGGGTATTGAAATTGTTTATATAACTCTACATGTTGGATGGGGAACATTTAACCCAGTCAAAGAAACCAACGCCTCAAACCATTTAATGCATGAAGAATACTGGAATCTAACAAATGATTCATCTTCAAAAATTAATGAAGCAATAAAAAATAAAAGGCGTATAATTGCCGTAGGAACAACATGCACACGACTTTTAGAACATGTTGCTTCAAAATCTAAATCGTCACCAGTTTTATTTCAGCCAGGAAGTGGTAAGACTAGTTTATTTATATTGCCAGGGTACAAATTTTTAATCACTGATTCTCTTATAACTAATTTTCATTTACCAAAATCTACATTGTTAATGTTGACTGAAGCTTTTACTGGTAAAACCTTAATAAATAAAGCTTATGAACAAGCCAAAATCAATAACTACCGATTCTATAGTTTAGGAGACAGCATGTTAATAATATAAATTGAAATGACATGATATACTTTTAATACATTTTGGGAATCATTAAGGAGATATAAATGAGTTTAGGTGAAAACATATACAAAGATATTGGAGTAGAACCCATTATTGTTGCTTCTGGAAACACATCTGCTTATGGGGGAAGCAAGCTAAGACCTGAAGTCTTTGAAGCTATGCAAAAAGCTTCAAATGTGATGGTCAATATGGACCAGCTAAATAAAGCCGCAGGTGAAATTATCGCAGAAATCACTGGAGCTGAAGCTGGATTAGTAACAAGTGGAGCAGCAGGAGGACTGATTTTACAAGCGGCTGCTTGCATAGCTGGATCTGATCCAGAAAAAATGGTACAGCTTCCAAATACTGATGGATTAAATAATGAAATTATAATTCATAGAAGTCATAGATTTGCTTACGATCAGTGTTATAGATCTGCTGGTGCAAAATTTATAGAGATTGGTGACGGACGACGATGTCAACCTTGGCAATTAGAAGCTGCTTTTTCCGAACGCACTGCTGCAGTAGCATATTTATTTACTCCATTTGTTTCTAGAAGAGCATTACCTTTAAAAGAAGTATCTAAAATAGCTCACTCTAAAAATGTTCCTGTTATTGTTGACGCAGCATCCTTTACGCCTCCTAGAGCAAACCTACGGAGATTTATAAATGAAGGTGCTGATTTAGTAATATTTAGCGGCGGCAAGGCTGTGAGAGGCCCTCAAGGAACAGGGATCCTTTGCGGAAGGAAAGACTTAATTGAAGCGGCATTTGCAAATGCCAGTCCACATCAATTTCTAGGAAGAGGACTAAAGGTTGCAAAAGAAGAGATTATTGGCTTAATCGAGGCACTAAACATATTTATAAATGAAGATGAAGAATTTGAAACAAAAAAATATACACAAATGTGTCAAAAGGTTGTAGATGCATTAATTGAAATACCTGGATTAGAAATTAGCGTTGAATATGATGAATTTAGCTACTTAGTTCCCACAGCTTTAATAAAATTTACTAATAACTGGAACGGCCCTTCTAGAGACACAGTATTAGATAATATGGCAAATGGAAGCCCCCAAATATATTTGCATTCTTTAGGAAATCCTGATGAACTAGCTGTAGACCCTAATAATTTAGATGAAGAAGAGATACCTATAATTATAGAAAGATTAAGAAAAGAATTGCTTTCCAACAATAAATAATTTTAACAACTTATATAATGAGAGGCTATTAATGCTAGAAAGATTTAAAGTACCTCAGGTTGATCAAGTCAAAGTATCAAGCGAATCTCTAAAAATAACTGTTACTCAAATTTTTGAGAAAATGGGAGTTAACCATGAAGATTCTTTATTAGGTGCCGATGTTTTAGTTACAACTGACCTTCGTGGAGTTGAGACTCATGGCGTATCTAACATGATGCGTAAATACACAGAAATGTATAATAAAAAAGAATTAAACCCTAAACCAAGTTGGAAAATCACGAGAGAAGCTCCAGCTACAGCAAATATAGATGCAGATAAAGGATTAGCTGTAATATTGGGACCAAAGGCAATGAAAATTGCTATTGAAAAAGCTAAAAAAGTTGGAGTTGGAATTGTAACAATGCATAACTCAGGACATTCTGGTGCTATTGGATATCACGCTATGTTAGCAGCTGAAGAAAATATGATAGGTATGTGTATGACTGCAGGAGGAAGAGCAGTATTGCCAACATTTGGATCTGAACCACTTCTGGGAACAAATCCTATTGCTTTTGCTGCTCCAGCAAAAAAAGAGCCTTTTTTATTATTTGATGCTGCTACTTCTGCTATAGCTGGAAACAAAGTTGAACTTGCTTCTAGAGTAAATGCAAAATTATTACCTGGTTGGATTTCAGATGCTAAAGGTGCTCCTATAAACACAGAAGAAGATGTTCCTAATAAAGGAGATTATTTTTTACTTCCAGTTGGTGGCACTAGAGAATTAGGATCTCATAAAGGCTTTGGTTTTTCAATGATATCAGAAACTATGACTGCTCTCTTATCCGGAGTAATGTCAAGCATGCTGGACCCTGAGAGCAAGGCAGGCAATCATTGCTTTATTGCTTATGATATTTCAGCATTTACAGATCTTGAAACATTTAAAAACAATATGGACAAAATGTTAAAAACTTTAAGGGATTCTAAGCCTGCACCTGGTCACAAGCAAGTCTATTATCCTGGATTATTAGAACACCAAGAAATAATTAAAAGGCTGTCTGAAGGAATACCTTTGCATAAAAAGGTTGTAGAGTGGTTTGATAACATTACAACTGAATTAAATATTCCCAATCTAAAAAAGGTCTAATTACACGAGTCCCTTCTCAATCAAATTAATCAAATACCAAGCTAGACTAAGATAAATAAAAAATCCAATTACTTCTGTTAAAGTAGTTACCGCAACTGCTGAGCCTAGAGCTGGATCTATTCTTAATATCTTCAAACTGATAGGAATTAAAACTCCACTTATCGCTGCAACAATTAAAGCAAACATCATTGCAATTGATACTGCCAAAGCTAGATAAAAACTATCTTTCCAAAACCAAGCAATAACACCAATAGCTAATGACATTATTAATCCATGAACTAACCCTAAATTAATTTCTTTTATTAATAATTTTTTATAATCTCTTGAATTAATATTTCCTAATGCAATTTCTCTAACAATTAGTATTAAAGTCTGGCTTCCTGCGATACCACCTTGCCCTGAAATAATAGGTAAAAATATAGCTAAGACTACTGCTCTACTTATAGTGCCCTCAAACATAGTTACAATCATACCTGCTAAAATTGTAGTTATAAGATTGACACTCAACCATGGTAATCGGTGGCGTACTGAAGACCAAAATGGGCCTAATACATGCTCTTTACCAGCAATTCCTATCATTTTGTACATATCTTCTGTAGCTTCATTTTGAACAATATTTATTATATCTGTAAGATTAATCACTCCTACTAATTTACCCTTATGATCAGTTACTGGAAGAACATTAAGGTTGTACCTTTTCATGAGTTTAATGCACTTATCTTTAGTTGTTGAAACCTTTACAGAAATAAAATCCTTTTTCATGACAAAAGATATATATGTGTTTGGATTACTAACAACTAAAATTTTACTATCAACTATTCCTTTCAAAACACCTTGACGATCAATTACGAATAAATATGAAAAATCATCATTGTTAATCAAATAATCTTGATTTTTTATAACTGATAAAATCTGCCCTATATTAAAATCATCTCTAACAGCCAATAATTCTGTAGCCATTAATCCCCCAGCTATATCTTCATCAAATCCAAGTAAAGGCTCTACATCTTCCTTTTTCACCATTAAAGAAACTATATCTTTTATATCTCTGTGATTAATTGCTTGTAATATGTCAGCAGATATATTTGAATTAGTATTATCTAGAATCTTAGCTAATCTTAAATCATCTATATTATTTATAACCTTAATGATTTCATTAACTTGCAGCTGGCTATTTAATTTGCCAATAATTTTTAAGTCTAAATTTTCATACAAAAGCACTTGCGATTTATGGTCAAGTCTTAAAAACACATCTACTTGATCAATTACGTGTAATTCATGAAACCTATTATAGGCTATAGATAAAGGAAGTAATTTTTTAATTAATCTTACTGTTTGATCTAAATCAAAATATGATTTATCTTCAGTATATGAATACCCTTCTAATTTCATTTAAAAACCTGAAAAATATTAATATAAACAAAATATATCAAGCTAAAATATTTATTGCAAAAAATACCAGATGAATTATTAGCCAATAATCAAACCTTAACTTCAGTTAACCATTCCTGATAATCTTCATTGTCGCCTCTAATACTCTTCAAATATATTTCTCTAATATTTTTAGTTATTGAGCCTACATTTCCATTTCCAATAAGTCTATTATCTAATGAACCTACTGGAGTTATATGCGCAGCAGTACCAGTTAAGAAAACTTCATCTGCTAAATATAATTCACTACGCCTAATACTTCTTTCAACAACTTTCAGTCCAAATTCATTTTGAGCAATTTTAATTGCACAATCTCTAGTAATTCCAGTTAAATTATTGTCTGATACAAGTGGAGTATTTAAAACACCATTATATATTAAAAATAAATTCTCCCCTGAACCTTCAGATACATTTCCATCTTGATTCAACAAGATTGCTTCATCAAATCCACTTAATACAGCTTCAGTTTTTGCTAAAATACTGTTCACATAATGACCTGATATTTTTACTCTAGGCGGAATAATAGTGTCATCCATTCTTCTCCATGATGAAGTACAGCACTCGATAGCCCCATCCGTATCAATATAAGCACCAAATGGCACTATTATCAAGGTAAAATCACTACTTAACTTATGTAACACTAAATTCGCTACCATTTCCTCACTCTTATAAACTAATGGCCGAATATAAACATCTTCCTTAATTCCTGATTGTTTAATCAAATCAATAGTTATATCACATAATTCGTCAACACCATATGGAATATCCATCATCATCATCTTACACCCTTGAATTAAGCGTTCATAATGTTCTTTCATGCGAAATATATACATGCTATTTTTCTTTTTATTCCAATTACCTCTAATTCCTTCAAACACAGCTGAACCATAATGTAAAGCATGTGTCATAACACTAACTTTAGCTTGATCAATTGGAACAACCTTGCCTTGAAAAAAAGCTAAAGACTTAACCATATTTCATCTCCTTATATTAATAACTTAAAAACCCAACATATAATGTATGATACAATTTAGTATCATACATTATATGTTAATTAAACTCATCTAAATACTTTATTTAATTTAACAAAATTTGAATAAATTAATTATTCTTTACAATAATCCCGTATTCATCAGCATTATCTATTAAATTTTTCAAAAGTTTAATAGATATATCTCTAGGATATGGTGCTAATGCCCACTTATCAGATAGTATTCCATGAATTTCCTCTAAAGTTATTGGATTATTGCCATTCATTAAAATAACTCTAAATAATGATTCCTTTATGGGCCTATCAGATAATAAATAATCGTCCTTATCGCAACAGCATGATGTGATCGAATTTAGTACAGAATCAATATCAAAATGTGAACCTTCATCTTCTGTAGATTTACAACACATGTAGCATCTCCTATCGCTAACCATTAAAGCCATATCTTTATCATGTATATTTAAATCTATTGAATAACGCTCTTGAATATTTTTTTCACTTCTGCTTTTTGTCTTTTTCGTCCTAGGTTTTTTTGTTTTTACCATAAAATCTCCTATATCTAATATAGCATTTGTACTTCAATTATATCTCCGATTTCTTTTTTTTCTGTTTCTTCAGGACAAATTGCTAATCCATTTGCACGAACAACAGATGTAAGCAAATTTGAACTTTGATCACCAGACAATTTTGCTCTATAAACTCCTCCATTATTTTCTACAACTACCCTAGCAAAAATCCTTTTTTTATCAGGATTGTAAATTGGCTCATCTAATACTGCATTTATTATATTATTTGATATTTTTTTCCCTAACATTTTCATAATAATGCTTTTACCAAATTGTTCAAAAGTTACTAAAGCACTTACAGGATTACCAGGTAATCCTAAATGAGGAATTAATATTCCATTCCCCAAATCTAATTTCCCAAACGCTAAAGGTTTACCTGGCTTCATATTGACAGACCAAAAATCAATACTGCCTTTTTGATCTAGTACATCCTTTACAATATCATAATCTCCTTTAGAAACCCCTGCAGTTGTTATTAATAAATCAGAACCATAAGCTAATTTTAATTTTTCATTTACTGATTTAATGCTATCATTAGCAACTCCTAATATTTTAGGAATTCCTCCATATTTAAGCACAGATGCTGCAATAAGAGATGTATTACTGTCATATACCATATGCTTACTATATTCATCACCAGGAGCAATCAATTCATCACCAGTGGATAAAATTGATACAATTGGTTTTCGAAAAACACTAATTTCATTTATTCCAATTGATGCAATTAATCCAATTTCTGCCGGCCCTAGAACAACTCCTTTATTTAATATTTTTTCTCCCTCTTTAACATCTTTTCCTGATAATCGTATATAATCTCCTGGCGATACATTTTGTATAGCAGTAACATGAGAATTATTCCCCCCAATTTCAAGAGTCTTCTCTTTTGTATATTCAAAAGGAAGTATGGCATCAGCGTCTTTAGGTATAGATCCACCTGTCATTATCCTTATTGCTGTGAAATCTTTTAATTTAATACTAGGAGTATCACCAGCCTTAATTGAATCTATAACTTTTAATTTTACTGGAGAAAACTCTGAGGCTAATTTTAAATTATCCGCTATAACAGCATATCCATCCATAGCAGAGTTATCAGCATTGGGAACATTAATTTTTGAAAAAATATCCTCGGCTAAAACACAATCAAGACTGCCTGCCAAAGAAACTAGTTCAGTTTCTAAAACTTTTATTTGTTTTAAAACCCGATCTAATGCCTCGTCAACACTTAACATAGCCTCATCAAATTTATTTTTTTCTTTTTGTTTATACATTTAATAATACTAATCCTCAATTTGAGCTAGTTCTTAAATAAGCACCAAAATTTCTTTCTAATTTTTTTACAATTTGGTTCAATGATCTTTCAATTTGATTTGAAGTTAAAGTTCCTTTACTTGATTCAAAGACTAAAGAAAACATAACTGACTTTTTATTAGCAGGAATGCCTTCTCCAAAATATAGGTCGATTAATGAAGTTTCTGATATAAGATTATTTTCCAATATCAAACTATTTAAGTCTCCAACTTGCACATCCTTATCAACAACAAGCGAAATATCTCTGTATGCACCAGGATATATATTAAATGGAACATATTTTTTAAATTGCAATTGTCTTAATTTAATTAATTTATCTAAATCAATTTCAAAATATAATAACGAACCAGTTTGTAGCCCATAATTATTTTTGATTGACTTAGATACTTCTCCTATAACCCCAACTGTTTGACTATTGCAAACAATAATAGCAGACAATTCATCTTGAAACATATTATCGCTACCTGTCTCGAAATTTAAATCTAAATTTAATTTCAAGAAAAGTTGTTCAATAACTCCTTTAGCATCAAAAAAATCTATTTCTTCTTTATTAACATTCCAAGAATCAGGACCCTTGCTACCTTGAAATAGTCCGGCTAAAAACTCTTTTTCATTTGGTAAATAAGATGATTCTTCTTTATTAAATTCCAAGAAAACTTTTCCAATTTCAAAAATCTTTACTCCTTCTTTTTCTATTAATAGACGATTATTTGCCAAAGTATTTAATATAGATGAACGTAAAGAAGGTCTAAAATATTCCTGATCCAAACTCATAGGATTAAGAACTTTAAATGATGGAATATATTTATCGGAAAACCCAGATTTCCTTAAATCGTCAATATTAGTCAAATTATAAGAAATCGTCTCATTCATACCAAAAGATATTAATAAATCTCTTAAATCTTCTTTAAAGTTATACATATTATATCCAGTAGATGAAGGAATTGGAGAAGATATCATTTTAGTTGGTATATTATCATAGCCCATAATCCTCGCCACTTCTTCAACTAAATCCTCTGGAATAGAGATATCAGATCTCCAATAGGGAGGTATAATAGAAAAATTATATACTTTTGTTTGATCCTCAATATTCTTATTAACTACATCAAATCCTAAAGAAATTAATATAGATTCAACTTTTGAAGAATCTATTTCTACACCTAAGACTTTACTTATATGCTTAGATGTTAATACTAAAGGCTCATAATTAAATTTTTCAAAATTAATATCTATTTTCCCTTTAGAAACCTGACCTCCACAAATTTCATTAATCAAACTAGTAGCTCTCAATAAACCTGGTTCAGTTAATTCAGGCCGTAAACCTCGTTCAAATCTATAAGAAGCTTCAGTTCTTAACTTTAAAGCAGACGAGGTTTTTCTGATGACCGTCTGGTTAAAATTTGCAGATTCAAGAATTATTGACTTAGTATTACCATCAACCTCACATTTTGTACCCCCCATTATTCCTGCTAAGGCTATTGGTGATTGAGAATCTGCAATAACCAACATAGAAGAATCTAAAAGTCTTTCCTGGTTATCTAATGTTGTAAAACGTTCTTTTGAATTTGCACTTCTAACTATTATTTTATTGCCTTCAATTTTATCTAAATCAAATGCATGTAAAGGCTGACCATGTTCTAACATTACAAAATTAGTTATATCAACAAGATTATTTATTGGTCGAATATCAGATTTTATTAATAAATCTTTTAACCATCTTGGAGATTCACCAATAGTTATATCATCAATCAATGTTGCCATATAGCGAGTACATTTTTGAGGTTCATCTATTTTAATATCTATAATTGATTCAATATCGATTTCATTTTCAATATAATTATTATTAGGTAATCTAACTATCTCTTGGGTCAACGCAGCTACTTCGTGGGCAACACCTAATACAGATAAACAATCTGGTCTGTTTGGCGTTATATCTATATCTAAAATGCTATCACCTAAATAATTTACCAAAGGAGTACCAATCGGAGCGTCGGATGGAAGCTCTAATATGCCATCACTTTCTTCAGATAAACCTAATTCAAATTCTGAACATACCATTCCTTTAGATTCAATGCCACGTATCTTAGCTTGTTTAAGAATTTCAATTTTTTTTGATCGATTACTTATTAAACTTGCCCCCTCATGTGCAAAAGCTATTTTTTGCCCTATATAAAGGTTGTCTGCCCCACATACAACAGTTACATCGTTATTACCTAAAGAAACTGTTGGCAATCTTAATCTCTCTGCATTAGGATGAGGGTCAATAGATAAAATTTCACCCACTAAAACTTTATCCTTAGCCCAATTGGAGCCTAAATTATCAATTTTTTCAACTTCTAGCCCCACCATAGTTAAACGACGACCTAAATCCTCAGGATCTCCTTCGAATGTAATATATTTTTTTAACCAAGAAATAGGAATTTTCACAATAAACCCTTATAAATTAAAATTGCTTCAAAAATCGAAGATCATTAGAATAAAACAACCTAATATCTTCTATGCCATATTTTAGCATTGCTATACGTTCTACGCCCATACCAAAAGCAAACCCTGAATATATTTCAGGATCATACCCAACAGATGACAAAACTTTAGGATGAACCATTCCTGCACCCATTATTTCTATCCATCCAGTTTTACTACATACTCGACACCCACCACCTTCACAAATAAAACAATCAATTGAAACATCAACTCCAGGTTCTACAAATGGAAAATAATCACATCTAAACCTTATCTTTCTCTCGCTCCCAAATATCGCTCGAGCAAATTCATAAACCGTACCTTTTAAATCAGCAAAAGTTATACCCTTATCAACAGCTAATCCTTCAACTTGAAAAAAATGCCATTCGTGTGAAGCATCTGTGGCTTCATATCTAAACACTTTACCAGGAACCAAAACTCTTATTGGAGGTATTGATCCTTCCATAACCCTTGCTTGCATTGGAGATGTATGAGTTCTCATTAACAAAGGATATTCATCTTTATCATTTTTCCAATCTACCCAAAAAGTATCAAACATATCTCTAGAAGGGTGATCTTTAGGAATATTCAAAAGTTCAAAATTATATTTATCAAGCTCTATCTCAGGACCTTCAACAATTTGAAACCCCATTGGAGTAAAGGCTTTACATATTTCTCTAACAACTTTAGATGTTGGATGTAAGTTTCCTATTATTCCTTTACGTCCTGGTAATGAAATATCCTGTAAAGACTTCTCTTTGTTAAATTGATCAAATTCATTGAAACCTTCATTTGATTTTTCTTCAAATAATAATTCTAATTCTTCTTTAAGAATATTTAATTTTTGTCCAAAAATTTTTCTTTGATCTATAGGAATTTCATGAATGCTTCTTAATAATTTAGAGACGATCCCTTTTCTACCCAAATATTTAATCCGTAGGTTTGAAATTTCATCTTTAGATCTCAATTTAGAAATTTCTGAGATAACATTGCCTCTGATTTGACCTATTTTTTCTATATTTAATACTTCACTCATAGTTTAATCCAGTTTATAATTAGTCAAAGTCTGATAGGGTTTAATTATAGTTTTACTACAATAACATGGTCAAGAACGTAATATTATTATCCAGTTAATTAAATTAATATAATTATAAAATGCTACCTGAAATAATTAAAACATCTGAATTATGGGGCCCATTATTTGCATTAACTATTTTTATATTAGTGTTGATTTTGGCTATAACCACTCAAGTTATTCTTCAATTACTTATTAGAAAAAGAAGAAAAATATCTGAAAACTCCATAGACTTAGAAATATTAGAGGCAATAAAAGGACCATTAGTATTATTTTTCATAATATTAGCTCCAATATTAGGATTTATAGTCCTAACAAGAATTGAAGCTGAATTATGGATTAATTTAGCTGGTTTAGATATTTGGGCAAAAAAGCTTTGGACATTAATTATAATATTTGAAATATCTTATGTTGCATCAAAAATAAGCCAAGTGTTAATGCAGTGGTATGTAAAAAAATTATCCACATCAGAAACAACTAAGCTAGAAACAAAGCTTCTACCGCCAATCAAAAGAATATTACCTATAACTATTTATGCTGTAGCAACATTAATAGCGCTAGACCAATTAAATATAGCAATAAGTCCTCTATTAGCTGGATTTGGAATTGGAGGTTTAGCAGTTGCTCTAGCAGTTCAGCCTACATTAAGTAATTTCTTCGCAGGCACATATTTAGTCTCTGAAGGCCAATTAAAAGAAGGAGACTTCATAGAATTAGAAGGTGGGCCTTCTGGCTATATAGAAGAAGTTGGATGGAGAAGCACAAAGATAAAAAACAGGTTTAATAATTTAGTAATTATTCCTAACTCAAAGATGATTGATTCGATTTTAACTAATTACTACAGTCCTACACCAGCTACAAATGTTATAGTAACTTGCGGTATAAGCTATGAATCAGATTTAAATCATGTAGAAAAAATAGTCAATAATGTTGCCAAAGAAATTATAAATTCTTCAGATGAAGCAGTAAAAGATGCAGATCCATTTGTTGGATTTTCAGAATTTGGTGATTCAAATATTGAATTCTTTGTATTTTTACAAGCAAAAGATCGAATAGGTAGCTTCAAATTAAAGAGTGAATTGATAAAATCAATTTATGAAGAATTTGCTAATGAAAATATAGAAATTAATTATCCAGTAAGAAAAATCAAATATGATATTCAGGATAAAATAACTAAACACAATGATAAATCTTGAAATTATAATAACTTCAGATCAATTGACCCAGAATTAAGAAGTTAGTATAATTATGTAATCATTTTATATTTTAGGTATTATAATTATGTCAAAAAGAACCTACCAACCACGAAAAAGGCGCAGAAGCCGCGTACATGGATTTCGATCTCGAATGAGTACACGCGGAGGAAGAAACGTGCTTAAAAGAAGGATGTATAAAGGCCGTCACAAACTTACTGTTTAGAGTATTTAATCATTAATGCATAAAGATAATAGATTAAAAACAAAATCAGATTTTAGTAATCTTTATATAAACTCTAAAAGGCTAATTAATAATGAATTAATTCTTATTTTGAAACCTAATAATTGCACACTGTCAAGATTTGGATTTTCGATTAAGAAAAAATTTGGAACTGCTGTAAAACGCAATAAAATTAAACGAAGGTTAAAAGAATCTATTAGGCGTACAAATATAATAGGTGGCTGGGATATTGTATTTATACCAAGAAAAAATATAAAAACAAAGAACTATCAACAAATTGAATTATCTATAAAGAACCTATTAATACGTGCAGGATTATTAAATAAAAAAGTTGAAATTTAAATGTTAGAAAAATTTATAATAAAAATAATAAATATATATCAAATTTCAATTTCACCTTATATTAGAGGCTATTGCAGACATGACCCTTCATGTTCAGAATATACAAAAAATTCAATTATTAAATATGGGACTTTTCGAGGCATTATATTTGGAATTAAAAGACTAACTCGATGTCGTCCCTTTGGCTCAAGTGGATATGACCCTATACCTTAATCAAATAAATTTAAAAATAACAAAATTTAAAATAGTCTTATTTATTAGCCTATTTTTTCTTTTTCATGCTTCGTGTACAACAGTCGCCCAGCCTAAGGGAGGTTCAGTAGGAATAATTAACGAAGATACTTTGTATACAAATACTTCTACGGGCCAAATAAGGGCATTAGATATTATATCTGGGGAAGAAAAATATAAACCACATTGGCCATCAGATCAAGAAATAAGCATTGATAAAAAACTTGATAAAGAAGATCAAAAATATCGTTCATTAGCTATATATGGAGCACCAGCAATTTGGAAAGAAAGTTTATATTTAGTAACTTATGATGGATACCTATTTAAGCTTACTCTAGATTTAATTGAAGAATGGAGAGAGCCTATAGGTCAAATTATCAGTTCAGATAATAAATTTGTTGCTACGCCTACAATAGAAAATGGAATTTTAATTATTGGATCTTCTGAAAACAGCCTAATTGCATTTGACGTAGAAAATAGAACAAAAAAATGGACATTCCAGACTGATGGCCCAATCTGGTCTTCTGCATACATATATGAAAACCAAGTATATTTTACTTCTTTAGATAAATATATTTATTCTATTAACCTCGAAGACGGATCTTTGGCATGGAAATTTAAGACTGAAGGAGCAATATCGTCTAGCCCTATCGTGCATAAAAATAAACTATATGTTGGATCTTTTGACAGAATATTATATGCCCTCAACTCCAAATCAGGAGATGAACTATGGAGGTTTGAAAATTCAAAAAGCTGGTACTGGGGTACTCCTGTAATACACGAGGATTACTTATTTGCTCCATCATTAGATGGCAATCTTTATGCTTTAGACATCAATTCTGGAAAACTATTATGGTCTTCAAGTACTGAAGGAAAAGTAGTTGGAACTCCTGCCGTCATTAATAATTTCATTGTAATTTCTTCTACAGATAAAAAAATCAGATTACTTAAATTAAATGACGGACAACAAATCGATATATGCAATATAGGAGATAAAATCGAGTCTGATATTATCACGGATAATGATCTGATTTTTTTTAGTACTGAAGACTCTATTAGGTCCATAAAAATCAAACAAAATGGTAATATGGATGAAGAATGGGATGGAGGGCATTTCTTTAAAGAAGAACAGCCTATTTCTAGTAACAGGATTAGATCATGTTAATAACAAATAATAAGGTTGACAATTGCAATTAATATCTGAAATATGGAATACAGTAATTATTGAGCCAATGATTAATAGCTTAGTGATTTTGTATAGTTTATTCTTCAATAATTTTGGATTAAGCATTATTATATTTACTATTATTATTAGAGGCATAATGATTCCTTTGACTGTGAAGCAAAGTCGTCAAATTAGAGAAATGACTTTACTCCAGCCAAAGCTTAAAGAACTTCAACAAAAATATGGAAAAGACCGTCAAAAAATATCTCAAGAAACTATGCGGCTTTATAAAGAACACGGAGTTAATCCTTTAGGATGTCTAGGCCCTATGTTTATACAATTTCCAATATGGATTGGTCTATATCAAGCACTAATTAAAACTCTACCATCAACTCCAGAAAAACTGATAGACTTATCTGGATACCTTTACTACTGGATGCCTAAAGTAAATGAAATCATCCCAATTAACAGTGGCTTTTTCTGGCTAGACCTTGCTCAACCTGATAGAACCCCTTTATTACCGATACTAGTTGGAGTTTCAATGTGGATGATGCAGAAAATGACTACTATACCTTCAGCTGACCCCAAGCAACAATCAACTAATCAAATGATGTTATGGATGATGCCTGTTATGTTTGGATTTTTCACAATAAGTTTCCCTAGTGGACTAGCACTATATTGGATAATATCTAATATAGCTGGAATAGTTATTCAAGGATTTGTTACTGGGTGGGCACCTTTATCAAGTATCAGAACGAAACCCGTACAGCCGCAAACTACAGATAATAATGAAAATATATTGAAAGAAGATCAGAGTATTACTGATTCAACTGGAGAAGAAAATAATGGTGAAAAAGATAGAAACGAAAGCAAAAACAAAAGAAGAAGCAATAGAAATAGCACTGATCGAACTAGACGCAAATCGAGACGAAGTAACAATAGAAATAATTAACCCTGGTAAAGAAGGTGGAATGCTAGGTATAGGTAGTGAACCAGCAGTTGTAGAAGTTTCATTACTAGAATCAAAATCAGATATAACAAAAGCGACTACAGAAACAATCAATAAAATTCTAGCTTTATTACAAGTGTCTTGTGTATTAAATATGAATATCGACGATAATGCAAATATAGAATCTCCAAATTTTGAAATAGAAGGAGAAGATGGAGGCCTGTTAATTGGTCGGAAGGGCGAAACTTTACGTAGTTTACAGATTTTAGTAAAAGCAATAGTTAATCATAAAATTGATTCCTATGTTAACCTAAATATAGATGTTGAAGGGTATCAAAAAAGACGTTATAATTCTTTAAAAAGTTTAGCCTCACATTCTGCAATGCAAGTAACTAAAACTGGTAGGCCTATAACATTGAATCCAATGCCACCCAATGAACGACGAATAATTCATTTATCTTTGCAAGACAATCCTGATGTCTCTTCAGAAAGCTATGGTTACGGCAGTGACCGAAAAGTCAAAATAAATCCAAAATAATCTATTAAGATTTTCTAAATAAATATAAATTGAGTGATGATTTTAAAACATATTGAATTATATGAAAATAAAGGAATTGCAAAAATAATTTTAAAATTGCAAAATTTTGATTATATAATCAATGAGCAAATAATTAGAGAATTAGAAAAACTTTGTGAAATATTATCTTACGATGACAAGACTAAAGTAATAGTAATTACCGGTGAAGAAGAACATTTTTGCATAGGCTCTAATTTACAAAATTCTTCATATTCTAATATGCGAATTTCTAATTCGATCGCTAAAATTACAAAACCTGTTATAGCTTCAATAAATGGAGACGCGATAGACCAAGGACTAGAAATAGCACTAGCATGTGATATTAGAATTGCTTCAAAAAATGCAAGGTTTGGATTCGAATCTTTAAAAAATGATATCGCGCCTTGGGATGGAGGTACTCAACGTTTACCAAGAATAATTGGACTAGGTAGAGCTATGGATATGATTTTAACATCTAATATTATTAATAGTAAAACTGCTATCAAATATGGACTTATAACAGAAAGTATTGAATTTAATGAATTAAATTCTTTTGTGTTTGATATCGCAAATAACATCGCACAACTTGGTCCTATAGCTTGCAAATATGCTAAAGAAGCAATAATTTCTGGCTTGGATATGACAATTGATCAAGGGTTAAAATTAGAAGGAGATTTAAATTTTATCTTACAAACTTCTGCAGACAGATCTGAAGGCATTAGTAGCTTTATAAATAAAACTACACCTAATTACTACGGAAAATAAACTTAAAATGACGATTATATATTCAAAATCAAACTTTGTTGCGCATATAAAATTAAACCGACCAGAAGTTATAAATGCATACAACACTCAAATGAGGGATGAATTATATGAAGCCTTATCTGCGGTAAAAGATGATGAAGAAATTAGAGTATTAATAATATCTGGGAATGGAGATAAAGGGTTTTGTGCAGGAGCAGACTTAACAGAATTTGGTTCAACTCCTTCGCAAATAATTGCAAGATCTGTAAAATACGAAAGAGATATTTGGACACTAATGAATGAAATCAAACAACCTATAATTGCTGCACTTCATGGATATGTTATAGGTTCTGGCTTAGAAATAGCATGCTTTAGCGACATTAGAATTGCTGCCAATGATACAATTTTCAAAATGCCTGAATTGAGTTTATCATTGATTCCTGCAGCCGGAGGAACCCAAACGTTAAGTAGAATATTGAATTATTCTCAATCTTTAAATATTATCTTATCTAACAAAAGTATTTCAGCAACAAAAGCTAAAGATATTGGCCTAGTAAAAACAATAGTTCAAAAGAAAAATTTAACTAGTTATGTAGACAAACTTGCAAAACAATTATCAAAAATAAATCCAAATTCTATACATATAGCTAAAAACCTAATTAAATCTAGCAAAGATTATTCTTCACACTATCTAACGCAAATAGAAAAAAATCTTTTAAAAAACTCTAAAGTCTCATAATTACAAATACACCTTGCAAATACATGATACAATCATATTTTTTAAATTAATAACCAATCAAATTAAATGAATACTACAGAATTTTTATTATTACCAAAGGAAATCACTCCTGACAGAACTGCAATTATATATAACGATATAAGATTAAGTTTTAATGAATTAAACATAAAATCAAATAAATTAGCAAACTTTTTTTTAAAATCAAAAGTTGCACCTGGAGATCGAATTGCTATACTACAAGTAAATTGTAATGAAATAATTGAGTCCTATTTTGCAACTTCAAAAGTAGATGCTATATATGTCCCATTAAACTTCAGATCGAAAAAACAAGAAATACTTCATTTAATCAATGACTCATCTCCAAAAATACTACTAGTAGGGAAAAGATATATTGGCTTAATTAATTCTTTAAAAAAAGAATTAAAGTCAGTAACTCATTTTATTTCACTAGAATCTGAAGAGGACGGCTGGTTAAATTATAATTCAATACTAAAAAATTCTGAATCGCAAACTATAAATCCAAAACATGACGAATCTGATACTAATTTGTTAATTTATACAGCTGGAACGACTGGTAAATCTAAAGGCGTAATGTTAAGCCATAATAGTTTTTCTTCGTTCATATTAAATCAAGTTGACCCAGTAGACCCTGAAATAAATGAAAGTAATATACTAACTGTTCCATTATTCCATATTGCGGGAATACAAAGTATGCTTTCTGCAATATATGCAGGAAGAACATTAATAATACAATCTCAATTTGATGCCAAAGAATGGCTGGTATTAGCAGAAAAAGAAAATGCAAACAGAGCAATGATGGTACCAACCATGTTAAAAATGATATTAGATCACCCTGATTTTAAAAAACACAACTTACAAAATCTTAAAATTATTACTTATGGTGCGGCACCCATGCCTAAAACAATAATTCAAGATGCTATTAAAAAACTACCTTGGATGAAATTTATTAATGCATTTGGACAGACAGAAACAGCTGCAACAATTACTATGCTACCCCCTGATGATCATATCTTAGAATCTGACTCTGCAGAAGAATTAAAAATAAAACAAAAAAGACTTACATCTATTGGGAAACCATTAAATGATATTGAAGTAAAAATAGTTGATGCATTTGGGGAAAATGTACAAATTGGTGAAGTCGGCGAAATTGTAGCAAAAGGTGAAAGATTGATGAAAGGCTATTGGAATAGAGATAAAGAAAGTAGCCAAGTATTAAAAAATGGATGGCTCTATACTGGAGATTTAGGTTATTTCGATAAAGATGGATACATTTTCTTATCTGGAAGAAGTAAGGACATAATTAAAAGAGGTGGCGAAATGATTGCCCCTAGCGAAGTTGAAGAAATAATAAGATCTATTCCAGGTGTTGAAGATGTGGCAGTAATTGGCATTCCTGACACAGTTTGGGGAGAAAAAATTATTGCCATAGTAGTTCCAAAAAATACTTCTTCTGTTAATGATGAAAAAATAATCGAATATTGCCATGACCATTTATCAAGCTTTAAAAAACCTGAAAAAGTAATTTTTGAAAATAATTTACCAACTAATCCGCTAGGTAAAGTTTTGAAAAATCTTTTGCGAGATAAATATAGTAAATTTAAATCATGAAATCTGATTAAATCCTGTATATGGCTTAAGAACTTCTGGTATTTCTATTGAACCATCTTCTTTTTGGTAATTTTCTAAAATTGCTATCATTACACGTGGTAAAGCAAGCCCTGAGCCATTTAATGTATGAACAAAATCAGATGTTTTTTTCCTTGCACTACGATATTTTATTGAACTACGCCTTGATTGAAAATCAGTACAATTTGAACAAGAACTAACCTCTAACCATTCTTCACTACCTGGTGCCCACATTTCAATATCATAAGACCTTGAAGAACCAAATCCTAAATCTCCAGTGCAAATCTCAATAACTCTATAAGGTATTCCTAATCTTAAACATACTTCTGTCGCATGTTTTAATAATAAGTCTAGTTCAAAGTCAGAATTTTCTTGTTGAACTAATTTATACATTTCAATTTTATCAAATTGGTGTACTCTTTTTATGCCTCTGGAATCTCTGCCAGCTGCTACTTTTTCTCTTCTAAAACATAAACTATGTGCTACATAGTTTATGGGTAAATCTTCTTCTTTTAGAATCTCATTTTTATGCATGCTAGTTAAAGGAACTTCAGCTGTAGGTATTAACCAAAAATCATCTTCTTCATCAAAATACATGTTATTAGAAAATTTTGGCAATTGACCACTTCCAATGGCTGTTTCAGTATTAACAATATTGGGTACATATATTTCTTCATAACCATGTTCCTTGATATGTAAATCTAACATCCAAGAAATTAATGCTCTCTGCAACATAGCCCCTTGGCCTTTTAAAACAAAAAACCTTGTACCAGAAATTTTCACAGCTCTTTTAAAATCAATAATCCCTAATTCTTCTCCAATTTCCCAATGTGGCTTAATTGAAAAAGAAGGTTCAAGTATATCTCCATATTGACGAAGTATTACATTTTCTGAATCATCGATACCTAATGGAACTTTATCTTGAGGGATATTAGGAATTTTAAGCATAATTTTATTTATTTTATTATTTATATCTTTAATTGCATCTTCTAATTTTTTAATATCTTGACCTAAGCTTCTCATAGAATCAATTAATTGTTGAGGTTTATCTTTTAAAACAGACAATTCTTTGCTGCCTTTATTTCTCTTATTACGTAAATCATCAGCCTCAACAATCATAGATCGCCTCTCTTGATCTAGTTTTATAACCTGATCAAGGTCTAAAGACTCACCTCTTTTAGAAAGAGCCTCGCGAATAATTTCGGGCTTATTCCTTAATAAATCTATATCAATCAATTATTTCACCTAAATAAAATTTGTATTTATATGATAACTCATATTTCAAAAAAATATTATCCTCTTGACCTTATTCATAATACTGCTTATTCTAATCCACATATTAATCAATAACAAATCATTAAAATAATTTAAAAATGCCTCAAACTGATGTAATTGTATATAAATACTCTGAAGACTTAGTGAATATACCAAGAGCACATTTAGCTCTAGAATTAAAACAAGATTATAATAGTGTTAAATTATTACATAATGAGAATTTATTAATTGAATGTCCAATTAATTTAAACGGTATGACTGCAGCTACATTTATGGCTCAGGCTTTAGGAATAGATGTCCCGCCACTGAATAAATCTAATAAGGCTAGAGTATCAACCGGTGTTTTGTTTCGCGTAATGGCAATATCAAATCTAGATTATTCTAATAAAGAATCTTTTATAATCCTTGAAAGGCTTTTATCTGAGGCTAAAGACCAGCTTGGCGGCAGCAGTGATTTAACATAACATTAAATAAGAAAAGTTGAACGAAATTAAATTTATGACTGATAGATATTCAAATATAAAAACTGGAACTGAAATTTCAAAAGAATCTTTAATAATAGATTCAAATATAATTAATAATTACCTGAATGCTATAAACGATTCTAGTAGAGTTGAATTAAATGAATTAGAAAAAAATTTCATTCCGCCAATGTGTATTGCAGCATTGAGCTTACGCGGCGTAATAAATAAGCTAAAAATTCCTGGAGGAACTATTCATACCACTCAAGAACTTGAATTTACGAATAGTGCTAAAACAGGAGAAAAATTAGAATGCATAGCAAAGTTAATTCTCAATTCAATACGAGGAGATTGGCGTTTTCTAACAATTGGTATAAATGTAACTAATAAAGAAGGCAAAAATATTATGTATGGCAAAAGTAATATAATGCTGCCGCATAATGATAAAGAGTAAATATATGAAAGAAAATGATCAACTTATCAAAGTGATAAAATATATCACTAAAGAAAAAATAATCGAATATGCTAATGCTTCAGGGGATTTTAACCCGATTCACATCGACAAAGATTTTGCTAAAAATTCTCAATTTGGACAAATTATTGCACACGGAATGATGATTGCAGCATCAATATCTGAAATGATGACACTAAATTTCAAAAATGACTGGATAGAATCTGGAAAATTAAAATTAAAATTCAAATCTCCTGTTTTCGATAAAGAAAAAATAATCACATCTGGAGAAATAAATAAAATAAAAATTTTAGGGACAAAAAAAGAAATAACAAGTTCCGTATTTGTAAAAAAAGAATCTGGGGAAGTTGTAATCTCTGGAACTGCATCAGTAATACAAAATATCAATTAAATATTTATATATATAAAAAATAAGTGTATACTAATTTCATGAATACAAGTAATAAAAAACAAGCCACAAACCAAGTAACCATTGCTCTAGATGCAATGGGCGGGGATCATGGGCCTTCAGAAACTGTAAAAGCAGCTATAGAATCTATAGGAAATGACTCAAGTCTAAATATAGCTTTAGTAGGGGACATTGAAGAAATTAGTGATGAATTAAAAAAATACCCTACCAATAGTCAAATACAGATTATTCCTTCTAAAGGATACATAAAAGAATCAGAATCTCCAATTTTAGCATTGAAAAAAAACCCAGAAGCCTCCATTGCTATTGCAACAATGCTTGTAAAATCACAAAAAGCTGATGCACTAGTATCAATGGGCTCAACAGGAGCATCTATGGCTACTGCAGCTCATATATTGGGATTAGTCGATGGATTTGAGCGACCTGCTCTTGGGGGACCAATACTAGGCATAGCGCCACAAACAATATTTATCGATCTAGGAGCTAATGTGGACTGCAGGCCTATGCAATTGTTTACTTTTGGAATAATCGGAAGCGTATTTGCTCAACAATTTTGGAAAATTAAAAACCCTAAAGTTGGATTACTGAGTGTAGGGACTGAAAATAGTAAAGGTAATAGACAAATTAAAGAAACTGCGGAATTATTAAAAAATTCTAAATTAAATTTTATAGGAAATGTTGAACCAACTGATTTGCCAAAAAACGTTGCCGAAGTAGTAATATGTGATGGATTTGTTGGTAATATATTAATGAAATTAGTTGAATCTCTAGGACATTCTATACCTACACATTTAGAACCACTTTTAAAATCTAAGCTTCCTAATGATGATGTAATTGAAATACAAAATAAAATTTACTCTTTAAATACTCCTGCTGAGACTTTCGGAGGAGGACCGCTTTTTGGAGTTAACGGGTTAAGCATTGTGGGACATGGAAGAGCGCAGGCTTCAGCCATTGCGAGGGCAATAAACACAGCAAAAACATTGGCAAATGAGAAATTCATAGATAATCTAAATAAAACACTTAAAGAGATTAAATAATATGAAAGAAAATGCACAAAAAGAAAAAATTGCTTTGGTTACAGGAGCTTCAAAAGGTATAGGTAAAGCAATAACTTTAAAATTAGCATCTATGGGAATAAAGGTAGCAATAAATTATAATTCTTCAAAAGATGATGCAAAAGAAACTGCTGATAAAATTATTGCTAATGGAGGATCTGCAATCATACTTAAAGCTGATGTGTCTAATTATGATGAAGTGCAAGAAATAATTAAAGAAGTAGATTCTACTTGGGGTCCCATTGACATACTGGTAAATAATGCAGGAATAATAAGCGACAATTTATTAGTTAGAATGTCTATTGAAGAATGGACCAAAGTTATTAACACTAATCTCAATGGAACATTTTACTGTACTAGATCAGTATTAAGAAACATGTTGAAAAATCGTTGGGGAAGAATAATAAATATTGGTTCAGTAGTAGGTTTGCGAGGAAACATAGGCCAGACAAATTATGCTGCTTCAAAAGCAGCAATTATAGGATTTACTAAAGCTTTGGCAAAAGAAGTTGCTGCACGTAATATTACTGTAAATACTGTGACACCTGGATATATTAATACTGAAACAGTAGATATCCTGCCTCAAAAATTAAAAGATCATATACTCACTCATATTCCTCAACAACAATTTGGCGAGAAAGAAGACATAGCTCACATTGTAGGATTTCTAGCAAGTCAAGAATCAAACTATATAACTGGTCAAACTATTAGTGTAGATGGAGGACTAGCTATCTAAATTTAGATAGCTATTAATTTATGTCTTTTAAAAACAAAGTAGTATTAATTACTGGGGGCAGCCGGGGAATAGGCAAGCAAATTGCATTAAATTTCGCACAACAAGGTTCCAATATTGCATTCAGCTATTTAAAGGACCACAAAGCAGCAAGAGATACTGAACAAGAAATACTTGAACTAGGAGTAGACTGTTTAAAAATTAAAGCTCATTTAGGAAATATAGAGAAAATTAACTCTATGTTTAAAGATATAAAATCCAAATTTGGCAAACTTGATATTTTAATAAATAATGCTGCTTCAGGTATTCATAAAAAAGCAGAAGAACTTTCAGAAAAACACTGGGACTGGACTATGAATATTAATGCTAGAGCCCCTTGGCTATGTGCCATAGAAGCTTCTAAAATAATGCCAAAAGGAAGTAAAATAATTAACATTACAAGTCAGGGTTCTCAAAAAGTCTTGCCTTATTATTTCTCAGTAGGAACTTCAAAAGCTGCCTTAGAAGCTATGACAAGATACCTCGCTGTAGAATTAAGCTATAAGGATATTTCTGTTAATGCTGTTTCTGGAGGTTATGTTTATACTGGAGCATTAGAACACTTCCCAAATAAAGATGAAATGATTTCAGCTTCAAAAAATAATTTATCTGACAGGCCTATCGAAGGAACTGATATTGCAAAAGTAGTAAGTTTTTTATGTACCAAAGATGCAGAAATGATAAGAGGCCAAGTGATTATAGTTGATGGGGGCTATTCTCTAAATGTGTGATTAAAAGTTTAATATTTTTTTCAACACCAATATTCACAATGAATTCTTGTAATTTAAAAGCTTTATTAATATAAGCAAGTCCTATATATTTACCTAAACCAGGATTATATACATAAGATGTAATGATCCCTACATCTTTATGATCAAATACTATTTTGTCACCTGTATTAATTATTATTTCTGAATTCCATTCTATATTTACTAAAACTCTTTTTACTTTCTTATAAGTATTTAACCTAGCAATTACTTCTTGACCAATATAGCAACCTTTATTAAAGCTAATGTATTTTTCTAATTTAGCCTCTAGAGGATTAAATTTTTGCGTTATTTCTTTTTGAAACATTGGGACAGCTTCTTTAATCCTAATAATATTAAATATTTGATTACTAATATTAGATATCTTTAAATTTTGTAAATATTCAAATAATTTATTTTTTTCTTCTATATTAATTAGTATATCTACAGAGTCATGAGAAATAAATTTTGATTGAATTATATTCAATGTTTCAATTCTATCTGATAAGGAATTTAACAAAATGTTATTTGAATTTGGCCCAATTAGAGTTATATACAGAATTTCAGAAGTAACATTTTTTATACTTATATCTTCAATAATAGTATAAAAATTTATCCATTCTATAATTTCTTCTAATGCCCCCAAAGAACAAGTTATAAAATAACCTTGAAAGCTTTTAGATATGGTTAAAACATCAATCATTCTACCTTTGTTTGTCGTAAGGACAGTGGTTATGCTCCCATTAGAATAATCAAAATTAATCAAATCATTTGTAGATAAACGATTTAGAAGATCTAAAGCATCTTCGCCTGATATTTCTAAACATCCAACATCATCTCTTTCAATAATGCCTATATTCTTATGAACATAATCATACTGGTCTTGTATACTTAGATCTGATAGTTTCATTGAAAATCACAAATTAACTATTTATACACTAAATGAAGTACCGCAACCACATGATGTTTTAGCATTAGGATTATCGAAAACGAAACCTTTTCCATTAAGCCCTCCAGAATAATCTAATATTGTTCCAGCTAAAAATATATAGGATTTTTTATCTATATATAATTCCATTCCTTGATCCTTAATTACTTTATCATTTTCTTTAGGGCCATCAACTATATCAAGAACGTAAGTTAAACCTGAGCAACCCCCTCCTTTAACTCCAACTCTAAGATTTGGAGTCTCTTTACCTTCCTTGCTCGCAAATTCTTTAACATGCTTAGCAGCATTTTCGGAAATTGATATGGTTAAAGGTTTAAATTCGGAATTAGCCATTTATCACCAAATATTATTTATAGATAGTATTTACATATTAAATTAAAAACCTAATTATAGTCAATAAAATTGAATTATAGTAATCCTTAAATTTATTGACTTACTTTTAAGTAAACGAATTTACCTGTAATATATTATTAAAATCTAATTTTTTAATTAATTATTTAGGAGTAAAAAATGTACCCCTTAGATTTATCAAAAAAAGTAGCCTTGGTTTTTGGAGTTGCCAATAGTAGAAGCATAGCATGGAGTATAGCTAATATATTACATGAAGCTGGGGCACAAATAATTTTAGCTTATCAAAATGAAAGAGTAAAAAAATCTGTAGAAAAGCTTGTTTCTGAATGGGATAATTCTTTCTTGGTAGAATGTGATGTGAGTAAAGAAGAAAATGTAGTTAAAACCATAGATGAAGTTTCAAAAATAACCAAAAGCATAGACATAGTTGTTCATAGTATAGCATTTGCGAATAGAGATAATTTAGGTGGACAATTTTTAAAAACTTCTCAGGAAGATTTTAAAACTGCACTAGACATAAGTGCATTCTCTTTAATTTCTATTGCAAAACACAGCTCTAAATTAATGACTAATAATGGAGGAAGTATACTAACTTTAACTTTCCAAGCATCAAACAGAGTATTCCCCGGATACAACGTAATGGGTACAGCAAAAGCTGCACTAGAAAATGAAGTAAGACAATTAGCATACGATCTTGGAGAATCAAATATTAGAGTAAATGCAATATCTGCTGGCCCTTTAGACACATTGTCATCAAGGGTAATTAGTCATTACCACGACATGAAAAATGCTGCCTCTAACAGATCCCCGTTAAAAAGAAACATAACTCATGATGAAGTTGCTAAAACAGCACTTTATTTAGCAAGTGAAATGTCTAGTGGTGTCACTGGTGAAATTCTTCACGTAGATGCTGGTTATAATATAATGGGTATATAATTTTAATATAACCTATTTAGCATCTGATTTAATATCATGGTATAGTTAATAGATTGTCAACGGGGCGTGGCGCAGTTGGTAGCGCGCAGCGTTTGGGACGCTGAGGTCGCTGGTTCGAGCCCAGTCGCCCCGATACTTTCTTTTATATATTAAAAAAATAATAAAATTTAAATTTTATTATAGGAGATGCTTATATGAGTATAAAAGTTATTGTTTCACTGAATGTAAAAGATTTCGAAAGCTTTGGTAATGTATTCAACAGCGAGGGAGCAAAAAATGCTCGAAAAAAAGCAGGATTAATAGCGGAAGCACACAAGAATTTAGATAATCCTACTAATGCAGTTGTACTCGGCACAGTAACCTCCAAGGAAGATTTCCTTAGTTTTATTTCTACTCCAGAACAGGGAGAAAGAATGAAATCAGCTGGAGTGATATCAGAGCCTACCGTGACATTTTTGGAAAATTAATTCCTCAATGAAAAAACATGCAAAAGTCATAATAAATAGCATTAGGGACCCTAAATGGACTGAATTATTTAGTCACACTGCTACTTAATTTTAAATTTTGTTTTTAAATATAAAATTTACTGATCTATTCATTAAGTCTACATTTTTAATATTAAAATTTACACGGTCCCCTTGAAAGCAAACCTCAGGAATATAACACTTGAATCTAAAAGGAATTTCTTGAAGCTCTAAAAGAGCAAGTCCATTAAGATTGCTTTCAAGAACTATGCCTACAAAACATTTGCTAAGGTTCTTTTGAATTAGGTCATCCAAAATATGATCAAAATATCTAACAATCCAGAACTTTTCTCTTTCCCTTTCAAATTTGGATATAGACTTTAATTTTATGACTGACTTTTCAATAATCAATTTCAAATCATCAGCAGTATAAGTAATCTTATTATAGAATTTATAATTAATAATTTGTCTTTGCATAATTAGATCAAAATACCTTCTTAAAGGAGAAGTAGATTGTATATATTTGTCTACTCCCATAAAAAAATGAGGAGAAGGATTAGTGCTAAAAGCTGCAGGTTTCATTTTTTTATAAACTATATACCTTTTAACTATACTTGATAAATCTTGAAGATCTAAATCATCAATTTCAATCTTTTCCTGAGTTCTATAAATCACAGGCAATTCTGAATCATAACAAAATTCAGCTAAAATTCTATTGTAAAGAATCATTAATTCACTAACTATCAATTTTGACTTCGCAATTTGATCAGCAACTCTAACATCAATTTCTCCATTATCCAACAAATTTATTTCCATATTAGGCTTGTCTAATATTAAAGCTTCCTTTGTAATCCTTTTATTATTCAATATAGAACTGACAGAATATAATTGTTCAAATAAAGAGAATAATTTATGATTTTTATCTTTTAAAATTAATTCAACATCTTCATATTTTAAGGCTAATTTATTCTCAACTTTCGATACTATAATCTCTGAATCCAATATGTTAGCATCAGCATCTATTTTAATTAAAACGGACAAAGATTTTCTTAATTTAAAAGGATCTAAACTACCAAATTTTTCAATAAAATATTGAGGCAACATTGAAATGTTTGCATTCAAAGAATAAATAGATGAACTACGATTACTTGCCTCTATATCAATCAAACTTTTGTAAGGTATAAAAGAAGCAACATTACTAATATGTATACCTAAAGAATATGTATCTTCACCAATATTTTTTTCAAATGAAATAATATCATCTCTGTCGTTAGTAGATTTGCCATCTATTGAAAAACAAAATAATGAAGATAGATCTTGCAAATGAGCTTCTTCTTTATAATTAATCTTGCTAAATTCCTCATATAATTCTTTTTTAAAAGGTTTATTATTATGAGAAATACCTGATTTCAATAAATCATCTTGAAGAAATTTTATATCTTTATCCATAATATATTTATTATATTAAAAAACTAATTTAATGTGTAATCATTTTATCTGTTGAGAAGAAGTAAAACAAAGACTATAATAATGCCTATAGTATAATTTAAATTTACTAAAACAAGAAAGAAATACTCCTATCTTTTATGGCTTCTTTAAGTGGAATAAAAGTATTAGATATGACTAATGAATCTGGTGCATTTGCTTCAAGAATACTTGCAGATTTAGGTGCAGATGTAATACTTATAGAACCTCCTCAAGGAGGAAGAATAAGAAATTTAGCACCATTTCTAGATAATAAAAAAGGAATCGAAAGAAGCCTATATCACCTTCATCATAATGCAAATAAAAGATCATTAATATTAGATATATCTAATGATAATGACCTAAAAGTTTTAAAAAAATTAGCCTCTGAAATAGATATTATAATAGAAACATTCGCACCTGGGGAAATGGCTAAATTTAGTTTAGACTATAATACATTAAAAAAAATTAACCCTAAATTAATTTACGTTTCAATAACTCCTTACGGACAACATGGAGATTGGAAAAACAGGACAGGAAATGACTTAACTGCTGCTGCGTCTAGCGGTTTAGTTTTCGTAGCAGGGCAATCAAAAGACCCTCCTACACAAGCAGCAGGAGACCAGTCATATAAAATGGCTTCCCTTGCTGCAACATCAGGAGTACTAATAGCACTTATCGGAAGACAATCAAACCAAAAGAATACTGGAACATATATAGATATATCCATACAAGAATCAACTTCTATGGCAGCATTACAAACTTCCAACGCAAATCATTTCACAAGAGATGGAAATATACCTCAACGACCAGGAATGACTCGAGGCGTATTTAAATGTGCTGATGGGAAATGGACAACTCTGAATGTTTCTAGTGATAGATATAAAATTTTTCTAAATTGGGTAAAAGATTCAGGAATAAATGTAAATATAGATTATGAAATGAGCAAAATTAATACTGAAGGTCCTATGTTAGTACCAAAAGTATTAAATTTTACCAAAACTCTTGCTTCGACCCTTAATAGAACAGACTTCCTCGAAAAAGCTTGGAGCCTTGATCTAATGGCTTTACCTGTTAACGATTTTCATGATCTCAAAGAAAATAACCATCTTATAGAAACTAAACAATTTTCAGATGTATGGCATGAACATCTTAACCAGACTTTAGGTTTCAGCAAAAGTATTGTAGATGTATTTGAAAAAAAAATACGATTAAATAGAGCCCCTCTTTTAGGCGAACATACAAATGATATCTTAGAAGAATTTAAAATTAAATTGAAGAAAAATGGAAATAAGGAATGAACACAAGCTTACCTTTAAAAGGTATTAGAATTTTAGACTTTTGTTGGGTATTAGCAGGCCCTCTTGGAACTAGAATTCTCGCAAATTATGGAGCGGAAATAATCAAAATTGAGACTGATACACATCAGAGCAGTAAACGTACAGGAATAAGACCTGATGGTACGCCTGGGCCAAATATAGACCCCTTATATAACAATGCAAATACTGGTAAAAAATCATTTACTGTTAATCTAAAAACTAAAGAAGGAAAAAATATTATTAAACAACTAATCTCTATATCTGATGTTACAACTAATAACTTTAGGCCATCAGTTATGGGGAAATTGGGCTTTGACTATGAGTCATTAAAAAAAATTAACCCTAAAATTATAATGGTAAATATTCCAGGCTGCTCAGTAAAAGGCCCATGGTCCAATATTAGAACCTTAGGTAATATGATAATGGGTTCTTCAGGATTAAATTCAATAACAGGCTTTCCTGAAAGGCCTCCAAGTGGGATGGGAGTGGCTTACCCTGATTTCACTACTCCATACATTATTGCGACATCAATTTTGGCTGCCTTATTAGAAAGATCGACTACAGGAAAAGGGCAAGAACTTAATATTGGTCAATTGGCAACTGCAATTCCTCTACTTGGAGTAGAGTGGATGCAATTTAAATCAACAGGAATTCAACCTGAAAAAAACCAAAATAGAGACCTTAATTTTTGTCCACATGGCTTATATCCATCTAAAGGTAAAGACCAATGGTGCGCAATAGCTGTTAAAACTGATCGAGAATGGAAAAATTTATGTAAAATTATAGATCGCCCTGAACTTATTAACAATAATAAATTTCAATCTCACTCAAATAGAAAAACTAATGAAAATGAAATTGATGCTGAATTAAGTAAATGGACTATAAATATTAACAAATGGGAAATAGCAAATATTTTACAAGATCATGGTATTGCTTCTGCTGCGGTTGAAGATTTACAAGAAACGCTATTAATAGACCCTCATATGCAAAACCATTATCAACATGTAGTTCAGCCAAGTGATAAAGATCTCGATATAGTTATTGATAAAGATCCAATCAAGTTTAATAGCAAGCAAAATGATTTGACTAGATCACCAATGATGGGAGAACATAATAATTATGTGTTAAATGATCTTCTCAATATCTCAAAAAAAGAAATTGACAAACTAATCTCAAATGGCATTATAAAGTAATTATTATTAAATAAAGGAAATAAATGTCGATGCGCACAAACATTATTAATGGAAACTGGAGATTATTACCTAATCATGCAGAAGATGAAAAAGGTACTATACATGATAATTTCAAAGCTATAAAACGAGGGTTTAGGAGAGGCATTGTTGGCGGTCCTACTGTAGCTCAAGCAATTTTCCCAACTTTAAGAAAAATCTTTGGAGGAAAATGGCTAGAAAATGGATGGCTATCAGTAAAATTTATTAGCCCTGTTTATGACGACGAAGAAATACAAGAAATTGCTGAAATAACAAATAAAAACTCAATAAAACTTCAAATTTTAACAAAAGGAAATCGTCTCGCTTTAATTGGAAATGCCGGTATAGGAAATTCTCCCCCCTGGAACATAAATAAAGACCTTCAAAAGGGAGCTGATAAAGCTTTTCCAGATATAAAAATAGGATTTAGATTTGATGATGTTAAATTTACTATAAGTGAAGAGGATGTTGTATTGATTTGCGAAGGAGCTGATGATAGTGAAATTTGGTTAAAAAATTTAAACACACTATCAAAAGCTTATGCACCTCCAATAACAGTCTTTAATCCAGCTACTAAACCTGTACAAAATTTAGTCCTTAGCCACCCAGTTGACCATGCAGGAATGAACGCTGAATTCGAATTATTAATACATAAGCCATTTATTATCGACAGAAAATATACGATAAAAATGAAAATTGTTGATAAAGGAATAGGTTTAAAAACATGGTTTTGGACTACTCAATTTGGTGTTTTAGATAACCAAAATAATCTTATAATCACAGCTCGCCAAAAGTGCAAATGGTTTTATGATAATTAAGTAACAACATATTACTATTAAAAATTAACCCGAAAGTTGAAATTTGAAATCTGATATATATAGCCCTATAAAAATTCTCGAAATCTTAAGTTCCGTTAATTCTGCTCCATATTATGAAAGTCAGACGAGTAAATTGATAATTAATTTACTAGCAAAATTTAATATACCTTTTTTTAAGGATGATTTTGGAAATATAATTGCTCATTATAAACCTGATAAATTAAATAAAAATATTAACCCTATTGCATTCGTTGCCCATATGGATCATCCAGGATTTGAAGCTATTTCTTATAATCAAAATAATGAATTAGAAGCAAAACCCTTAGGTGGAGTCCCTCTTTCATCATTAAAATCACAAAATGCTATATTGATTAAATCTGCAAAAGGCGACTGGGTTAAAGGTATTATAAAACCAGCAAATAATAATACAGAAAATAAAATTGTATATGTTGATTTAAATAATGAAACCCCTATAAAACTACCAGCACCAATAGTTTTTGATTTAAAAAAGTTTTTTATCAAAGATAACATTATATATATGAGAGCGATAGATGATTTAGCAGGATGCAGTAGTATTCTTTCAGCTTTATGCCAAATTGCTGAAAATAAAATAAAAGCTAATTTATATGCAGTTTTCACTAGAGCAGAAGAAGTTGGGCTAATAGGTGCAAGATTAATATGTGAAAACAAAATTCTACCTATAAATACAACTATAGTATCTGTAGAATCTAGCCCTCTAATTTATGGGGTATTACAAGGTGAAGGGCCTATAATACGAACAGGAGACAAGCAAACTACTTTTAATTATGAAGCTGAACAAATACTAATTGAATCCTTAAAAAATCTGCAATCAATAAACCCTGGTTTTAAAGGGCAGCGCAAACTTATGGATGGAGGAACTTGTGAAGGGACAGCATTTAATATAGAAGGCTATAAAACTACTGGAATAGCTTTTCCTTTGAAGAATTACCATAATGCATCAGATGGAATATACAATAAAACAAGTAAAATTGTTGAAGAATCAATTTTTATCGATGACTATTTAGGCGGAGTTGAACTAATTAAAGAATCTGTTATTGTAAACAATAAAATTAATAAAAAATCCCCAAAATTAGAATCCATTCCTAACAATATAAGAAAAAAATTAACTGAATCAAATATTTAAAAACTGACTTAAAAAAACATGCCAATACAAATATTAAATAAAGAATTATCCACAAGAATTGCTGCTGGCGAAATTATAGAGAGGCCTTCTTCAATAATTAAAGAACTCTTAGATAATTCAATTGATGCCTCATCTAATAAAATAAATGTAGTTATCCAAAATGGAGGCTTAGATAGTATATTAGTATCTGATAACGGTAATGGAATACCACATAATGAAATTCAATTGGCAATACAAAGGCACGCAACTAGTAAAATTTCAACTATTGAAGATTTAGACAATATTTCTACACTCGGATTTAGGGGAGAAGCTTTGCCAAGTATAGCGGCAATTTCTAACTTTCAAATTGTTACTAAAACAAAATCAGACAAAACTGGTTCAAAGCTAGAAATAAATCATGGAAAACTAATATCTCAAAAAACCCATGCTTCAGACTTAGGAACAACCATAAGGGTAGAAGAAATATTTAAAAATTATCCTGCGCGACGTAAATTTCTAAGGTCTGCTCAAACAGAAAAACTACACATAAAAACCTTAATACATCGATATGCTTTATCATATCCAAATATTAAATTCCAACTACAAAATGATAACAAAACAATATTTTCTAGCCCTGGAAATAATAATATCCGTGAATCAATTGCCTCAATATATAATTTCAAAATTGCAGAATCTATGCTTGAAATTATAAATAATGACAATAGAAGTAATATTAAAATTGAAGGATATATAAGCCCTATATCATTACATAGAACTAATAATAGAGAAATAATTTTTTATGTAAACAACAGATGGATACAAGGTTCAATATTGAAATCTTCCATTGAAAAAGCATATCACGGATTTTTGAGACAAGGGCTTTACCCAATATGCATAATTAAAATTTATATACCATCAACAGATGTTGATGTAAATGTTCATCCAGCAAAAACAGAAGTAAAATTTAGGGAACCAAGACAAATATTCGAACAAATCCAAGCTTCTGTTAGAGAAACTCTAAATGAAACATCCCCTTTACCCGAATTCGGAATGAATCAATGGTTTAATATAGAAAAACCAATAATAGATACTAAACGATATAGTCTAAACTCAGAAGTCGATTTTAATCTACACAGTAAAGTAGCAAAAACATACCCTGAGCCTTTAGCAAAAACATACCCTGAGCCTTCAACCTCTATAATTCCAAAAAATATATTGCCAATATTAAGAGTCTTAGGGCAAATTGAAAATAAATATATAATTACTGAAGGACCTAATGGAATACATGTCTTAGACCAACATGGAGCACATGAAAGAATCATATTTGAAAAAGTAAAAAAATCTATTGAAATAAATTCAATTGAAATACAAAAACTTTTAGAACCCATAACATTAGAATTTGATTCAAGCCAGCAAGATATTATTGAAGCTCAAAATGAATTAATCCTTAAGACTGGATTCCAATTAGAAAATATAGGCAATGGAATATATTTACTTACAGCTGTTCCCTCTATATTAAATAAAAAAAATCCTAAAAATGCACTCTTAGAAATATTAGATGAATTAGTTGAAAAAACTTCATATAATACCTGGATCGAAAAATTATCTGCATCAATTGCATGTCATTCCTCAATAAAAGCAGGCGATAAGCTAACCATAGATGAAATGAAAAAGTTAATAAAAGACCTTGAAATGTGTCATCAGCCCAATAACTGTGCACATGGTAGACCAACAGTAATAAGTATTCCATCAAAATTACTTGAACAAGAATTTCAAAGGACATAATATAAAATCATTATGAATTTAAAAGAATATATTAGAGATGTTCCTGATTTTCCAAAACCAGGAATAATATTTAAGGATATATCTCCTTTACTAAAGAACCCTAAAGCCCTTTCTTATTCAATAGATAAGTTAATAGAACCATTTTCAAAAAATAATATTGATATTGTTGCAGGTGTTGAAGCAAGAGGATTCCTTCTATCAACTCCTATATCATTAAAATTAAATAAACCTATGATACCGATCAGAAAAATTGGTAAATTACCCTATAAAACTTTTGATGTATCATATGATTTAGAATATGGTAAAGACACTATAGAAATACATAAAGATGCTATTCGCCCTGGCGACAAAGTATTAATTGTAGACGATTTACTGGCTACTGGGGGAACAATTAACGCTTGCATAAAGTTAATTAATACAGCAGGAGGGGTTGTTAAAGGGTTGTCATTTATAATAGAATTGACTCAACTAAATGGTAGAGAAATTCTTTCAAATGCAACCACCGACAAGATACATTCAATAATAAAATATTAAACTTTTCGGAGATATAACATGAGCGTGATAACTATTGGAGGACTGTCTGGAGGAGGAGGAAGAAAGATAGGGCCCTTATTAGCTAAAGACTTAAACTTTGACTATGTAGACAGGCTAATATTAACTAATGCCTCTAAGTCAATTAATGCATCTGTAAATGCTGTGACACAAATAGAAGAACGCCCGAAGACTTTTGGAGAAAGATTTAGTGCTAAGCTACAAAAGATCTTAGATACAGCTGCTATTACTAGCTCAAATATTGATCCTTACTTTGGCCCATATTTAACTTCTTATCTAACTGAAGAATTTGAAAATGTAAATTCTAAAACTTTTTTAGAAAACCCTCACGAAATAGATGAACATATGCTTTTTGAATCCATAAATAAGACAATTCATGAATTATCTGAGTCCGGAGATATAATTTTAGTGGGTAGAGGTGCTCATATTCTTTTAAAAGACAACCCAAAAGCTCTTAGAGTTGGGATTATATCAAATTGGGAAGACCGAATAAATAATATTATGGAAAGGGAAAAAGTAGATAAGAAGACTGCTGAAGAAAAGATCTTAAATAGAGATCAATCACGCAGAGATTATTTTAAACGTTTTTTTGAAATAGATAATCCAGATGATCCAAAGCATTATCATATAGTAATTAATGCAAGTGATATGTCGAACCAAAGAGCAATAGATACTATAAAATTTATGTATAATCAATTACAAAATTAAATATTTATTTAAAAATAAATTATTAACTTGCACTTACTCTATCAATTTAATAGAATATAACGTCTAAGAACAAGATCATATAAAATGAAATAATTAAATAAATAAGGGGAACCCATGCCTAAACTCTTAGAAATACAAGATTTAAAAACGTATTTTTTCACCCATGACGGCATAGTTAAAGCAGTCGACGGAATATCCTATGAACTAGCCGAGGGAGAAACCCTAGGTATTGTAGGAGAAAGTGGATGCGGAAAAAGCGTTAGTGCACTTTCTATTATGGGATTAGTTGCTAGCCCTCCCGGAAGAATTGTAGATGGAAGCATCACTTTTGAGGGAGAAGATTTAGTTAATATGGACATTAAACGTCTAAGAGATATTAGAGGAAACAGAATATCTATGGTATTCCAAGAACCTATGACATCTCTAAACCCTGTTTTAACTGTAGAAAGACAGCTAACTGAATCTTTAGAGCTTCATCAAGATATGAGCAAAGATGAAGCACGAGAGCATGCTGCAGAATTGCTAGAAAAAGTTGGAATTCCAGATTCAGAAAGAAGGCTTAAAGACTATCCCCATCAATTTAGTGGAGGGATGAGACAAAGAGTAATGATTGCAATGGCTTTAAGCTGTAATCCAAAACTAATTATTGCTGATGAGCCTACTACAGCATTGGATGTAACTATCCAAGCTCAAATTTTAGACTTAATGTCTTCTCTTTCAGAAGAATTTGGTACTTCTATGATAATCATAACTCATAACTTAGGTGTTGTAGCAAGATATGCCAAAAGAGTTATTGTAATGTATGCAGGGAAAATAGTTGAATCAGGTACATCGGAAGAAATTTTTCATAACCCTCAACATCCATACACTGTAGGTCTATTAAAATCAGTACCTAGACTTGATGAAAAGGCTGGAACTAAACTTGATCCTATTCAGGGGCTACCTCCAGATTTAAGTAGAGAACTTCCTTGCCAATTCTGCGGATCCCTAGAACCTGTATTAACAGAAGTATCTCCTGGACATTTATCAGCAAAATGCAGTAATGATAAAAATTGTGCAGGATGGTTCCCTAGAGAAGCAACTTCTGAATCAACTGGTAGTGAATAATAAATTTAGATGTTTAAACAAATAATACCTAATTAATAAAGGAAAAATAATGGTTCAAACAAAAACCACAGAAAACCTAATTGAAGTAAACAATTTAGAAATGTATTTTCCTGTAACTTCAGGAATTATATTGCAAAAGAAAATTGCTGAAATAAAAGCTGTAGATAATGTTTCATTTAATATTAAAAAAGGTGAAACACTAGGACTTGTAGGAGAAAGTGGTTGTGGAAAAACTACTACTGGTAGATGCATACTTAGACTTAATGAACCAACTGGAGGAGCAGTAACTTATGACGGGAATGATGTATTAAATCTTGACAATAAGGAAATGCGTAACATGAGACGCCAGATGCAGATTATATTTCAGGACCCTTATGGGTCTTTAAATCCAAGAATGACCTGTGGAGATATTGTTGGAGAACCTCTAAAAATTCATAAACTTTATAATGGTAGATCAGAGTATAAAGAAAAAGTATCAAATCTTCTTGAAACCGTTGGTTTACATCCTTATATGGCCGAACGTTATCCTCATGAATTTAGTGGAGGACAAAGACAAAGAATTGGTATAGCTAGAGCTTTGGCAGTTAATCCATCTTTTATAGTTTGCGATGAACCTGTATCAGCATTAGATGTATCTATTCAAGCTCAAGTAATTAACCTATTAGAAGACCTCCAAGAACAATTTGGATTAACTTATTTATTTATTGCTCATGATTTATCTGTTGTTAAACACATCAGTGACAGAATAGCTGTAATGTACCTTGGACATATAGTAGAAATTGCAGAAAGAGAAGAACTTTATAATAACCCAGTACATCCTTATACGAAAGCTCTTTTATCAGCAATTCCTATTCCTGACCCAGTTATTGAAGCAACTAGAAGCCGAACTGTTCTAGAAGGAGATGTCCCTAGTCCTCTAAACCCTCCTGTAGGATGTGTATTTAAAACACGCTGCCCTGAACCAGCACAATCATGTATTGATTCAACTGAACCAATGGAATTAAAGGAAGTCTCTCCTGGACATTTTGTAGATTCTTGCTGCATAAACTGCGGATAAAATAAGCCATTATTCTAGATACTAATCTTAGTTAGATAAGTTAAGTTTTGGTAACGGATTTTTGTGCAAGTGTTACAATAAGTGTTACAATTTCACACTACTTGTTTTAAATGCGTCTTTTTTGATAGAGTTTTAAAAATGCTTGCCACTCCCTGACAATTTACTCTGTGCTATAATCTAGCAGAGGTAAAATATGCAAAAGTTAATTGTTCCACTAATAATATTAATGACACTGACTCTGACTGCATGCAACAGTTCAGACGAAACTAATTCTCAAACATCAAGTGCAGCTCCAGAAGCTAAAGAAGAACCTAAAATGTCAGACAAGTCTAAATCTGTTGATGCAAAAGACGTTGAAAAAGCAATGGATAAAGCTGCAGATAAAGCATCAGAGAGTGCAGCTGGTAATGTTACTGTGGCAGGTAGTGCTGGTGGAAGCAACTTCATTAAATCTTCTGTAAAAAATCTTAATATGGCTAAATCAGAACAAACCAATAAGCTATTAGAAGCTTACTGGACATCTCATATTGAATACTCTCCTGAAATAGCAAAAGAGCTTCTACACCCTGAATATCTTGAAAAAGGTTCAATGACAATTGATGAACAAATCGATTCATTAAAATCAGAAGGAGCCAAAATAACATTTGAGACTGATGGTACTGCTGCTAGAACAGGCTCTACAACTTTAGGGATGATTGTTTTTGTCACTCACCCTACGGAAGGTGAATTAAAATATAACATGACATTTAAAGAAACTGAAAAGAAAAATAACGAATGGAGAATAAGTAACGTAAAAGAAATGGAGGACGAGTAAAAATACTTAAATTTATTGATAAATTATATCCTTAAAGGACTTAATATGTTTGTTAAAATTAATTATATATTAGCAATTGCTTTACTCTTTCTTATCTCCGCTTGTGGTAATTCTGAAAAGACTTTTAAAGATATGGATTCAGTCATTAAAGCTCTTGAAAAGCACAATGTTACAGATTGCAATGAGATTGGCGTTACAGTTGCACAACTTGGTGCTGGTGCAGTAAATGTGGTGGTGTGTGATGTAACGAGTTCAGGCAGTGTAGACACTAAGGTTGAGTTCAGTTTTTGGGAAGAGGATAATGCAAAAAACGCATGTGTTCCGACAATTATACTTGATGTATGTTTAGAGGGAGATTTTGAGGATTGGGCCAGCCTTAGATTTTATGGAAATATACATGTATTTGTCTACGATGAAGAAAATGGGGTAACAATTGACAGTATTATCTCAGACTTAGATGATGGGTTGGGAGGCGTGACCCAAGTAGAGTAAAAATCCTATTCTTTCTTAGTATCTTTAATATCACTAGTAACAAAAACTTCTCTTCCTTTAGAATCTAGTCCTACTACATCTTGACCATTGTAATCAACCATACATTCTACATATGTTTTAAAAGAGTGTGACAATTTTACACTACTTGTTTTAAATGCGTCTTTTCTGATTAAGGAATTTCTATACCTAAATTATCAGTTCACTCTGATCTTCTCATAGTGAATATTCCCAAGATAACCAAAACT
>TARA_B100000686_G_scaffold102237_1_pt1 | contig 40839 bp, 45 predicted proteins | sample TARA_B100000686 | Tara Oceans TARA_B100000686 (sample SAMEA2622733) | marine metagenome | biome: marine biome (ENVO:00000447); feature: marine epipelagic mixed layer (ENVO:xxxxxxxxx); material: "saline water (ENVO:00002010), including plankton (ENVO:xxxxxxxx)" | depth 150 m | reverse complement strand
AACCCGCTAAAGAAGAAGCAAAAGCTGAACAACCAGCCAAAACCAAAAAATGATATAATTTATCAATGTCAAACAATGATTATATTGTTGTAGGTAAAATTATAACAACACATGGAATCAAAGGTTGGCTCTCTATAATATCTTATACACATCCTTTAGAGAATATTTTTAAATATGATTTGTATATCAAAAAATCTGAGAGATTAGAACAAGTTAAGATAGTAAAATCAAAATTTATTAAAAAAAAGCTCGTTATGCAAATTAAATCTATAGAAGATATTAATGACGCTGAGATTTATAAAGATACTGATATATATACAAAAAAAAAATTACTTCCAGAAACTCAAGAGGGTGAATATTATTGGCATGATTTAATTGGGAAAAAAGTAATCACCACAGAAAATAATTTTATTGGTATTGTTGATTCATTATTTGCAACTAATGCTAATGATGTATTATTGGTTAAGAGCGAAAAAAGCAATGATACTTTAGTTCCATTTGTCAAAGAATTTATCGTACAAATAAAAGATGAAGAAAACACAATCTTAATAAAATTACCATGAATTTTAATATAATAACTATTTTCCCAACAATCTTTAATACATTCAAAGAAACAGGATTTATAAAAAGAGCAATAACGAATAAAATTTTATCTATGAATGTAATTAACTTACGAGATTTTTCAATTAATAAACATAATAAAGTTGACGATAAATCTTATGGAGGTGGCCCAGGAATGGTTATGCAATTTGAACCTATATACAATGCTATCGTATCAATTAAAAAAAAATCTAGAATTATTTTTCCTTCACCACAGGGAGAAACTATTAATCAAAAGAAAATGTCTGAACTATCTAATTTGAAAGACATAACTCTTTTATGTGGTCGGTATGAAGGTGTAGACCAAAGAGTAATTGATGATTTAATAGATGAGGAAATTTCTGTCGGTGATTATGTTGTCTCTGGCGGTGAAATTCCGAGTATGTTGATTATTGAAGGTGTTACACGACTATTACCTGGCGCAGTGGATGATGAAAATTCTATAAAATTAGATTCTTATCAGAACCATTTACTAGATTATCCTCATTATACAAGACCTGAAACAATAGATAATAAAAAAGTGCCCAGTATATTATTAGAGGGAAATCACGAAGAAATTTCTCGTTGGCGAAGGAAGCAAGCTCTAGGAGCAACTTGGTTGAAAAAACCTGAGTTACTAAAAAACGTGAAACTTTCAAAAGAAGATGATAAACTCCTTGAAGAATACAAAGAAGAATATAAACGACAAAATCATGAGCAAAATAATTGACAAAATAACATCATCTCAATTGAATAATTTTGATAAATTTTCTAGTGGCGATACTGTAGAAGTTCATGTCAAAGTTAAAGAGGGTAAAAGAGAAAGAATACAAACATTTGAGGGAATTGTTATAGCTACTAAAAATAGAGGAATCAATTCATCTTTTACCGTTAGAAAAATTTCTTATGGAGAAGGTGTAGAAAGAGTTTTTCAATTACACAGCAAAATAATTGCAGATATTAAAGTCAAAAGGAAAGGCGATGTACGTAAAGCAAAACTATACTATTTAAGAGAAAGATCAGGAAAATCTGCACGCATCAAAGAAAAAATTAATTAACTGGTTTTGAACACTGTATTTATAGCTTTAGGTAGTAATAAAAATCATCCAATTTATCATGTTCGCAAAGGCATGATCCAAATAAATCATTTGAATGGAACCAGAGTTATAAAAAAATCATCACTATATTCTACAGATCCTTTAGGATATAGTTATCAGCCAAAATATATTAACGCAGTAATAAAAGTCCAGACTACTAAAGAACCAGAAGAGCTTTTAGATCATTTGCAAATCATTGAATCAAAACACCATAGAAAGAGACAAAAAAAATGGGGACCAAGAACTCTAGACTTAGATATTCTTATTTTTAATAGTAGAAAAATATCTACTAATCGACTTACAATCCCTCATCCAGAAATGATTTTTAGATCATTTGTATTAATACCGCTTTATGAAATTACTAATTATAGATTTAATATTCCTAAATATGGTAGATTACTTAAATATTTAAAAAAAATTTAGAATATGAATACAAAAAAAAGATTCATTGTAGTCGAAGGACCAATTGGAGTTGGAAAGACAACTTTAGCAACTAAACTTTCTAATACTTTCAACAGCGGTCTTTTATTAGAAGATTTTTCCAATAATCCATTTTTGGAAAAATTTTATGAGAAGCCCAAGCAATATGCGTTCATTACCCAATTATATTTTTTACTTCAAAGATCAGAACAATTCTCAGAAAAAAAACAAAATGAAATCAATGAAAAATTTTTCATATCTGATTTTTATATTGCTAAAGATAAATTATTTGCAGAGAATACATTAAATTCAGATGAATTTAAATTGTATATGAGATTATATGAATTGTTTAGATTAAATTCCCCAAAACCAGATTTAATTATTTATTTACAATCTACTGTTTCTTCCTTAGTAGACAGGATAAAATCTAGAGGTATTCCATATGAACAGAATATAACTACTAGCTATCTTTCTAAGATAAATGATGCATATACAAAATTGTTTCATAATTATTCTGATTCACCACTTTTAATAATAAATACTTCTGATGTTGATGTTAATAATAGTAAAGATTATGATTTATTAATTGAAGAAATAAGTAAAAACATTAAAGGTAAACAATATTTTAATCCAACTAAATAAATATAAAAATGCCGAGAAAAAGCCTAAAAAATATTCAGCAGATGAAAGCAAAAAACATTGGAATATCATGTTTAACCGCATATGATGCCAGTTTTGCGTCAATTCTCGATAAATTGGGTATTGATATCATTCTAGTTGGAGATTCTCTTGGGGAAGTAGTGAAAGGTGACAAAAGCACACACAATGTTATTCAAGACGAAATGATATATCACACCAAGTCTGTTAAAAAAGGCATTAAAAATGCCTATTTGATTTCTGATATGGTTATTGATACTTATAAGACAAAAAAAGAAGCCCTACATCATGCTTTACAGTTAATTAATTGTGGCGCAAACATGATAAAAATTGAAAGTACTTTAGATCATCTCAGTATTATAAAATTCCTAGTATCAAAAAATATAAAAGTTTGCGGTCATATTGGCATCAGACCTCAATACAAGAAAAAAAACACACCGTATAAAAAAGTTGGCATAACCAATGAATCAAAGATATTAATTATGAATGAAGCACTGGCTATTGAAAAATCAGGAGCAAGTTTATTGATAACTGAATGCATTGGATCGGATTTAGCTAAAACCATTAGTCAAAAATTATCTATACCTGTAATTGGGATTGGTTCAGGCAATAATTGTGACGGTCAAATCTTAGTTTTATATGATTTATTAGGTATAAGTTATAATGGTGTTCCAAAATTCATTAATAATGATATTTTCAAAAATAGTGATATAAAAACTAAAATTAAAAAATATATCAATAAAACAAAAAATAAACACAAATTTTAAAATTGAAAATTATTACAAAAATTGAAGAAATAAAAAATCATATTCATCGTTTAAAAAATGAAAATCATATAATTTCTTTTATCCCAACAATGGGTAATCTCCATAATGGACATTTAAGTTTAATAAAAAAATCCCAATCAATTGTTTCAAAAAAAATAGTATCAATCTTTATAAATCCGCTACAGTTTAATAATAAAAAAGACTTTGATGCTTATCCAAGAAAAATTGATAAAGATATAGAGTGCCTGAAGACACAAAATATAGATTGTTTATTCTTACCAGATGAAAATATTTTAGACGATCTACCTATTATAGACACATTACCAGACGGTTTTACTAAAATTCTATGTGGGAAATATAGACCAAATCATTTCATAGGAGTTTACAAAATAGTCCTAAGATTATTCAATATTATTTCGCCAGATTATGTCTTTTTTGGGGAAAAAGATTATCAACAATTATTATTAATTAAATTTTTAATTCAAAAAAATAAATTAAATATAAAAATTAATGAATGCGAAACTATAAGAGATTTAAATGGTCTGGCATTAAGTTCCAGAAATAATTTATTAACTCAAAATCAAAAAAAAATAGCTTCTAGTATTTATAAGTTGATGCAAGAATATACAATGAAATCAAATATAAAACATCAAATATTATCATATTTTGAAGATAAAATTGATAAGTTGATTGAGACAGAATATTGTGAAGTAATTGAAACTAAAGATTTATATGATATTCATGGACTAGACATTATTGATTCAGATATAAATTTCAAATATAGATTGTTTTATGCTGGATATATTTCTGGTGTTAGATTGATAGACAATTTATCATTTAATTGAAATTCATAGTTTCTCAAATTGGACAAGATACTAATGTAGTAGTATTATTACTTCTATGATTAAGACATTTTTAAATTCAAAAATTCACAAAGGATCGGTCACTGATTCTAGAATTGATTATGAAGGATCATGTGAGATAGATATTTCTTTATTAAATGCATGTGGTATCAAACCTTATGAAAAAATTGATATTTATAATATTTCAAATGGAGAGAGATTATCAACATACGCAATACCTGGAAAGGCAGAATCGGGAATTATTTGTGTTAATGGCGCTGCGTGCCATAAAGTTAAAATCAAAGATAAAATCATCATTTGTTCTTATATTCAATTAAATACAGATGAAATTGTTAATCATAAACCTACTATTATTTATGTAGACGATAAGAATCAGATTATTCAGAACAAGAATTATATAAATTTAGCAAAATGAACACTTTAATTAATATAAATGATATTGGCGGTGTAATTACTAAAGAAGACGATAGATATATTGTGAAAGATAATACACTACTAAAGAATTTAGTCGTAAGTAGTACAAATTTGAATCCAATGAAGAGTACCTCTGGTCATGATCACCAGGGTCAAGAGGAGGTATATTTTTTTGTTAGCGGTAGTGGTCAAATGGAATTAGATGAAAAAAAAATAGATGTTAAAGCTGGTGATACTGTATTAATAGAAGATGGTGTATTTCACCGAGTGCATGCCGGCCCTGAAGGTTGTTATTTTGTTTGTGTCTTCGACGGAAAAAGAACTGTCTAATTAATTATATTTTCTATACTATTTATTTTCTTTTTTAAGTTTTGATCATTATCATCAATAATAGTTATATGACCTAACTTTCTATTAGCTCTCTCTTTTTTATTATATTTATGAATAAAAACATTATCTAATTTATATATTTTATCAAATTTAGGTAATGTCCCCAATAAATTTATCATAGCTGATTTTTTAATGATTTTTATTTGTGTATTTTTTACACCTATTATAGAGTTTATATGTGATTCAAATTGACTTATGTTTGCACCCTCTATACTCCAATGGCCAGAATTATGAACTCTTGGAGCCATCTCATTGGCTATAAGTACATCATCAGAAGTGAGGAAAAATTCTATTACTAGAACTCCTATATAATCTAAACTTTCCATTATTTTTTTTAGAATCTTTTCTGCTTGATTTTGTAAATCATTATTTCCATAATCTGAAACACTAATACGAAGTATTCCTTTCTTGTGTATATTTTCAACTAATGGATAAAAAACTATTTCTTTTTTTTGGTCTCTGACGCCAATTAATGATAATTCTGTTTTAAAATTAATTTTCTTTTCTAGAATAGATGGTATTTTTTTGCAATCTATCCAAATTTTTTCAATATCATTATTTTGAATCATAAATTGATTTTTTCCATCATAACCAAATTTTCTTGATTTAAGAATTGAATCTTTTCCAATATTTTTTACAGCATTTTTTAAATCTTCTAATGAAGAGACATTTTGATATTCAGCAGCTTTGACATTATTTTTTATAAATAATTCTTTTTCCATTTTCCTATCTTGACAAATTCGAAGAGATTGCGAACTCGGAAATACTTGAATTTTTGTTTCTAAGTATTCAAGCGATTCTGCAGGTACATTCTCAAAATCTATAGTTACAACATCACATTCTTTTATCAGCATATCCAGCATTTTTTTGTCATCAAATTCAGCTCGTATACAGTTTGTGAATTTTGATGCGGGAGGATTTTCTGCTGGATCAACTACAATATATTCTAAATCTAAATGCTGAGTTGTCTCAACCATCATCATTGCTAGTTGACCGCCTCCTAAAATACCAATACGCATCTTACTTTCTTGGATCTCCGCTTTTTAAAACAGTTTTTGTTAGATTAGTCCTATATGATTTTAATTTTGTTTTTATGTCAGGATATTTATTGCTCAATATACTCGCAGCTAATAAAGCAGCGTTAATTGCCCCACTTTTGCCAATTGCTACGGTGCCAACTGGAATTCCTGCAGGCATTTGTACGATGGATAAAAGCGAGTCCATACCCTCTAAATTTTTTGTTTTGATAGGGACTCCAATTACTGGAATATGCGTTTTGGAGGCAGTCATACCTGGAAGATGTGCAGATCCTCCAGCTCCAGCTATAATTACTTCTATTCCATTTTCTGCTGCTGAAGATGCAAATTTATATAACAAGTCTGGTGTTCTGTGTGCTGACACTACTTTACATTCATACTTTATTTTTAACTTGTCTAGCATTTGTGCTGCGTTTGTCATGGTTGGCCAATCAGATTTTGATCCCATGATTATAGCAACTTTCTTAGTGCTTTTATTCATCTACACATTGTATCAGTTTTTAAAATATTTGATAAGAATACTTATCATCTTTTATTAGTCAAATTGATGTTTGTTTTATATAATAAATAAAAATTTGAGTATATCTTAATCATGATAATTGTAACAGGCGGATCAGGCTTTATTGGCAGCAACTTGATAAGTTCATTGAATAATCTTGGAGAAGAAAATATACTCGTTGTTGAAGAACTGAATAGTAATACAGAAAAATTTAATAATCTTGATAATCTTAATTACATAGACTGCGTAGACAATAAAAAATTTTTAGAAGATATAAAAAATAATACAAAAGATTATACAAAAAAAATTGACTTAATATTTCATCTTGGTGCTTGTTCTAAGACTACTGAACAAGATAGAGATTATATTATGGATACAAATTTTGATTATTCCAAAGAACTTTTACATTATTGTGCTAATTCAGGTACAAATTTTATTTATGCATCGTCAGCTTCGGTTTATGGATCAGGAACAAAATTTTCTGAAGACCCTAAGAATGAAAGTTTTCTAAATCATTATGCTGAATCAAAATATAAATTTGATCAATATTATCGAGAATATAAAGATCGTATAGATACACAAGTTGTAGGATTAAGATATTTTAATGTCTTTGGCCCAAGAGAGAGTCATAAAAAAGAAATGTCTAGCGTCATTTACCATTTTTATCATCAAATGAAATCTAATAAAATTATTAATCTTTTTGAAGGTAGTCATGGTTATACTGACGGTGAACAAGAAAGAGATTTTATATTTGTAGATGATACTATTGCAATCAAATTATGGTTTATGAATAATAAAAATATTTCTGGTATATACAACGTCGGAACTGGAGAAAGTAATACATTTAATAATGTGGCAAATGCAGTAATAGAGAATTTTGATAGTGGACAAATAGAATATATTGATTTTCCAAAAAATCTTGAAAAACAATATCAAGCTTATACTAAAGCAGACATTTCAAGTTTGAGAAATGTTGGATATGAGAAAAAGTTCTTTAGTTTAAATGAAAGTGTAAAAAAATATATAGATTGGTTATCACAACCTAATGGTAGCTAATAAAAATATTTTAATTGTTGCACCAGCCTGGATAGGGGATTTTATAATTTCTCAAGCAGTCTATAAACAGCTCAAAAATTTAAATGAATCATGCGAAATAGATTTAATTATCAAAGGAGATTTAATCCCTCTAGCTAAAATGATGCCAGAGATAAAGAATATATATGAACTTACAATACCTCATGGGGTTTTAGGATTAAAAAAAAGAATTAAATTATCACAAAAACTTTCTAATCATAAATATAATGAATGCTTTGTTTTACAAAATAGCTTTAAATCTGCATTAATTCCTTGGTTTCTAAAAATACCAATTAGAGTTGGTTACTCTACAGAGCTGAGATTTTTATTGTTAAATCGACATTACAAATTAGTTAAACACCAATTATCTATGGTAAATAGGTATTTAAAATTATTAGATTCACAATACTCTTATAATTTAAAACCTCAGATTACTATAGATTCTGATTGTAGAATAAAAACTATAAAAAAATTTAATTTAGATAATAACAAAAAAAATTTATTCTTCTGTCCTGATGCTGAATTTGGTCCGGCAAAAAGATGGCCAATTGAAAAATGGATAGAATTAATAGCGCATTTATCTATAAATTATCCAATATATATTGTTGGGAAAGATCCTGAGATGCTAAAATCTTTTTCATCTGCTTTTGCAAATCATAAAAATGTGCATAATTTGATAAATCGAACATCTCTTCAAGAAGTTGTAAACTTGTTATCTTGTGCAGCTGTTGTTGTATCAAATGATTCTGGGTTAATGCATATTGCCGCATCTGTAAATGCTAAAATCATCTCATTATTTGGATCTTCATCTCCAGATTATACAGCACCGTTGATTGATGATGGGGATAGCAAAGTTATATATAAGGAATTGTCTTGTAGCCCATGTTTTGAACGTGAGTGCCCACTTAAACATCTTAATTGTCTTAATTCAATTACTTCTGAAAATGTTATTCATGAAATAGATAAAATTTTATGAGACACCAATAAATTTTTGAATTTCAAGAATTGTTCTATTTTCATCAATTTTTATATTTCTGAATCTTCCACCTAAATCTGTAAAATGTAATCGTCTTCTTGAATTATTGATAGTTTCCCATCTTAAGTGTGTTGAAGATCTTTTGGATGGGAAAAATCCCACTGTTTTCTTATTCAATGCTCCAGCAATGTGCAAAGGACCTGTAGATCCAGAAATAAATACATCACATAAATTTATATTTTTTAACAAAGCATCTATGTTATGTGTAGGTCTAATTAATTTTACATTTGTTATTTTATCAAGTTTATTAAATAATTCAGAAGCTAATTTTTTTTCAGTTATTGAGTGATGAATTATAAAATTATAATCATCAAAGCTCCTCAAACCTTTACAAATAGCCACATAGTCATCAATAGATAAACTTTTAGAAGAACCACCAGACCCTGGATGAATGAACAATATTTTTTTATCAAGATTAATTTTATATATATTGCAGAAATCTCTTTTATAGTCTCTGGATTCTTTTTCATCCAGTTGAAGATATGGAGGTTCATCCATAGGTTCAAAATCTACAACTTGATATTTATCTAATAATTCTACAACTAAATCTGTATTATATTCATGTTCCGGTTTTTTTGATTGGGATCTGTTTTGTTTAAGTGTGTGATTGTAAAAAAACTGTGCCATTTTAGTTGCTGGCGCAATCCTTAAAGGTATTTCACAAGATTTCAAAAGATATCCAATTCTAAATGTAGAAAAGAATGATATTGATGCGTCAAAGTTCTTTTCTTTTATTATTTTTTTTAAATTAGCTAAACTTTGATCAGTTATAATTTCATCAATGTTATTACATTTACCGGCTAGTCTTTCAACATCTTTTGACACCAAACATGTTATATGGCAATTTCCCAAATTTTTCTTTAGATAGGAAATTGCTGGCCAAATTAGCATGAAATCTCCTATTTTATCATTCCTTACAAGGAGGAATTTTTTGTTTTTTAAGTCCATTTTTATTTTATTTGTGTTTGAAAAAATTTTATTGTCTCTTTTAAACCATCTTCCACTTCAATAGTAGGTTTCCAATTTAATGTTTTATTAGCAATAGATATATCCGGTTTGCGTCTAACCGGATCATCTTTTGGTAAATCAGCGTGAATGATCTTAGATTTAGAATTTGTCATATTAATTATTAATTTTGCTAAATCAATAATTTTTAATTCTGTAGGATTGCCTAAATTTATGGGGCCAATTATTCCTTCATCCGAATCCATCATGTTTTTTAAACCAATAACCATGTCATCTATGTAGCAGAATGATCTGGTTTGTTTTCCGTCACCAAAAACTGTAATATCTTTATTTGTTAATGCTTGCATAATAAAGTTACTTACAACTCTTCCATCATTAGGATGCATCTTTGGTCCATATGTATTAAAAATTCTTACAACTTTTATATCGAGCTTATGTTGTCTGTAATAATCAAAAAATAATGTTTCTGCGCATCTTTTCCCTTCATCATAACAACTCCTAGGACCGATTGGATTTACATTCCCCCAATATTTCTCATCTTGAGGATGGGTCTCAGGATCTCCGTAAACTTCAGAAGTTGATGCTTGTAATATTCTTGCATTGATTCGCTTTGCAAGACCCAACATATTTATGGCGCCATGCACGCTTGTTTTTGTAGTTTGAACAGGATCATGTTGGTAATGTATAGGAGAGGCAGGACAAGCTAGATTAAATATTTGGTCAACTTCAACATATAACGGAAAACATATATCATGTCTTATAGTTTCAAAATATGGACTATCTGATAATTCCTTTATATTTTCTTTTGTACCAGTAAAATAATTATCCAAACATAGCACATCATTGCCTTCATCAAGAAGTTTTTTGCATAAATGGGAACCTATAAAGCCAGCTCCTCCAGTAATTAGGATTTTTTTCATTGATTATTATTTATTTATGTATTCGAAAACTCTACAATACATTATAACTATTTTTTTTACCATTTTTATACTTAATTTATGAAAAAAATATTAGCAATTTGCACATCTCCTGATATAGGCGGCTTAGAATTGTATTTCACAAAAATGGTTAATTATTATAATGATAATTCTGTAAGTGCTGTTTGTAGAAAAAATTCGGAGATAGAAAAGCGTATTCCTGATTCAAGGATAGCTATTAGTAAAATTAGCATATTTAATATCTTATATTATGCTCTCAAAATCTCTAAATTTATAAATCAAAACAAAATAGATGTTATACATGTAAGTTGGTCAAAAGATATATTATTTTCAGTTTTAATAAAGATTTTGTCTAAGCAAAAATTATTATTAATCTATTATAGACAAATGAAAATAACTAGGTACAAAAATGATTTTTATCATTCTTTTCTTTTTAAATATATAGATTTAGTTTTGGTTATTACTCAAAAACTTAAAATTGAAGCTCAAAAATATTATCCAATTAAAAATAATAAAATACAAATATTAACATATGGAATTTACAAGCCAACAGAAATTGATATACATGGAAAGAATCAGTATTTTGAAAAAATTAATCTCAATACTAGTTTATTTACTATAGGTTTATTCTCCAGAGTTGAAGAACAAAAAGGACAGCACTTAGTTATAGATGCTATTAAAGAATTAAAATCCGAAGAAATACAACTATTGAGCATTGGACATGTAATGGATGAAAACTATAAATCTAAACTTGATAAGTTAATTGCTGATAATGATTTAAAGAGATATATTAGATTTATTAACTTTATTAACGAACCAATGAAAATTATGCCATATGTTGATCTTATAATACTACCTACATATGAAGAAACATTTGGATTAGTTTTGGCAGAGGCAATGATAATGCAGGTACCTGTAATTGGTAGTAATGCTGGAGGAGTGCCCGAGATTATAGAAGACGGACAAAACGGCCTATTATTTGAGCCAAAAAATTCTAAAGATCTTTCTCGAAAGATACTTAAAATCAAAACAGATACATTATTAAGAAAAAATTTTTCTAAAAAAGGTAAAGCTTTTGCTGATATTAAGTATAATTATGATTTACATTTTCAAACCATAAATAAATATTTAGATACTCTATGAACAAAATAACTGGAACAGTCATAACATTAAATAATGAAAAAACTATTAAAGAATGTATACAATCATTGAAAAATATTTGTGATGAAATAATTGTTGTAGATTCAATAAGCAAGGATCAAACCTGTGAACTTGCAAAAAATATGGGAGCCAAAGTAATAGAACAACCTTTTTTGGGTGATGGACCACAAAAAATATTTGCATCTGAGTTTGCTGTTAATAAATGGGTCTTTAGTTTAGATGCAGATGAAAAACTAGAAGATGATTTAATCAGATTTGTTAAATCTCTTGATTTAGATAATAGCAACTACGATGGATATTCTTTTAAAAGAAGAAATTATTGTGGAAACAGGTGGATTAAAGCGGCAGGGTTTTATCCTGATAGAGTTATAAGACTATATAATAAAAAAATTACTAATTATGTTGATAGGACATCACATTCATATATTCCGGTTAAATCTGAATTTAAGTCTGATTACCATATCACCCACCATACATATACTTCTTATAAAGAGTGGATTGATAAAATAAATTTTTACAGTTCTGAGAGTGCGAAAACATTACATTCAGAAGGAGTAAAAGCATCTAGAATTCGCCCTATAACACATGCATTTTTTGCACTCTTTAAAAAACTTTTTTTAAAAGGTGGAATCTTCCAAGGATTAGATGGTATCACTGTTGCCATAACAACAATGTTTAATACATACATGAAATATGTAAAGTTAAATGAGTTATATGATAATAATGTCGACCCTAAAACTCATTTTCCAAAAAAAAAATTAAATAGTAAGTAAATCTTCTTTTGTATCAATATCTTTTAATTTTTCTAATAAAATATAATCATGGTTATTCGTAGTGATAGTATTTATGATATTTGTAAATCTAATTTTTTCTGTATGAAATGTATTAAATATATTATTACGATGTATTGTGCTACCCAATAAATAAAAACCACCATCTTTACTTGGTCCTATTACATATTTTTTGTAATTTAATGATTTGACAGCATCAGCAATAATTCTGTGATTTAAGGTTGGGATATCTGATCCTAAAATAATTACTTTTTGATGGATAGATGATTGGTTATAGAGGCAATGATTCAATCTTTCAGATAAATTACTACCTTCCTGCCTATACAGATTAACTTTATATTTTTTTTTAATTTCGGTAAAAAATACATGATTGAAATGAGGATATATCCAAAGATTTATTATAGAGTGATTTGTGTTTGTTACTTCATCGAGTATATTTATTAACATATACTTAGATAAAAAACTCCTTTCATCTTTATTTAATAAATTTCTAAGTCTTGTTTTACACTTTGAACTATAAGGACATTTGGAGAATATATTGATAGAATTCATGTTAGTAGTATTTTTCTAAAAATGATGGACTAAAGCCAAGATAATACATAAGTCTTAGTAATCTCATTTTTAATATAGTTTTTATAAATCCTTCATTGCTCCACTTTCTGGTAGATGTACTTACTACTTCATTTATAATTAGTGGATTATATTTTTTTTTAAGAATACGACAGAGTGCTACATCTTCCATTAAAGCAATTGATGGGAAGCCACCAATTTCATTAAATAAATCTTTATTGACAAAAATACATTGATCTCCTGTTCCATATTTGAAAATTATAGATCTAAAATTAATACATTTTTTTAATATAAAAAAATTAAAGTTTTTTGTATCGAAAGATATTTTAAAAAAGCCCCACATAAAATTATTCTTTTTTTCAATAAGAATATCTAATCCAGATTTAGTTACGATAGTATCAGCATGTAAAAATAGAATTATTGAACCATTTGCGCTTTGTGCACCTAAATTCTGTTGTATATATCTTCCTTTTTTGCTCATGATAACTTTATCTACTAAATTTTTTGAAATTTTGACTGTATTATCAGAACTATTTCCGTCAACTAAAATTATTTCAATTTCTAAGTCTTTTTTAAGTTGATTTAAATTATTGAGAGTTTTAACAATATATTGTTCTTCGTTGTATGTAGGTATAACTATGCTAATCATTTTTTAAGTTACCTTCGCAGCTGCTCCCATTGCCCGCAATACATCCATAACAATGTTCACCGGTCTTGATACTTTTTTTATATAAATCCTGGATTGATAATTTTGATATATGTAATTTTTTTCTCCCAGAAATCCCCATATTCAGCATTTGATTAAAATCGCAGTCATAGACATATCCTTTATAATCAATACTTATAAGTGTTTTACACATAACATTATTTAGATGATCTGTGTTTGAAGTATTTTTCAATAAATTCATATAAGTATGAAATTTACCCTTTGATATTAAATAACTCCCAAATCTTGATATGGGCATATTTGTAATGGTATAAAGGCGGTTAAACTTTATTTTATATTTTTTGTATAAATATGATTTATATTGATTCTCCAACAATTTTTGATTACCTGGCAAGTTATCACCTTGGGGATTGTATACAAGATTGAGCAGCAACTTTTTGTTTATTCCATAGCCTATATTATTTAGTTTTATTAAAGCGCATATACTTTTTTCAAAAACACCTTTTCCTCTTTGTTGATTTACATTTTCAGATGAGTAGCACGGAAGAGATGCAATAATTTCTACATTATATTTTTTTAAAAAATTAACTAATGAATTCATACCAGGCTCTAGCAGGACTGTTAAGTTTGACCTGTCTATTACATGACAACCAAGTTTTTTTGATTTTTCTATTAAATATGTAAAATAGGGGTTTAGTTCTGGAGCACCTCCAGTTATATCAATTTTGTCTATATTATTTTTTGAAATAAAATTAATAATTTCATTAACAGTTTTTCTGTCCATCATTTCATTTCTATTAGGACCAGCATTAACATGACAGTGAACACATGATTGATTACATCTGTAGCCCATATTAATTTGTATACATTTTAATTCATCCCTAAAAATAACAGGGAAATCTGAATTTTTAATTAATTGGTAAACATCATGCATTAGATACTCTCAAGTGTTACAATTTAATATTATCATGAAAGAAGACTTTATAAACCAAGTAAAACAGCTCCTGCCAGACGTAGATTACTGTTCTTTCAGATTTGTTAATCAGTTTGTAAATACAATATCTGTTACCAGAAATATTGTAGAACCTGTTACAGTTTCTGAAGATGATGGAATAATGGTATCTATAATCAATCAAGGTGGAATAGGTTATGGTTCTTCAAGTGATTTAACTATGGATGGAATTAAATCGGCAATAAATGAAGCTATAGAATGGAGTAAATTTACTAAAAATAAAACAACATTCCTTCCTGACTACAAACGTATAAAGCAAGTTCAAGGAAACTATTTCACAAAAGAAGAGACTAATTGGATGCAAGTTTCAACTAAAGACAAGATAGATTATTTGAGAAATCTTAATAAAATTCTCAAATCAAAGTCTACTATATCAAACTGGGGTGCAAGTTTGAGATATAAAAAAATAGAGACATTATTTATTGATACTAATGATTCTCATTTCAGACAAAGAATTTCATTTTTATTACCTCAAGTTGTTGTTTCTGCCGCTCATAAAAAAGAAATACAAACAAGGACATATGGTGGTCATGCTCATGCAAGGCAAGTAGGTTACGATTTTTTAGATACTATAAATCTGAATCAAAAGGCTGCAGAGCTATCTGAAGAGTCTATTCAATTAGCAAAGTCCCCTAATTGTCCGGATAAAAATATGAAAACTCTAATAGCGCCCGATCAAATGATTCTTCAACTCCATGAATCAATTGGACATCCACTTGAGCTAGATAGAATTCTTGGTGATGAAAGAAATTATGCTGGATCAAGCTTTGTGACTTTGGATATGTTTGGAGAATATCAATATGGTTCTAAATGTTTAAATGTTACTTTTAACCCTACTTTAGAGTCACAATTAGCAACATATAATTATGATGATGATGGAACTGAAGCTTCCAAAGAATATTTAATCAAAGATGGACTTCTAGTTAGACCTATTGGTGGTCATATTTCAGGTCAAAGAACTGGGCTGGATTATGTTGCTTGTTCAAGAGCAAGCAATTGGAATAGACCTCCCATAGACAGGATGGGCAATATCAACATTGAACCTGGCAATTATTCAGAAAAAGATATGATTTCATCAATTGATGATGGAATATTACTAGAAACTAATAATTCATGGTCTATTGATGATAAAAGAAATAAATTTCAATTTAGTTGTGAAAAAGGAACTTTAATTCAAAATGGCGAATTAAAAGGAATAGTTAAAAATCCGAGTTACAGAGGTGTTACCGAAAATTTTTGGCATAATTTAACCATGATAGGGAATAAAGATTCGCAAAAAATATTAGGAACTTCTAATTGCGGAAAAGGCGAACCTAATCAAACTATGTTTGTAGGTCATTCCACTCCAATGTGTTTATTTGATAACATCGAAGTTTTTGGAGGGTTATAGTGAAAGAATTCTTCGAAAGTATTTCGAAAAAGATTTTACATGAAATTCATGATGATGAAGTTATGATTATCAATTTTGATGCTGAAGTTAGCAATTTTGTTAGATTAAATCATTCAAAAATAAGACAGGCCGGGAATGTTAAACAATTAGATTTAAGTCTAAGTCTTATTCATAAAGGGAAAATTCACACATCCTCTTTAAGATTGAGTGGAAATATTGATAGAGATACAGAAATATTGATGAAATCTCTTAATTATCTCAGAAGAGAAATGCCTGAACTGTCTACAGATCCATATTTGCTATATTCTAAAAAGAAGCAGTCATCATTTACATCAAACTGCAATAGCAAAATAAACAATCAAGAAATTCTGCAAAATGTGCTCGACTATGTTAGCAACGAAGAATTAGTCGGAATTTACTCTTCTGGAAATATTTATAGAGGTTTCGCTAACTCCTTTGGTCAGTTTAACTGGCATGAGAGCACTTCATTCAATTTTGATTGGTCATTGTACAACAATAATGATAAAGCTATAAAGCAAAACTATGCCGGAACTGAATGGGATTACAGTAGATTTAAAAAAATTCTTGATGAAGGAAAATTGAAATTATCTGTTCTTGATAATAAAGAAATAAAACTAAAACCTGGTTTGCAAAGAGTTTATTTGTCACCTTCAGCTCTTAACGAAATCATAGATATGATGTCTTGGGGTGGCTTTAGCTATAAAGCCAACAAGATAGGTTCCAGCCCATTACACTTAATGACTAAAGGAGATAAACAATTAAACGAAGTTGTGACAATTACAGAAGATTTATCGAGTGGTATCGCTCCAAATTTCCATGAAGATGGTTTTATAAAACCAGAGAAAATTGAATTAATTAGATCAGGGCAATTTAATACTTCATTAATATCACCAAGATCAGCTTTAGAATATTCAGTAGATCATAATGCCGCAGAATACTATGAATCTCCTGTTTCTATAGAAATTAAACCAGGAAATATTCCCGATGACAAAATTACCGAATATCTTAAAGATGGTATCTATATAAGCAATTTATGGTATTTAAATTTTTCAGATAAGAATAATGCCAGAGTTACTGGTTTAACTAGATTTGGTTGTTTTGAAGTAAAAGACGGTGAGTTTATTGGTCCAATCAATACCATGAGATTTGATGAAACTATATATAATATATTAGGTGACAATTTATTTGGATTAACTAACAATCAAGATATGCTTATGGATTGTAGTACTTATGAAGGCAGATCTTCTTATAGTTCTACATTACCTGGTGCCATAGTTGATGAATTTAAAATGACATTATAGGTATGATTCGAACAAGATTTGCTCCAAGTCCAACTGGTTGGTTACATATTGGTAGTGTAAGAACAGCACTGTTTTCATGGTTATATGCAAAAAATCATGGAGGTGAATTTTTAATTCGAATAGACGATACAGATACATCTAGAAGCACACAAGAATATACAGAATCTATAATAAGCGCGTTAGAGAACTTAGGTTTATCATCTGATAAAAATATTATTTATCAGTCAAAAAGATTCGAAATTTACATCGATAAAATAGAAGAATTACTTAATAATAATTTTGCTTATTATGATGAAATTGAGATAACTGAAAAAACAAAAGGAACAGATTTAAATATACAATATGATAACAGACTAAATAAACCTAACCATGTCATTAGATTCAAAAATCAGAAAAACAAAAAAATAATAGTGAATGATAAAATTCATGGTGACATTAATTTCGATCCAAAAACATTTCATGATGTTGTTATATTAAGATCTAACGGTATTCCTACTTATAATTTAACGTCGGTTGTTGATGATATAGAGTTTCAAATTTCTCATATAATAAGAGGAGATGATCATTTAAGCAATACAGCAGTTCAAATTAATCTTTTTAATGCATTGAATCCAAAAATCCCTGAATTTGCTCATCTGCCTATGATACATGGGAAAGACGGAAAAAGATTATCAAAACGTCATGGGGCTGTTGATATAAAATATTTTCTTGATGAGGGGTACCTAAGTGAAGCTATTATTAATTATCTTGCAAGAACAGGATGGTCGCATGGGGATAAAGAAATTTTTTCTATGAATGAACTAGTCAAATTATTTTCTTTAAATAAAGTAACAAAATCTGCTGCAATATTCGACTATGATAAATTAAATTGGCTAAATCAATATTACATAAAAAATAATAGTATAGAGAATATAAGAAAGATGATAATGCCGTATTTGAAAGATGCAAATATTACAGTAAAAGATGAAAAATATTTAGAAAAAATTCTTGAATTAGGAATAGAAAGAGAATTTAGTCTCAAAAAAATTGCTGAGAGTTTATCATATTATTTTGATGAAAATTTATCTTATGATTTAGAATTAATAAAAAAATTTAATACGGAAAAAATGATTAATATTTTAGATAAATCTATAGCTAAATTTGAAAAAACAGATTTTTCAAAAAAGGAGAACTTGAGCAATATACTTAAGTATATTTCTAAAGAATTAAATCTGAAATTTTCAGAAGTAGGTCCAGTCTTAAGATTGGCTCTAACTGGAAGATTAAAATCTCCTTCTATTGATGACTTAAGTTTTACACTTGGATCTAATAAAACACTGGATAGATTAAATAATTTTAAGACGCTAATTCTAAAATTAAATTAATTAAAATTATTTTCTACAAATTGTAATAATTTTTTTTCTGTAATTTCTGTTGCGTTGTGTTGATATTTTACATAAGCTCCGTCTTCAGTACATGTTTCTATAAAAAGAGATCTATTTTTAACAGAATCTAGCTTTAATGTTTCATATATATTCATGGTTTGAAAATTATCATTAATCTTAATAACACAATTGCTCGAGAAATCAGTTATTATTGGTTGCCAAGGTATATACGCTCCTAAATAGAAAGCATAATTATCAAAACCATGATGTGCGTCATTTATCTCAACATACTCTGTGTTATGTATTTTTCTAAATTTTATGGACATGTTTTTGCACAATTTTGATGGTGTAATTGTATCTGCACTTCCACTAATTAATAAAAAGGGGGTTTTTGAAATATTTTCATTTTCAAAAGAAAAACCACAAAACGTATATATACCAGCCATGAAACTAAAACTATTTTCATTAAGATTAAATCTTTCTAATAATCTTTTGTCTTTCAAAAGAACAGTTCCTATTCCTCCTTTAGACCAACCTATATACCCTATCTTATTTGAAATAGATGGATGTTTTTTTAATAAATTATATGCTGAGATAGTATCATATATCATCATGGGCTCAGTTATGTCCACAAAGTTATTGTCTAATACTTTCCCTCGTGGATGAAAATGATCAATTATCAATACCGCATAACCTTTACTTAAAAATAGTTTTTTATATTTATGATGAAAACGAAATATACCGCCCGCGCCATGAGACATGATAATAGCTGGTACAGGTTTTTTAATATTTTTAGGTAGGTAAAGATTTGCTGGTATAACAATTTTTTCGGCATTAACATCGTCAAAATCATAGATATTTTTGCTACTAATGCAAATGTTACCCCATTGCATCGCTTGAAAAAAATGTGTAGTTGGTTTTTTACCTAAGCACGAATGAGAAGGATGGGCTGTCACATAGTAAAGAACAAGGACGAAAAATATCAGGTAGGGAATAATTCTTTTCATACAAACTCAAATTACAACATATTTGTTATCATTTTATTAAATTACTGGGTATAATAAAAAACTTGTTAATTCTTTATGATAATACTAATTAGTCCCCATCGTCTAGAGGCCTAGGACACCGGGTTTTCATCCCGGCAACAGGGGTTCGACTCCCCTTGGGGACGGCTATCTTACAAACATACATTATTATTTTATATATTAAATTTTATTGCTTTATCCTAATAATCAAGTACTATTAGCCATGGAGTAAAAATGAAAACAGGAATAGTTAAGTGGTTCGATTCAGTCAAAGGTTTTGGGTTTATCAAACCTGATGAGGGCGACAAAGATATCTTTGTTCACCAATCAGATACAACACAAACCTTGAAAGAAAACGATAAAGTTTCTTACGACGAGGAAGAGAGTCCAAAAGGTAAAAGAGCAGTAAACGTTCAAGTACAATAGTGATTACGTATAGATAATGTTAGAATCAGATTTCATGAATGATAATCTGATTAGACATAAAATAACGCAACACTACTGCACGCATTGTGGTTCAAAAGTTTCTATAAGAATTCCAGAGGGTGATAATAGAGAAAGAGCTATATGTGATGCTTGTGGTGCAATTTTTTACGAGAATCCGAAAATTGTTTCAGGCTGTCTTTTAACATATAAAGACAAAATATTACTATGCAAAAGAGCTACTGAGCCTAGATGTGGATATTGGACATTGCCTGCAGGGTTTTTAGAAAATAACGAAACTCTTGAAGAAGGAGCTTTAAGAGAGACATTTGAAGAAGCAGGTGCTAAATCACAAGACATCAAGCTTTTTTTAATATGCAACCTACCTCACATCAGCCAAATATATATCATGTATCATGGATCTTTATTGGATGGTAAATTCTCAGCTGGTGTTGAAATGGAAGATATTAAGTTGGTTACTGAAACTGAAATACCATGGGATGATTTAGCTTTTCCAGTTATATCTCAAACATTAAAATGTTATCTTGAAGATAGGAAAAAAGGTAACATTGATATCCATTTTCACACTATAATGAAAAAATAATGTACTATGTTAACAAATTTTTATTCTTATTTGCTTTTGTATTTTTATCAATTGATGTAAATGCTCATAGTAGAGATGATAGAATAGAATTTTGGAAAAAATATTACAATCCTACAGTAGAAGTTACTCAAGAAAAAATTCCTAGTGTTAAAATCAAACTTCATAGAACAGGTTCGTTTTATCAATTAGAGTCAATAATAGATAATTTCAATTTAACTCCTGAAGAAGATATGAAAAACAATAACTCTTGGCGCGGATATGGAAAATTGTTTATCAATGGAGATTTTGTAACAAGGATTTATTATAAAAGGTTTTTTATAAAAAAAATGCCTATTGGAAAAAATGAATTTAAAGTTATATTGAGTAGCAATATGGATCATGATTTGATTCTCAATGATAAATTAATACAAGACACCATCTATTATCAATTCCCAGAATATAATTTTGCAGAAGCCAGGGCAAAATCATATGACTTATTTGTAAAATGTGAATTTTCATCAGATGGTCAAATTCAATTAAAAAAACTATCAAAAAATGGCATGACATTACAAGAATCATCAAAATACTTGCAATGTGTTCATGATAGCAGAAGTTCTACTTTGGATGTTTTTAAAAAGCAAATGAAAAAATATCAGTTAACTCATTATAATATTACTCAACGCGCTTTGAATGAAAGAATAAAAATTTGGAAATTATATGAAAAAAATGAAATAAGTTTGCAGGAAGCTAGAAATAAAAATCAAATAATAGAAGATTCTATAGATATTGATATGAATAAATTTATTGATGAGACTAAAAGAAAGAAATGATTGGTGATAGTTATTTAGAACTATTCTTTTATGCCTATACTGTAACTTCCCAGGTTATGTTTCCAATTTTAGCAATTATTATTATTTTACTTATAAGAGATTTTAATAGATATGGAGATATTTCTAAAAAAATTGAAAAAAAACTATATGATTTATCAGACTTAGTGTCAGAGAAAAATTTCAACAAAAAACCTAACGAATCTTACTTAAAACATATTGAGAGATTTTTATCCAAAAAGAAAAATAATTAAAAAGACTTTATATAATCAAAAATAGTATCAGCGTCTAAATCGTACATACATTTATTTATAGGACATTCTTTTATTGCTTGCGTATCATAGCAAGGACTGCATTCAAGATTCAATGTAGCTATTTTTATATTATTCATTGGTGTTTTATATGGTGCTGATTGAAAATAATTTGTTGGCCCATGAATAGATACAATATTTTTAGCGGATGCTCCTGCAACATGCACGCTTCCACTATCAGTTGCGACAACACATTGAGAGTGCTGCATAATAGTGATGAGTTCTGATATAGTTGTTTTTCCAGACAAATCAAAAACTCTACTATTTAGTGGGTAAAAGTTTTTAAAATATTTTTCTTCGTTTTTACTTCCAACTAATAAAATATTTAGTTGTGTTTGTTTTAATATTTTTTTTATTAAATCAACCCAATTTTTTATTGGCCACGATCTATAGCCACGGTAATTCTCATTTTCAAAGTGACTATTTGTAGGGCATAGGACGATGTATTTATTTTTTATAGGAAAAATATCTTCTAATTCTTTTTTCTTTTTACCTACTATTGATGGAATTGCATATTTTTTGTCATATCCAGAAAAAAATTCATTTAAAATTCTTAATTGATGATTAACTCTGTGTTCTTCAAAAATATCGTCATTAATGTATTTATAAGGCATACCAATTTTATAGTGAGAACGAGAAAACCTTACAACATCATTAAATTTATTCCCAATTTCTAAATTTAAGATCAAATCGAATGGTTTAAATAAAGAATTTAAAATTATCAAGAATTTATCTACATTTAAAAAAAATGGTAATTTAGTATGTCTAAGTATATAAACTTTTTTAATTCTTTCATCTAATTCAAAAAGCTGACTACTTTCTGGTTTTGAAACCCATGAAATTTCAACATTTTTGCCAAAAAACTCTACAATTGGATTTATTACCGACGTTGCGTCCACGGTATCACCTAATAGGCCGCATCTTATAATTAACACTCTTTTCTTTTGTTTCATTTTCTTTTAGTTTAAAATTGTTCTTTTAATATTATATTCTATTTGAAAACAACAAGATGGCTAAAATATCAAATAAAATCAAACCTAGCAAAATATTAGCTTTATGGAACAATTATAAAACATTAGCGAAGGAGAAGGGACTCAATAAGCCAGAAAATCCGCTGTATATTAATAAATCCATATCTACTTTTATTGAAAGTGGAGTAGATATTGAAAAGCCAGCGTTCTATTCTGAAGATATATATTACGAAGGTGAGATTGGAATTGTTATTGGAAAAGAATGTAAAAATGTAGAAATCGAAAATGCTAAAGATTATATTCTTGGGTATACATGTGTAAATGATGTAACTGCAATGAATTTAGTTAAAAAAGATCCTACATTTGATCAATGGACGAGAGCAAAAAGCTTCGATACTTTCGGGGTATTTGGACCATGTGTTGTAAGCGATATAGATCCAATGAACTTAAGAGTTACATCTAAACTGAATGGGAAAATTGTTCAGGATTATAATACAAGCGATATGTTTTTTAATGTTTTTGAAATTGTAAGCTATCTTTCAAAAGATATGACTCTTTTTCCTGGTGATATTATTGCCTGCGGGACAAATTCTGGTTTAGGGCCAATGAACGAAGGGGATACTATTCAGGTTTCTGTAGAAGGAATAGGCGAGCTGACAAATAAATTAGTATAGCGTAACTTTCAAATATATTTTAATTCTATTTATCTTCTTTTCCATATATCTGGAGCGTTCACAGGTCTTGGTTCAGGTTTATCATCAAACTCTATATTTTCAGAACCATTATAAACCAAGAAATGTTTTCCTTTAGCTCTTCCCATTAAAGTAACACCTGTTTCTTGTGCTACAGTTAAACCCATTTCAGTAATACCAGATCTTGAAATTAAATATGGTATCTCCATTTGTGCTACTTTAATTACCATCTCTGATGTTAGCCTTCCTGTTGTATAAAATATTTTGTCCGTACTTTCAATATCATCAAGCCACATATTTCCTGCAATTGCATCTACCGCGTTATGTCTACCCACATCTTCAACAAAATCTATTATTTTCTCTTTATCGCACAATGCACAACCATGTACAGCTCCTGATTGTCTATAAATTTCATTTTTATCATGTAATAACTTTAATAACTTGTATATAGTTGATTGTTTGATTTGTTTTGATTGTAATTTTTTATTTTTCAAATCATCCCAAATACCACTAAATGTTGTGCCTTGTCCACAGCCAGAAGTAACAATTTTATGAGTTAATTCGTTATTAAGTTTTTGGTTTTGATTTGTAGTTTGAACAACCGCAGAATTTACATCCCAATCTACTTGTACAGATACTAGATCATCAATTTTTTTTATGAAACCTTGATTTCTTAAATAACCAATGACAAGCGATTCAGGATAATGACCTAAAGTCATCAATGTTACAACTTCTTTTTTATTTACATAAATAGTAAGCGGTAATTCACCAGTAACAGGAAATTCCCTCTCATCATTGTGCTCATCACGAACTTTAATTTTACTAGTTCGTGGTCTTTTTGCATTAGAAATCTGCGGTTTTTTTATTTCAGTGTTATCCATTATCTGCTAAATTATATTACAACTTAACATTAAGAAAATGAGAATTCTAACCCTTTCTTTTTTACTACTATTTACATTGAGTGTAAATGCTGAAATTATGCGTGTAATTATGTTAGGCACTGGAACCCCTAGACCGAGCATTGAACGATTTGGACAGTCAATACTTGTTGAGTCTGGACAAAATAAATTATTATTTGATGTGGGTAGGGGTGCGGTAATAAGGTTAAAACAAGCAAATATACCCCTTCAAGATGTAAATGTCGTTTTTTTGACTCATCTGCATTCTGATCATACCTTGGGTATGGCAGATTTAATATTTACTGGATGGGTCTTTCAAAGAAGAGAGCCAATGCAAATTTATGGGCCTATTGGAACTAATCATTTTATAACTAATCTTAAGGAAGCATTTGAAGAAGATATACATATAAGAACATCGCCACCAGAAAATTTACAAGAAAATTTCCTCGAAACCAGTGTCAGCGAAATTAAATCAGGAATAGTTTACAAAAAAGACAATCTCAAAGTAACGGCTTTTCATGTAGATCATGGGGGAGGGGTTAAACATGCATTTGGTTATAAAGTAGAGAATGGTAAATACAGTATCATTATTTCGGGCGATACAAACTATTCAGAAAATCTTGTTAAACATGCGAAAGAATGTGATTTATTAATACATGAAATTGCTGACGCCCCTATGAAGGTAAGAAAAAATAATCCAAAAGTACAAGGATTGATGAATTATCATACAACACCATTAGAGTTAGCCGAGGTTCTAAAAAAAACCAGACCAAAACTTACTCTTTTGACTCATATTTTGGCATTAGGTGGCGTAACACCCGAAAGTATATTAGCTAAAGTAAAAAAATTAGATAAAAACAAATCAGATGTAAGGGTTGCCCATGACTTAATGGCTATTGATGTTAAAGATTCAATAAGTGTTTACAAAATTAATTATTCCAATGTCGAATAAAAATAAAACTAAGATAATAGGTATTCTAAATTTAACGCATGATAGTTTTTTTGATGGAGGTAAATATTTATCTAAAAAACAGGCGCTACAACATGCAACAAATATGATTGATAGTGGAGTAGATATTATAGATATTGGAGCGGAATCATCTAAACCTGGTTTTTCAGATGTAGATGTGAGTCTACAACTAGATCGGATAATCCCTATTATGGAAAAGTTAAGAAATCTTAATGATAAAATCATATTAAGTGTTGACACAAGATCAAGTATTGTCGCCAGCGAAGCTATTAAACGTGGAGCCTCTATCATAAATGATGTTTCATCTGGCACTCATGATTCTGATATGTTTGATATTGTTGCTGAAGCTGGAGTTGAAATCATAATTACACACATGCCCTCAGGACATAAACGTAAACAGACTATAGTGTCAAAAAACATTATGAAAGACATAAAAAAATATTTGACTGAACGAATTGGAGTTGCTGTTAACAGCGGTATAAAAAGAAAAAAAATTATTGTTGATCCAGGGATATGTTTTGGGAAAAAAGGCAATGATAATGTAAAAATTTTACAAAACTTATCTTTTTTAGTAGATACATTTAACAGAGTATGTTTAGGAGCAAGCAATAAAAAGTTTTCAAGTAAATTACTAAAGAATTACACTAAAAAAGACCTATATATTCCCTCTATAGTAACAACTACAAAAGCTGTAATGTCGTCTGTAGAATTTGTAAGAGTGCATGATGTTTCGATCACAAATGATGTTCTAAAAATTTGTAATAAAACTCTGAGCGTCTAATTAAATTATTAAAAGATTTTTTTCTAGTGAACGTACAAATAATTTATTATTAAAAAATTTATGATTTTCATTCATTAATTTTAATTTCTGAATGAACTTATCTTGAGTTTTTTTATTTGTTAGTATTTCAATAGCCATATTTTTATATTGATTCATACTTTCGCAACATAATTCATCTAATTCTGCATTATGTAATAAACTTGTTGATACTCTTGATGCAAAATGGTTTCCTTTGAGAGTTATCACAGGAATTGAAGTTTGAAGTGCATCTGTCGTCGTCGTATGACCATTATATATTCGTGTATCAAGCACTAAATCAACTAATTTTAATCTTTCCATATGTTCTTTTCGTGAGACCTTATTAGCGCAGATTAATCGGTTTTTATTAACATCTGATTTTTGCATGTAATTATGTATATTGTTTTTTGTCATTTCATCTTCGATCAATAACCATAAAACTGAATTTGGAACATTTTTTATTATCGACAACCAACAATCAAACATAATTTTATCAATTTTATAAGTTTGGTTAAAACTAGCTAAAACTAGCGAAGATTCTGGAAGAGTATAATCTGATTTTTTTACATTTAAGTTGTTTGTATTTTTTATACCATCATTAATTTGATAGCAATTTGGCAAATAGAGAAATTTTTCGGTATAGAATTTCTGATATTCTTTCGGAGTTACAATTTCATCTGTAATCATATAGTCATAACATTCATAGCCTGAAGTCCCTGGAAACCCTAGATATGAAACTATCTTTTTAGCTGGTCTTGATTTGATGATATTAATATGATTGTTTGTAATCAATATAGACAAATCAATTAGAATATCTATTTCACAACTTTGTATTAAGTCAATTGCATCTATCTCTGATAAATCATTTATATCATGAAATTTGTAGATTTTTTTTTCTAGTTCATCTTTTATAATATTGTCATGATTATATGAAAAAATATGTACTTCAAACTTATCATGATTGTGATATTCAAAAAGATTTTTGATTAGATAGTAAGTTGGATGATTTCTAAATTCACCACACATATAACCAATCCTAATTTTTTTGTGAATGCTAGAATTAGTAGTATTTTTTTTAAGTACAATATTATTCTTTTTAGCCCAAGAAGTTGCAGTTTTAAAATTTTTTTCATTATCTATAACTCGACTAATATTTATAAATGGATGTTCTTCCCCATTGCCAATCATTAAATCCAGTTTTTGATTTAGTATTTCAACTTTATCCCATTCACATGTTTCTTGTGCAATTTTAAATGCTAATATTAATGCTTTTGCATGATTTGGTTGCAAATTAATAATTTTATCTAGCTGAATTTTTGCTGATGGCAGTTCTTTTTTTCTTTCATATATGAGAGCTTGATTAAAAAGAGCATCTACATATAAAGAATCAATTTCTAAAGCTTCAGATGTATATTTCAATGCCTCATCATATAAACCTTGAATGACATACATATGCGCTAAGTTATTTAGTGCTTCTTTGGATTTCTTTAATGTCAAAGACTTTAGATAATAGTCTTCAGCTTTTTTGTACTCCGATCTTAATGTATATATATTCCCTGCATTAGTATACAAAACATATGTATCGGGATATTGAATAATTGCGTTTTCTAATTCTAATAATGCAGAATCATAATCTTCTATTAATAAGAATTTTTTAATTCGAGATATATATTTCTCTAGACTTATTTTAGTAATCACAGTTTTAAATCAATGAGTAGATGTTTTTTGAATTTTTACTGCACAAAATTTAAATTCTGGTATTTTGGCATCTGGATCTAAAGCTGCATTAGTTAAAAGATTAGCTGCAGATTCAACATAACAAAATGGTATAAAAACCTGGCCTGATTGCAAGTGATCATCTCTCTTAGCGTATACATCAATAGTTCCTCTTCTAGAAGTGACTGTGATTAAATCCCCTTGTGTTATATTTAATTTTTCTAAATCCTCACTTGACAATGATGCTGTAGGATCTGGCTCAATTTCATCTAACATGCTTGCTCTTCTAGTCATAGCGCCAGTATGCCAGTGTTCTAACTGTCGTCCCGTAATAAGAATATAATTATATTCATTATCTGGAAGTTCATCTGCACTTTTGAAAGGCGATGGTATAAATTGAGCTAAACCATCTTTTGTAGGAAAATCATTTATAAATATTACAGGTTGCCCAGGATCTTTTTTTGTTACGCATGGGTAAGTGACTGACTGTTCTTTTTCTAATCTATCCCATGTTATACCTGCTATACTTGGCATGCATTTTGTCATTTCTTCAAAAATATCTTTTGCTCCATTATATTTCCAATCCAAACCTAATCCATTTGCTATTTGTTGTATTATCCATAAATCTTGTTTCGCTTCACCAGGCGGATTAACTGCTTGTCGTCCTAATTGAACTCTTCTATCGGTATTTGTAAAAGTCCCTGTTTTTTCAGGAAAAGCTGAAGCTGGTAATATTACATCAGCATAAAAAGCTGTCTCAGTTAAGAAGATGTCTTGAACTACAAGGTGATTCAAAGTTGCTAACGCTTTTCTGGCATGATTTAGATCTGGATCTGACATAGCAGGATTTTCCCCCATGACATATAATCCTTTTATATTTTTAGAAATAACTTCATTCATTATTTCTACAACTGTTAATCCAGCCTTTTTATCAAGTTTAGTGTTCCAAAATTTTTCAAAAAATTTATTAACCTCCAAATCGTCAACTCTTTGATAATCAGGATAAACCATTGGAATTAGCCCCGAATCTGAAGCTCCTTGAACATTATTTTGTCCTCTAAGTGGATGTAGTCCGGTTCCAGGTCTGCCTATTTGGCCAGTCATTAAGGATAAGGAGATAAGTGCTCTTGCATTATCTGTACCATGAACATGTTGAGAAATGCCCATCCCCCAAAATATTATAGAGGCTTTTGATGAAGCATATATTTTTGCAATATTTTTTATTACATCTGCTTTGATGCCGCAAATTGTAGACATTTTTTCAGGTGTATAATCAACAAGGTGGTTTTTAAGCGTTTCAAAATCTTTTGTTCTTGTCTTTATAAAATTTTCATCAACCAATCCTTGATCTATAATAGATTTCATAACTGCATTCAGAAGTGCTACGTCTGTATCTGGTTTGAATTGTAGATAATATTTGGCATGTCTAGCTAAATCATTTTTTCTTGGGTCCATAACAATTAAAGTTTTCCCGTCTTTAGATGCATTCTTCATAAATGTTGCTGCAACAGGGTGATTAACTGTTGGATTAGATCCAATAACTAAAATTACTTCTGCTTCAGCAACATCTGCAACCTGATTTGACACTGCACCTGATCCAATCATTTCCAATAAAGCAACTACAGATGATGCATGACATAATCTTGTGCAATGATCGACATTATTTATATTAAAGCCAGTTCTTATTAATTTTTGGAATAAATATGCTTCTTCGTTTGATCCTTTAGCACACCCAAATCCAGCTAAGCCACTAGGACCAGACTGTTTTTTTATATTCTTAAAACCGCTAATTGCTTTTTCTAAAGCGACTTCCCAAGTGGTTTCTTCGAAAATTTCTAGTGCATTATTAAAATCAAAATCCTCTAGCTTTAAGTTTTTTTCTACTCCGGCTTTTCTGATAAGAGGTCTAGTTAATCGACCTTCGTCGTTGATATAGTTAAACCCATATCTACCTTTAACACATAATCTGCTCAAATTTGATGGTCCATCTCTACCCTGTGTAAATAAGATTTTATTATCTTTAATATTATATGTAAGCAAGCATCCAACACCACAATAAGGGCAAACACTATCTATTTTTTTATCTGGCATTTCTAACCCAGCATTCTTAGAAGGCATCAGTGCGCCTGTAGGACATGCTTGTACGCACTCCCCACAACCTACGCATGTACTTTTTCCCATTGAATCATTGAGATCAAAAACAATCTCAGAATGATTGCCTCTCATTGCATAACCAATAACATCGTTGACTTGTTCTTCTCTGCAAGCTCTAACACATCTTGTGCACTGTATACAAGCATCCAAATTTACATCGATGGCAGGATGGGTTGAATCATGTTTGTCTTGTATCATGACCGGGAATCTTTTTTCTTTTATATTTAATTTTTTAGACCATAATGTTAATTCATTTTCTTTAAAATATACTTTTTCTGATACATCAGATGTTAATAATTCTAAAACCAATTTTTGAGAATGTTTAACGCGGTTATTTTCAGTATTAATAATCATCCCATCCATTACAGTTCTTACACATGACGGTTGAAGAGCTCTTTCTCCTTCAATCTCTACCATACAAGCTCGACAGTTTCCATCTGGCCTCATGCCCTCTTTGAAACACAGATGTGGTATTTCTATATTTTCTCTTTTAGTTACATCTAATATAGTATCACCGGAATATGCTTTAATATTTTTTCCGTTGATTGTGATATTAACGACACTATCATTTAATATTTCTTCAGGTCTTGCTGCCAATTTTTATCTCCTTTGGAAAATATTTTATCACACATTTCAATGGATTCGATGCTGCTTGTCCTAGGCCACAAATTGATGAATCTGTCATAACTTGAGACAAATCATTTAACAGCGACACATCCCATGAATTATCTTTTATTAGTTCTGATGCTTTAGATGTGCCAACTCTGCAAGGTGTACACTTGCCACAAGATTCATGTTTAAAAAAGTTTATTGTATTTTTTGCTGCATCTGTAGCTTTATCTTTGTTTGATAAAATAATTATCGCAGCTGAACCAATAAAACAATCATGTTCATGTAATGTATCAAAATCTAAAGCAACATCACCTAAACTAGCTGGTAAAATACCTCCTGAAGCTCCTCCAGGAAAATATGCGTAGAATTCATGCCCCTTTAACATTCCTCCAGCATATTCATTTATTAGTTCTTTAACGGTAATTCCAGCTGGTGCAATATGAACACCAGGTTTTTTAACTCTTCCACTTACCGAAAAAGATCTTAGTCCTTTTCTGTTTTTTCTTCCATATGATGTAAACCAGTCAGGACCTTTTTCAAAAATATCTCTCACCCAATATAGAGTCTCCATATTATGTTCTAGTGTTGGCCTCCCAAATAGACCTACTTGCGCAACAAATGGTGGTCTCAATCTAGGCATACCCCGTTTGCCTTCAATAGATTCAATCATAGCTGATTCTTCTCCACATATATATGCACCCGCACCTCTTCTTAATTCAATTTCCGGTATTTTGTTAGCAAAGTGTTTTTCTAAATTCTTTATTTCTTCGGTTAATATTTTTCTCACCGCAGCATATTCATCTCTTAAGTAAATATATATTTTATCGATACCTACAACTTCGGATGCTATTAACATACCATCAAAAAATTTGTGAGGATTCTTTTCTAAAAAATATCTATCTTTAAATGTACCAGGTTCACCTTCATCAATATTTATAGCTAATAATCTTGGAGAAGGCTGATCCATTAAGATTTTCCATTTTCTTCCTGCAGGAAATCCTGCACCACCAAGACCTCTTAAATTTGATTTATCTAATACCTCAACAACTTTCTTTTTATCTATTTCACCATTTTTGATTTTTTCAAAAGTTTTATAGCCGTCATCTGAAATATATTCTTTAAAACTTAAATACTTTGGTATATTAGGTTCATATCTTTTTTCATCTATAGCTTTTTTGACTGTCTTGAGTTCTGCGTTGTCTATCGGATTAAATTTGACAACTGCAACTGGCGCCGACATACATCTACCAATACAGGGGACTTTTTGTATCCTTACGGTTCCTTTATAATACTGTTGAAGATTTTGAAATAATTTCTCTGATCCATTTATCTCACAACTTAGAGAGTCACATACTCTAACCGTTAATGCTGGAGGTTTATCTTTTTTATCTTTAATTACATCAAAATGATGATAAAATGTTGCCACTTCATAGACTTCTGTTTGTGATATATCTAGCAAGTCTGCCAAGGCCCTCATATATTCATTATCTATATATCCGATGTTATCTTGGATAACATGAAGATATTCTATAAGATGATCTCTACGATAGTTAGATATGTTAATCAAAGACGCTAATGATTCTTTAACTTTAAGATTTACATTTCTGCCTCTAATGCGCAATTTTGTCTTTATTTTAAGTTTATTTTTCACGTTTTTCTTTGATAATTTGATAGTATTTTCACCTTAATTATATGAGCTTTACTTGACTAATCAAAGGTTATTCTATAAAGAATAGGAGAGTACTATGAATAAAGAAAAAACATATAGTGAAAAAGAAATTAATGATTACTTGAAAGAACATTTGTCACATTGGTATTTTGAAAATGGATGGATCAGAAGGAAATATAAAACTAGTGGATGGAAAGGAACTTTAATGGTGATTTCTACGATCGGACATTTGGCTGAGGCCGCATGGCACCACCCAGATATAAGCGCGTCATATGCATTTGTTATAGTGAAACTTCAAAATCATGCGGCACGAGGTATTACAGATAAAGACTTTTTGTTAGCAAAAAAAATAGAATCAGTAATACATTGGCAGCCTGGGACTGAAGAGGGTACGCTTGAGGGAACTCCTGAAGATCCAAGGTTTAAATATATTAAGTACGATAATTCAGAGTAACGGTTTAATCGCTTTTATAATCTCAGTGCCTGGCAAACCGCTTGGTAAGATTTTCTTTACATATAAGCTTTTATCAATAATGTATAAATTGGAACTATGTTCTACTAAATAATTTTCAGTATCATGATCTAGTAGCGCGTACGTAGTCCTAAAAAATTTATTAATTTTATCAATATTTTTTTTATCAGATGTGACTCCCAATATACGTTTATCGAAATACTGTGTATACTGTTTCAACGTCCTTGGACTATCTCTCTTATAATCGACACTTATAAAAATTGGTTGAACTCTTTTAGCATTTTCTCCAAGACCATCAAGTGCTTTTTTAATATCCATTAACGTTAACGGACAGATGTCTGGGCAATGTGTATAACCAAAGAAAACTAAAATTATTTTACCTTTATATTGCGATAAATTCGCAGTTGTTATTTTATCACCTTCTCCAATATGAAAAATAACTTCGTTAAAAGCAGGATTCATGTCTGGCATAGCAATCGTTGGTTTGGTATTTATAAAAAAAATTAACGACAGCGTCAGCAACATAATAAGTTTTTTTTGGCTAAATTTCATAATATTCAAAACCCTCAATTCTCTGTCATTCAGAATTAAATGCTACCATTAATAGAGGGCTCAAATAAAGTGAATAAAAACATATTTATCAGTATTTTAGTAAATTCTAATAAACACAAAATAAAGCAAATTAGTTTTGACTAGATAAGCCAGTGATACTAATATTTAAGTATTAGGAAGTTATTCCTAGGGAGCCCGTCACAAGAGATGATAAGTCTTTTGTCTTATGCTTTATGGCAACGGGAAACGTAAAGGCTTCGATTTATCTGGAGGTAAAGATGATCGGAAATATATTATTAAACTTACGCTACTTACTAGCTCCAATACTAATTATAGTTGCCGGTGCTGGTGTCCTAATCGGTGGTATTATGGCTTGGTTAGGTGTAGTTTTACTATTTGTTGGTCTACTTGTAGACATAGCAACTAAGTTTGAAACTACAGGTGTTGGACATGATGACGGTGGTGAAACTCTTGGATGGGTAACTTTCCAAAACTTAACCATGTACTTCATGTTACCTGTGTTTGCACTTTTCCAACTAGTAATGGCATGGAGATTATATACTTTCATGGCACTAGGTGGAGCTGAAGGTGCAGTCATAATGGAAATAATTCCTGGCATAATTGTTATGCATGAAGGAATTTCAGGTATTAACTTAATAGGTGCGACATTGTCATCTGGTATCTTCATTGGTATCGGAATTATCTATGGTCATGAGTTATCACATACTAAAGGTTTTAGTTTTGTAATTTCTCGTACTATGATGGCTCTATCAGGTTCAGCTCATTTCTGTTATGCACACGTGTACAACCATCACTTAGAATTAGCTAGTGAAGATGATCCTGCTACTGCACCGCGCGGTCGTACAATTTATGGTCATTATCCACTATCTTATTTTGGTCAATCTAAATTCTTATTTAATATGGAAAAAGAAAGACTAGCTCGTATGGGTACACCATTTATTTCATGGCAAAACCGTTGGATTCGTGGTTATTTAATGGCAGTTCCAACAGTTACTCTGTTCTTTATGGCAGGTGGCTGGATTGGTATGGCATCACTAGCTACAATCTGGGCAATTTCTAACTTTGAATTAGAAGCTTTAAATTACCTAGAGCATTACGGTTTAATCCGTGTTAAAGATCAACCAATTGATTATCGTCATAACTGGGATAATTCTACATGTTTCACAGCATGGTTCTTTATTGAAATTGGTCGTCAAGCTGACCACCATGATCGTGGAGAAACACATTTCTGGGAACTTGAAAATGTTGGTTGTCCAAACACAGGATGGGGATACTTTGTAGTATTCTTTATCGCTTTAGTGCCGCCAATTTGGCATTGGTACATGCGTAAAAGATTAGCTGCATGGGATCAGCATTTTGCTACAGACGAAGAGAAAGCAATTGCTAGAAGAATCAATAAAGAAGTTGGTTATGAAGGCACACCTTTCGCTGGCGATGTACTTGCAGATGCTGGTAACGTTGATCTTGGTTTAAGATCAGCTAAGAAGTAACCCATTACAGGTTATTGAAGTTAGGTGTCTCTTATTTGGGACACCTAATTTCGTGTAAAGGAAGACGCTAAACTTTTATATCGGAGAAAAAGATGAAAGTAACATATGATGCAGATGTTTGCACACATGCTGGAGAATGCGTTAAGGGCGCACCAAATGTCTTTAAAGTAGTTGATGGCAAGTTTGTAATAGATACATCGGCAGATACAGAAGATAATATTAGAGCGACAGTAGGTAATTGTCCTTCTGGTGCTCTTAAAATAGAAGAATAAATTAAATTGTAATTCGATTAGAGGGGGAAATTATGCCAATCGGAGATCATTTAAGGGACGTTATGGATCTTTACGGAGCTCCAACATGTCCTCATACCAACGCAGTCTTAATCTGTGCTGGTGAAAAGGGTGTAGATATCAATGCTCATGTTGTAAAAGACTGGGGCGCTGGTTCTGAAATCCGCAGCATGTCACCTTTAGGAATAGGTCCAATTCTTAAAGATCGTGCGTGTACCAACTACGGACTTGTCTCTTGCATATCATACTTAGATGATAAAGGGTTTGGTCCATCTCTTGTTCACAGAAATGGAGTAACAAGAGCTCGTATGTGGAGAGAAGTTACTGTAGCTATGGGTTGTAACGCATCTGATGATGCTTCACTATCTGCAGCACTTGATATACTTGAAGATACATTAGGTTCAGACTTAGGTAATATGAAAGGTGACTATGTATGTGGTCAATATACATTTGCTGATTGTGCTTGGGCTGGTGTATGTCAAGTTGCTACTAACAATGGTAAAGGCAATGCAGTGAGTTCTAGAGCACGCATCAACAAATGGTTTGCTGCTGTTCAGTCTCATCCATCTACAAGTAAAGAGTCTATAAATCCATTTTCATGTATGTGCACAAAAGCAGATTCAGATGGTGGAACAATCAGAAACATTTCAATTAATGCTGGTTAATTTTAATTAGTATTAATTTTAGACTAAAAGAGAGACCCTAATTATTAATTAGGGTCTCTTTATTTTAGATTCATGATATTGTAATCTGTCAATGACTGGATATCCAAGGATTAACTGCTTATGAATATTTATAAATATCTCTGGTTTTTTGGAACTAAACCGCAAGATAGTTATGTAACAATCCAACCATCTAACAAGAAAGTTTTTGTTAAAGCCGATCAAAGTATACTTTCTGCAGCATTAGATCAGGGATTAGATTATCCGCATGATTGTAAATTTGGTACATGCGGTTCATGTAAAACCAAGCTGATAAATGGCAAAATAAAACCCACTTCTGACTATAGTTATACATTATCAAAACAAGAATTAAGTGATGATTATTTTTTGGCATGTCAATGTAGATTAACAATGGATTCTGAGGTGGAAGTTGAACTTGGTGATTTAATTAGAAAACCTCCAAAGAAAAGCAATGCTAAAATTATATCTACAAATATGTTAACAAGTGACATTATGAGTGTTGTCATAAAATCTAATGAAGATATAAAACATGATGCTCTTGCAGGTATGTGGGCAGAATTATCAATTGGTGGACTAGATAGGCCTCGTTCGTATTCATATGCCAATGCACCACAAAATGAAAATTCTAATGAGTTTACATTTTTCATACGTAAGGTCCCTGGAGGTAAATTTACAGAATGGCTTTTTGACCCTAATAGAGATAAAAATGAAAATGTCGAAATAAATGGTCCTTTTGGATCTTTTTATTTAAGAGAAAAACAAACTCCAATAGTTTGTATTGCTGGAGGTAGTGGTTTAGCACCAATAAAATCATTACTTGAAGATGGAGTTATAAAACAAGTTGCAAGAGATGTAGTGTTTTTATTTGGGGCAAGAACGCAAAGTGATTTATATTGTGTTGAAGAACTAAACCAAATAAAAAATCATTGGAATAAAGATTATTTTTTTGATTTTATACCAGTTTTAAACATGGAATCTCAGGATAGTGACTGGAAAGGTGCGAGAGGTTTGGTCACAGATTATTTTGAAGATGAATATATTAAGAAAAAAAATCTAAATATTTCAGAATGGCAAGGATATTTATGTGGCCCGCCGCCAATGGTTGATTTTGGAGCTGAACTTCTAAAAAAACATGGTATTAAATCAGATGAAATTTTCTATGACAAGTTTACAGATTCCAGTAACAAAGACTAAATATCACCCCATAATCATGTTATAAAAACATGGCTAAATTACCAATTAATATGTTTACAACACTTGAAAACTGTATTACTTTTAATAATGCACGGTGTAATGATATACGTATCATTATATCATTAAATGCTAATAAAGAGGAGAGTAAATTATGGGATTTCTATTCGGCAAAACCGCTCAAGGCACATATGTGATGGTAGCGTTCTGGATAGCGTGTTACTACTTCTTCAGCAGTATGTTCCCACAATGGCATTTTGCTCCTGGCTCAATGCCTGGGTTAGCTGGCTGGCCTGTAGCTCTTTTGATAGGTTTTCTATTAATTGTAGCTAATATGATTAGTGTATACTTATTCATAAAGGTAGCTGGTAATAGACCATGGGAATGGTTTGAAGATGGAAACTACGGACCAGGAGATGAAGGGTAAAAAGAATTTGATGGCTATGTATTAGCTGTCAAATAACTATAATAAGAAGTCTTATCTAAAAAGGACTTAAAAGGGGGAAAGCCAAAAACTTTCATTACACAGGAACGTAAGTCCCTAGCCATTAAGACGTTATTTATATATATATAAAAATGAGGAAAGTTATATGAAAACTCACACAAGACGTGATTGGAAACTTGGAGCTGCGGTAGGTACAGCCTTATCGTTAGGTTCGGGTGGAGCAATTGCAGGACCGCATGGGTTTGATCTACATAACGTGTTTCATGGAGCATCTGCTGGTTTAGCAGGTACTAGTATTGCTCACGTTGAAGATCCAGTCTCAGCGGTTTTTGGTAACCCTGCAACATTGACCACTTATTACGGTGGTACAAACTTTATGTTTGGGGCTACTTTCTATATGCCACGTGCGGAGATGACACATGATGGGTCAGCCGGTTACGCGGTAGGCGAGGTAACATCACTTGTAAATATTACAGCTGGTGCAGCCTCACAAACAGCAGCATCGTACTTCTTTAATGCTACATCTAAAGCAGATGTGTATGCGGTACCAACTGTTGCTGTGACACAGGACTTAACAGGTCTTGGTATACCAGTAGTTCTTGGTGTTGGTGTTTCTGCAACATCTGGTATCGGTGTGGACTATAAACATAGTTCAAACTCACTAGGTGCAGCTGCAGAACTTATTAACCTTGGTGTAAATGCTGGGGTTGGTATGACAATGGCACCTGGAGTTGATGTTGGTGTATCAATGACAATTACTTATGCAATGTTAGAAGCTGGTTTAACAGGTTCTGGCGGCATGACTCATGATATTGGTTTTAGAGCTACCGCTGGTGGTAGAATGGCATTATCGCCAGACTTAACACTTGGTGCTTATGTTCAAACTGAACAACCACATGAGTATGATAATTTACACGTAACAAGTAACCATGGCACTAGCCCATTTAGTGGTTTTGCTCAACCTGGTCTATTACCAACTGCTGCTTCTGCGGTTATGAAATGTAATCGTTCTAACCAAAGTACAAGCAGTGTTTGTAGACAAGATGTTAGAGTAGAACAACCATGGAATGTTGGACTAGGATTTGCTTATAAAGTACCTGGTTATAATGGTAACTTGTTAGTAATGGGTGATTTCACTCATAAAGCATGGGATGACGCAAGATTCTTTAATGAATTTTACGATGATCAACAAGTGTATTCAGTTGGTTTACAGTTAACACAAGGGAACATGAAGTTTAGACTTGGTTATGGTTATGCTGATGATCCACTACGTGATCACGTAGATGCGGGTGTACAAATAGGTATGATCGGTGGTGTTAACGCTGCTGGTTCTACATATACATCTCCTATGTATCCATTATTTATGTCTTATTTCCAGGCTATGGAAACACCAGTTATATACAAACATCGTATAACAGCTGGTTTAGGTATCGATGGGTTCTTAGCGCCAATGTTGACGCTTGATGCTCACGTTGCATTCCAACTTGAAGAAGACAAATGTTTTGGTGCGGGTCAAACAACAGCTAATGGAGTTACAACTCCATGGATGAACAACTCAGCTTTAGGTACTGCTATTGCTGGTGGTTTAGCTAATTACGGCTGTGGTTCGACAGACCATACCAAAGCAACAGTATCATCTTTCCATTTAGGTGGAGCTCTTACTTGGAGCTTCTAAGCGGGTAGGTTATACTTAATAGAATTGGAGGGTCAAGAAATTGACCCTCTGATGTTTAATTAAATATATATTTAATAAAGGAGCGCGCAGAAAATGAAGAAACTTATATCAACCTTTTACGGTATGTTGATGTCAAGCTTTCTTGCCTTAATGCTTGTACCTACACATGTATTTTCAGATGAAACATGCATGTCACCATATATGGCAAAAATCGTTGGCCAAGAGGATTATGTTTATGTATGGACATTAGGACAAGTTGGTGTTGGGGATGAACAAGATAAACTGGTTACAATATCAGTTAATCCAAATTCACAACATTACGGGCATGTAATAGGACATGTTTCAGTTGGGGGTCGTAATGAAGCACATCATTCTGGATTTACAGATGATAGGCATTATTTATGGGCTGCAACTCTAGATACCAGTAAAATTTTTATATTTGACGTTCACACTAATCCATCACAACCTAGACTTGCAAAAGTTATAACAGACTTTGTAAAAGCTAGTGGTGGTATAGTTGGACCTCATACAACATATGCATTACCAGGAAGAATGATGATTTCTGGTCTATCAAATAATAAAGACTTTGGTGGAAGAACTGCACTTGTTGAATATACAAACGATGGAACTTATGTTGCTACTCATCATATGCCACATGACGAAAATCTATATGGTGCTGTTAAATCAGGCCAAATAGCTGACGGATATGGTTACGATGTGAGAGCACTACCAAGAAGAAACGTTATGATTACTTCATCTTTTACTGGATGGAATAATTACATGATGAACTTAGGTAAATTAATGGGTGATAGCGAAGCGATGAAACGTTTCGGTAACACTGTTGTAGTTTGGGATTTACATTCACGTAAACCTAAGAAAATTTTTGATGTACCAGGTTCACCATTAGAGATTCGTTGTGCTTGGGGTTCTCAAAATAACTATTGTTTCACAACAACAGCACTTACATCTCAAATATGGCTGATTTATGAAAAAGATAATGACTGGCATACAGAGGCTGTAGGTACTATTGCTGATCCATCTAAAATTCCATTACCTGTTGATATTTCAATATCAGCTGATGACAAACATCTATGGGTTAACACATGGAATGATGGTATGACAAGAGTTTATGATATCTCAAATCCACATAACGCTGTATTAGCTTATGAGCAAAAAATTGGAGATCAAGTAAATATGTTATCTCAAAGTTGGGATGGTAAACGTGTTTACTTTACATCATCACTTTTAGCTAATTGGGATAAAACAGAAGGCCCTGAGGATATGCCTCAATTTTTCAAAGCTTATCATTGGACAGGAAGCGATCTTAAACATCAATTCACTGTTGATTTTGGAGC
>TARA_B100000686_G_scaffold355375_1_pt1 | contig 40904 bp, 39 predicted proteins | sample TARA_B100000686 | Tara Oceans TARA_B100000686 (sample SAMEA2622733) | marine metagenome | biome: marine biome (ENVO:00000447); feature: marine epipelagic mixed layer (ENVO:xxxxxxxxx); material: "saline water (ENVO:00002010), including plankton (ENVO:xxxxxxxx)" | depth 150 m | reverse complement strand
GCCTCTACGATGTCAACGTAGCGTTCTACCATTGAACTACACGCCCATCTTGCAATGTTTTTCAAATTAATTGTTTGATATAACACGTTTTTTGTGGAAAAGAATATAAAAACTGAATTAAATTAAAAAATGAAAAGCCTTAATTTAACTAAACCAAATATTCTAAATTTATTAGTTTGTCTTTTTCCCCTCACTTTTGTTTTAGGAAATTTATTCATAAATATATGGATACTTCTTGTAACGTTGTTGGGAATATTTTTTTATAGAGATAAACTTTTTACTTTTGCCAAAATTAATTTATTACTACTTATAAGTCTTTTTTTTTTAACACTCATTATATCTACTATTTTAGAAGATATTAGAAGTGACAATAACCATCTTACAAAATCAATCTTATATCTGCGCTACTTGCTTCTTTTAATAGTAATAAGATGCATGATTTTAAAAGGAGATCTAAATTTTAAACAATTTCTTTTATCCTGCTTAATACTCTCAACAATTATAGCTGCAGATGTTATTTTTCAGTACTTTGTGGGTGTAAATGTTTTGGGGTATGAGGCAACTGCTATGCATAGATCGGGGGTTTTTAAAACTGAAGCAGTCGCGGGAGGATACATTCAAAGGTTTTTGGTTTTGGGATTGTTTTCTATACCTTTGCTCTTTTATAAAAATAAAAATAAAATAATTTTATTTTTAGCTTTAACGGTTACGGTTGGTTTTTTGGGAATTATTTTTTCAGGCAATAGAATGCCAACAGTATTATTTGTTTTTTTCATTTTTTTGTCATCGTTGATTATTGGAACAAAAAAATTTAAGTCTATCAAAATAATTTTTTTACTTTTTATTATTTCGCTCTTCACCATGTTAATGGATAATAGCGAACGTATTAATAAAGCTTACTCGAGATTTTATGGGGGAGTATCAGAAATGGCAAAAATTATACCCGAGGTTAGAAAAAAATATCCTGAACTTGAAATATATAAAAATAGTGGAAAGCCATTTTATGAAACCGAGGGTTACAAGTATTGGCCAAACTACAATATGTTTGCAAGCCACACCGGACATGCTTTGATTTACATTACCTCTGTAGATCTTTTTAAAGATAGTCCTGTCATCGGAAGGGGTATTAAATCTTTTAGAAATACTTGTAGAGAAAAATGGCATCTACCCAACAGATTGTGTCAACTACATCCGCATCATTTCTATCTTGAAATACTTAATGATACAGGAATTGTTGGATTCTCTATAATTACAATTGCGTTAATTTTTTTATTTATTAAAAATTTTAATAAATATTATAAAAATAACAAAAAGAAGATAAAAAGTTTAAATTTAACTTTTTATGCAGTTTCTCTTGCAATAATAATAGAGTTTGTACCCTTCAGAAGTCACGGATCATTTTTTTCAACAACAAATGCTGCTTATGTATTTTTTCTTCTGGGTATTTTTGCGGGTTTGGCTGAATTAGAATTTAAAAAAATTTCTAAGAAAAAACTTGATTCTTAATTTAAAAAGTAAAAATTTCTGCTGATTTATATTAAAACCTTTTTCTTTAAGTTGTTTTTCATTTATTTTGAACCAATATTTTAGCTCATCTATATACGTTTTGATTTTTTTTGATGAATAATTTGATGAATGCACTCTGTAAGAAGCAATAGGTTCCTGTATGCTTGCAATTTCAAATATTTGACTGAGGATTATAAAAAAATCAAAGTCACCAATTATATTATAGGTGTTATTAAATTTAAATTTATCGAATATAGTTTTCTTCAATAAAACAGTTAAAACACCAAGCGAATAATGGTTTAATAGTTTTTGTGTTATTGAGCCTGAAGGAAGAGGGTTTTTGTGCTTTATATATTTTTTATTTTTCCTGTCTTCCAGTATGTAATAATTTGAATAAACGATTTTAAATTCTTTATTTTTTTTAAAAAAATCAATTTGTTTTTGAAGTTTATCTGTCGCCCATAAATCGTCGGTATCCAAAAAACCTATGTATTCACCTTTGGATTTTTCAATTGCAAGATTTCTTGCCTCATAAAGATTTGTAAATTTATTAGATTTAAAATATTTTATTCGTTCGTCTGAAAATTCTTGTAAAATTTTCTTACTGTTATCAGTAGAAAAATTGTCCCAAAATATTAATTCCCAATTTTGATATTTTTGAGATAGAACGCTTTTAATAGCTTCTTCTAGAAACTCCTGGCCATTATGACAATTCATAATAATGCTTACCAAAGGATAACTTGTATTTTCTTTCGTCATTATTAATTTTCTCAATAAAAGAAGATAAAATAACTTTTGCTAAAAAATTATTTTAATTTAATCCAAGGTGCTTTTTTCTTTTTCCATAATTTTTCCAGCAGATTTTTATCTCTCATTGTATCCATACACTGCCAGAAACCGTAATGCTTAAAGGCCATAAGGTTTCTGCTTTTTGTTAATTTTTGAAAAGGTTCTCTCTCTAGCATTATCTTGTCACCGGAAATAAAATTAAAAATTTTAGAATTGAATACAAAAAAACCACCGTTGATCCAATTGTTTTGTAATTGTGGCTTTTCTTTAAATGAACTAACTCTGTTCCGACTAATCTTTAATTCACCAAATCTTGCTGGTGGTTTTACTGAAGTAAGTGTTGCAATTTTATTTTTTCTTATATGAAAACTTACTAATTTATCTAAATTCTGGTTTGTAAGACCATCACCATAGGTCATTAAAAAATTTTCATTTTTTTTAAAAAATTTTTTTAACCTTAAAATACGCCCACCAGTTAAAGTATTTTTTCCAGTAAATACACATTTTACATTTTTATTGTTTTTATAATATTTCTCAATTACCTCTTTTTTATATCCGGTAGCCAATATAAAATCATTATAACCAAAACATTTATAGTAATTTATGATGTGTTGAACGATTGGAATTTTTCCAATTTTAACCATGGGTTTTGGAATTGACTTGGTTTCTTCTTCAAGTCTTGAGCCTATACCTCCACACAAAATAACTACTTTCATAATATTTTTTAGCCCCTTTTCTTTGATCCAACTGAGTAAGGTAATCTTTTATTTTGCATTGTAAATTTATTAAAAGAAAAAATTCTTATTAAATAAAATATCGGTATTGATAATATTTGTTTCCATCTAAGATGTTTAAAAGAATTTTTCCAAACCAATAATTCGCACTTCATGGGAAGAAAATTAAAATATATCTTCTTTTTAGGAAACATAAAATTATAATTATAATTTTTAATTATTTTTGATGTTAAAAATTGAAAAAATTCTAAATCTCTTTTAAAAAAATAATATTTATTAATATTAATTTTAAAATTTTTATTCACTCCTGAAATCCATCTTTTGCTAGCTTGATCGCCCCACCATTGTAATCCAAATTTGGTAGATGATTTAAGACATTTTTCATATTTTATTTTAAACATTTTACAAAATTCTCTCATTACATATTCATTTTCCCAATGTAATTTCTCATATTGCATTATGTAAACTTTTTTTAATTTCATTAAATCAAAGATTCCATTGAAAACTAAATCAAGTTGAAAATGCAAATCCTTAGGAAAAAAACTATCACCATTTTTAAAATTTAGCCAAGTTCTTATTGGAGAATTAATAGATGCTAAAGGGTGCCGAATAATATGAATTATTGAAGTATCTTTTGATTCTATTGTATTCACAAAATTTTTTGTCCAGCTAACTAAATGGGTGTGGATAAAAAGTATTTTTTTTTCACATTTTTTATCTCCTTTTGTAATTGAATATGCCATATGAAGATTTTTAATAATATTAATTTTGCTTTTTTTATCCTTGCTCATTAATTGTGAAAAGATCTTTATAAATTTTTTTTTATTAACTACATAAAATTTATTTTTTTTTTTACCCAAACGATCATGTCTCTCGAATCTTCCCCAAAAACCCTTTGAATTAAAATAGTGCGGATATAAGTTAATAAACCTTTTTGAAATTTGATCTGGATGTTTCAAACTTAACATGTTCTGAAAATCTTTGTTAATTCTCAAGTAACCAGGAAGTGTTAATACTTGTGAATGACCATCCAAGAGTCCCTGAAAAAAATCTGAACCTCCTCTTCCGCCTGCAACTAGTAGTAATATTTTCATTAAGAAAAAACAGATTTATAAATTTGATCTATTGAAAGTTTTGATCATTTTTTTTAGAAAAATAACAGTGTCCTTTGGATGTTTTCCTATAGCAGTTTCTGCTGCCAATACAAGTCCGGATGCTCCCATCTCCAAAGAATTAAATATATCATTTGCTTCTCCTCTTGTTGGATAGTTATTTTCAAGCATACTTTCTAATAAATTCGTAGCTACATAAATTTTTTTATTTTTGTATTTTTCTTTCAATTTAAATAAATTTCTCTGAACAATTGGTATATTTTCTATCTTAACATCCTTAGATAAGTCTCCTCTATCAATTAAAAAAAGATCTCCTTTCTTCAGGATCTTTTTAAAATTTTTGATTGCTCTTAAAGTTTCTATCTTAAATATTTTCTTTTTTCCTTTAAGCAATTCATTAAATTTTATAATGTCATTTGGAGAATTTGTAAAAGAAAGAGCATAATATTTTATTTTTAATTTTTTTCCTATTTCAATAGCTTTAAAATCTTTAGGTGTTAAGAAATCTAATTTGATATTTCTATTTTCTAAATGAACACCTTTGTTATTCTCAATCTTTCCAGGTGAAATAACTTTACATAAAGCATTATTATTTTTTTTTACAATTTTAATTAATAAATTACTGAAGCCTATATTTAGGATATCACCAATTTTTAGTTTATTAAAAACCTTTCTGGGATATAAACAAATATTACCTTTTTCTCTAGAAATTTTAAATTTTTGATTTGATTTAAAAAATTTTTCTTTTTTAACCTTAACTCTTATTTGTGCCCCTTCTGTATCAATACAAATGGGAATTTTTGAATTCTTTTTAACAAAATCAATAGTTTTTTTAAGTTTTTTTAAAGTTAAATGTGACATATTTAATCTTAATAAATCAATATTTTGATTTGAAAACTTTAAGAAATTTTTATTTAGACTGCTTGGACCCAGAGTACATATAATTTTTAATTTTTGCATTTTTATGAAACCAGATAATCTTTATTGATCCCAATTATAATTAAAGTCTTTATCAAATGGATCTTTTCTTACCATCTCTTTTTCATTGTGTGGAAGAGTTAAACAATTAGCTATGATTGATTCGGATTTATCTAATCCTTTAAAACCATTCCAAATATTGGGCGGTATAGTCACAAGAAAATAATCTTCTGGTGAAAGTATAATCTCTTGAAAATTACCTTTCGAAGAACTTTTTTCTCTGTTGTCAAACAATACAAGTTTTACCCTTCCTTTCAAACAAGCGTAATTAAGTGCTGACTCCTTATGTAAATGCCAACCCTTAATTGAATTTTCATAAATTGTGGAAAAATAAATTTCCCCAAATTTTTCAAAGATTTTATTATCATTTCTTAACATATGCATAACTTTACCTCTTTTATCAGATATTATTTTTAAAGGAGTAATTTTGACATCATTAATCATAGTTTTCTAATTTTTTTTATTTGATAGAAATATAGATCGAATTTTTCTCAAAACAAAATATAAAATTGAAAGCCAGGCATTAGGATAGAATAGGTTACTAAAAAAGTGTTTTCTAAAATTTATATAACCTAAGCCCATTTCTTTACCGTTAATCATAATTTTGAAAAAATAATTAAAAAAATTTCTTAAAGCATAATTTTTTGCCGTTATGTAACTAAAAAAATTCAATCCTTTACTCCTGTAATAATCTAAAGCTTCTGGAATTCTAACAATCTCTACTAACGGATATAAATTGCTCCACTCTCTTATACCATATAAACTTACACTTAAAGGTTTGGCGCATAGGTAAACGTTTGATCTTGAGAATGCTGCACAAAAAACTTTTATGAAAAAACATGTATTTTCAAAATTTGACCATGTTCTTGGGTCTTTAATTAAATTTTTATCAATAACATTTAAATTTTTATTCCACTTTTCTCTTTTAAATACACATACAAAAATACCTAGTAAGAAATCAAAAGATATTTTTTTATCGATCAAATCAAAAAATTTTAGTTTTTTGTTTATTTTTTGAGGAGAATGATTTCTCATTTTCTTAGGTAAAAATTTTGTATTAAACGGATAGGAATATTTTTCCAAATAGTCCTTACTTAGATAGCTTGTGTTTACATAAAAAAAATCACAATCTTTATTTCTCTTTATAAGTTTAGACAATGTCTCTATTCCTCTTTTTATTAATAAATCATCGTCACCGAGAAACCATATAAAATCACCTTTTGCCATAGTTGATACTTTAAGTAAATTTAATGCAAATCCCAAATTTTTTTTATTTCTATTAAAATTAATCTTGAGTTTTTTTTTAAAAGGTTTGATTAATTTTTTTATATCTTTTTTTGAACAATTGTCAGAAATACAGACTTCAAAGTTCTTTTTAGTTTGAAGACATAATGAATTTAAACAATTTATTAAACTTTTAGGCCTGTTGTAGGTTGGTATACAGATAGATATTAACACTTATTTAAAAAAAAATTGGTTTTGCAAGAATACTGAAATTTTTTGAAATAAAATCAATGTCTTTCAATGATAGGTTCGCATGGTTTGGCAAATATAAACCATATTTGTCTACAAATTTCGCATTAGACAATTTATGTTTATTTTTTTCTGCCTTCCTCCAAAATGGTTGCTGACCCATGTTTCCACAAATTAAGGGACGGGTTTGTATATTTTTTGACTTAAGGTATTTAAAAACATCCAATCTATTCTTTACAAAAGTAGCATAACCAAAACTGGAAACTAATTTTAAATTACTATCTTGTGACCAAAAATTTTTAAGATTAGACTTGTATCTATTAAAATTTCTATTTCTTATCTTTGATATACTTTTAATCTTTTTAATCTGTTCTACCCCAATGTTGGCGTTAAAGTCTGTTGATCTTATATTTAGACCCGAATAATAAAAGGTATAAAGTGACTTAAATTCATCTACCTTAAATTTTTTTTCCAATTTAAGTCTAAATGATTTCTCTACATCTCTCGCCCAACCATGAGATCTTATAGCTAAAGATATATTATAAAATTTTTTATCACTAGTAGACACCATTCCTCCTTCGATTGTTGAAATATGATGTCCAAAGTAAAAAGAATGTGATGATGCCAATCCAAAAGTACCCAAGTTTTTTTTATTTTTATGACTTCCTAAACTCTCACAATTATCCTCTATTAATTTAAAATTATATCTTTTTTTTAAAGATAGAATCTTTTGAAAATTATTTGCATGTCCTAAAACATTTACAATAGCAACAAGTCCTGGATTATATTTTTTACAAATTCTTTCTAGATCTTTGGGACATAATCCAAGATCTTTCGTATCACAGTCACAAAGTACAACTTTAAATCCAAGTTGCAAAAAAGGACTTACAGTTGTCGACCAAGAGACTGCGGGTAAAACAGCTATTTTATTTTTTAGATATTTACCTTCCAAAAGAGTTTGGGCAATAAGTAAATTTGCTGATGAGCCAGAGTTAACAAAAATAGAATATTTCGTTTTTAAAAAATTTGAGAAGTTTTTTTCAAATTTTTTAGTAATTTTTGATTGATTTAAATATTTCCTTTCTTTAAGAAAATTTATCATTTTCCTATAATCTTTGTTGTCTATAGTATTGTGGGCAAGTTTGTAATTTTTCATATATTGTTCTTACTAATTTTACGATCAAAAGTTTTTAAACAATTTAAAATATAATCAACCTTTTTATTTTCTAGGTCTGGAAAAAAAGGCAGGGAAACTATCTGCTTCCACACTCTCATAGTATTTTTAAGACTATTATTTTTATATTTTTTATAAATTTTATTATATGGCAATGGAACAAAATGTACTGCAGTACTTATATTTTTTATTTTAAGATAATTAATTAGTTCATCGCGAAATTTAGTTTTTACAGAGAAAAGCCAATAAGATGAATTTTTTAATTTATATGGATATGTAGGTTTTATGTTTTTTAGATCCTTTATTCCATTTAAATATCTTTTTAAAATTTTTTCTCTCTTGTAGTTAAAAGTTTTAATTTTTTTTAATTGTTCTAGTCCTAGTGCGGCCATAAGGTCATTCATATTATATTTGTATCCTAAAGTCTTAATTTCATATGCCCAGTGATTTGTAAAACGATTATTTTTTCCAAAGCTTTTGTTGTGTCTTTTCCATGGATCAGTATCCCATCCGTGGAAGCTTAAGGATTTTAATTTTTCATACTTCTTCTTGTCATTTAAGCAAATCATTCCTCCATCACCAGTGGTAATTATTTTTTTTTCTTCAAAGCTAAAACAAGAAATGTCAGACCAAGTTCCAATTTTTTTTCCTTTATAAATTGAGCCACAACTTTCTGCGCTATCCTCTATAAGAATTAATTTTTTTCTCTTTGCCCAAGGTCTAATTTTTTCCATTTGAGAGGGATGTCCCCCCATATGAACACAAATTAAAGCTACGCAGTCATTAGAGTATTTTTTTTTTAAATCATTAAAATCGATGGTTAAATCATCTTCTCTTACATCGACAAATTTTGGAATTAGCCCGCAGTATAAAACTGATGCTGCAGTCGCGCTAAATGTTATAGAAGGAACCAAAACTTTCTTTCCTTTTGGAAAGTTATTACATAAAAGTGACAAATGCAGTGCAGCGGTACCAGAGTTAACAGCTACTGCATATTTAGTACCGATAAATCCAGCAAATTTTTTTTCAAATTTATTAACTAAAGGTCCATAACCCAACCAAGACCTATTAAATACTTTTTTAATATTGTTCAATTCTTCTTTGCCAACGGATGGTTTAAAAAGTCTTATCTTTTTCATATTATTTAAACTTAAAAAATTTTTTTTTATAATTATCTATTTGTTTAAAGGTAAAATTTATAATTTTATTATTCCCTCTATTATTATAATAGAATTTATACCACTCAAAACTTAACTTGAGAGCTTCCTCTGGTTTTAAGTTAGTCTTCCATTTCAAATATTTTTTTGCTTTAGAACTATCGAGTGATAAATGTTGAGACTCATAGTATTTTTGTTTTGAAATTTTTATCTTCGAATTAGATTTTAAAAATCTTTTACCAAACTTTGCAACATCAATTACTTTTATATTGTTTTTAACATTTGGTCCAAAATTCCATGACCCAACAAATTTTTTACTAAAAAAAAGTTTTTCTGTAAGTTTTAAATATCCAAATATTGGTTCTATAACATGTTGCCAGGGTCTAGATGCTTTTGGGCTTCTAATTGTAATATTCTTATTAAATATAAATGACTCTGCACAATCTTTTACTATTCTGTCTTTGGTCCAATCTCCTCCGCCAATGCAATTTCCTGATCTCACGGTTGCTATTTTACAATTACTTTTTTGAAAAAAAGAATTTAAATAACTATGGGTTAAAACTTCACAAGATGCTTTGCTCCCACTATAAATATCGTAACCGCCTAGGTGATCAATCTCCTTAAATTTTTTTTTCTTTTCAAGATTTAGATATACTTTATCTGTTGTAACGATAACGGCTGCTTTAACACTATTGCATTTTTTTAAAGCTTCTAAAATGTTGACAGTTCCAATTATATTAGTTTTTATTGTATCTTCTGGATCTTTGTAGCTTACTAAGACGCTTGATTGAGCAGCCATATGAAAAATTATATCTGGTTTTATTTTATTTATAGTTCTATATAAATAGGTTGAATTTTGAATATTTGCTCTAATATCTTTTATTAAATATTGTTTTAAATTAGATCCGTCAAAAAAATTTGGTTTTGAAATTGGATCAAGAGCAAAACCATAAATTTTTGCTCCAAAACTATTTAAAATTAACGTTAACCAACTACCTTTAAAACCAGTATGGCCTGTAATAAGTACTTTCTTATTTTTCCAAAAGTTTATATTCATTTTTCTTATTTTTTTTCTCAATTAGTTTGATTGCTCTGAATTTATTCAAATTATTTGTTTTTTTTAAACTATCAAGATCCTTCATGTTATCGATGGAATGCCAAAATCCTTTGATACTTCCGAAATCAGATTTATATTTTTTGATTAACAAAGGATACAGCTCTTTCTCAAAATTAGAAAAATTCTTGAAACTATGATTCAAAACTTTTTTATTCATTATTGACATTCCTGAATAAACATATGCTTTAAAGTTTTTTCTTTTGGAAGAGCTTACTGAATTAAAATTCATTTCTCTTTCAAAACTAACTATTTTTTTATTTTTGAATCCAACAACACCATAGCTTAAAGGTGCATGGCAGCCAATAAATGTAATACCTGACTTCTTGTTTTGATGATCAAAAAAAAATTTTTTCAAATTAAATTCAAATATAGCATCACCATTTAACAAAAGGAAATCTTCTGAAATTACCTTTTTTTTTATTTTGTATATTCTATTTGAGATTGATGTATCACTTCCGGTTCTAATAATATCTATTTTGATTTTTTTACTAATAAAATTTTTACTAAAATATTTTTCTATCATTTTAGCTTTATATCCAACAGGTAAAATAAAGTGGTTAAATGAATTTCTAATCAAACCATTAATAATATACCAAATTATTGGATGGTTATTTACTTTTACTAAAGTTTTTGGCAATTTTTTTCCAAGTTGTCCCATTCTTGAACCCTTCCCTCCACACAAAATTATTGCTGTTTTATAATTCATAAAAAATTATTTTAATAAATTTTATTTAACGAAATCATTCTTATAAAAATTCATAGTCTTTTTTAAGCCCAAGTATAAAGGTGTTTGATATTTCCAATTTATTGTTTTCCAAGCTAATTTAGTACTAGGATAAACATATTTTAACTCATCTTTTCTCAATTTAATTTTTCCAAATAATGGATTCCCTCCCTTTAGTTTTCTTTTAATATAAAAGATAATCTTTTTTAATTGTTCGGGCTTACCTGTAGAAATGTTAAAAATTTTTCCTTTTGACTCCTTGTGTTTCAAACATTTCATTACAGCTCTTATTGCATCATCAATATATAAAAAATCTCTAAACTGACGCGCGTTCGAACATGGAAAATTCTTTTTTTTAAGGCAAGAATTAATTATTATTGGTATAAACCTATTCTCATCCTGTCCTGGTCCATAAACTTGATAAAATCTTAAAATAGTTACAGGAAACTTATTGTTTTTAAATTCTTTTAATAAAAATTTGGTAGCCTTGTATTTTGATTTTCCATAAATCATTTTTGGACTGCATTTTGAATTTTCGTGGTGAGGCGATTTTAAAGTTCCATATTCCGATGAACTTCCAATCTGTATAAAAGATTTAATATTTTTAGATTTGAATAAAGCAACTAAATTTTTGACTCCAATAAAATGAGTATTGAAAGTTCTTTTTATATTTATGTGATCAACATATCCACCAAAATTTACTACGTAATCAAAATTTTCTTTTAAAAGTGACATGAGTTTTTTTTTGTTAAAAATATCACAATACTTGTATTTAACACCACTAACATATCTATGCTTTTTAGGTTTTTTTTTAGAAATACTCCAAACATTCCAGTTGATATTGATACAGTGCTTAGACAAGCTATAACCTAGATATCCAGTACCACCAATAATTAAGATTTTTTTTTTCAATTTTGAACTTTATTTGAAATAATATTATTACATACATTAACAAAATTTTTTGAAAAATTTTGCTGATAAACTTCTTCTGAAATGAAATAGTCTCTTAAAGTTCTTTTATAAAAATTTTTATCTCTATTTATTTTTATCCTATTCTCATATTTAATTAAATCTTCAACAAAAAAGCTTTTTTGATTAAAATAGTTATTTGCAAAAAATTCTATTTGTAAATTTCGCATTCTATCAAACTCCTTATGTTTTATAATTAATACTGGCACATTTCTATATATTGCTTGAAATATAGCATCAGATCGATGACCGATAACTAGCTTCGAGTCATTGATTAATTTTTGAGTTTTCCCGTAAAAAATCTGACGATTAAAAATATTTTTATTATAAGTATATTTATTTGAACAAGCAATTATAACCTTTGTCTCAAATTTTTTTTCAACTTTTTCAAATAAATTTTTTAAGTCATCTAAATATAAATCTATATTTTTTATCTTTTTGTAATTTTTTCTTATTAAAAATTGATCTCTTGAAAAAAATAGATTTTCATCAACATAGACTATATGTTTTTTTAAATTTCTTTTTTTTGAACTAGAAAAGTCAATTTGTAGACTAGGACAGTTTATATATTTAGTGTTTTTTAGTTTTAATTTTTTAAATTCATTTTTTGCAACATTTCCACTACCAATTATATAATTGGGTTGGTATTTAATTTTCTCTCTAAGTTGAAATAATTTTTTCCTCATTAATATGTTAATTGCTCTTAATAAATGATTAAAAAAATTAAATTTAAAATTTGATTTTGGAGTTGGATAACAAAAATCATAGGAACCATAAAGCATAGAAATGGTATTTAAATTATATTTTTTAAATAAAGATAAATCATAACTTTGTCCCTTTGAAATTGTTGCACCCCTTTGAATTATTATTATAAAATCTTCTTCTTTTATCTTTTTCAAATAATTTTCAAATTCATTAAGGCTCTTAATTTCATTTAAATTTTTTGGAATATCTTTTTTATTAGAATTTTTGTAAAAGTTCCTTATTTCATCCCTGCTATAATTTAAATATGCCGTATTTAAAATTTTAATGTTGTATTTTAAATTTTTGATATTTTTTGGAAAAATTTTTTTAAAATGCACATTGCTAGTTGGTGAGTCTATATAGATGTGTAAAGATCCATTCTTTTTCATGATGAAATTAGGAAAAATTTTTTTGTACTATTTCTATGCTAACATTGATCTCAGTCTTTTTAAGTCATAGTTTGTATCAATGTCCAGAGACCTTCTGTATGGCATTAAGTAATATCCGGTTTCGCTTGAAAAAAAATTTTTTGTTTTTTTAAAAAAATCTAATTTAAAAATATAAATTGCACCGTTTAAAAAATGGTAATATTTTTTACTCTTTTTTGATAAAAAATCCTTTTTAACAAAATCCTTGCGATTTAAGCTTATATTAAATTTATTTTTTCTAGTTGATTTAGAGATAGATACCATTGATGTATATTTTTTTTTTATAAACTTCTCTAAAGCTTTATCAATGTCTGAAGTGGTTCTTAACGGTGAAGTAATTTGAAGCAAAATTATAATATTATATTTTTTTTTAATTTTTTTTAAAGCATGACTTATAACATCTTCGGATTTTGATTTATTACTTGCTAAATTTTTAGGCCTTTGAATACAATTATTAAAGCCTATCTTTTTACTTACATTTATAATTTTACTACTCTCACTAGACAATACAAAATCGTCTATATATTTAGAATTTATGATTGATTTAAAAGTATAATTTAAAAGCCTCATATTATTTTTTATTTTTATTAAACTTTTATTTTTTATTCTTTTACTCCCTAATCTTGCGGGAACAATTGCCAAAACTTCTTTTCCTTTAATCATTTATATCAAATCAATAAATTTTTTTTGTAAATTATATTTTTTAAAATTTTTTGTTTTAATAAATTTATATATTCTCTCAGATGGAATTATAGATTTGATCTTGTAAGGATTATGAATTTTTTTCAAATTTTTATTGAGCGCTCTTTCAATACACCTTTTTATTGATTTTGTTTTATGATCACAATTAATTACACTTTTTGAAAAGATTCTTCCTTTTTGTCTATCTCCAATATTAACCGTTGGTACATTAAGTGAAGGAACTTCAATTATACCACTTGATGAATTGCCAATAACACAGTTAGATATTTTAACTAATGATAAGTATTTTTCACTTCCAAGGTTTTTTACAAAAACAAAATTTTTTTTATCCTTAATAAAATTTTTAATTTTTTTTATTATTATTTCACCATAAGTATCTTGGTTTGGAAAAGTAAAAATTATTGTAAAATCCCTATAAAAATTTAATGCTTTTAAAAGATTTGTTATTGTAATTTTTGTGATTTTTGAATTTAGATTTATTGGATGTAAAGTTACTAATAGAAGTTTATTTTTAATTTTAATTTTTAGAATACTTTCTAATTTTTTTTTACTTAAAAAAGTTTTTTTATCAATATTTTCTATTCCAAATGCACCTGATAGAATAATATTTTCATTTTTTTCCCCCATTTGAATTATTCTTTTCTTATATTTCTTGTGACTTACGAAGTGAAAATCTGAAATTTTAGTAATTGAGTGCCTTGTTGCATCATCAATCACTCCTTCAGTTAATTCACCCCCGTGAATATGAATTTTTGGAATATTGTGAATTAGTCCAGCATAAGCTGCTGCAAGTATTTCATATCTGTCCCCCAAATATACCAGGCAATCTGGACTAAAGTTTTGATATGCCCTACTAAAACCTTTGATCGCCAATGAAAAAGAATTGCAAATATTGTTTGGCATATCGCCGTTTTGTACAATTCTAATTTCTTTATCTATTCGGACTCTGTCTCTAATTATATCTTTCTTTGTTGATCCATATTTTTTTGATAAATGAGTACCTGAAACTAGCAATTGTAATTTTAAATTTCTGCTATTTTTAATTTTTTTTATAAGGTTGCTTAACAGACCATATTCTGCACGCGAAGAGGTTATTATACATATTTTTTTTTTCATATAATATCTCCAGGCAAGTATCTCTTTTTTGCTTTCTTCCCAATCATTAAAAAAAATTTATCTGCTGATATTCCTGTGCCAGGTCTTAAAACTGTCAAATTTTCTCTTGAGAATTTTTCACCTTTGTCTATATTTTTTTTAGCAACGATTGATTTTCTAACGAATATCTTATTTTTTTTTTCACTTTTGCTTGGTTTTTTATTTTTTTTGCCTAATATCAATTCTGTATTTCTTATTAATTTAATTAAATTACCTAACTGTGCCAGACTTAGGCTAGAACTATGGTCAGGACCAATAAAATTTGGATTAATTGTAAAATGCTTTTCAATTATTTCAGCTCCTAAAGAAACAGCAGAAATTGATGCTTCAATTCCTGGAGTATGATCTGAATATCCAACAGAAATATTTAATTTTTTCTTAATTTCAACCATAGCTCTTAGGTTAACATCATTAAGTGGGGTCGGATATTCAGTATTACAATGGAGCACTGTTATATTTTTTTTTTTTGTTCCACTTTTGATTAACATTTTTACTGCATTTCTTATTTCTAAAAGAGAGGAAATTCCCGAAGATAAAATTACTTTTTTCTTTAATTTCCCAACTTCATTTAATAGAAGCATGTTATTAATTTCACCTGAGGGAATTTTTATTTCTTTAAGCCTAAGTTTCTTAACCCAAACTAAACTATCAATATCAAAAAAAGAAAGTAAAAATTTTATTTTATATTTTTTACAATAATTAAACAATATTTTGTAGTGTTTGTCTTTTAATTCTAATTTTTTTAACATTGTATACTGATTTTCATTTTCTCTTTTTTTATTTTTAATTTGATAATTTGCTTTTTTAGTATCTTTTTTAAGTAATTTGTCAGCCTTGAACGACTGAAATTTTATATAGTCAGCACCCAATTTTGCAGCTTGATAGATTAATTTTTTTGCCAAATTTAATTGGCCATTATGATTTACTCCAGCTTCAGCAATTATTTTAGTTTTTTTCATACCATTTTACAGTTTTATCAAGATTATAATTAAATGATGAATTAAACTTAAAACTAATATCTTTTAAAAGTCTTTTCATATCTGGAAGTCTTTTTTGAGGTGAATAGTTTTTCTCTTCTATGAAGTTTATTTTCTTATTTTTATTTAAAATTTTAAGGATTTTTTTCGCTAATTTTATTATTTTTATTTCAAATCTTGGATCTCCAATATTATATGTTTTTCCAACAGTTTTTTGAGTATTCATGATTTTTAGGATCATATTAATGGCATCATCTATATAACAAAAAGCCCTTTTATGATTTCCATTATTAACTGAAAAAACTTTTTTATGATTTTTTGCTTTTTTTGTTAATTCTGGAATTACATGAGACATTCCCATTCTTTCGCCAAAAATATTGTGAGGTCTTAGAATAGTAAAGGGTATGCTGGAAAAATGACACATAGCTTCACCATATATTTTCGAAAGCATATAGGTGCTTCTAGGATTATTTAATTCATCCAAGCATAAAAGGTTATTTTCGCTAGTTGGAAATTTTAAAAGTCCTTTTTTTAGTGATCCTCCATAAACCTCGCTTGTTGAGAAAAAAAGGAATCGCTTTAAATTCTTCTGTTTTTGAGCATATTCTAATACGTTTGATAGTAGACTAACATTGTTATTAATTACTTTATAAGGATTGTTAATGACATTTCTTACTCCTAAAATTGCAGCACAATGGAATATAAATTTGTAAGAAAATATTTTAATTTTAATTTTTTTTTTTAGATCTAGTTTGTAAAGTTTTATTTTTTTTGATTTAAGCAAGTTCCTTAAAGAATTATCGAGTACCCCCCTTGAAAGATTATCAATTAAATCAACGCTATATCCTTGTTTAGCCAATCTTGTGGCGAGATGAAAGCCCATAAAACCTGCACCTCCAGTTATTAAAACCCTAGTTTTATTTCTTTTTTTAGACATTAATTAGATCCTAAACAATAATATTTTGTTTTATTTTTCAGTAAGATTTTTTTTTGATTTTCAGTTAAGACTCTATTTAAATCAAATATGATCTGATTTTTTAAATTCTTTAAACGTAATTTTTTAAAATACTTATGAGCTACACAAAAAATAATTAGATTAAAATTTTTATTAAATTTATTGATCAGTTTCAAATTACTAAAGTTATTATTTTGAGAGAGCTGATAGGGATCGTAAACGTGAATTTTTCCTCCTAAAGATTTTATTCCACTAATCAAATCAAAAGTTGGGCTAAATCGTGTGTCAGAAGTATCATTCTTATATGACAAACCACATATTAAAATCTTTTTATTTTTTAAATTGTGAACTTTTGATTTTATATATTCAAGTGATGTATTGTACATTTTTTTATTTATATCTATTGATTTAGAAACTAATGGAAAATTAGAATTAACTTTAAAAAATTTTTTTGAGGAAATTTTTATAAAATTAGGATCCTTTGTTAAGCAATATCCGCCAACACCCAAACCTGGCCACATTAAATTAGAGTGTGTATTTCTTAATCTAATTGCCTCAATTATTTTGTTTAAATCTATTTTCAGATATTTGCTTATTTTCGTCCATTCATCTATTAAAGCTATATTTGTTGCCCTGTAGGAATTTTCAAGAATTTTTGCAGTTTCACAGTCAATAATATTTTTTAATTCTGAAAATTTGAATTTTTTATAATTAACAAATGTCATTAAAAATTTCTTACAAATATTTTTAGATTTTTTATTTACACCGGAATAACATCTAAAATTTGAAGTGACTGAATTTATGTAATTTTCTCCTGGCATCACTCTTTCGAATGAATAGCAAAAATAGATATCTTCGAATTTAATTTTTCTTTTTTTCAAGTTCTTTTTAAAAATTGGAATAATAATCTTATCACATGTCCCGGGAGGAAAAGTTGTCTCAAAAATTACTAATGTTTTTTTATTTATTTTTTTTGATAGTTTATCTGATAAATTAATTAAATCTTTAAAAGAGTTTCTTTTATTATCTTTAAATTCAAAATTTACGCTTACAATAATTATATTAGACTTTTTTACGCCTTCTAAATTATTGCTTATATAAGATTCTTTTCTCTTTTTTGCCTTAATAAATAAATTTTTGAATTTTTTATCTTCGGATTTTATCCAGCTTATACTTTTGCTATATTTTTCTTTAATTTCTCTTCCTTTAAAATTATCTTTTTCGATTCCTTCCACCTCGTATAAATATTTATTATTTTTTTTAATATTTGATAAAATTAAAAAAGTTGGGAAGCCAACAAAACCCAAACCTACAATTGAGACCTTTTTCATTATTTCTGAATTTTTCTCAAAATTTTAACTATTGTATCAATATTGTTTGAACTCAATTTTGCACCGGAAGGTAAGCAAATACTTCTTTTAAACAAATCATTTGCATTAAATATTTCAAATGCTTCAAATTTTTTAAAAGGAATTTGAAGGTGGTTTAATTTCCACAATGGTCTAGCCTCAATACCTTTTTTTAATAATTTTTTTAAAATATTTTTAAGATTATTTTTTCTACTTAATTTTTTTATTTGTAATATATTTATCCAATGGTTGCTATCATAAGGGCCTTCAATACTAAATAGGCTAAAATTTTTTAAATTTTCCAATTTTTTTTTATATAATCGATGTATTTTCTTTTTTAATTTGAGTTTTGTATTTATGTTATCTATTTCGGATATTCCTACTGCTGCTGGTATACTGGATAGTCTGTAGTTATATCCAATATCATTGTGAACAAAATTTAAGCTATCATTTTTTGCCGTTGTAGTTAAATAAAGCGCTTTTTTTGCTACATTTTTATTATTTGTAATAATCGCACCCCCGCCCCCAGTCGTAATGATTTTATTTGCATTGAATGATAAACAACCGGCAAAACCCTCAAGTCCTACATGATATTTTTTTCTTTTATTTATAATAAAACTTCCAAAGGCTTCCGCCGCATCCTCGATAATTTTGATATTTCTTTTATTACATTCTTTTTTCAAATTTTTTAAATTTATTGGGTTTCCCCATAAATGAACTGGAACTATAGCTTTAATTTTCTTTTTGGTCCTTTTATTAAAACAAAAACCATTTTTAAAATATGTTCTTTTTTTTAAAAACTTTAAAATTTTGTTAATATCAATATTATAATCATGATCACTATCGATAAATATTGGTGAGGCATTATTGTATATTATGCTGTTAATGGTCCCGACAAAAGTTAAAGTTGGAACTAAAACCTCATCCCCATTTTTAACCCCAGCTATTCTTAGAGCTACTTGTAGCGCTGCAGTTCCTGTATTACATGCAATAACATATTTAGCCTTTGTAAAATTTGAAATTTTTTGCTCAAAATTTTTTACAAATTTTCCACTTGTAGAAATCCAATTACTTCTTAGGCATTCGTTAACAAATTTTGAAGCATTTTTAATATTTATACTTGGGGGATGATTTTCTATTCTTTTCATTTTAAACTAAGATTTTTAATATTTATAAAATTAGAGAATTATTTTTTTTACTATTATCTTTTTGCTTGAATTATATTCATATAATCAAACCAGTTACCTGTGTCTTGCCAATCGGTATCTTTGATGGGGAAAACTCCTATTTTTTTCTTTTTCTTCTGTAAAATATTAATTAAATCATTCATGCCAAAATTTTTCTTTTTAGGTAGAAATTCCAAAACTTTTGGTTCACAAAAATAAAAACCAGTATTTGCTAGAACAAATTTAATCGGTTTTTCATCCATTTTGATTAGTTTACCACTTTTCTTATTTAATTCACAAACACCGTAAGGAATTGTAAATTTTTTAACTGAAGCAACCAATGTCAAAAAATTATTATTTTCATTGTGAAAATTGATTAAATCTTTTGGGTTTATTCTGAATAAATTATCACAATTAACAATAAAGAAAGCTTCCTTAATATTTTTAAGTTTTTTTAATGCACCCGCAGTACCAAGCGGGCTATTTTCTTGGATATAATTAAAATCATAAATTTTCTTAAGTTCATTTAAATACGATTTTAAAACATTATTTTTGCTGTTTATAGATATTGAAAAATTATTAAATCCATTTGATTTAAAAAGATTCATAATATGAATTAAAACGGGTTTGCCTTTTACAGGTATTAGAGGTTTTGGAAGTATGGATGTAAAAGGCTGTAGTCTTTTTCCTTGTCCACCAGCCATTATAATAACTCTGTTACCTTTAGATTTATCAATTGGCTTTATATTAAAATCTCCAAAAGGAATATAATAGTCGATAGGCTTAAAATCTTTGTTAATAATAGGTATCAATGGTATTCCTTTATCTTTTATTATTTTATCCGCTTTTGGTTTGTTAAAATTTTCTTTGTTAAAGAAAATACTATTAGTATTACAAATATTTATTATTTTTCTTGTAAAGTCTTTATTTTTCAAAATTTCATTTCTTATATCTCCATCAGTAATTGTTCCTAGATATTTTTTCTTTTTATCAACAACAATTAAACATTTTAAACCTGTGGCTCTCAACTTTTTAAGGGTGTTTGTTATTGAAGAACTAGACTGTATCAATATTTTTTTTAAGGGTTTCTTCATTATTATTTATTTTTTTTTACAAGAGAGTTTGCTTTTATAAATTTTGATTTTCCAACTCTCACATTATTCACAACAACAGAATTAGAACCAATAAAAGTATTTTTTTCTATAATACATTCACCATTTATTGTGACATTGGTAGAAATGTGTGAATTGTCTTTAATAACAGTATCATGCTCTATAATAGCGCCTGTATTAATTATTACATTTTTTCCAATTTTTGCATAAGAATTTATAATAGCTCTATGCATAACAACTGTACCTTCATCTATTTTTGCTAAATTTGATACATAAGCATTAGGAGATTTTATAACAGGAAGTTTATATCCAATTTTTTTTAGCATTCTGAATAATTTTAAACGTTTTGAATTACTTCGAATTTGACCCAGCCCTATCAAAGCAAATTTAACTTTCTTGAATATTTTTTTTAAATCCCTATCTTTGCCAATCACCATTTTATTACTTGAAAAATTATCAACAAATCCAGCAAATTTGAATTGTTTACTACAATTTATTAAATCTAAACAGGATCTAGCATGACCACCTGCTCCTACTATAATTATTTTTTTCATGATCTGTTATTAATTTTTTTATCTTCTTCGTTTTTTACCTTTAATAAAGTTTTAAAGTTTTGATTATTTTCTGAAAGTTCATTATAAGTGCCTATCCCATCTAATTTCCCATCTTTCAAAAAAATGATTTTATCAAATTTTTTAATCGTATCAATTCTGTGAGTTATCATTATGACTGTAATTTTATTCTTAAATCCAATTAGATAATTTAGTACTTCATTTTCTGTTAGAACATCTAATGCATTAGTCGCTTCATCTAAAACTATTACTTCTGGATCATTATATAGGGCTCTAGCGATACCTAATCTTTGTTGTTGGCCTCCTGAAAATCTTAGGCCTCTTTCTCCAACATCTGTATATTCTTTTTTTGGTAACGAATTTACAACATTTGATAGTTTGGTAATTTTTAATAACTTTTTAATTTTTTCATTATCAATATTGTTTTCGCTAATACCGAAGCCAATATTTTCTCGAATTGATTTCTCTGTTATAAAAACTGACTGTGGCACATAACCTAATAAATTTCGCCAACTGGAGATGTTTTTAAAACTTGTTAATTCTCCATTAATAATTACTTTTCCAGAAGTTTGTTTAATTAGACCCAAAAGTATATGAATTAGAGTAGTTTTTCCTGATCCACTTAATCCTGTGATCGCAATCTTTTCTCCTTTATTGATCTTAAAATTTAGGTCATCAATTGAAAAATAATCTTCATTTTTATATTTAAATTTCAAATTTTTAACCTCTAAACTTTCAAATTTTTTATTTTTTACATTTTTATTTTCATTTGCAATCTCAAAGTTAATTTTTTTGGAATTTATTAAATCTTCTGAAATTGCATCTACAGCAGGTAAATGATTTTTAACAATTGTTAAATGATAATATATCTGTTGCATAGCAGGAATAATTTTATATGCACAAACTAAAAAGAAAGAGATGCTTACAATTATTTCGTTAAAATTATAATTTAGATTATTTATAAGAAATATTACAAATAGAATTGCAGTTGTAAATGTAACTAATTCTAAAAAGTACCTTGGAAATTTTCCAATTACATCCCTTTTTACCTCAAGATTTACATATTCACCATAAAGTTTGTCGTATGATGATTTAAAAAAGTTAAATTTATTTAAAAGCTTAACTTCCTTTATACCGTTTAAACCTTGTTGAAGAGTTGAAAATTTTTTTTCACTAACACCAGTTTGTAAACGTCCAAGAAAAGTCATCTGTTCCTTAAAAATTCTGAAAATAATATAATATATGCCTATAAATAAAGCAGTTGTAATTAATGTAATTTTGGGTTTGTACAAAATTAATCCTGATAGAAGTGGAATCAAGAAAATAACTTTAGATAAAACAATCATCAGAGGGGTTAGAACAAAACTTGCAACTCTTTTTACTAGTTCAAAAATGTTATTCATTAATACAGAAGAGGTTGTATTCAAGTGAAACAAATAATCTCTCTTCATGTAATAAAGAAATAATTTACTTTCAATTTCTCCACCAGTTTTAAGAGAAAATTTATTTGTTAAATAAATTGTGAGTAAATTTGAAAAAACTCCTAAAAGGATTACAAAAATTAAAATAAAACTTAAATTCTCTAAAGTTAATAGATCATAATTAAGATTAAAAAAGTCCAATAGTTTGTTTATAACCCCCACGTTAATATATTCAGTACCTGAGCTTAAAAAACTAATATATTCAAATATAAAAATTATGGTTAATATCTCAAAAAAACTTGTTAAGATCATAGAAAAAAGCAAAACTAAAAATCTAGTTTTTTGATCTTTGCTTAATACCTTAAAAAGAAATAAAATCTGAGATAGCATAAAGTTTTAGTACAAATGTAATTTTTTAATAATTTAAAAATTTCTTATATCGTTCCGGATATCTCTTTTAATCTTTTTCTCAAAATGTTTGCAGCTTCATTTCCAGGAAACATTAAGAAGGATTTCTCTACACCTAATTGGGCAAAATATTCTTCATTTGTCATTGACAATATTTTAAGGACTCTTTCCTCAAAAAATTCATAGGACGGTTTTGTTAGGACACATATACTTTCTTGTGGAAATTTAATTCCAGGTCCTGAAAATGAAACATCAGGATGCCCAACAGTATTAAAAGATAAAAATTTTTTTTCGAGAGAGATTGCCTCTCTCAGCATAGTTGATATACAACCAATTGTTAGTCTACTTTGCATAATATTTAAGTATGAAGAATATGCTGCCATCTCTTTCGAAGAGTGAAATATTTCAAAATTATATTTTTTAAGATAATATTTATAAAAATGCATTGCAGTCCTTGCTCCGATTGTATCTTGTGGACCCTTACCAGAGAAAATGATGTTTAGATCATGTTTTTTACATAGCTTATAAGTGAACTCCGCAACTATTCCCATACTATCGGGTAGATTTTTAACATGAGGAAAATCTGAAGAGCCAATATCTGCAAACGGTTCGGCTATTAGGCATATATCATGCTTATTTGGATTTATTTTTAATTTTTGTGATTGTACATATTCATGGGTTAATGAGGAAGGCAATGATCCAACGATTTCAAAAGACCCTATAGTGGCTTTTTTTTTCTTATAAAATAATTCGTCATATTTGCTGAAACAAAAAAATGTTGGAATAAAAAATTTTTTTTCTCTTTTTCCAGGAAACATTTTATTAAATGCATTCGGTGAATATGTTTGGACGGCAATAAATTTTATTTTATCATTTAAAATTCTTCCAACAACGTGAAAGTCAAGTGAATCTGAAATATGAGTAATTACGATTCTTGGATTGATAGCATTGATCAGAGCAGCTAAATAAATTTGTTTTAGGCTACCTTTTAAGATATTTCTAAAAAAATAAACAATTATTCTTTTTGAAAAATAAATTTCATTAATTTTTTCTATTCTTGTAGAAATAGTTACATAATTTTTATTTGGTAAAATTTTTTTAATAAACTCTGAATTTTCACTATCAAAAATAGCAAATTCAAGATTTTTAGGATCCTTAAAAATAAACTTACATTTTAAATATAATGAAAAAAACGTTTTTATTTTTCTAAGAATTGCTGGGTTAAGAAGTTTATTTAAGAAATTAATTCGGAGTTTTTCAGATGATATGTAACCTTCATTTTGAAAACATTCCTCCATAAATCTAAAGCAAGTTATTTTTTTTTTTCCGTTTATAGAAACCATATTGATGATATCTTTATCCATAATATTTGGTTTTATTAATAAAGTTGAATGTTAAAGTGAGGTATATTTTTAGTAGGCTGTTTTAACCACAGCTCCGCACTTTGCAAAAAATCTTTTTACAATTAGCGTCATGATTATTTCTTTTTTTTAAAGAGGGTTATATAAAAGCTCGTTCTTTTTAATAGTAGTTTTTACATTACCCAATAAAATATTAATCTTATTTTTTTGAAAACCAACAATTTTAAAAATCATTTCTGCAAAAGGACCGGAGATAAATTTATATTTTGAATTCATATGTAACTCGAAGAAATTCTGTGTTAAATATCCTTTTTTATCTTCAGAGTCTTTGCACTTTTTTATAAATTTTTTAATTTCTTCTTGAGACTGAACAAAGCCACTCAAGATATATTTTAAGCCTTTAGTAAATTTTAAATTATTTAAAGTATCTGTATTTTTAAAATTTTTATGAAAACAAAATAAATAATCTCCAAGAAGATTAAATTCTTTATAAGTGCATTTGTTGTTTATATATTTTTGAAAAAAAAATTTTGGATTATAAATAATAAAATTATCTCCCAGTTTTTTCCTTAGCTCCTCTTTTAAAAATTCAAAGTTGTTTTTATCGAATTTTATAATTACCCACATTTTTACTTGTTATTTTTGTTATTTTTTAACTCTTCTCTCAACTCATCATATTCTTCCATTTTTCTTTTCATGAAGTTAATTGTGAGGTTTGTTTTTTCTGCGATCCCTTTAGGAGTCAGGAGGTATAAGTATCTAGATTTATTTGGGTTTTTTTTGAAATTTCGAATTTTAATTAAACCCTTTTTTTTAAGACCATTTAAAACAAAATTTAATTTTCCAAGGCTGATTTCTAATTCAGATGCAAGTTCTCTTTGATTCACAGATGGTTTTTTTGAGATTTTTCTTAAAACATCAAATTGTTCTTGATTAATTTTTTTCATGTATGTATTATTGTTCATAATTTGAACAATGTCAATAAATTTGTTCAATTTATGAACTCAAAACCTCAAATTTAAAAGAGAATTAATAAATAACCAAAAAATAATATTTTCTGACCGAATAGTTGGTGATGGATGATGAATTATTGGTTCGATCAAATTCTATCTCTTTATTAGAACACGATGCAAAAAGTATAGAATTTATTAAGATGAAGTAAGAAAAAAATTTTTTAATAAAATTTTTAAATTATTAAATGATAATTATAAAAAAAAATATTTAAGGTATTAAAATGAAAATATTGAAATTAAAATATCCTACTGAACCGTTTGAGAACTTTCTGGACTTTTAGGTTTGTTAATACTAAAATTTGCTTCTTTGGCTGCTTTTTTTGCAGCTAGTTCAGCTTTTTTATCAGCTAATCTTTTTTCTTTTCTCTTAAGATAATTATTGAAACTATCTAGGTTTTTATTTCCATTAACATTGATTTCAGGCTGCTGGGAAAATCTATCACCATCTCCTGTTACATTATTCTCCCAATTCTTTGTCCCTTCTATTGAGCTTTGATCTTTTTTATCTTTTAAAGTATCCTTTTTAACAGAAGCTATTTTACCGTTAAATCTAAATCCTCTGAATGTAACATCCTTAGTTTCATAAAGGTAATTTATACGATCCAAAACGCCATCTCTTTGTTTATTATAATAATTTTTCATCAATGTGCTGTTAGCCCAACGTAGACACTCATAAAATTCCTCGTCGGTAAGTTCTGTAAAGTTTGTACAAATTAGATCTGAGTTAAGATGTTTTCTCTCATAAAAATCTTCTGCAGGATTATCTTTATCCAACAAACCCATCTCGATCGCATCATAATAAAGTGGAGACCCGGGATAAGGAGTTACTGGTCTTATAGTTCTCGTTTGGGCAAAATCGTCATACTTAAGCAAAAAATCAACTGATTTTTTAATAGTCTCTTTATTATCCCCTTTGTTACCAAAAATAAAATTAAGGCCTGGGCTCATTCCAACCTTTAAAGTATCTTCTATCCCCCTTACTATCATATCTGGTCTCAAACCTTTCTTCATATTGTTTAAAACTTTTTGATCCATACTCTCTATTCCATAATTAATAAAAGTACACCCCGCATCTTTCATCAATTGGAGCAGTTCTTCGCTACAATAGTTTAATCTTCCATTACATTTCCATTTAATGGGTAAATTACGTTTAAGAAATTCACGACAAACTGACTCTGTGTGAGAAACAGATGACATGAGAAGATCATCTTCAAAAGCAAAATAGTTAATTCCATAGTCTTTGTACAACATTTCACATTCATCCAATAAATTTTCAGCGCTTCTACTTCTATAACCAGCATCCATTCGATAACAGAAAGTACACTTAAAAGAACATCCTCTTGCGGACATCATAGGCATACAAAAATCAGTGGGGCTACCTTTTTCCATTCTGTACATTCTATAAGTTTTCATATCAAAAAGCTCATATGGTGCCCAATCTAATGAGTCAAGATGAACTAAGGGTGCTCTAGGAGTTTGTTGAAGCTTGCCATTCTCTAGCCAAGCTATACCGGGAACATTTCTTAGTGAAGTTTTGTTTTCAACGGCTTCCATTAATTTTGCAACTGTCGTTTCTCCTTCTCCTAAACCCACAGCATCACAACCAGATTTTTTTAAAAAGAATTCGGGTTCTGGAGTAGGCCCATAACCACCCATCACATAAAATGGTCTGTTTTTAGATCTATTTAGTGCTTTAGATAAACTTTTCATTTTTTGATACTGATAATAACCAGCGATCAAACTCATGATAGCTACATCAAATTTATTTTTATCAAGGTATTCGGTTAAACTACTATCAGGATAATGGTGCAAATCCTGATTCCAAATTGTAATGTGATGACCATGTTTTTTAAGGACTGCAGCAATAGCTCCTATCCCCATTGGAAATTCATTATCAAAATGACCATTGTCATATGCGATGAAAACTACTTTTAAAGCCATAGTTTAGGATACCTAAATGTAATAAGAAAGCAAGTTTTTTGAACTATTTGAATAGGCATTTTTTATATTGCTCCTGATATTTCTTTTAATCTTTTTCTCAAAACATCAAATTGTTGTTGATTAACTTTTTGCATGTATATATTATTGTTCATAATTTGAACATTGTCAATAAATCTATTCAAAAATTGAGCATAAATTAAATGCATACTAACAATTAATAGAATGTTTTTTACCTTCATAATACAAGCAAGACTGGGGTCTAAAAGGTTTCCCAACAAAGTACTTAATAAAATAGATAATAAGACTGTTTTAGAGCATGTGATATCTAGATTAAAAAATGTAAGATTTAAAAATAGAGTAATAATTGCAACATCTAATAAAAAAAGAGACAAGAAGATTATAAAAATTGCAAAAAAAAATAATTGTTTATTTTACGCAGGCTCCGAAAATAATGTTCTAGAAAGATTTTACAAAGCAGCAAAAAAATATAAGGTTAAAAATCTCATTCGGGTTTCGGCTGACTCTCCATTTATCGATCCCAAGATTATTGAAAAAGCTGAAAAAATTTATAAAAAAAATAAATATGATTACGTTTCTAATATAATAAAACCTTCGTACCCCAAAGGTATGAGTGTTGAGTTTTGCAACTTTAAATCTATCAAAACAGCACACTATTTAACAGTTTCAAAATTTGATAAGGAACATGTAACATCATTTATATATAAAAGACCAGATATTTTTAGAATCAAAAATTTCAAATTAAAAAAATCTTTTAGAAAATATAGGTTTACAGTTGATTACAGAAAAGATCTTGTTTTATATGAAAAGCTCTATAAAAAAATATGTGAGTTAAAAATTAAAGATGTTTTTAGTATGAAAAATTTAATTTATTTGGTCAAAAATAATGATTATTAACTGGGCTAATTTATAAGTTTAATTTTTCATGTTCTAAACATAGTTGACAAACAGGGCTTGGTTTGTTGTTTAAAAATCCTTCTCTAATTTCCCGCATTTTTGTTCCCTGCCAAATATCACTGAGACTTTCATTTAAAATATTTCCGATAGGTAAATTTCGACCGACGGTATTACAACATGGGCCAACTGTACCATCAGAATGAATAGTAACTTGTCCCCAGGGCTCATTGCAATTATATTTCCTAAGTAATAACTTTTTCTTATCGAACTTTTTCTTCAAAAGATCATCATAAAAATCAATTGAGTTTTCTTTTTGAATCTCGACGCTGTCGACAATATCAATCCATTTTTCGATAAAAGGTTCAACCTCATGGGCGTTAGTTTGAAGAGCAACAAATGAAACGCGCACTAAAGGGATTTTTCTACCCAAAGAATTTCTTAAATTTATAAAATTTATAACGCTTTCCTCAACTTTTTTTAATCTATTTGTATTAAGGAGCTTTTTATTTACTGGTATCCTTACTTTGTCATAAGTTTCACTTGTTGCGGCATCCATTGAAACAAATAATCTGGTTAAAGAACTATTTAAAATTAGTTGACTATTTTTAGTATTTAATAAATTACCATTGGTAAATAAAAATTGATCCATGATTTTAGACTCTTGAGCCATTTTTAAAATCTCATCAAAGTGTTTATACAACAATGGTTCTGAAGAACTTAACAATAAAGCGTCAAGCTTACGTGTTTTAAATTCTAAAAACAATTTCTTTAGATCTTTAATTTCTAATGTGCTTTTTTTCGCATCATTTCTAAAACCCTGATAGCACATAGTGCATTCTAAATCACACCTATTAACAAGTTCTAAAATTACAGATATTGGAAAGTCCGGTAAGTATTTATGTTTTTCATCTTTTAAATAATTTTCGTATTTATCTCTATAATCAATAAATCTTTTCCCAAATTTTGGGTACAGATAATCGTACAAATCTTTTTCGGTATTGCCTTTAGAATTTTTTTTTACAACACTCATGGACAGTAATTTTCTTTTACTTTTCTCTGAGTGGCTATTTTTAATATTTTTGCTATCTGTTTGCATAGTTTTTGCTATACCATCGGTAATACTTTTCAAATCCTTTCTCAAGACTGAATTTTGGATTGTATTTTAACATCCTCTTTGCCTTTTTAATAGATAACGTTCCCCTTATTGCCATCAACTTATTTCGTGAAACAGATACAAATATTTGATTTTTAAACTTTTTCTTAGTCAATTTTCTTAAGTCATTTATTGATCTTGCTGAACCGTAAGTTAAATTAAATGTTCGATTAGAAGATTTTCTTTGATCCTTTACAATTTTAAATATACCACTACATAAATCATCAATATAAGTAAAATCAAGTTTTTCCCTTCCGTCACCTTTTATAAAAATTTTTTTCCTTTGAAATGCGTTTTCTAAAAATATCTGTATAACTCTGTTGCTAATACATCTTTCGCCATAAAGAGCAGAGGGTCTTACTATAGTATATTTGTTTCCAAAAACATTTGAATAAGATTTCACTAAAAGCTCACCAGACAGTTTTAGTGAACCATAAATTCCAATAGGATTGCATGTGTCCTGTTCGAAAGCCACTTTTTTTTTAAAATTTCCATAAACCATGCTAGAAGAAAAATAAATAAAATGTGAATTTTTTTTATCTTTTATTGACTCCAAAGAATTAAAGAGAGTTCTCTGACTATTTTCAAAAGCTTCTTCTGGATTTGTATTCGATCTGCTATCATGAGAAACAGCTGCCAAATGAATAACGATGTTAGGTTTAAAATTCTGGACTATTTTTAAAATTTTACTTTTTTTACTTACATCACAAATTTTAAGAGGTATTTTATTTTTTTTTAATAATTTCAATCTATCTTTTAAAAAAGATAAATATAGTTTTTTTTGATTTTTATTTTTAATATTTTTTTTTACGTGAGCAAGATTATTAATTTTTAAGTTATCAACCGTCCAAACATCAAATTTTCTTTTCTTTAAATAAATTGCAAGATTATGGCCGATGAAACCAGCACCTCCTATAATAAGAACTTTTTTATTTTTCATATATATTTTTTAATTTTAACCTTTTTATTTTTCATTAAGGAAATATCTGAACTTATTGAGGTAGACATTAAGTTAATTTCTTCCATAACATTTTTTTTATAATTTTTCTTTGTTTTTAAATTTTTTAAAAAGGCTGGCAATAAACAATCTTTTCCGTTGTATAGTTTTTTTACCATATGAATCTTGGCTGAAGAGGGGTCACGTCTGTTAAAAATTCTTGCACCCATATCATCATAAATAAATGTTTTTTTTGTTCCATAAACTTTCAAAACATGTTGGTGCTTATGAACACAGCCAAAATTAGAAGATATTTTTGCTATAGCTCCGCTCTTAAAAAAATAGTTGCTTTGTGTAAAATCTTTGAATTTAAATTTATTTTTACTGGTAACAATTTTATTTGAATAAGTCTCAACAAATTCTGGTAGCTGGCCAAAAAAATTTATCATTAAATCTATTAAATGAATACCCCCGCCTAATGTGACACTATAGTCTTTGTCAAGACCTCTCCAACCTTTGGTCAATTTTTTTAATCTGCCGTATAAATAATCTCCTTCAAAATAATAAATCTTACCAAATTCCCCATTTCTTATTTTTTTTTTTATTTTGTTAAAAATTTTTGAATCCCTCAAAACTAAATTTGAAGATAACAAATTTTTAAATTTATTTTTTTTTGCTATTTTATATATTTCATTCAATTGTTTGAAATTTCGACACATAGGTTTTTCGACAAAGATATGGTTATTATTTAGATATTTAATTATAAATTTTGAATGGTCTTTATCATAGTTGCTTATAGATAATAATTTTTTACCTTTGGTCTTATTAAATTTTATTAAGTTTTTATCATTAATTACTTTTGTATTAATTAACTTTTTGGTCTTTTTTATTTCAGATACGAAAATTTTTTCAATATAATTGTTTTTTATATAAAATCTCAAATGCTGTTTTCCAGTATTTCCTAAACCAACGATTCCTACTGCAATTTTATTTTTTTTAGATATCATTAAAATTTCAACCAATTAAATTTTTAATCTCTTCTGACATATGTTCAATATCTTGATTTTTAATATGAGGTGCTATTGAAAAAGAAATAGAATTATATGCTATTCTATTTGAGTTCCTAAAAGATTGAAATTTGTAATTATATTTTTTTCTATAATAATTTAATAATGGTACTGGGTGGGGGTAATAAATACTTGTTTGAATACCCTTTTCTTTAAGTTTAAGGACTAAACTATTTCTAAATTTTTTACTTTTAGATTTTAAAACTATTGTTAAAGCATAATAACTAGAGCTCATTTTTTTAGAGCTCCCGGTATCCAAAATAATGAAATTTTTGCACATTTTTATTTTTTGATAAAGAAGATGATAATTTTTTTTTCTAGTAGAAATTTTGTTTTTTATTTTTGAAAGTTCTGTTAATCCAATCGCAGCCTCAATTTCGCTTAGCCTATAATTTAAACCTAGGTAATTTATATTATAATTTCCTGGAATTTTTCTTTTTTGTGGGTCTGCAATATCATAACCAAATGATCTTAGTGATTTGATTAAATTATAAACCTTTTTGTTCTTTAATATCAAGGCCCCACCCTCTCCTGTAGTTATAATTTTTACAGGATGAAAAGAAAACGCTCCAGCATCACCAAAAGTTCCGCTATATTTTCCATTTATTTTAGAACCAATTGATAGAGCCGTATCTTCTACTACTTTTAAATTATATTTTTTTGCAATTTTTAAAATTTTAAACATGTTCGTAGGTTTGCCTAAAAAGTGGGTAACACATATACAAACTGTTTTTTTGTTTATCTTGTTTAAAATATCGTCAATATTTATATTTCCAGTTTCTAGTTCACAATCAACAAAAACTGGTTTGGCCCCACAAATTTCAACTGCATGAGCGGTTGCTACATGTGTTTGAGCTGACATAATCACTTCATCACCTTTTTTCAATCCAATAGAAATGTAATAGAGGTGTAGTGCTGATGTACACGACGCAGTTGATAAAATAGATTGTGTTTTTAATTTGAAAAAATTGGAAAGTTTTCTCTCAAAATTAAGAGTATTATAACCATGAACAAATATACCGGATTTAAAAATATTCTTTATCTTCCCCAAGGCACTTTTATCAACTGATGGTTTTGCAAATTTTATCATAATTTAAATTTTTATAATTTTTTTTGAGTCTACCTCTTTAAAAAACCCCCTTGTATCAAATATTTTTTTTGAATTTTTAAGAATTAAATTTTTTTTCAAGTCATCATGAGCTGTACCAATGATAACATAATCATATTTTTTTAATTTATTTAAAGGAGTTGAAAAAAGAGTTTTGTTTAATATTCTAATTTTTGGAATTTTACTATCGTTGTAGTCGATAGTATTATTATATTTTATTAATGATTTATAAATTTTTATTGATGGTGACTCCCTAGTATCATTAACATTTTCTTTATATGCCAGGCCAATTAGTAAAATCTTCTTTTTGTGCTTTTTGTTTTTAATTTTAGGAGCTTCTTTAAAGATTTGATTAATAACCCATTTAGTAATATTTAGATTTGTTGATCTGGCTAAGCTTATAAATTTTGAATCAATACCTTTCCCTTTTGCAATCCATTTAAAAAACATTGGATCAATCGGTATGCAGTGGCCACCTACTCCTGGCCCAGGATAAAATCGATTGAAACCAAAAGGTTTCGTCCCAGCTGTAGTAATTACATGGTTCACGTCTATCTTTAATTTATAGCATATAGTTTTTAATTCATTTGCTAGACCAATATTTACCGATCTGTATGAATTTTCTACTAACTTCGACATTTCTGCAATCTCTAAGCTTTTGGCCTTATAAACCGTTTGAAAAATTTTATTATATAATTGGTATATTTTATTTAGAGATTTCTCATTAATACCACTAATAACTTTAGGAGTATTTTCCAAAAAATACTTAAACTTTCTTATATCTGATTGTCCTGGGCTAATTCTTTCTGATGAATATCCTAAGAAAATATTTTTTCCTAAATTAAATTTTGCTGACAAATACTTAGAAAAAATCTTTCTAGTTGCTCCAGGATATACTGTACTTTCTAAAATAATTGTTTGATTTTTTTTTATATATTTTTTTAGTTTATTGAAAGCATTTATTATTATTGACATATCTGGTTGATTATTTTTTGTTAATGGAGTGGGTAAACAAATTATGATATAATTAACTTTGCTAACATTTTTAATCTCACTCATATTAAACAAGTTATTTTTCTTTAAAATTGTAAGATCTTTATTTCCAACATCTGAAATGTAAGAGATTCCTTTTTTTAAAGAATTAATTTTTTTCTGATCAATATCAAAGCCAAAACAAGCGATTTTCTTTTTGGTTAATAAGCGGAGCAGAGGAAGACCGACATAACCTAACCCAACAATTGCAACTTTTTTATCTATCGACAATTTGATTTATCCTTTGATTTTCTTTGCAATGAAAAATAGTGTGTCTGATCCTTTTTCTTTATCAAAAATTTTCTGAAATTCAGAAAATCTTTTTGTCATAATTCTCATCGCATTAGTATTTTGAAAGTATTTATTTTTTTGATTTAAGTAATTCATTATCATGTAAAAATCTAGACCATAATGCCATCTGAATAATACTTTGTAGCCATTCTGTTTGAGAAGAAATAACAAACTTTTTGAGGTGAAAGAACTTCTTTGACATGCATTTAGGTGTCTAATGGATTCTGAGGGAAATCCTCTTATCATTTCATGTGTAACTGAATTAAAATCAGGAAGATCAATCATAAGTATTCCACCTTTTTTTATGAGTCTATTTAAAATTTCCATTTCTTTATTTGGATCATTAACCATATCAAAATAACCAGTAGCTGAAGCTATATCGAATTTAATATTCTTTGAAACCGCATATTCATAAAATTCATTTATATTTTTTTGAAAAACATTTAAACCTTTGCTTCTAGCCAACTTTACATCCCTGGAATTTAAATCGAATCCATAAGGTTTGACTCCACTTTTTTTTGCAGAAAACAAAAATTCACCATTCCCACATCCTAGATCTAACCAATTTAAATTTTTTTTATTTTTGGCGTACCTAAGTATTAAATCAACTTTGGGTTTACTTAAAAAATTGCTTCTGTATTTCTGTTGGTTTGAATGCGAATGTACATTGATAATATCTCCCTTTTTTTTCCAAAATTTTTTTAAAAAATTATTATCATAATGGTGCTTATTAAATACATGTGCACATCTTTTACACTGCGCGAATTTTATACCTAAAACAGTTGTTGCTGGTTTAATTTTGTTACTTCTACAAATTATACATTTTTTTATTATTTTTTTATTTTTTGAATTGAGAAATTCTTTTGCAACTATTCTTGATATTTTATTTTGATTTTTGAAATCTATAAATTTTACTCCTTTTAAAGAACTAATACGACAGTCCTTACCAAATTGTGTTTGAATTTTCTTTATTTTGGCCATCTTTGCATTATTTTGCTAAAAAATTTGATAGAAACATTGACATTGTTCATAATATGAACAATGATAGCATTTTACATACTTATTAACAACAATTAATTAAATTGTTTAGAGCTATTTTGGAAGTCATTAGGTGAATATAAATAAGCCAAATAAAAATCAAAAAAAAATAAATAAGATTTTGGTTTTTTTTAATAATTTTCGAGGCTTAAAGCTTTCAGAGTACTTATCTTCCAAAGGATTTGATGTTTATAAGATTATTACTAAAAAATTTTTAAATAAAAAAATAATTTCAAAAATAAATAATAACAAATTTAAAATTATCAAAAATTTAGAAAGCAAAAAGCTGTATAATTTTATTAAAAAAGAAAAATTTGACCTGATTATCTCAGCTGGCTTTCCTCATATATTTAAAAAAAAGTTTTTTAATATATCTCATCACGGTATCATTAATCTTCACGCAGGAAAACTTCCAAAATACAGAGGTGGATCACCATTAGTTTGGCAAATTATAAATGGTGAAAAAAAAATTGGTCTAACCATTATTAAAATTGATAATAAAATTGACACTGGTCCCATTATTACTAAAGGTGAATTTAAAAATATAAAAAAAGATACAATTTTGGAAATACAAAAAAAATCTAATAAACTTTTTCTTAAACTAACATTAGATGCAATAAATTACCTTGCTAAAGGAAAAAAACTAAAAAAACAAATTCGATCTAAATCTTACTTTAAACAACGTAATGATAATGATGCTAAAATTAATTTTGATTTAAGTAATAACAAAATATATGATTTAGTAAGATCGCAGTCCTTTCCATACAAAGGAGCATATTTTTATAATTATGGAAAAAAATTTAGATTATTAAAATGCAAAATTAAAAATTATGAACCAAAAGTTTTGCCTGGAAATATATTTAAAATAAAAAATAAGAGTAGTTTTTTTATAAGATGTAGAAAAAAAAGTCTTCAGATTTTAAAAATAGTTCCAAAAACCTATTTTTTAAAAGGTGTGATAAAAATATGAAAATCTTCGGAAAAAACCTCAAAAAAGATATACTCTATATTGCTGAGATAGGAGTAAATCATGAAGGGAATTTAAAAAGATGTTTCAAGCTTATTAAAGATGCAAAAATTGCTGGAGCAGATGTAGTCAAATTTCAATGCTTTACTCCAACAAAATATATTTCAATTAATGAAAAAAAATTTAAAAAAATAAGTAAATTTTATTTTGACAAGTCTCAATTTAATAAAATAATTAAATTTTGTAAAAAATTAAAAATAAATTATCTATTCACTCCAGTTTCCCATGATTGGCTAAATTTTATTAGAAAAAATTCTAAAACTGTAAAAATAGCTAGCGGTGATCTCAACTTTCATTACTTATTAAAAAAAGCAACTAAATTTAACTTGAACATTTTTTTATCAACTGGGATTTCCGATTTAGAAGAAATTAAAGCTGCTGTTAGAATTATTAAAGATAAATATAGAAAAAAAATTAAACAAAAACTTGTATTGATGCACTGTGTTTCTAGCTATCCAGTGCCAGATGCATTTGCCAATACCATGAGCGTAAAATTTTTAAAAGACAAATTCAACTTTGTTACAGGTTATTCAAATCATGTAATTGGAATAAATGCTTGTTTAACATCCATTTGTTTGGGTGCAAGAGTAATTGAATTCCATCTTACTGATAATAAAAAAAGAAAATTTCGAGATCATCATTTGTCTTTAAATAAGTATGACGTTAAGAAACTAATTCACATGGGAAATAATTTTAATTTGTTGATTGGAAAATACGAAAAGGAAATCCCAAGAATTGTAAGAGCCAGCAAAAACATACTTTCTAAGGGAATTGTTGCAAAAAAAGATCTTAATAAAAATCACGTATTAACAATTGACGATTTAGATTATGCCAGGCCTGCAAAATATTACCATGCTAATCAAATAAAAAGCTTATTGAAAAAAAAACTAAAACAAAAAGTTAAATATGGAATGTTAATAAAAAGGAGTAACCTTTATTAGATTATGTGTGGGATAAGTGGATATATTGGAAAACAAAAACTAAGTAAATCTTTGATTGCAAAAACACTTGGTGCAATGAAAAATCGTGGTCCAGACCATCAGGGCTACAAAAAATTAAACTTTGGTGAAAATAATATCTACCTATTATCTTCCAGGCTCAAAATTGTTGACAGAAACGAAAGATCTAATCAGCCCATGACTATTGATAATCTAACAATTATTTTTAATGGAGAAATTTACAACATTGATGAAATAAAAAAGACTGTCCACTACTATGGTCTAAAATTAAAAACTAAATCAGATACTGAATTGATATTAAAGATGTATAAAATCTTTGGAACAAACTGTGTAAAATATTTTGAGGGTATGTGGGCTTTCTTAATATTTGATGAAAATAAACAGATCGTTTTTATATCAAGGGACAGAGTAGGAGAAAAACCTATATATTTTTTCAAAAATACAAGTAATTTTTTTTTTGGATCTGAAACTAAATTCGTTAGATTGCTGCTTAATGATTATAAAGTTTTAAATAATAAAAAAATTTATCAATATTTAAAGTACGGATATAAATCTATCGAACAATCTGAAGAGTCATTCTTCAAAAACATCTATAAAATAAGCGCAGGCTCAAATTTAATAATAAATAGAGATTTAGAAATAAAAAAATTTACATATTGGGAACCCAAAGTTCAGGAAAACAAATTTACAGAATCTAAATGTAAAGAATTAATAAAAGAAAACTTTGAAAAAAAAATAAAATTGATTTGTAATACTGATTTAAAAGTAGGTTTATCTTTAAGTGGAGGGATTGACTCGAATTTTATTCTGGGTTTTATAAAAAAAAAATTAAAAAAGAACATAAATACATATTCAATTATTGATACTAGCAGTGAAAGATATAACGAGGAAAGTCTAATTAACTACACGATAAAAAAATATGGAATTAAAAATAAAAAAATTTATCTTTCAAATAAGATAGATCACATGCCAGATCTAAAAAAATTAGTTCGGTATCACGATAAGCCAATCTCCACAATTAGTTTATTCTTACAATCGCTTATTTATAAACAAATGAAAAATGATAATGTGAAAATAAGTATAAACGGAAATGGTGCTGACGAATTATTTTCCGGTTATTATCACCATTATAATCTTTTTTATAACACTCTTAAAAAAAATAATGAAAAAAATTCTTTTTTAAAAGAATGGAATAAAAATATTTATCCAATTTTGAGAAATAAAGAATATAAAATAATTAACAAAAAAAATATTAAAAGTTACTTTACCCTTCTTGATGATAAATTTTTAAATTTAAAAAAATTTAAGCCTTACAATGATAAATTTTTTACTAAAAATCTTTTAAGGAATAAAATGTTAAATGAGCTATTATATCAAACGGTTCCCCTTGCACTAATTGATGATGATTTGAATGCTATGTATTATTCTATTGAGAACCGCTCTCCTTTTTTAAACAAGGATCTTGTTAATATATCTTTTAAAATGCCTTCAAAGTTATTTATGAAAAATGCATTCAATAAATACTTATTGAGGTTGAGCTCCAATAAAATTATCCATGACAAAATAAGACTCAATAGAGAAAAAAAAGGTTTTAATGCATCTTTTTCATCAATTTTTTCTTTTAATAACAAAAAATTTAATCAATGGTTTTTTGATACTGATAGCAGAAATCAAATATATGACTTCATTTCGAAAGATTTCTTTTTGAAAAAATATAAAAATAATTTTAAAAATGACTTTCCTGATATGTCTACACAAAGCTTATTTAATATTTGTAGTGCAAAAATCTTTTTGGAGGAGTTAGTCTCGTGATTATTATTGTAGACTATGGAATAAGTAACATTGGCTCTGTAAAAAACGCTTTAGATTTTCTCAAATACAAATCTAAAGTTTCTAATTCAACAAAAGAAATTGGAAAGGCAAAAAAAATAGTAATTCCAGGGAATGGAAATTTTGGAGAGGGTATGAGGCTTTTAAAAAATTTGGGTTTTATAAATGTTTTAAATGAACTAGTTTTAGAAAAAAAAATACCAATTTTAGGCATTTGTTTGGGATATCAACTTATGTTTCAAAAAAGTGAGGAGGATCCAAACTTTAATGGCTTGGGCTGGATAAAGGGAAAAGTGCTTAAGTTTAAAAAAACCAAAAACCATCCAGTACCACATGTTGGATGGAATAAAATTTCATTTAAAAATATGTCATTAATGAAGAATATACCTAATAATGCTCGTTTTTATTTTGATCATTCCTTTTTTACTGTTGTGAATGAAAGAAATTTTAACTACGGAGCAACAAATTATATTAAAAACTTTCAAAGTATTTATGAAAGAAAAAATATATTTGGATGTCAGCCGCACTTGGAAAAAAGTCAAAAATTTGGCTTACAAATGCTTAAAAACTTTTGTGATTTATGTTAGCTAAAAGAATAATTGCAGTTTTAACTTTTGAGGATGGAGAACTTACACGGACTCAAAATTTTTTAGCAGACTATACATATACAAAAAACTTTATTAACAATACTCTATTTGATGGAATAGTTTTAATTGACATAAGTAAGTCAGATAAAAAAAGGAAACTGTTTTATAAAGTTGTCGAAAACTTTGCAAAAAATTGTTTTGTTCCTATTTGTGTTGGTGGTAAAATTAAAACTATTTCTGAAGTAAGAAAATTTCAGGAATTAGGTGTTGACAAAATATTAATCAACTCTTCTTTTGTGAAAAAAGAGTTTTTGGTAAAACAAATTACAAAAATATTTGGTAATCAATTTCTTGTAATAGGTCTTGATTTAAAAAAAGATAAATCAAAATATCAATGCTATTATGAAAGAGGAAAAAAAAAGATAAATAAGACATTAAGTGAATGGGTAGATAAAATTAACAAATTTTGTCCAGGAGAAGTACTAGTACAATGCATAGATAGAGATGGGACATTCAGAGGATATGATTTAAAAATTTTGAAAGTTTTGAAAAAAAAATTATCTTGTCCAGTTATAGTCTGTGGTGGTGCAGGTAAATGGGAACACTTTGTTGATGCCTTTAAAAAAAGTAAAGTTGATGCGGTATGCACCAATAATATATTCCATTTAACACATCAAAGTATCTTAAATGCAAAAGAATATTGTTTAAAAAATTCTATAGAAATTAGATTGGAAAATTAAAATGATTAAATATTGCAAAAAATGTTTAATGCCATCTACAAGGCCAAGAATAATGTTTGATAAAACAGGAGTTTGTAATGCATGTCAGTATAAAAAAGAAAATATAAAAATAGACTATGAAAAAAGAGAAGAGGAATTAAGAAAAATTTTAAAGAAGAACAAAGTAAAAGGATCAAAATATGACTGTGTAGTTCCTTGGTCCGGGGGCAAAGACAGCAGCTATGTCGCTTATCAATTAAAATTTAAATATGGAGTGAATCCCCTATTGGTAACTTTTTCCCCATTAATACCTAGTCAAGTTGGTAAGCATAATAGAAAAGAAATGATAAAGCTTGGTTTCGATCACATTATTGTTACTCCTAATGAAAAAATTTCATCTTATTTATCAAAAAGATTTCTGATTGAAAGAGCTAATCCAAAAGTTGCATGGGATGCTGGTATAAATTCGATACCAATAAAAACGGCTATGGAAAAAAAAATAAAGCTTATTTTTTATGCAGAACATGGTGAAAGTCACTATGGCGGAAAAATTTTAAATAAAAATTCAGATAAAATTAGAGATATTAATGAGATTTTTGAGCACCAAATAGGAGATGACCCAAAAAACTGGATCGATAATATAGTAGCTGAGAAAGATATCGCTCCATATTGTTTGCCTGAAAAAAAAGAGTTCAATAAAAACAAGATGCAGGCATATTACTTTGCATATTTTGATAGTTGGGATGTAAATAGAAACTACGAATTCATAAAAAAAAAAATAAACTTTAAAACTCATGAAAAAAATAGGTCTCCTGGTACATTCACGGACTATGATAGTTTAGATGATCATATTGATTCTATTTACTATCACCTTCAATATATAAAATTTGGTTTTGGCAGATGTTGGAGAGATGCTTCAAGACATGTTCAGTTAAACAAACTTAAAAAAGATAAAGCAATAAAATTCATTAATGAGTACGATCACGAACTAGATGATAATGATCTTAGTAAAACTTTGGATTACCTTAAAATGTCAAGAATAGAATTTTTTAATATTATTGAAAAACATAGAAATAAGAAAATTTGGAAAAAAAGTGGAAATAAATATAAATTGATCAATGAACCAGAATAGTTAATCTCCACATTTTCAATATCTATTTAAAAATTTTTTTCAGTGCATAAATCAAGCCAATTGAGCTATTAG
>TARA_B100000686_G_scaffold58124_1_pt1 | contig 41096 bp, 42 predicted proteins | sample TARA_B100000686 | Tara Oceans TARA_B100000686 (sample SAMEA2622733) | marine metagenome | biome: marine biome (ENVO:00000447); feature: marine epipelagic mixed layer (ENVO:xxxxxxxxx); material: "saline water (ENVO:00002010), including plankton (ENVO:xxxxxxxx)" | depth 150 m | reverse complement strand
GGGTTTGCAAAACCTCTATTCGGCGGTTCGAATCCGCCCGTCGCCTCCAATTACTCAACGGAAAGGAAGATAGTATATGGCTGACCACCAACACCAAGACCACCACCACGATGATGGCCCTGTAAGAAAAGGGAATTTCCTTATCACAGGTTTGACAAGCGGGCATGGTGTTTTTCACTGGTTCATTCAATCATTTTTCGTACTCTTACCAGAAGTTGAACAAACCTTCTCACTCACGAAAGTACAAGTTGGTTCAATCGCAACAACAAGGGAACTTGTCTCCGGAATAGTAACTCTTCCTGGTGGAATCCTCGCTGATCACTTCAAGAAACATTGGGGTTTAATATTAGCCTTATGCATGGGTTTATTTGGCGTAGGGTGGTTTGTGGTAGCAAGTGCAGGTTCCAATGACAATTTATTTTTTCTCGTCCTAGTTGGAACCGCTATAGTTGCATCAGCAGCGTCCATGTGGCACCTACCGGCAATGGCATCACTGTCACACCATTTTGCCCATCGAAAGGGCACAGCCCTTTCTTTTCATGGTATTGGCGGTAATATAGGGGATGCTGTCAGTCCCATAGTAACAGGATTTCTCCTAGGTTATCTCACATGGCAAGGCATACTTTCCATCTATGCAGCTGCTCCTATCTTGATCGCCTTTCTGGTTTATTGGGCCTTCAAAAATATCGGTAATACTGCATCCGAAAAAGATGAAATAGGAGATGTAAATAATGCTGAAACCAGATTCCAACAGACCATTGGAATACTGAAAAACCCTAAGGTGTTACTCATCACTTTAGCAGGTGGGATTAGGGGCATGGCATTTATAGGGTTTATAACTTTTTTACCATCCTATTTAACAGATCTTGATTATTCCGAACTTGAGAGGGGACTGCACTTCGGGTTACTTGTTGCAGTAGGAATCATCGCCACCCCATTCATGGGATACATATCAGACAAAATAGGAAGAAAACCAGTGCTCGTACCAGGCATGCTTTTTTTGGCTGTTGTTATATTGCTAATGGTATGGTTCGGAGACGGATTGTCTTTGATATTATTGTTGGCCCTTCTAGGAACATTTTTCTACAGTGACCAACCCATCCTCACTGCTGCTGCATTAGACATCGTAGGAACAGGAGTTGCCACCACCACTCTTGGTTCCCTATCGTTCGTGCGATTTATATTAAGTGCGGCCTCACCTATCATAGCGGGATTCTTGTATGAAAATTATTCCATGGACCATGTTTTCTTTTACATATCGGCATTGATGCTCACTTCGGCAATAATTCTTTTGATAATTCCTCTGAAACCTTCAAAACACCCACCTAGTCACAGCCACTAATAAACCGCCATTGGACTATGCAACTTGAAAATATAGCTGAATTAGTTTTGCTAGGCACCGGAGGCGGACCAAAAATTTGGGCGTCTCGTTCGCAGCCTGCTAGCGCAGTGATAGTCAATGATGATGTTTATATAATTGACACGGGAGATGGAATAACGGCCCAATTGGCTAAATCAAATATAGACCCCAGCTCAATTAAGGCTATATTCATAACTCATAATCACTCCGACCATGTTGCAGATTATGGAACGCTCCTTCTCCGTAGCTGGCAAAGTGGCCACAAAGGTCCAATTAATTGTTTCGGACCACCACCACTGAAGGATATGACTCTTTCATATCTCAAATATATGGCATGGGACATCAATCTTAGAATTAAACATGAAGACCGTCCGGATTTCAAATCAATGATTGATGTCTCCGAGATAAAAAACAGCTCATTGCTATATGAAGACTGCAACGTACGGGTGGACTGTATAAAAGTACCACATGGTGAAGCTGACCCAGCATATTCATATAGGTTCAAAATCGGAAACAAATTGATTGTATTCTCAGGAGATACATCTAAAAGTGATTCGTTAATAGGTTTCTCCCAAAACGCCGACATACTTGTTCATGAAGTACTAAACCCTGAAGGGGTCGATGCCATCATTGAGAACACCTATCCAGGAAACGAGGCACTCAGAACTCATATTGTTGAAGGCCACACCACGATGTCTGAAGTAGGGGAAGTTGCCAGTCTAGCAGGAGTAAAAACTTTGGTTCTAAATCATTTTGTACCCACAGGTTCACTGGATTTGGACAAGGAAACAGTTTGGCTCAAAGGGGTACGAAAAACTTTCGACGGGACGATAATTGTAGGCAGCGATCTACAAAGAATAAGTTTTTGATTTCCGAGACAACGATCAATCCAAAAAATACGGCCTGACATGATTTGCTAACAATTCCATAGTGCGAAAAACGATTTTTTGGTCCATTTCCCCTATATTAATTTTCACCATCAGGTTCTTAACTCCTATATTTTGAAGCTCTGATATTTGTTCAGACACATCTTTTGGAGTCCCTGCTATGAAGGTATTGTCGAAATCCGTCCTTGATATTTCTTCCTTTGGAGGTGACAGGTCTGGTGATACATGTTTTGGGTTATATTTATCTCTGGCAGACATCAAAAAAGTTTGTTCTTTCATATACCCATTAAATGCTAGTTCTTCTGCTTCAGAACGACTTTCAGCTACGACTATGTTTTTGTTAACCCATATCTGATCCAAAATATCATTCATTTCTGGTTCGCTAGCGCCCGTGGATTCCAATGACTTAATAAATACTTCAATTCTATCTTTGATGGAACCGTTTTCCTGGGCTGCTATTAATACTGGCCGCTTCTTCTTCCCCATTTCAATTGTAGATTCCCTACTGATGCAAGCTCGCAGCAGAGGTGGATGTGGGTTTTGATATGGAATTGGCCTCAATTCAGGAAATTCCAGATCCCAATATTTTCCTTTAAATTTGACGGGCTCGCCTGACCAGGCCGCTAGAATAATCTCTTCGGATTCTGAAATACTGTCTGCGGCGGTAGACATTGGTACCCCAAAACCAACATATTCATATTCATTAAATGCTGATCCTTTTCCTGTGCCTAATATGATTCTGCCTTTACTCAAATGATCCAACAAAGATACTTGAGCAGCCAATCTCACAGGATGGTGCAAAGCCATTTCCACAACAGCAAATCCTATCTTAACTGTTTCTGTCCGTTGAGCAATTGCACCAGCAAATACGACTGGATCCGCATATGCTGTGGCACCGTCGAAATGATGTTCTGACAGCCAAACGGTATCGAATCCAAGGGATTCCCATTTATCAATCTCCATAAGAGTATCGTCAATGACATTTCCGTCATTCTTAGAATTTTGTGACATTGGAAAAACCCAAGAACCAAACCGCATAAATACCTCTTTTAAAATTATTGGTTGAATACCACTAAATACAGTCTACAGAATATTTAATCAAAATGAATAAGTATCCAATCTTGGGATAAGAATTATTCAAATACACGTAGTGCCAAGAGTCATGTCAATAAACCTAGTTAGTGGTATTGGTTTTACTTATATTCAGAATGTAATTTTCTAGCATGGATTTAATCTCTTCTTTGGTATAAAGATCATCAGGGCCTATCGCAAGAAAATTCAATATTTCTCCATATGAGTAATTTGCCCACCATCTACTGAAATCAACCATATTACTAACCAATTCTAATTAACTTATTTTCCTTGCCATTTAATTCTTAGGAAGCTTCAATGTTGATCGGAAGGCAAAAAAGCTCAAGGATGTACCTGAGTCAGACCACATACTGTTGATGTACCTACTCGTCCCAGCTTGTCATATAAAGACATTGTCCCAACTGAAACTCCTTCCTCTGAACCGTGGTAAGAGGTCTCTATCCCGATCCAACTGCCAATCGGGGTTCTATGAAGGTATAGGACCACATCAGCATTAATGTAACTTAATCCTTTAGTGCCTGAATTTGTAAATGGATTGGCGAAATCAGCTACTTGAGCTATTCTGACCAACTGACTTGTAGGTTCACCTGAAACAAAATTATATGTCTCTCGGACCCAAGCCCTCCTGATCCCCAATCGTCGATTTCGAGGTGAATTATCAATATATGGCACCCCTACATCGTCCTGTATGTTGACAGTCTCCCATATCGGATGACTCCCCCTTTCATTGGTGCCGAAATCTGTTCTTTGCGGAAAAGGTTTGTCTTCATCCGGAGGTTCTATACTCCACGCGGGAGGCGTCCATATATCGCCTTCAGGATTCTCGCTCTTTTTCAGCAAAACAACATTCCCTCTTGCAACATCTATTACACCCCTTCCTTCGACAGTGGCAGCAATTTTTACATCTATCACTTTTATTCTTTTGCCAGACCTGATCACTTCACTAGTAACTATTAAAGGGGACATTGGTGGAGGCCTAAAAAGATCAGCCGTAATTCTTGAAGGTTGAAAAGTGATCGCATCCTCTTCTGATAGGCAATTTGCTTCTGCATCGTAAGCCACCAAGCCAGAAAGAACCCGACCATGGAGAGTTTTAGGATCCCATGGCCCTCTTGCGAGAGGGGTCGGATGATAAATCGTGTTATCGTCAATATCTTTGATGAAAAAGGCGTTATCCATCACGCACGACTTTGAGCCAAACCACAAACCGTGGAAGTACCTATTCTTCCCAATTTATCGTACAAAGCCATTGAGGCTACTGAAACCCCGTTGTCGCCTCCTTGATATGCGGTCTCTGTCCCTATCCAGCTTCCAACAGGCATTCTGTGCAAATAAAGGGTCACATCGGCATTAATATAATTAAGACCTTCGGTACCGGAATTGGTGAATCCATTTGCGAAGTCTGATACCTGAGCCACCCTAACTAATTGGCTAGTAGATTCATCTGACATAAAACTATGCGTCTCCCGAACCCAAGCCCGTCTAATACCAAAGCCTCTGTAGATCGGATATTTATGATCATATATTGTCTCTCCCTCTTCGCTAACATTGACAGTCTCCCAAATCGGAAGATATTTTCCATCTCCGCTTTCATTTTCCATTGTCTCAGGAAATGGCCTGTCCTCTGCTGGGGGGCTAATCTCCCAGGCGGGAGGTGCCCATATTTCCCCTTCTGGATTAGCACTTCTTTTTAACAAAACAATATTCCCTCTAGCTATGTCTACTACACCTCTACCTTCCAAGGTCGCCGCAATGTTGACATCAATTACTTTTATTCTTTTGCCAGATCTAATGATTTTACTGCTGAGTGTGAGTGCTGACATGGGTGGCGGACGGAAAAGGTCAATCGTCATTCTTGTAGCTTGGAAATCATCTATTTCTTCCTCGGATAAACAATTCGTCTCCACTTCATAGGCTATCAGTCCAGACAGAACTCTCCCATGTAATGTTTTAGGACTCCATGGCCCTCTGGCAAAACTTGTTGGATGATAAACACTGGTGTCGTTATGATCCTTATAAAAAAAAGCTTCTTTCATATAATCACTCTATATTATGCTGCTGACCATGTTTCACTAATTAAGTCCAAAGCCTGTGGCGACAAGGGACCTTTATTCACATAGTCAACGGCTTGCTTTAATTGATCAAAATTTGATAGCCCAATTAAAGCTGTATTTAAATACACGTTGCTAATAGCAAACCTGACGGATGCCTCTACGAGACTTTCAACAAATCCTTCTTCGATCAAAAAGCGAAACGCTGTAGCCCTATTTACATCCTGCTGAAATGTAGATGAGGTAGCAATGGGAGCCACATTTTGTTGAGCCAGAGGATGTCTTTCAACACTTCCTGAAAGGGCCCCTGCAGCCAATATCCTGATACCGACAGTACCTATATCTTTTTCTGAGGCCATTTTCATGAGCTCCCCATAATTTTGATACGGAAATGTCGTGGGCACTTCGTTACCTGAAGACGGATTCAACATGTTAAAACAGGCATGTATTGCATTAGGTGAATAGTCCTCCAAAGCCCTCTTAATTGACGGGGTGTGTCCCAAACCATTGAAGCCCCAATAGCGTATTTTCCCTGCAGTGACCGCTTCTTTAAAAACTTCCTCAACTAAATTCAAATCCTCTACAGAGAGTGTTCGAGTTAAGGCATTACTTTTGTCCCCGATAGGATTGTGAGTGTAAACAATATCAATTGTGTCTAATCCAAGTCTTCTAAGACTATTGTCTATTTGGGCTGATACAGCCTTTTTTATATTTTCAAATTCTCGATCATCAATTCTGACTTTACTCCCCACAAACAAGTCAGTTTTACCTAATTCCCTCAACACAGCTCCAGTATGAATTTCCGACAATCCGTCCCCGTACATTCTCGCAGTATCAAAATAATTTACTCCAGAGTCTATAGCGTATTCGACCGCAGCCATCATCTCCTTATGATCTCCGGATACCATAAGCCCACCTACTGCTCCACATCCGAAACCTAACTCGGAAATTTTCAATTCTGTTGAACCAAATCTATTAGTTTCCATTCTTTTAACTCACCATCCAATAAGCCCATTATTCACTAACCGATACATTCGGGTTGCCCAACACCTAGTGATGCAAAACCGCTCGTGAACACATCTATCTAATGCATTATCATTCCACCATCAACATTGAAGGCCTGTCCAGTTATATTTCTAGAACCAGGCCCGGCCAAAAAAACCGCCATAGAAGCAACATCTTCTGCGTCATTCGGCCGTCCCAGAGGGATTTCCTCTGTCATTAGTTTTTTCACTTCCTCTGAACTGATTCCAACCTCAGCTGATCTCAGAGAAAGAATATGAGATAACATATCGGTTTGAACAATACCCGGGCATATTGCATTTACATTTATGTCGTATTCGGCCAACACACTAGCGGCGCTATGAGTCATTGCAATCACCGCGCCTTTACTAGCTGCATATGCAGCATTAGAGGCCCTTCTATAGCCTTTTCCGGCAATCGAAGCCGTATTTATAATTCTTCCGCCCCTGCCTTGGTTTACCATTTGTTTGCCTACCTTCTGCATGCAGAAGAAGGCGCCTTTGGCGTTAACTCGGTTTATTTCGTCCCAATGACTTTCTTCTATATCAAAAAAACTGATATGGCGCGTAAGGCCAGCGTTGTTGAACAAGATATCAACGGAGCCGAGCTCTGAAACAACCTCTTCAAGCATATTATCGATGTGTTTAGGATCACCAATATCCAAAGAAACGGAAATCGCCCTCACACCAAGATCAGAAATTTCTTCAGCTGTCTGTCTTGAGGTTTCTGAATCTATATCTGCGACCACTATATCCGCGCCGCCATTGGCAAATTTTATGGCAGCAGATTTCCCTATACCTCGTCCTGCTCCAGTCACTAATGCTATTTTGCCTTCAAAATCCATAGAATTCCTCTTTTATTAAAATCTCGTATATCCACCGTCAATAACAAAATCCTCACCAGTTTGGTAGGCGGAAGCATCGCTAGCTAAATAAACTGCTATTCCCGCAAAATCCTCTGGTGTCCCCCATCTTCTAACAGGCACTCTTTTCATTACCCTATCTTCAAATCTCTCATCACCCACTCGAGGTGATGTCATGGCAGTTTCAATCCATCCAGGAATAATGGAATTTGCAGTGATTCCATACCGGGCCATCTCAACCGACAATCCTCTTATCATCGCCAACATAGCACCTTTTGTGGATGCATAAGCCTCATTTCGTGCAGCACCGTGAATAGCAGATGTACTAGAAGTCCCAATGAGCCTTCCCCCCTCTCCTCTTTCAATCATATGCTTGGAGGCTGCCCGAAATGTAAAAAAGGTACCGTCAAGGTTAATTCGCATAACCTTTTTCCAGAGATCCGTTGGGAATTCATGAAATGGAGCTCCGCCGCCAGCACCTGCATTAGCAAAGCAAGAGTCAACTTTCCCGAAAATTTTTATTGTTTCCTCGAAAGCCGTTTCAACTTGATCCTCTGAAGACACATCACATTTAATCGCGTGAGCTTTGATTCCAATTGCACTCAATTCCCTTTGGGATCTTTCATTCTTTTCGATATTCGTTCCCCATATGCAGACGTCAGCTCCAGATTCAGCAAGCCCTTTTGCCATTCCCAAACCAATTCCGCTATTACCTCCTGTAATCAACGCCACTTTACCTGATAAGTTAAATGCATCTAAAGCCATAAGTTCTCCTTCCTTACTGAACGTTTATTTACGAGTGTATTCTAAAATAGCTTGATATCGGTTTTGCAAACCTAAAAGGAATCAAATATCGTAACATCGCAGTTACAAGAAATATTTGAAAAATTAGGAAATTGACTCCCTACACCTGAACGTACACTGCTTCAAGTCCTCTGTATCTCTGTTCACTATCCATACCAAATCCAACCAACCACTGTTCACTCTTTAATTGAAACCCACAAAAACGAGGGATTATATCCTTAGGGTGGCTCCTTTCTCGATCTATTAAAACAGCCAATTCTACTTTTTGCATTCCCTTCAATTGAATATTTTCCATTAATCTCACCATAGTGGTACCCGTGTCCAAGAGGTCATCCACAACAACTGTAGGGGCATTAAAATCAACTCGATTATCAAAAGTTTGTGGGAATTCTATTGTGGGTTCTGTTAAAACCTCATCACCTGAGTAAGCCGATGCAAATATCGGAGAAACTAACCATTTTCCAGGCCGAATCTTCTCCAATTCTGACAAAAGTGCTGCCGCAAACTGCATGCCGCCCGTCATTACTGGTACTACATTTACAGTGTTCAAACCGTCGTAATATTCTGCAATTGATTTGGCCAAAGAAGCAACTGCTGATAATACTTCTTTTTTCGAATACAGTATTTCCAATCCATCCAATTCAGAATCGATGCTTCGAGCCAATTTATTCTCCTAGACAAGTTGTTCTATAAACCAATTATATGAATATTTAAAGTCGTTGAAATGATTCCCCCAATGCTGAAGGAGCCCGACCACTTATAAATCGACCAAATACATTATTTTTTAAAACCAAGTGCTGAATTTTTCGATGATTGATAAATAGAAGAGTCATGATCATCAATGGAAATGGAATTATAGGAAGGACTTGTGAAAGTTGAGGAAGAACAGGCTGTAATTTAAGTGCGAACAACTGCAAGGCAGCAAATAAATAACATCCTAAAGCTGCTCTAACAGGATGCCATCCTCCAAAAATAACTATCGCCAAGGCAATCCAGCCAAAGTTGATGATATGCCCATCTGACCAACCTAGTTTTACATCTAAGGAAAAAGCAGCCCCTCCCAAACCTACAAGAAATCCCCCCAGCGCAGTGTAAAAGTATCTCAATTTATTAACATCTATGCCTCTTGCATAGGCCGCCTCGGGCCTTTCCCCGATGGATTGTAAATTTAATCCATGCCTTGTGTAAAAAATAAACCAGAAGGATACCCCGATGAGAATATAGCTGGAATATACCAGTAAATTTTGCTGGAACAGTATTGGGCCTATTGTGGGTATCTCTCCCAATACCGGAATATGTAAATCCTGTACTGAAGGACCTGGTTTTCTCACGAAATCTTGTCCTAAAAATGCCGATAGTTTAGTGGCTAGCAGGGTCAATACTATCCCCACTGCAATTTGATTTAATCGAAGCCTTATGGAAGAGAATGCAACTATTAGAGCAAGATTACTGGAAATCAAGCCTCCCGCTATCAATCCTAAAACAACATTCCCTGTCGTAAAAGAAACCGCAAACCCAGTCATAGCCGAAAGCAGCATACTTCCATCTAAGGATAAATTTACTACACCAGATTTCTCCGTGATAGTCTCTCCTATCACAGCAAAAACTAGAGGCGTAGCATAACTAATCACGATAGCAAAGGTTTCCGGATTCATTTAATCCTCAACCTTAGAATATTTCTTTCTTTTTTGCTGCATAAGTCTCATAGCACTAATTAATATTACTGAAAGCACCAACGTACCCTGGAAAACTCCTCCCAAGGAAGAATGTAAGCCTAATCTAAGTTGCCATTGAATACTTCCTATAGCGATCATAGAGAAAAAAAATGCTATGGGAACAAGCAAAGAGGGCCTGTACCCTGCAAGAAGAACCACAAGAATCCCTAAATATCCGTAGCCACCAGATATAGATGGGACTAATCGATGATGTATTGAAGCAACCTGTGTTACGCCTGCCAAACCAGCAACAGCTCCACCTAACATAAAAGCGATCAGTAGATACCTAGAGGTAGGTATACCAAACCGATAACTTGAATCTGGATTTAAACCTATTGCTCTTAGCTTAAGTCCAAATTGAGTCCGACTGAAAACATAGATCACTATGAATACAACAAGAAAGGATAAAGCCACCGCTAAAGGCGATAATCTAAAACCCTCAAGGGTAGGAAACCAGGCATTTTGATGAAACGGTTCTGTCCCACTGGTAGAAGCTATACCCTTCCGACTCCAAGGACCGATTATGAGATAAACCACCAGGCCTGTAGCAACAAAATTCAATCCCAGTCCGCCAAAAATTTCGTTGACTCCGCCTTTAACTTTAAGTAATCCAACAAGAAGACCCCAAAAGGCTCCTCCAAAAGCCCCTGCAAGTATCATCACAGGCAACAAAATTCCGGAAGGCAACTGGAATTCCCTTGCTACAAATGAAGCCGCTACCGCGCCAGCTATTATTTGGCCCTCTACTCCTATATTCCAAAGACCAGCTTTGAAAGTTATAACCAATGAAGCAGAAGCGATGATTACTGGCACTCCAACCATAAGGGTATCCCCAAACTTAGTCGTGGACCCCAAAGAACCTGTGAGCAAAAGTCTATAGGTTTCGAAAATCGGAATCTCAAACAGGGCCAAAAGAAAAGAAACAAAAACTATAGATACCAAGATAGCTATGGAATATGAATATATTGGACCTTGATAGATTTTCATATCCTTATACCACCGATCAAGGAACCAATGTCATGTGGGGTTGTTGATTTAGCCGAAATATCCCCGATAACCCCCCCTGCATAACATACCAATATACGATCAGAAAAACTTATCAGTTCTTCCAAATCAGAGGAGGAAAATATTATGGTAGTTCCACTTTTAGATCGCTCCAAAAGTTCATTCCAAACCCATTCAGCGGATTCTATATCGAGCCCTCTAGTGGGATGCTCCATTGACAATATTGAAAGATTAGCTGGCATCAAGGCCAGCAAAAGCCTTTGCTGATTTCCTCCTGACAGATCTTCAGGCTTTGAGTTCACCGTTCCTCGAATAGCATATTCTTGTAATTTATCTTCAGCTAATTGAGTTGATTTACCCCAATCTATTGTTTTAGCACCCTGACTTTCAGCTAAGGCAAAATGTTCAGTTATGGTTAACCCTTGGATTAAACCTTCCCCTTCCCTATCAGCCGGCAGGTAATGGAACCCGTTTTCAATATACCAGCTGTAAGGATAATGGCTTATGTCTTCTCCCCCGAAATTGAGGGTACCTCTGAATGGATTTGTTAATCCAGAGATACTCCTCAATAAAATACGCTGTCCGGCACCTTCTAAGCCGGCGAGTCCAATAATTTCACCTTCAGAAAATCTACAACTCACACCGTCTACAGTTCCATTTTCGTCTTTTGCACTGATAGCATCTAGTACCAGTACATTTTCACCTAAAACAGTTTGGCTTTGAGGGGTTGATTGTTCGTAACCACCAAACATGAGATCGATTAAATCAGAGGTTGGACAAGGTACAGCCAGAGTATCTACTAACTCCCCTTTTCGCAAAACAGTCACTCGGTTGCAAATTGATTGAATTTCCTCCAACTTATGGGAAACAAAAATAACAGACATACCACTAGCCGCTAGGCGTTCTATAGTGGCAAACAAATTTTCCCTTTGATCCTCCGAAATAGCAGTTGTAGGTTCATCTAGAATCAGTACTCTAGCACCCATCCAAAGCAACCTAGCTATTTCTAATTGCTGTCTCTCTCCAATCGTCAAGGTGGAAGCAATAGCATCCGGCTCCAGATCAAACCCGTATTCTTGTGATATTTCGCTTATGGCATCTCGAACAGCTGTCCTATCGAAATCACGCGATTTGGGTAATCCGGCAAGAAAGTTATCAATTATGGAAAATGGCAAGAATACCAAAGGCTCTTGATGCAGAATTCCTATTCCAGACTCTATCGCATCTGTGGGAGATGATAGATCCAAATACTTACCATCCAATTCCACTTTTCCGGAATCCGTTACTAGAGAGCCTGAAATTATATTGACTAAAGTAGACTTACCAGCCCCATTTTCACCAAGCAACCCGTGAATCTCACCTTCGCCTATTTCGACGGATATATCGTCATTGGCTAGGACAGTTCCAAAACGTTTGGTTATATTTAGTAACTTCAAAGACATGAAGTCTACCCAGTCATTTTTTATTCAGTTGTTGATGCCCCTTCTATCCCTTCAAGAAGCATAGGAAGATACCAAATTTCCTTATCGCTGGCCTCTTTACCATCAGCCAAGAAAGTTGAGCCATCCTGATAATTGATTGGTCCTTTCCAAAGGTTCAAATCACCTTTTGCTAATTTTTCTATAAATTCATCCAAAGTTTTTGAATTTTCAGCTGTTAAACCATCACCTTTCAAAAATCCGATCGCGCTGGAATCATGGTCATTAATATCATCCCAATCTGGTCCCACCCACTCAAATGAGGCTTTGAAATTTCCATCTATCACCGATTTAGATATCTTGTGATAGGAAGGACCCCAATTGAAATAAGGCACCCCTAGGCAAACCGATGGAGCTTCTGAACATGCACCTTCATAGTCATATGGCACTGCCCACACTGTTTTCCCTGAAGCAGCTTCTTGGCCAGCAACTACAATAGCTTCCGTCGTATCAATACCGGATATTATTACGTCTGATCCGGAGGCTATAAAATCGTTTACGACCACGGTCGGGTCTTGAGTCACACCTGGAATATTGAACCAAAATCCTATCCAGGTAACTTTAAATTTCAAATCAGATGCGTTTTTACCTTTGACAGTTTCCCAGCAATGCTTGGCTCCTAAATAGGTGGAGCTGACCAATCTTCGCGTCTCAGCATTAATCAAAGGTCCGAGATATGAAATATTCCCAGTATCAGACTGAAGTGCAGCGGCGCATCCTGCCATCATCTTCCCATACTCCATTTTACCCATCACATTCCCCAAACTTTTCAAATCGGTACGATAATCCTCTCCGTCTGACCACGCTGTGTCACCTGAGGCCCATATCATTGGGGTATCTGGATGAGCTGCCGCGGCTTCCAAAATACCGTCTTTCATATCATCAGAGGTAGCTAAAATTAAATTGGCACCCTGAGAAATCATATCCTCCACGACCTGAGGTACAGTGACGTTAGGAGAATCAGCAGGGTTAACTTTGTCTATTGTTATTAACTCTCCACCAGCCTTGTTAACAGCATAGGTGGCACCTTCGAAATGGGCCTGAGACCACCCGTGGTCATCCTGCGGTCCAACTAATATCAAACCTAACTTGAACGATTCGCTGTCCACACCGCCACTACTAGAGCAAGCCCCTAAAGACAAAAGTAAAATCAGTATCAACGGCACCAATTTGAAACGCATAAAAGATTCTCCTCCAGATTTAACTCTATTCAGACGGTCAATTCGACTAGGCTAACACAATATCTAGTGTCATTAATCATGCACACGACAGTCTATACTTCAATTTAACCCAATAGTTATGGATACTGTCAAACATTTGTAATTTGTGATGAAATCCTAAACAAAGGGCATCACTTTTTCCGAGAAAAGTTTCATGGATTTTTGTACAACCTCTGTGGTATTTCGCCCTCTTCGGTTGAATTCCAGTATGCATTGATCCATACCTGAAATACTCTGCTCCAATTGTTTCAATTTTTCTATGCAGCCTTCAGGGCTATCATAAATGCAATTCTCCACTGCAGTTTCAAAATTCCACGAACCCCACCCTCCAGCGCCTGATGAAAAATCATGCCGGCCTCCACCGATGGCAGAAGAATGAACGGGAGGGCCATCACCAATAACATCGCTGTCGAGCCAATTTTTCCGCATCAAGTCATGAGCCTTCTCTTTCGTCTCAGCCACAAAAAGAGACACTACAACATGGAAAGGTTGAGGGATGCCATTGGCAGCACTCTTGTTTATATTGGAGTTAAACGTCTTTATATGTGACGCTAAATTAGAAACCGACTGGCTTAGAGTTATTCCAACCACACCCATTCCATTTTGGGCAGCAAATTTAAAGGATCCGTCACTATTTGCCGCCATTAGGAGCGGCGGATATGGACCTTGAACTGGTTTTGGCAAAACAGGCACATCTTCAAAGTTCCAATAATCTCCCTTGAAATTTAATCTGGGCTGAGTCCAAGCGTATTTTAAAACGTTGGAATATTCCGAGACCATTGTTCGACTCTCATCGCCGTCGATTTCTGAAGAAATCCCCATCACCTGACTCGAAGGGCCGCCCCATCTCCCACCAATGCATAAATCTAATCTACCTTGCGTCAAAATATCGCAAGTTGCTACTTCGGTAGCTAGATTCAACGGATGATGCATTGGAACTTGAGTCGCTAACGTACCAAATCTAATCTCTTTCGTATGCTGTGCAGCCGCTGCTGCGACCAACAAAGGCTCTGACATCGGCCTGGTTGGGTAAAAAGGTGCTTCCGCGAGCCAGGCCTCTGTAAAGCCCAGTTGTTCGGCCAAAACCAACTCTTCTATCGTCTCCCAGTGTCTACGCCCTACATCCGACCCCTCATATCCCGGTACTTGCCAAAATACTCCAAATTTCAAATCGACTAACTCCTAAATTTTATTCAACCGGAATAGCTATTGATACTCTAGTTTTATCTCCCACCGCTTTTGTAGTATGACCTTGTCCCGTCAAATCTTCAGCAAGCATCATATCTCCAGGACCTAGGGTGTACACAGTGCCATCGCCTAAACCTATTTCGACTTGGCCTTCCAATGTAACTATGAATTGCTTCCTAGGTGCCACATGCCAATCAATGAAATTACCAGGTTCGTGGCTTCTGAAAATGATGCCTGTAGCCGGTATATCTACGGGCGGTGAATATTCTTCCATGTGTGACTGGCCATCCTCTCCCGTATATATTCTGTAAAGCAACGCAAACCTCCTTTTAAATTGGTCTCGATTGGAACCTCACAGGTAGGATACACCTAGGAAAGCGATTAGCGACAGTCAGAAAGACTACGGAATTTGTAACTAGCAAACCCAAAGCACCTCAATTATTTATTTTCATTCCTAATTAACGATAATGCCATCAGGATATCGAGGGTTTTTCAAGATGTAATCGCCAGAATTGTTTTGAAAGGCGGAAGATTTTAGTGAAAGCTCCTAACCGTTTTTATTTAGGAAATTTACTTGGATTTAATAAAGTATGGGTCTATGATGGGTCTCGAGTCTAACAGGATAACGAGAAAGATATACCTATTGATACCTAGACCATATCTGTCTGGGACAGTAGTAAAAAACTGCTCATGTCACTCACCTAGAATGGCTGAGTAAAATGAGCAGTTTTCATTTCCGTGGAATCCTGATAACAAAAAGGAGAAGTAACATGGGAACTTTAGATGGAAGAGTGGCTTTAGTAACAGGATCGAGCAGGGGGATTGGCGAATATATGGCTGTCCACCTGGCAAAAGCTGGGGCCAAGGTGTCCATTGCAGCCCGAACCACGGAAGTGACAGACAAAAGGCTGCCAGGAACAATTTATTCTGTGGCCGAAGCGATTAACAAAGATGGCGGGAAAGCGGTCGGCGTACATATGAATATGAGAGACCCTGAAAGTATTACAAAAGGGGTAGAGGAGACAGTCGAGAAATTGGGAGGCTTAGATATAGTTGTAAATAATGCCGCTATATTAGTACCAGGTTCTCTTGAAACCGTCCAAGACAGACACATTGATTTGATATGGCAAATAGACCTTCGTGGACCGTTAATTCTTATGAAGCGAGCCCTTCCTCACTTAAAATCGGCGGGTTCAGGAGATTTTATTAATGTTTCCTCTGTTGCTGGAGTATTCCCAGGACCCGGGCCATATGAAGATACACCTTCGGGTAGAGATGGCAGTTTCTATGGGATGATAAAGTCGGGATTGGAACGCTTCTCTCAAGGATTAGCCAAAGAGCTGCAGGAAAATAAAATCAAGGTGAACGTTCTTTCTCCCCAAGGTAGGATTAAAACTCCAGGGAACATATGGGCAGAGAACGACCCAGAAAATCCTTCTCTAGAATTTGAAGCTGCTGACGAAATGGGAAAGGCAGGTGTTTGGATATGTGAACAACCAGCAAGTTACACTGGACACATACTTTTCGACCAGGACGTTTGCGCAGAGCAGAATTTATAGTAACCCTTGAATTAATTTTTAAATGCCTCGACAAACCCTTAGGATGGTCCATACTTCAGACACCCATCTTGGAGATGATTTAAGCCACCCAAAATCAAATGATGCATTGAGGAAAGTGGTAACTGAGACAATATTACTCGACGCCAATTTTCTTTTACTAGCTGGAGACGTTTTTGATCACGCAAGAGTATCCGATAATGCTATATTGTTTTTTTTAGACCAAATTTCCAGATTGGACGTACCTATAATTTTGTTGCCAGGCAATCATGATTTAATGCACCATAAATCCATATACAAAAGAGAAATTTTCCAAAATTCTCCTGATAATCTTTTCATATTTGGTGAAAAAGTGGGTCAGACAATCACCTTTAAGGAGCAGGGAATAAAATTTTGGGGCAAGGCTATGGTTGAGCATAGTCCTCATTTTCATCCTCTGTCCCCCACACCTGAACCAGTAGAAAATGATTGGTTTGTAGGTATGGGTCACGGACATTTTGAAAAAAGTGATGTTAACTCAGGAAGATCCTCAATAATTCTCCCCAAAGATATATCCGAGTCACCTTTTGATTACATTGCCTTGGGACACTGGGATCTGTACACAGATGTATCACAAGGAAACATACCCGCAGTTTACTCGGGGTGCCCTATGGTATCAGGCATTAAAAACGCGACTGGGTCAGTCAGCTTAGTGGATTTAGACTCAAGAAAGGGTGCCGTGCACAGGCAATGGTTCTTGGAATCCTAACCTAAAGCAACCGTAGCGCCACCATCAATCACCACAGAGGCTCCCGTTATGTAGGACGCTTCTTCAGAAGCCAGAAATAATGCCAAATTCGCAACCTCTTCGGGTTTACCAACCCTATTCAACAAAGACATTGAAGAGGCTTCTTGTATGAATCTTTCAGGAGTGGATGGGTCTATTAATTTTTGCCTATCCAAACCTCTCCTGTACCATCCTTCGGTATTTATATCTCCAGGACAAATACAGTTTACCCTTATTCCATATTCACCCAAATCCATAGCAAGGCATCTCGTCAATTGAGCTAAGGCTCCTTTCGTAGAGTTATAAGGCAATGAGTTGGGTTGAGCAATAAAACTACTGATTGAGGCAATGTTGATTATCGAGGAATTATTACCCGATTTCAGACCTTCCAAAGCAGCCTTACATACATTTGCCACTCCTATGACATTAACTGACACTGCCTGAAACCATTCAAATTTGTCCAACGACTCCACTCCTCCAAAAGTGAAAGATGCCGCACTGTTGACCACTATATCTACACCGCCCATCACTTTAATAGTGTCATCAACCATTTCGTTAACTGCTTTTTGATCCGAAACATCAGTTTCAAAAAAATAAACACCCGAATCAGAACTGAATTTTATCCCAGGTGATGTTAAGTTTGACGACTGTTGGATATCGGCCGTGCAAACCATAGCTCCTTCTCTTGAAAATCGTCTGACGATGGCCAGTCCGATTCCCGAGGCTCCACCTGTAACGATTACTTTTTTTCCTCGCAATCTCATTGATATGTGACATCCATTATCTTATTGTCCTGCCTTATAATCCTCGATTCGTTCGAGATCCATTTTGGTTAAATGTGGTTGGAGCAAATCGACAACCTTTTTTAAAGTATCATCTGGGCTATCTATCGAGGTATTAACTTTTACCACCGGCCCAATGTCACTTTTGTTTATAAAATACTCATAGTCAGACATAACATCCTCAATATCTGCAGAACACAGCGGACTATTAGTATGCTCTGGGTTGTTTTTCAACACGCTCATGCGTTTTCGTATGACATCAGGTGCGGCCACCAGATGTACCGTTATAATCGGATCGCTTGTGATTTGCTTTATTCGATTTTCGATGCTTACAAATACATTGTTCCTATCAAACTGTTCTCCATCTAATCCATAGCCATAATATCGCCTAGCATAAATAGCTTCTTCTATATGGAACCCCACAGTTAAATCATCTTCATGCACATAGTGATGTAAGTGATAATACATTCCGTACCGATGGTACATTTCCTTTAATTTAGGAGATAAATCGAGTATTTGCTGCTGCTCCTCCATAGTGGTGTCATCAGGATGTCCTGAAGTGTGCGGCAATTTGGAATGATCGTGTATCAATCCCATAAAAAATGGTTCACCCATAACCTTTAACTTCCAATCACTGAGCATCCTAGAAATGGTGGTAGTTCCAACGTATTCGATACCGGCTAATATTATTTTCATGTAAAAAATCCTTAACTCATATTCCTTAATCCTTAAAGGATACTTACATAAGTCTCTATCTTTGTATATCTTTTGACCTTCCCAGTATCCAAGCCTAAAGTCCCATACCCAGTTTGTGGCTGTGATATCCGACACCTCTGCTATACTTAGTTCGCTAAAATTTGAATACAGGAAGCATTAAATTGTCCGAAAATAATTCACCGCTAGACATAGAAAAAATAAGTTCACTTTGCAAGCGAAGAGGATTTATATATCAAAGCAGTGAAATATACGGTGGGCTGGCCAGCACATGGGATTACGGACCATTAGGGGTCGAATTAAAAAGAAACGTTAAGGAACACTGGTGGAACACCATGGTTTGGGAAAGAGATGACATGGTGGGTCTAGATGCATCTATATTAATGCATCCCGACACTTGGCGTGCCAGTGGACATTTGGAAAACTTCACGGATCCTCTCGTTGAGTGTAATGATTGTAATCGCCGGTACCGGGAAGATCATGTAGAGGGTGAAGTCTGCCCGGAGTGTTCAGGTGAATTGACGGATCCTAGACTTTTTCACCTAATGTTCAAAACTTTCATGGGGCCAGTTGAAGAAGATGCCTCTATTGTGTATTTGAGACCAGAAACTGCCCAAGGGATTTTTGTAAACTTTAACAATGTAATCAACTCAACAAGAAAAAAACTTCCTTTTGGGATAGCGCAGATTGGTAAGGCCTTTAGAAACGAAATAACAACGGGAAACTTCATATTTAGAACCCGAGAGTTCGAAATGATGGAAATTGAGTATTTTGTGATGCCTGGAGAGGATGAAGAAATCCACGATAAATGGATCCAAGATTGTCTTTCCTGGTATAGGCAGATCGGACTAAATCCTGATAACTTGAGAGTCAGACCTCACGATGCGGACGAACTCTCCCATTATGCTAAAGCCACCTATGACATTGAATATCACTTTCCCTGGGGGTGGGGGGAGATTCAAGGAATAGCAAACCGTACTGACTATGACTTGAAATCACACATGGATATGAGCGGAGAAAAACTTACCTATTTTGATCACTTATCAGGACAACATGTTATACCTTATGTAATCGAACCCTCATCCGGGGTAGATAGGGCCGTTATGGCTCTTTTAGTAGATGCCTACCAAGAAGAAACTATTACCTCGGCGGCCGGTAAACCCGAAACGAGAGTTCTGCTCAAATTAGATCCGTCTATATGTCCTGTCAAAGTAGCTGTACTACCTCTAAGCCGCAATGACAAACTTACACCTTTAGCCAAATCCGTTTTCGATAAACTACGGAAATCCAAATTGATTGGTGGACACGTACAGTATGATGATGCTCAAAGCATCGGAAGAAGGTACAGAAGACAAGATGAAATTGGAACACCGTTATGTGTAACTGTGGATTTTGATTCGCTCGATGACAATGCTGTTACCGTTCGAGAAAGAGATTCAATGGAACAGACTAGAATCAGTTTGGACGATTTAGAATCTGATATAGAGGCAAAAATCACGACCTGACCTCATCTGATAAAACAACTGCATATAAATCGACACAAGTTTAAAATGGTTAACAGGTGGTTAAAATGCTGATAATTCATACCGCCGACATACACATAGGGGTTGAAAATTACAGCAAACCAGACCCTAAAAGCAGAACCTCATCTAGATTACAAGATTTTTTAAGGTCCTTTGATGAGCTTGTAGATTACTCCATCAAACACAAGGCAGATTTGGTAATGATTTGTGGGGATGTTTACAAAAGCAGAAATCCTACCCAGACGCATCAAAGGGAATTTGTAAAAAGAATTTCCAGAATGGCCAAAGAAGGAATCCAGGTTTTTTTGCTGGCAGGTAACCATGATTCACCAAACATACCGGGTCCTGCCACCACTCTTGAGATATTTCCGACCTTGGATATAGAAAATGTGCACGTTGCCAATGCATTGAAAAGTGAAACAATTCAGACCCGTAGCGGTCTAATTCAAATAATTTCTATGCCCTGGATAAGAAAGGGCGATTTTATGTCACATCCCGATTACAACCAACTATCAAACGAGAAATTTAACAAAGCCATTGAAAAGAAATTAATCTGTGACTTAGATGAGCAAATAGCCGATTTAGATCCCGCGATTCCAAGTATTTTAGCTTCCCACGTTTCAGTTGATCTAGCCAAAACTAGTTCGGAAAAATCCATGACTCTTGGAAAAGACTACCTTCTTCCCACCAAATCTTTAGCAAATTCAAAACTAGACTATATAGCTCTGGGGCATATCCACAAGCACCAAATACTAAATGAGGATCCACCTGTCGTTTATTCAGGTAGTCTGGAAAGAATAGATTTTGGTGAAGAAAAAGACTCCAAAGGATTTTGCATTATCAATATTTCCACGGACCCAAACAGGGAAAGAAAGTTGGAATCTCACCGATTCATAGAAGTCAATGCTAGAAGATTCAAAACAGTATCCGTTGTGGTAGATGACAGTGATGAATTTCCTACCGAAAAAATTGTGACTGAAATTAAAAACCATGATGTGAAAGATGCCATCGTCCAAATAATAATTGAGGTTAGCGCATCAAAGTATAGAGATATATCTGACAAAATAATCCGGGAGAGTCTGTCGGAGGCTAACTTCGTGGCAGCAATAAGAAAAAATGTAACCGTGGAAAGTAAAAATAGATTAGGAAGGGAATTACACGAATCAGTCCCTCCAATGGAAGCTTTAAAAACTTATTTGAATGAAAGAAACTTGAGTGAAGAAAAATTACATAAGCTTCTTGAAAAAGGCCAGAATCTTATGTCAGAAATCCCCCCACAGTGATGTTCAAGGAAGCGTTATACTCAAACTTCATAAAACTCAGCTGCCTGACACTGATCATAGTGTTTGCTACTTCCGCGATAGGATGTTCTTTTATATCCACTCCAAAGGTAGCCCCTGAATTCACAATTGATCTTTACGAAACAATCGATTACAAACAAAATGACTTCTTCAGTATAGGAAATTCTGAAGGTAATCCAACTTTCATCAACTTTTGGTTTCCTTCTTGCCCTCCATGTGTTGCGGAAATGCCAGAAATAGACAATTTCTACTTAGCGAATAAAAAGAATGTGGAAGTCGTAGCAATCCAACTACTTGGGCTTGATTCTATAAATGAAGGCCAAAATTTCGTCCGAGAAAAAAATATACATTTCGCGGTGGGAGCCGATAAAACAGGAAAAATTTCTGTTGATTACCAGATTAGTGTGTACCCAACCACGGTATTCGTAGACGCACAGGGTAACATAGCAGACTATTGGCAAGGACAAATAAATATCGAAGAGCTCAATCGTCAGCTTATGAATTTCCATGGAAAAAGGAATTAGCATTTGGATATTTCCGAATTATTTCACCTATTTGTCCGGTGGATTCACCTTGTATCCGCAGCTGCATGGGTCGGCGGTAACATTTTCTGGGTCTTGGTGCTGAATCCTTCAGCAAACAGTTCAAAATCCGTAATAGCACAGAAAATGCAGAGCCAAATTTCCACTGAATTTAGAGGATTAGTAGACACCTGTATTTTCGTGCTTCTCGCGACTGGAGCGATAATGACCTTTAACAGACTGACTCCAGGGGAAATCGGTTATCAATATGTATTGGTATTGGGCCTAAAAATAATTCTTGTGGCGGGCATGTTTTATTTAATAAGATCTAAACGCCACTCAAATTTAATAACGTCTCAGTTGAAAAATAAGAGCTCCTATAAATCTAAATTGAGTAAGCTGGGAACACTATTAACTGGGTACAACTTGGTATTGATGATTGGCCTAATGGTATATTTGCTATCAGACTTAATGAACATGATTTATGCGGCGTCATTATCCAATTGAAATCCTATTCCCTATTGAGGTCGGAACGTGAAAAAATCATTTATAGAAATAATTCGATGTCCTTTATGTAAAGCAAAGTTCAATTTAGCTATAGAATGTGAAGAAAATAATGATATCAATGCAGGCAAACTAATCTGTACAGGATGCAACGAGGAATTTCCTATCAAAAACGGCATCCCCAATCTGCTGCCCTCGGAATTACGCCAATAAAACTTTAATAAGAACAACCTCCATAAATCCAACATATGTCTGAGTCTTCAGTTTGCCGCAATTCAAGAAGCATCTGATTAACGGTCATTTTATAAACCGGATGCAGCAAAGCTGGGCTAATTTCAACCAATGGCTCAAGGACAAATAATCGTTCTTGAATCCTTGGATGCGGCACAGTCAAAATTTTGGTATCAATAGCCAAATTACCCCATAACAAAATGTCTATATCTATGGATCTTGGAGCATTAGGGAAAGGTCTAAATCTTTGAAAATCCAACTCAATCTCCTTAATTCGATGCATAAAGAGCCAGGGAGTCAATTCAGTAGACAACCTGCACACCGAATTTAAAAAATCTGGTTGACTAGAAAATCCCTTCGCGGTCGACTCATACAAATTTGAAGATTCCAACTCTATACAGGAAGTTCTAATCATTCGAGTGGCAAGAGAAATATTGGCGGCCCTATCTCCCAGGTTACTACCCAACCCTACGTATATATTTGTCGCAATGTTAATGAAAATCACCTCCTCACTATCGCATCAGTCATTTTTGCTATTCTGTGCATTTCTTTAACATCATGAACTCTAATCACATCCACCCCTTTAGTTATAGCGACTGCTACGGTCGCAGCGGTCCCTTCGACCCGATCATCAACCGGAAGACCAAGAACGTCACCGATAGTGGCCTTCCGGGATGTGCCAAGTAATAGCGGTACCCCGATTTTTTTGTAATCCTCTAAACTATTGAGTATCTGGAGGTTTTCTTCCAGGCCCTTTCCGAATCCTATTCCTGGATCTATGAGAATTTTCTCTTCCTGTATGCCGGCAGTTACAGCAAAATCCACCCTTCTTTTTAGAAATTCGGCTGTGTCGCTAACCACATCCTGATATCGAGGTTTCACTACGTTGTGCATTATCACGACAAATACTTTTTTCTCAGCTACAAGGGAGGCCATATTAGGATCTGCACTAAGAGCCCATATATCATTCACCATCTGGGCTCCTGCATTGATTGCAGCTTCAGCTACAGAGGATTTATATGTGTCGATGCTTATAAACCCATTTGTACAACTAGCTAGCCCTTCAATAACGGGAACAACTCTGTCAATTTCATGCTGTTCGGAAACGAAATCGACGGATCCATAAATGGAAGGTGGCCTGGTAGAAAGGCCTCCAACATCCAGTAAATCAGCGCCATTAGACAACATCTGAACGCCCTTTGAAATTGCCAGCTGAACATTCTCATATACTCCGTCATTCGAGAAGGAGTCAGGGGTGGTATTCAACACTCCCATTAAATAAGTTTTAGAACCCCATTTAAACAAAGTCAAGCTATCACCACTTTTTCCCTATAACTATTGGTCACCTGGTCAGCATCTAATTCACATCGATTTTCTTGCATAAACATAGTTCTGGTCGACCCAAAATACATATCTGATCCATGTGAGCTATAATAGTTTTCCGTAAGCTTACGGATAAAATCCGACTGATATCATCAATTAATCAACATTTTAATCTAGCTACATGACACTAGAAAACTCCACCTCCAAAAAACACGCTGAATTGTTGGAAAAGAAAGCCCTGGCCTTGAAAGGTGGTGGAGAAAAGCGCGTTGAAGCTCAACACAAAAGAGGGAAATTAACAGCACGTGAAAGAATTTCCTTGCTCCTCGATGAGGGAACTTTCGAAGAACTAGACCCCTTGGTGTTGCATAGGTCTACAGATTTTGGACTAAATAATCAGCAATATCTTGGAGATGCAGTAGTTACCGGATACGGCGAAGTTAATGGAAGGCTCATCTTTGTATACGCTCAAGATTTTACCGTCCTTGGCGGTTCCCTGTCAGAGGTTGTGGCAAATAAAATTTGCAAGGTTATGGACAAAGCCCTGGAAAGCGGTGCTCCAATCATAGGATTGATAGATTCAGGAGGGGCTAGGATACAAGAAGGTATAGATAGTCTTTCTGGATATGGGTCGATCTTCCACAGAAATGTAATGTGTTCTGGTGTGATACCCCAAATATCGGTAATGATGGGGCCAGCCGCAGGAGGCGCAACTTACTCCCCCGCGCTAACCGATTTCATATTTATGGTCGAAGGTCTAGGGCAAATGTACATTACTGGTCCGGACGTAATTAAGGCTGTGACTTCTGAAGAAATATCCCATGAAGATTTAGGAGGCAGTCAGACCCACACAGCTAAAAGTGGTGTCGCTCACTTTGGAGAAGAAACGGAGGAGTCTTGCATCGCTAGAGTTCAAGAATTACTTAGCTACCTACCCCAAAACAATATGGAAACTTCTCCAGTACTCCCAACAGAAGATTCGGCCAAAAGATATTCGGAAACCTTAAATAATCTCATTCCAGACAACCCTAACCACCCTTACGACATGTTAGAAGTTATAAACACCGTAATAGACGATGGAAATTTCTTACAGGTACACAAAGAATTTGCCCCCAATATTCTAGTGGGATTCGCCAGATTTGACGGAAAGTCCGTGGGCATTGTGGCTCAACAGCCTAATCAATTCGCAGGCGTTCTAGATATAGACGCATCCGTGAAGGCAGCACGATTCGTGAGATTCTGCGACGCCTTTAACATTCCTTTGGTTACATTTGTGGATGTCCCAGGGTTTATGCCAGGAAGTTCGCAAGAATATGGGGGAATTATTAGGCATGGGGCTAAATTAATATTCGCCTATGCTGAGGCTACTGTTCCGAAGATAAGCATCTTGACCAGAAAGGCATATGGTGGAGCCTACATAGTCATGAGCAGCAAAAACTTAAAAGGCGATGTTAATTACTCTTGGCCAACGGGTGAAGTTGCAGTGATGGGAGCAGAAGGAGCAGTGAACATAATCCACCGGTCAAAACTCAAAGAATCAGAGGATCCCCAAAAACTGACTGAGGAATTAGTGTCGGAGTACAAGGAAAACCTTATGAACCCATACGTTGCAGCAAGCAGAGGTATGATAGACGACGTTATAGAGCCCAGCCAAACAAGAATAAAAATCATTCGCTCACTCAAAATGCTGGCTAATAAAAGGGATAATATACCTCCCAAAAAGCACGGGAGCATCCCTTTATAAAACCAATGAAACCAACCCAGAAGCATATCGCTGCAATTTCGGCTGCCATTAATATGTATTTTGATGGCATGAAAGAAAAGGAAGAAGTTAGGAGAACAGAAAACCTGATATCTCCTTGGAAAAGTGAGATCATAAACTATCTTCCTTATTCGCATAATCGTGCTATTGGCGGATGGAATAGTAAATCTACGACTCGTTTAATATCGTGAGGGTTCATCAGATTTATGGCTACAATTAAATCGTTTGGAATAACTGATACTACTTTCCGCGACGCTCACCAAAGCCTTCTAGCTACACGACTTAAAACGGAGGATATGGAACCAATCGCTTCTCGAATGGATGAAATTGGATTTGCCTCGATGGAGGTATGGGGAGGAGCTACTTTCGATGTCGCTACTAGATACCTCAGAGAAGACCCTTGGGATCGTTTGCGACTCTTCAAAAAGCTAATTACCAAAACCCCTTTATCAATGCTTTTGAGGGGTCAGTCTCTTGTTGGTTATAAAGCATACGCAGACGATGTAGTAAATGCTTTTATCACACGCTCAGCAGAGAATGGAATTGACATCTTCAGAGTGTTTGATGCTTTAAACGACGAATGGAATCTATCCAAGGCGGCTGAGTCTGTAAAAGATAACAATAAACATTTGCAAATGACCATTTGCTATTCGGTCACTGAAAGCGGGAAGATGGGTGGCCCAATTTATAATCTAGATTATTACCTTGATAAGGCTAAGTCATTCCAAAACATGGGGGCAGACAGCCTTTGTATCAAAGATATGGCAGGGCTTCTTTCACCCTATGACGCATTTGAACTTATCTCTGAGTTGAAAAAAAATGTGACAATTCCTCTGCAACTGCATACCCATTACACAAGCGGCATGGCCTCGATGACCGTTTTAAAAGCAATCGAAGCAGGCATAGACGTGGTCGATGCATGCCTTGCCCCATTAGCATTAAGAACCTCCCAACCAGCGGTAGAACCGCTGGTTGTCACAATGCGAGGCACCCAAAATGATACCGAGCTGAATTTGGATGAGCTTATCAATTTAGGAGATTATCTTGAAACGGTTCTACCCAAGTATCAAGAATACCTAGAGGCTCCGAAGGCGGCTGTAATCGATGCTAAAGTTCTGAGCCATCAGATCCCGGGTGGAATGACTAGCAACTTGATTTCTCAACTCAGGGAAAGTGACTCCTTAGGTAAACTTGATGAAGTACTGAAGGACATTGCCCTGACTAGAAAGGAATTAGGATATCCGCCTCTGGTAACCCCGATGAGCCAAATGGTTGGATCTCAGGCCGTCAGCAATGTACTTTTCGGTCGATACAATATGGTCTCAACGCAGGTCAAAGAATACGCCATTGGAATGTATGGAAGACCCCCAGCCAAAATAAATGACACTGTTAAAGAAAACATCTTCAAAACCTTGGATGAATCCAAGATGGAAATAATCAGCGAGCGTCCCGGGAATATTTTAGAACCTGAACTAGAAACAGCAAAAGCAGCTATCGCCGAAATAACAACCGACATTGATGATATTTTGACATACTCTCTATATCCAACCACAGGAATGAAATTCCTTAAGATAAAACATGGATTCGAATCATCTGAAGAGGATTTTGAGGAAGGCTCGAAAAGTGGCCCACGACAGGATGACTTATCGAAAGAACCTCAAGCAAAAGAAGTACCCCCAAAAAGCGGGAAAACCCAATCATTTAACGTCTTTGTTGATGACGCCTTTTATAAGGTCGAGATTGACCCAACTGACCGGTCCAGACTCACACTTTCTGATGGAACTAAAACTGATAACACTCAGAAATCATCAAAACCTCAAATTGAAAAATCGTCTTCGAATGCAAATGGTGAACTGAGATCCCCCATGCCTGGGGTTATCTTGAGATACTTGGTAGAAATTGGCCAAGAGGTACATCAAGGGGATCCTGTGGCGGTACTTGAAGCAATGAAAATGGAAAACACTTTGCCCGCCCCCAAAGATGGGCATGTTGAGTCGTTACCGGTAGAACCAGGACAAACAGTTGTAAAGGGAGATATCCTAGCTATAATCACATAATTAAATCTGTCAAAAAAAACGATCCGAATCATCGCAATATGAAAACGAGGCATTAAATGAGAAATAAAGTAACCGTTGTAGGGGCTGGTAACGTCGGCGCCACAACTGCACAAAGAATTTTTGACAAGGAATTGGCTGACGTTGTTCTAGTCGATATAGTTGACGGCCTACCGCAAGGTAAAGCCTTGGACATGTTGGAGTCTGGACCGATTTTAGGTACAGATGCCACTATAGTTGGTAGCAACCATTATGATGAAACCGCAAACTCTGATGTAGTCGTAGTAACATCCGGAATTGCCCGTAAACCTGGTATGAGTAGGGACGATTTGCTACTCACAAACATGAAAATTGTATCTAGTGTTGTAGAACAGACTGCTAAATTCTCCCCGAACAGTGTGCACCTAATAGTAACCAATCCCCTGGACGCAATGGCTCAACAGGCCTTAAAAATAACAGGGTTCCCTCCCAACCGAGTTTTAGGAATGGCAGGCATTCTAGATACTGCAAGGTATAGAACTTTTTTAGCACAGGAATTAGGGGTGTCAGTTAATTCGGTTTCTGCCTATGTTTTAGGTGGTCATGGTGACACCATGGTACCGGTTGTTGGGAGTACCAATGTCGCGGGAACACCTGTGTCAAAATTAATTGACCCAAAAAGACTTGAAGAAATTGTGCAAAGAGCCAGGGATGGCGGTGCAGAAATAGTCAACTACCTTAAGACAGGAAGTGCCTTTTACGCTCCTTCAGCTTCGATAGTACAGATGGTAGAAGCTATATTATTGGATAAAAAAGAAATACTTCCTTGCACATCATACTTACAAGGTCAGTATGGAATTAACGACCTTTATGTTGGTGTCCCAGTAAAACTAGGAGCTCATGGGGTCGAAGAAATTGTGGAATTGGATTTGAATGACGATGAATTAACCGCCCTTAGAAAATCAGCGGAAGCTGTTCAGGAATTGGTGGAAGTAATGGCAACGTCACAATAATTTCTGCTATCTACCCCCAGATTAAGGTGCTATTTGATAATTTCTGTTATAGGTGAAAATAATGCCTCTCCCGAAAATGCCCTACTGGCTCAAAAAGTAGGTTCTCTTTTGGCGAAATTCGATGTTACTGTGGTTTGTGGAGGTCAAGGCGGAGTTATGAAATATGTCTGCAAAGGGGCAAAGGAAAATGGGGGTACTACTATTGGAATCCTACCAGGTATGGACCCGCTTGACTCCAATGAATACGTCGATATTCCTATATGCACAGGACTCGGAAACGGTCGCAACATGCTGGTTACTCGAGCCGGAGAGGCCGTTATAGCCATTGGCGGTGCCTACGGCACTCTTTCTGAGATTGGTTTGGCACTTTCTGACTCGAAACCGGTCATAGGCTTGAAAACATGGAGCTTACTTAAATATAACAATGTGGATGGCGGAATAATAGTTGCACACAGCCCTGAAGAAGCTGTTCAAATAGCTATTCGCGAAGCTAACCATAATTAAGGTCTAATCTACAATGACAACAATCCACAGTTTAAGCGCAAGAGAAATTCTCGATTCAAGAGGAAATCCCACCGTTGAAGTAGATGTGGTTTTAAAAGACGGTTCTGAAGGCACTGCAGCAGTGCCTTCAGGGGCAAGCACCGGTCAATATGAAGCTGTTGAGCTTAGAGATGGGGATAAAAATCGATATCACGGAAAAGGGGTGCTTAAAGCACTTAGAAATATTTACGAAATTATCCAGCCAAATATCAAAGGTATTGATGCATTTGACCAGGAAAAATTAGATGCCGTTTTAATAGAACTAGACGGTACTGAAAATAAAAGCAGCCTAGGGGCGAATTCAACGTTGGCCGTATCACTAGGTGCCGCTAAAGCCGCTGCTATATCATCTAAGAAACAACTATTTGAGCACATTTCAAAGTCGAATACCTTTACTTTGCCTGTTCCCATGTTAAATGTAATAAACGGTGGCAAGCATGCAGAACATTCCAGTGACATTCAAGAATTCATGATAGTGCCCGCAGGATTTGATACCTTCTCACAGGCCATGAGAGCCGGTTCAGAAGTTTATCAATCACTTCAAAGAAATTTAAGCAAAAGTAATTTGAATACCACCGTAGGAGATGAAGGTGGATTCGCACCACGTATGACCTCCAACGAGGCGGCCTTGGAAATGTTAGTTGAGGCCATAACAGATTCTGGATACCAATGTGGACTTCATTTTTTCATCGCGCTAGATACTGCAGCCGCAGAACTCTACAACCCTGATACACAGCTTTACGACTTATCTTGTGACAATACATTGATTTCAAGTTCGCAGCTAACCGATATTTATCACAGTTGGGTAGAAAAATATCCCATTATTAGCATTGAGGATGGGCTTGCTGACGATGAATGGAATGCATGGGAAGAAATGACCATGATAATTGGTGATCGAATACAACTTGTAGGCGATGACCTACTAACTACGAATCCCGGTAGAATATCAAGAGGTATCGAAAACAAATCTGCGAATGCCGTCCTCATAAAACCAAACCAAATCGGCACCCTCACGGAAACACTAGAAGCTATCAGACTAGCTCAATCTGCTGGGTGGGGCACAGTGATCAGTCATCGATCCGGAGAAACTGAAGACACCTTCATCTCTGACCTCGCTATCGCTACAAACTCTGGGCAAATAAAATCAGGTGCGCCAGCAAGAGGTGAAAGAACCGCGAAATACAATCGACTCATACGAATCGAGGAAAGCCTGGGCTCCAAAAGTAGCTTTGCGGGAATAGATATTTACTCCAAATACGTAAACTAGTTAAATATGGGCAGATACGCGCCATAAATGAGAAGGGTTCAAATTAGATGAAGACACGGATCGGAATTAACGGATTTGGAAGGATAGGCAGATTGGTACTAAGAGCGGTAGTTCAAGAAGGGTACCAAGACGTGGAGGTTGGAGCAATAAACAGCCTTGCAGACCCTGAAAGCAACGCCCATATGTTTAAATATGACACAACCTACGGACCGTACAAGGGAGAGGTTACTTGGACCGAAGATTCAATAATCATAGATGGTAACCCTGTAACTTGTTTAAATTCAAAGTCCCCCTCCTCGCTACCATGGGGAGACCATGGCGTAGATATTGTAATAGAGTGTACTGGGAAATTTACTAATTCAACAGAGGCGTCAGATCACTTGGTTGGAGGGGCAAAAAAAGTAATAATTTCGGCACCTGCTCAAAACGAAGACCTTACAATTGTTCTGGGAGTCAATGAAAACCAATACGACAAAAACAAACACCACATACTTTCAAATGCATCTTGCACCACCAATTGCGCAGCCCCGTTAATGAAGGTTTTAGATGATTCATTCGGAATAGAACAAGGCATGATGACAACAATTCATGCGTATACAAATGACCAACAAGTTCTCGACAAAAGGCACAAGGATAAACGAAGATCTCGAGCTGCAGCTATGAACATAATCCCCACCACCACAGGAGCGGCAAAAGCCGTAGGTCAGGTTTTGCCAAACCTGCTAGGTAAAGTTGATGGTATGGCCTTCAGAGTGCCAACCGCTACTGTATCCGTCACAGATTTTGTCGCAACGCTTAAGAAAAAAACTACGGTTGAAGAAATCAATCAGGCATACTTAGAGGTATCCAGAAACACTCTTAAGGGTATACTTGAATATTCCGGGGAACCACTGGTAAGTTCTGATTATCGCGAAAGCCCCTATAGTTGCACAATAGATGGGCTTTCGACTATAACCCTAGCTGACAATATGGCCAAGGTAGTAGGTTGGTACGATAACGAATGGGGTTACAGTTGCAGAACGGTAGAGCTTGCTAAGTTGGTTGCAGAGGCGGGGATTTAAAGACTTAGTAGGCCTCTAATTGAAGCTGAGCAGTATGTAGAGTTATACTTTGGTTAAGTGCATTCCACTTGCATAATCGATTACGGAGGCTATAAATGGCAACAGAAATTAAACCTAACACAGGAACCTGGGCTGTGAAATCTGGGTTAGCTCAGATGTTAAAAGGTGGCGTGATTATGGATGTAGTCACACCGGATCAAGCGAAAATCGCAGAAGATGCAGGGGCTGTAGCGGTGATGGCGCTAGAAAGGGTACCTTCTGACATAAGGGCGGCTGGAGGAGTAGCCAGAATGTCAGACCCGCAGATGATCGCTGAAATAATAGAGGCAGTAACAATCCCCGTAATGGCCAAGGCCAGAATTGGGCATTTTGTCGAAGCTCAAGTTTTAGAAGCACTGGGGACCGATTACATAGATGAATCAGAGGTTTTAACGCCGGCTGATGAAAATAACCACATTAACAAACATGATTTTGCCGTTCCTTTCGTTTGCGGGGCCAGGGATCTTGGTGAAGCTCTGAGAAGAATCGGAGAAGGCGCTGCTATGATCAGGACAAAAGGTGAGGCAGGATCGGGCAACATAGTGGAAGCTGTACGTCATGCCCGAAAGGTGCTGGGACAGATCAGTCATATTAAGGGAATGGAAGCCGATGAGCTTATGGCGACGGCTCGTGATTTAAAAGCTCCATATGAGTTAGTGAAAGAAATACACGAGACCGGGTCACTACCTGTTGTAAACTTCGCCGCAGGTGGAATTTCCACTCCTTCTGACGCTGCATTAATGATGCAGATTGGGGTTGACGGGGTGTTTGTTGGATCCGGAATCTTTAAGTCTGAAAACCCACAAATTATGGCTGATGCTATAGTGAAAGCCACCACACATTACAAAGATCCAGAAATGCTAGCCTCAGTGTCCAAAGGCCTCGGAGCCTCTATGCCGGGAATAGATGTGAGGACATTACCTGAATCTGAACAGCTTGCTTCAAGAGGCTGGTAAATTTGGCACCGATAGGAGTGCTGGCAATTCAGGGGGACTTCCTAGAGCACAGGAAAATGTTGGATTCCATATCTATAGAATCTAGAGAAGTTAGAACCCCTAAGGAACTAGACGATCTTGATGGCTTGATCATTCCCGGAGGTGAAAGTACAACTATAGTCCAACTTATAGATATCTATGATATGCGGAATACATTGGTCGAGAAAGTGCACCAAGGCCTTCCGATTTGGGGCACCTGTGCAGGAATGATAGTATTAGCTAAATCGCTAAAAGATACGAGACCTGAACCTCTTGGCCTAATGAATATTGAGGTCAGTCGCAATGCCTTTGGCAGGCAAATAGACAGTTTTGAAACTGATCTAAATATCAGCGGAATCGACGGCCCTCCAATGCATGCTATTTTCATCAGGGCCCCGCTCATTACCAAGGTGGGAAAGGAAGTTGAAATACTAGCCGAGGTCAGTGAAGGAAAACCCGTCGCTGTAAGGCAAGGTAAGATCTTAGCAACCTCCTTTCATCCGGAGCTGACGGAAGATTCAAGAATGCACTCCATGTTTGCAAATATTGCCAATTCGGTACCATAACACCAGGGAGGGATGCGACAAAATTGATCCAAGAGACAGACATAGATCTCAATGTTCTAGTGGACGTAATCCCTGAAAGATTAAGGTCAGTTTTATTGGCCCAACGAAATGTTGATAAACTACTCGAAGTGGTCTTAGATTTGGGAAGACAACCAGAGGCAAGATTTCTAGGAGAAAATAAAATCCTAGAGGTTGAGGAGGTCACCAAAGAAGATTTGGAATATGCAACTAGCAAAATCGGCAGGTTTGGGGCTGATAACAGAGCAGGAATCGAGCGAACTCTTCATCGGATCTCTGCCATAAGAAACAGAAATGGAAAAATAGTTGGCATAACTTTCCGAGTCGGCAGAGCTGTATACGGAACTATAAGAATCATAGAAGATCTAATCCTTCCTGGCCAAAGCGTGCTATTGCTGGGCAAACCAGGAGTTGGAAAAACTACCATGCTTAGGGAAGTAGCCAGAGTGTTGGCAGATGATGCAGGCAAGAGAGTAATCGTAGTTGATACGTCGAATGAAATCGCCGGTGATGGCGACATACCCCACAAGGCCATTGGAAGAGCGAGAAGGATGCAAGTGCCATCTCCCACCAAGCAACATGATGTCATGATTGAGGCTGTCGAGAATCACATGCCAGAGGTAATAGTAATAGACGAAATTAGCACAGAACTTGAAGCAAACGCGGCTAGAACAATCGCAGAGAGAGGCGTCCAGCTTGTGGCAACCGCCCATGGGAACACTTTAGAAAACCTCATTATGAATCCAACTCTATCTGATTTAGTCGGCGGGATTCAAACTGTTACTTTAGGGGATATTGAAGCAAGAAGAAGAAGAACTCAAAAAACTGTCCTCGAAAGAAATGCCCCGCCAACTTTCGAAAAATTGGTAGAAATACAAGAGTGGAATTTAGTGACCGTGCACTCAGACGTAGCGTCGACCGTCGATAAAATGTTGCGGAGGCAGACCATCAATTCTGAGGTAAGATCTGTAGAAGACGGTGGAACCGTTAGGAAGCACATGAACTCCTTCAAAAGTTCCGACGCCGACAGGAATTCCAACTTCTCGGAAATGTTTCCTGAACCACATAACAAGTTAGATGATTCCTTATTAAAGGACCCAACCAAATTGACCCCGATAATGCCGTATGGTGTCAACAAAGGCAGATTTGACCAAGTAATCAGATCAATGAACGCCCCTATAACATTAGTCGGTGATATTGATAAAGCAGAGATGTTAGTCACGACAAAAAATTATCACAGGAGAGGTACTCAGGCCTTAAAAAGTGCTGAGAAATTAGGCAAACCTGTCTTCGTTTTACGAAAAAATACGGTCCACCAAATTGAACAATTCGTTAGGGCAGTTACAAAAAATGATCATACTCCGGTGATTTCGGAATCAGAAAAATCTCTTGCTTTGTTGGAAGCCGAACAAGCTGTAAAAAAGATAGCTGAAGGGGAAGCGAAAATTGCCCTTAGGCCTCAAAATTCCTATGTGAGGAGATTACAGCACCAAATAGCCACTGATTACGGTCTTGAGTCCACAAGCAAAGGTAAAGAACCTCAACGTTCAGTACTGATTCATAATACCGATGGACAATAAAAAACTTTTCATAGTATTTGAGGGAGTCGAAGGAAGCGGCAAAAGTACTCAGTCTATGCTGCTTTCTAGCCGCCTAAAATCTGAAGGATTACTGACCCGTCTTGTGAGGGAACCCGGGAGCACAAAAACCGGTGAAAAAATACGTAACCTCATATTGGACCACGAGGAATTACAGCCACTTTCAGAACTGTTTCTATTCTCTGCTGCTAGGTCAGAACTAATACATAATGAAATAATCCCTACCTTAGAGACTAATTCGATTGTCGTCTGCGACAGATATATTTATTCCTCTTTGGCATATCAAGGATATGCCAAAGGTCTCAACTTAGAAATTATATTTCAAATAAATTCAATTGCCACGTCCCATATAGAACCTGACATTGTTTTTCTACTAGACATAGAACCCGAATCATCTTTCGCAAGAAAAAAATCGGACTCCAAGGACCGTTTTGAAAAAGAGTCTATGGCCTTCCACAATGAGGTCAGGAAAGGTTACCTCAGCCTGTCAAAATCAAACCGAGAACTATGGACCGTTATAGACGGGGAAAAAGCCCCGGAAGATATCAGCGAAATAATCTGGCAGAAAGTACAAAAATTTATTTAAAATGTCACATCCGGCCATTTTCTAGGATGGCCAAAGGATTCATTGAAAACAATTCAATAACAGTAGCTTTCCCAACTATTTGTTTGGCGGCACAAATACCCAAATCCATGTCGTAAGCTCTTTTCCCTTCCGACATATGAGTATCGGAGGCCACTATATGAGTAAGCCCTTCTGTCATCATGATAGCTGAACACTTTTGTGCCTTCTCTCCAAAATTACCGTACAAACTACCTGAGGTTATTTGAGATTTGCACCCCATTTGAACCAGTTCAAATAATAAATTAGGTTCGTCTTCAAATATAGTCATTCTTTCAGGATGCGCCAAAACAGGCGTCAACCCCGACCTTAACAGGTCAGATATAACTTCTTCTAAATAGATGGGGCGGCCTTGCCAAGGCATTTCAACCAATATATACCTACTATTATCAAGCACTAGTGCCTTACCATCCTCTATATCCCTTATCAAATCTAAATCAATATGGTTCTCCATACCTAATTTGATCTCAAGATCTATCTGCGAAAGGCTGAGAGTTTGATTTATTTCCAACATTAGGTGCTCTAAGATTGGCACGGAATGATTTTCCGTAACATCTTTTCGATGTGGGGTCACAATTATCGACTTGGTGTTTTGATTTGCCGCTATTTCGCAAATATGGATAGCCTCTGCAATCTCATCAGGGCCATCATCTACTCCAGGCAATAGATGGTTATGCGTGTCATAAATATCAATCATACTGGTATGCTACACCTTCGAATGGATATCCTTTACTCTGATAGAATCATCACATAAATATTTTCGTCGCAATGAAATGATAAAAATTAACGCTTTTACACCCAATCATCAAAAAGAACTTGTAGAATTCATCAATTCGGTTAACGGTTCTCGGGATACCCCCAAGGAATTAACTGAACTTTTCTTCGAACAAGGCATAAATATACCACCCGCCAATCCAAAAACAGATTGCTTCTTGGCCTATCTAAACAAAGAAATTTATGGGTTTTTGCAATTCATTGATGAAACCCCAATTAAAAGGTTAGTCGGACTCCATACAATCAGAAGTGGCCCGTATTTTGAGGAAATTTTGAAAAGTTTTCTTAATCTTTCAATCCAACGTGCATCGAAAGCTGAAGTAGAGGTCATTAATTTTCAAATCCCTGAAAATGATAACGAGTCATCAAGAATTTTTGAAACCAACGGCTGGAAAAAAATAAAGACCTACCGGAATTTAAGGTTTGAAGGAACTGATTTAGAAGAGTTGATTCTACCTGATGGATATTCTGTTAGACACTTTGATAACAGAAAAGATATCGACACCCTTACCAAGCTTCAAAACATATCTTTTGGATCCCATTGGGGCTTTTCGCCTAATAGCAAAGATCAAATCCAATACCGTATAACAATGGAGAGAACCTCTGATCAGGGGATTATATTCATAGCCAATAACAATGAAATTGCAGGTTACAATTGGACCATGCAGTCGCATTATGGTAACTCTGCGGTAGGTTGGGTCGCGATGACTGGGGTACATCCCGACTATCGTGGATTAAAATTAGGAAAAGCCGTAGTGCTTGCAGGGATGCATTACCTCATAAGTCAAAACGTCCATGTTATAGAACTTGAAGTAGATTCTGAAAATATACCGGCCACTAATTTATATGAAAGTATAGGTTTCAAAAAAGTAAGCGAAACTTACTGGTATCAAAAAAAGCCCTCCTAGACACTCTAGGTACTAACCGAGCCTAAAATAACTTCAGAATATAATTGATCTACTTGCTGGGCAGTAGAGTTCCAATTCAAAGAATTTGCCTTCTTTATCGCCTCTCCTGCCATATATCGATAAAGATCTCTATTTTCCAATAATACTTCTATTTGATTGGCAAAGGCCTCTGGACATCGTTGAGATGTGAGATATCCTGTAACACCATGACTAACAATTGATGGTATACCCCCTACCCTAGAGGCGACGACCGGCGTCCCACATGCCATAGCTTCTATAGCCACAAATCCCAGACTTTCATAATGTGAGGGAAGTACGAAAACATCTGCAGCGTTGTAATAATCCCTCAATGAACTTTGTGGGACAGAGCCAGTAAAAACCACTTTTTCCATCAAATCTGTTTCTTTTACCATAATTTCAATGTCTTTATAATAGTCATTTTCCTCATAATTACCTCCAACAATATAAAGACGAATATCATCGCTGGAGTTCAGCATTGTAAAAGCTTTGACTAAAACATCTATCCCTTTTATTGGATCTATCCGTCCAACGAAGAGAATTACTTTACTTAGTCTAGGAATATTTAATTGATCCTTAGCAGCATTTTTATCCCCCGGATAAAAAGTGCGTAAATCTACTCCAGGAGGGACTACTCTGATTTTTTCGGAAAAAGCTCCGTACAGGTGCTCGATATCCTGTACTTCTCCTTGACTTAAAACCATAATTCTTTCGCTACTGATCATTAAAGCATGCTCAGCATCACTTCTCGAGAAATGCTCTTTTCCCTTTGCAAGTGCTCGCAATTTAGTTTTTGATAAAGTATGGAATGTTATTACATGAGGAATAGCCCACAATTCAGAAAGTAAATCACCTACTAATCCAGAGAGCCAATAATGGCTGTGTAATATTTCTAGTTTAATATCTTGGCTCTCCGTATATAATTGGATATTCTTGGAGAATTCAGAAACTGCCTCTACCAAATCATCCTTGGAATCCTCCAGGGTACCTGCGACTATATGTACAAGTTTTGACTTGGAACCAATGGGTATCTCAACATTCTCTAACGAATCGTGACGGCGGGTATATACAAAAACCGTATGACCCATCAAATCTAGACTTCGTGCCAGATTTAGAAGATAAACATTCATTCCACCGGTATCTTTTTCACCCAGATCGGCCATCGGGCAGGTGTGGAAACTTACCAATCCTATTATCATATTTACTAAGCTATCTTTGAATTATTAAGTCAAAAACTCTGTGATCATTTCCACCTAAATGATACTTATAACGTTCGGTGCCCCTGAGAAAATTATATTCTTTCACATTCATTGATATAGCTTCTTGAATAGTTAAGGCTTTGTTAAGCAAACCCACACTTAATGAAGATTTTTCTGGATCATATCCGCTGTTGTACAAAAGATAACTTCCTTCATAGTCGAAGCAGATACAAGCCGCGATTTTAACACCGTCTACTTCCATAAAAAACAGTTTATATTGACCCGAATTTGAAAATTGCAAAGCTATGTCAATGAAAAAATCTTTATTTCCCTCTGTGAGGAACTCGTTTTTATCGTCACTACTCAAGGCCATAAGACGAAAAAACTCATCCATTTCACTTAACACAGTATCAGGTGTAATTGGTACCTCGTATTGTCTGAAGTCGGAATTTGATTCGAGTCGTCGCATCTTTCGTCTCAATTCGTGGCGATCCTTCTTCCGCAATCCTGCTAAATATTCATCCCACGAATTCGGGAGTTCCATAAGTGGAGTGACATCTGAATCACATAGCTCAACCACACAACCATTCATTTTTGCAATCTCAGGCAAAAATTTAAGAGTTGGTGAATTTTCTGGTATGGATTCTAATCGAAGGGTCTTCCATTCCAAGGATACTAAATGATCCCAGGCAATTGAGAAAAATTCTTTTCCGTAGCCTTTGACAATAGGGAAATCCATATAGTCGTAAACGTCCGAATTCCCGATAAAAGTTACCTCTCCTTCGTTGAGGAGTATAGGCAATATTCCAATCGGCTCATTCTCGAGAAGTATCACATCTACGACAACTGTTGCATCATTTTTGAATCTTTTCCACCAGGTGCCCTGCCATTCAGGAGTGATAAATATAGTATTCACCTCGGATTTTGTTAAAACATCTGACCAAATTGTTTTCACATCACCAAGGTTTTCAAAATTTCTCATATCATCTCTTATAACTTGGATAAATTAATAGTTTCTATCAGTTGCTGCACCTCTTGTACTTGGCCTCTTTGAGCGGAGGTGACTATCTTGTTTTCAGATTTCTTGACCCCCCTCATATTCATGCACATGTGCTCTGCAGATACGAACACATACGTAGCGCTTGCATTCAGGCAACGATAAATTGCATCCGCTATTTGAGTTGTCAATCTTTCTTGAATTTGTGGTCTCTTGGAAAAAATATCTACTAAGCGAGCAACTTTACTAGCCCCAACTATTCTACCTCTCGGGATGTAAGCAACATGCACATAACCAAAAAAAGGCAGCAAATGATGTTCACAAATAGAATTAAAAGAAATATCAGTAAAAGCTATCGGATCAGTATGGTTTTCCTCAAAAAAAACGCTAAGCACGTCAGAAGGAGTGGAGTGCAACCCCGAAAACAAATCTCTGTACAATTCGGCAACCCTGTTCGGAGTGTCTATAAGTCCTTCCCTATTAGGATCATCTCCTATGGACTGAAGTATATCGCGAACAGAAAGACTAATTTTATCAAAGTCGAAACAACCATCATCTGAGCTGTCAGCCTTTTTACCTCCCTTCATTATAGTAAAAGAGCCTCCTCAACTGATTCTATTTTGGCCTCATACTCATCCATGGATACCGGTTCTATTTCATTAGCCAGATCTGGATCTTTTAGGCCATTCCCGGTTATAACGCATACGATACTTTTATTTTCAAAAGATTCCCCTGAGCGAACCCTCTTAAGTAATCCCGCGACTGAGGCAGCTGAAGCAGGTTCACAAAAAACACCTTCATCCGCCGCCAATTTTCGATACGCTTTTAGAATTTCCTCATCTGACACTTTATCGATACGACCATTAGAATCTTGGCTAGCTTTTATGGCCGATGTCCAACTGGCTGGATTTCCGATTCTTATAGCGGAGGCTACCGTCTGTGGATCTTTGACGGCAGCCCCATCCACTATCGGTGCCGCTCCAGACGCCTGATATCCATTCATGACAGGAAGACTATCTGATAAGCCATGGTCATAAGCTTCCACAAACCCTTTCCAATATGCCGTAATATTCCCAGCGTTACCAACAGGTATAAAAAGGTGGTCTGGAGCCCTATTCAAATGTTCAATAATTTCAAAAGAAGCAGTCTTTTGACCTTCGATCCGGTTGGGGTTCACTGAATTTACTAATTCGACAGGATGTTTACTACATAATGCCACAGTAATTTCCAAGGCTTTGTCAAAATTACCATCAATCATCGCAATGTGGGCACCGTAGGCCACGGCTTGAGCTAATTTACCTCTCGCAATCTTTCCTTTTGGAATAATTAAGGTTGTCCTTAAACCGAGGTATGCGCCATATGCCGCTGCTGATGCGCTCGTATTACCAGTTGACGCGCAGGCGATTGAATCTATGCCCTTTTCCACAGCCTTCGCTACTGCTAAAACCATTCCTCTATCTTTAAAAGAACCTGTGGGATTGCATCCTTCCAGTTTAAAAAATAACGACTCACACCCTATCTCATTCGAGATATTCCTTGATTGAACTAGTGGGGTGTTCCCTTCTCCCAAGGTGAAAATTGGGGTTTTAGCGGTAATCGGAAGGAATTTTTTATAAGTCTCGAGAATACCTTTGACCATTTTATAAGGCCGATGTTTCCTTTCCTACAAACTTTTTATATACCTACTAAGAGCGTGTTGAATGTCCTCAAATACTCTACAGCAGGGATAGTAGCTAAGCAAGATAACTTCTAGTTAATACTCTCACCGACCATAAACATTTTTTGCATCTTATTTTTT
>TARA_B100000686_G_scaffold168769_1_pt1 | contig 41164 bp, 38 predicted proteins | sample TARA_B100000686 | Tara Oceans TARA_B100000686 (sample SAMEA2622733) | marine metagenome | biome: marine biome (ENVO:00000447); feature: marine epipelagic mixed layer (ENVO:xxxxxxxxx); material: "saline water (ENVO:00002010), including plankton (ENVO:xxxxxxxx)" | depth 150 m | reverse complement strand
TATTATTATAACTAAAACTTTAAATAATAGAATCATTAACTTTTAAGTAGAATTCAGTATTTTTGTATGTGTTTAAAGCATAATCTATCATTAATATTTAATGAAAAAAATCACAAAAGAGACTTACCTTAACTGGTATGAAAACATGCTTTTTTGGAGAAAATTTGAAGATAAATTAGCTTCAGTATATATTCAACAAAAGGTAAGAGGTTTTTTACATCTATATAATGGACAAGAAGCTGTTTTGGCAGGTTCATTACACGCAATGGTTATAGGTAAGGATAGAATGATTACTGGCTATCGAAATCATGTTCAGCCTATAGGAATGGGAGAAGACCCAAAAAAAGTTATGGCTGAATTATTTGGTAAAGTTACAGGCACTTCTATGGGGCTTGGTGGATCAATGCATATTTTTTCTAAAAAATATAATTTTTTTGGTGGTCATGGAATTGTTGGTGGTCAAATTCCATTAGGTGCTGGTATAGCATTTGGAGATAAGTATTTTGGTAGAGACAATGTTACTTTATGTTTTATGGGAGATGGAGCTGTAAGACAAGGTTCTTTACATGAAACATTAAATCTAGCTACACTTTGGAAATTACCTGTCGTTTTTGTTGTAGAAAATAATGGATATGCTATGGGAACATCTGTTGCCAGAACTGCAAGTCATCAAGATATATGGAAGTTAGGATTAGGTTATGAAATGCCCTGTGAACCAGTTGATGGCATGAATCCAGTTACAGTTGCAAAAGCTTTAGATAAAGCAATTAAAATTGCTAGAAATGGAAAGGGACCATCATTTATTGAAATGAAAACTTATAGATATAGAGGTCATTCAATGTCAGATGCTCAACATTATAGAACTAAGAGTGAAGTTGAAGAATATCGTAAAATTGATCCTATAATTCAAATAAAAAATTTAATTCTAAAAAGAAAATACTCAAATCAATCTAATCTAGACAAAATTGAGAGTTCTATAAAGGAAAAGGTATTAGATTGTGAAAGATTTGCACATGAATCCCCTTATCCTGAAAAGAAATTAATGTATGATGCTGTATATGAACAATCAGATTATCCCTTTTTAAAACATAAAATATAATAAAATGGCTGAAATAATTAGAATGCCTAGATTGAGTGACACAATGGAAGAAGGAACAGTAGTTAAGTGGTTCAAAAAAGTAGGTGATTTAGTTAAAGAAGGAGAAATTTTAGCAGAAATTGAAACTGATAAAGCTACAATGGAATTTGAGTCTTTTTCCGAAGGAGAACTTTTGCACATTGGAATATCAGAGGGTGAAACAGCTGCAGTAGATAAGTTACTCGCTATAATTGGCAAAAAGGGTGAAGATATCAGTGATTTAATCTTAAAAAATAAGGGTAACATTCAAACAAATGAAGACAATAACTTTGAAAAAGTTGTTGAAAAAGACAATACTAATGATTTTTCTTCAAATGATTATGAAATCATTAAAATGCCTAGATTAAGTGATACAATGGAAGAGGGGAAAATTTCTAAGTGGTTTAAAAAAGTAGGTGATTTAGTTAAAGAAGGAGAAATTTTAGCAGAAATTGAAACTGATAAAGCAACAATGGAATTTGAATCTTTTCATTCAGGCTACCTTCTCCATATAGGAATTAAAGATGGAGAAACATCTCCTGTTGATTCTGTTTTAGCAATTATTGGAGCCAAAAGCACCAATATTGATTCAGTATTATCTTCTATTGAATCCACCTCTTTTTCTCAAAAAGAGGAATTGTTAAATAATCTAGATGAATTAAGAACGGATTCAAATAAAAGTATTCCTGAAACAAAAGTTTTATACAATTTAGCTGATAAAAAAGAAAGAATTATTGCCTCTCCATTGGCAAAAAGGATGGCTAGTGAAAAAGGTATTGATATTTCTAAAGTAAAGGGTTCTGGAGAAAATGGAAGAGTTATTAAACGTGATATCGAGAAATTTAATTTTGATTATTCTAGTAGCTTACCCCAGAATGTAATTCAAAGTCAAACAGAATCAATCGCAGAACATACAAATAGTCAAATGCGAAAATCAATTGCTAAAAGACTTTCTCAATCAAAATTTTCTGCTCCTCATTATTATTTAGGTATTGAATTTAATGTAGACAACCTTATTTCATTTAGAAAACAACATAATGACTTTAAGGAGGCAAAAATTTCATTTAATGATATAATTATCAAAGCAACTGCTAAATCATTAAAACTTCATCCTGAAGTTAATTCTAGATGGTATGATGATAAAATTGTACAACATTTACATGTAAATATTGGTGTTGCAGTAGCAGTTGATGATGGGTTGGTTGTTCCTGTCATTAGATTTGCAGATGAGAAAAGTTTATTGGATATTTCTTTATTAGTAAAAGACATGGCTAATAAAGCTCGTTCTAAGAAATTAACCCCATCAGATATGGATGGGAGTACTTTTACAATTTCTAATTTAGGAATGTTTGGTATTTCTGAGTTTACTTCAATAATTAATCAACCGAATTCAGCAATTTTATCAGTTGGTGCAATAAACAAAAAGGCAATTGTAAAGAATGATAAAATTGAAATAGGAAGCATAATGAAGGTTACTTTAGCATGTGATCATAGAAGTGTTGATGGTGCAACTGGATCTGCTTTTTTAAATACACTTAGAGGTTTTATTGAAAATCCTGTAACAATTTTATTGTAAATAATGAAAAACCCTAAGACTATTTTGATTACTGGAGCTAGTGATGGGATTGGTTATGAATTAACAAAATTAGCTTTGGATAAAGGATACAATGTTCATGCATTGTCAAGAAATATTTCTAAATTAAAAAAGATTAGTGGAATTTATTCTTATTCTGTTAATCTTTCAAAGGAGAAGTCTATAAAGACATTTGTTAATAAATTAATTAAAGAATCTGTAAAATTAAATATAATAATAAATAATGCTGGAGCTCTTGTAAGAATGCCTTTTCATGATACTCCAAGAGAAGTTTTTAAGGAGATATATAATGTAAATGTTTTTGGAGTTGTTTCACTAATAAAGTACTTAATTCCAATAATTGATAAGAAAGGCCATGTTGTTAATATTTCTAGTATGGGAGGTATTCAAGGAAGTAATAAATTTCCAGGTTTATCTGCATATTCAAGTAGTAAAGCTGCTTTAATTTCACTCACAGAATCCCTAGCAGAAGAATATAAAGAAACAGGACCATCATTTAATGCATTAGCTTTGGGATCTGTTAAAACTAAAATGCTTGAGAAAGCATTTCCTGGTTATAAAGCTTCAACATGTCCTATGAAAATGGCATCATATATTTTAGATTTTTCCATTTCAGGACATACTTTATTTAATGGTAAGATTTTACCCGTTTCTTTATCTACTCCATAAATGATTAAAAACAACAATAAATTATTTAATTATTTACCTGTCGAAAGTCATAATTTAATAAGGGACTATATAAAGAAATATCCAGCTTCATATAAAGTCACCCCTAAAAGATATTCAAAACATGGAGATTTTAGAGCAGATATAAATGGCAATTATAGAATAACAATTAATTCAAACCTAAATAAATACAGGTTTTTAATTACTTTAATTCATGAATTATCCCATTTGGTTTCCTTTAAATTATATGGAATGAACATTAAACCTCACGGAAGTGAATGGAAAAAAAAATTTAAGGAATTAATGCAACCTTTTATGATTTCTTCTATTTTTCCTGATGAACTTAGTTCTTTGTTAAAAAAATATCTGATTAATCCCAAAGCATCTACTGATTCAGACATGAAATTAACTAAAGTATTAAAAAAGTATGATAAGAATAAAGAAAGCCATACAACTGTTGAAGATATATCCGAAGGAGTTTTGTTTAGAATATATAGCGGTAAAGTATTTAGAAAGGAGTTTAAATTAAGAAAACGTTATCAATGTGAAGAATCATCTACTGGAAAAAAATATTTATTTAACCCCCAAGCTGAAGTTTTTCCTTTGGAATAAAATATTTATTTAGTTAATATTTGTTTAGCTTTTTTTAGTATTTCTGAAGAATAAACGAATTTAATGAATGCTTTGTTTTTAGCTCTAAATATATTCTTATTTGAACCTTCCCACTCTTTTTCACCATTATTTAAAAAAATAATATTTTCTCCTATTTCCATAACGGAATTCATGTCATGAGTGTTTATTACAGTAGTCATATCATATTCCTTGGTTATTTCTTGAATTAGATTGTCAATAACAATGGAAGTTTGAGGATCTAGTCCAGAATTTGGTTCATCACAAAATAAATAATTTGGATTCATTACAATAGCTCTAGCTATAGCAACTCTTTTTTGCATTCCACCAGATAGCTCAGAAGGCATTTTACTATTTGAATTTGAAAGGTTCACCCTTTCAATGACCTCATTGACGCGATTCAACATTTCTTTATAGCTTTTTTTTGTAAACATACGCATAGGAAACATTATATTCTCTTCTACAGTCATTGAATCAAAAAGTGCACTTCCTTGGAAAACAATCCCCATCTCTTGCCTAAGCTTTCTTCTTTCTTTATTATTCATGTTATTCAAAAAAATCCCATTAAAACTAATTTCCCCACTTTCTGGTAAAAAAAGACCTAACAAACATTTCAGCAGAACTGTTTTGCCTGATCCACTTTGACCTATTATCAGGTTTGTCTTACCCTTATGAAATTTAGTGCTTATATCTTTTAATACTAAGATGCCGTCAAATGATTTGGTTATATTTTCTACAGTAATCATTATGCTAATAATGTTTGAGTAATTAAATAATTTGATATAATAATCACAACACTAGTCCAAACAAAAGATATTGTACTAGCTCTACCTACTTGAAGAGCACCTCCTTTTAAAAAGTATCCATGATATGCAGGAATAGTTGCCAGTAGGAATGAAAAAAATAAAGTTTTAATAAAAGCATACTGTACATGAAAAGGAATAAAATCTATTTGTACACCTTCAATAAATAAAGCACTTGAACAAAAGCCTCCATATACGCTTGCAGCATATCCTCCTATAATACCTAGAAACATTGAGATTGTTATTACAAAAGGATATAGTAGTAAAGCAATTATTTTTGGAAAAATAAGGTAGTTATATGTATTAATCCCCATTACTTCTAGTGCATCAATTTGTTCTGTAACTCTCATTGTACCAATACTTGATGTAATATAAGAACCAACTTTACCAGCCATAATAATTGAAATAAAAGTTGGAGAAAATTCTAAAATAACGGATTGTCTTGTTGCATATCCAATCAAGTTTCTTGGAATTAGTGGATTACTCATATTTAATGCAGTTTGAATTGCAACAACTCCACCAACAAAGAAAGAAATAAATGCAACGATTCCTAATGAGCCTATAATTAATATGTCAATATCTCTTAAGATAAGATTTTTTAGAACGGACCATTTTGTAAATTTTCCAAAAACCTTTTGAAGCATTATGAAATAACTTCCGATATGTTGAATAACTTTCATAATGTTCAAAATTACAAAAAGGAAAATCTAAATGGTATTTTTTTTAGAATTGGTATGTTAAAGCATTAATATTCATCCCAGCACCTACACTGGCAAAAAGGATTAAATCACCATTATTTATTTTATGACCACCATAATTTTCTTTAATTACTAAATCAAAAAGTGTAGGAATTGTAGCAACTGAACTATTGCCAAATCTTTCTATGTTAGTAGGTAAAACATTATTTGGAGGTTCTGAATCGTAAAGCTTATAAAATCTTTTAACAAGAGCTTTTTCCATTTTTAAATTAGCTTGATGAATAAAAATCTTTTTCAGATCAGTGATTTTTTTACCAGATTCATCTAGGCACTCTTTCATAGCATTTGGAACTTTACTTAGAGCAAACTCATAAACTTTATGCCCCTGCATTTTAATATATTTTGTTTTATCAATATTATTAGAATTAGATTCACCGTAATAAATATAATTTACTATACCTTCATTTGAATATGTAGCGGATTTATTGCTTAAAATACCACCACTTTTTTCTGAAGATTCAATTATTACAGCACCAGCACCATCTGCAAAGATCATCCCGTCTCTATCACTAGGATCAATAACACGGGACAATGTTTCAGTTCCAATTACTAAACATCTTTTTGCCATACCTGATTTTATAAATGATTTTGCTTGAATCATTCCCTCTAACCATCCAGGACAACCAAATAAAATATCATAAGCAACACATGAGGGATTCTTAATTTCTAAATTTGCTTTTACTCTTGCAGCTAATGCTGGCATGGCATCCATTTGCTTAGTCCCATAATTAATATCACCAATATTATGAGCTAAAATTATATAATCAATAGATTCACTATTAATTTTTGAGTCTTTTATAGCTTTTTTTGCTGCTTCAGTAGCTATATCTGAAGATTTTAAATCATTAGAAACATAAAGTCTTTGCTTTATACCAGTTATAGATTGAAACTTTTCTATTATTTCTTGATTTTCAATTCCAAAAGAATTTCCGTCATTATCAATGAAATTGTTGCTCAAAAAAGCACTGTTGAGTTTTACTTTTGGTGGAATATAACTCCCGGTACCATTTATTATTATACTCATAAATAGATAACAATACTATTATATTATTGCTAATAACTTTTATATAAAATTATAAAACATCTGACATTCAAAAATACTTATCGAATTTAATTTAAACTATTTAATTTTTTTAAAGTCTTGTAAATCAGAAATTTAATATTTAGATATAGGAACACAACTGCAAATTAAATTACGATCTCCAAATGCTTCATCAACTCTTCTTGTAGTGGGCCAAAATTTGTTTCTTCTAACAAATTCTAATGGGAAAGCAGCCTTTTGGCGAGAATATTTGTATGGCCACTTATCACTAGATATAATTGATAATGTGTGTGGTGCATTTTTTAAAAGATCTATTTGATTAGTGTTTTCAATTTCTTTTTTTATAGAAATCATTGCTTCACAAAAATGATTTATTTCAGTTAAGTTTTCACTTTCAGTTGGCTCTATCATCATCGTGCCTGGAACAGGAAAAGATACAGTTGGTGCATGGAAGCCATAATCCATTAATCTTTTAGCAATATCAACTACTTCAATTCCATTTTTTTTAAAGTTTCTACAATCAATAATTAATTCATGGGCTGTTCTTTGATTTTTTCCAGAGTATAATACTTTATAATATTTTTCTAGACGATATTTAATATAATTTGCATTTAATATTGCTAATTGTGTTGCTTTTTTCAAACCATTTTTTCCAAGCATTTTAATATATCCATATGAAATTATACAAGCCATTGCAGATCCCCAAGGAGCAGCTGAGATTGCAGTTATTGATTTTTCTCCTCCAGTTTTAACTATAGGATTTGAAGGCAAAAATTTTGATAAGTGTTTAGCTACACAAATTGGACCCATACCTGGACCTCCTCCTCCATGAGGAATAGCAAATGTTTTGTGTAGATTTAAGTGACATACATCAGCGCCAATATTTGAAGGATTAGTTATTCCAACTTGAGCATTCATATTAGCTCCATCCATATATACTTGACCGCCAAATTCATGTACTAATTTTGTTATTTTTTGAATATTACTTTCAAATACACCATGCGTAGATGGATAGGTTATCATTAATGCAGCTAAATTATTTTTTGATTTGACAACTTTCTCTTTAATATCATCCCAACTAATGTTTCCTTCTTCATCAGTTTTAACAACAACAACTTTCATCCCTGCCATTACAGCTGAAGCAGGGTTTGTTCCATGTGCTGATGCAGGAATTAAACATATATTACGGTTGAAATCTCCTTTTGAATGATGATATTCTCTAATTACCATTAAGCCTGCATATTCCCCTTGAGCACCTGAATTTGGTTGAAGTGATGTTGACTCAAACCCAGTAATTTCATTTAATTGCTTTGTCAACTCTTCTAGAATAATATGATAACCACTTGCTTGCTTTTTTGGAACAAAAGGATGAATATTATTCCATTTTGGAGAACTTAATGGAAGCATTTCTACTGCAGCATTTAATTTCATGGTACATGATCCTAAAGAAATCATAGAATGATTTAATGACAAATCTTTTAATTCAAGATTTTTAATATAACGCATCAATGAAGTTTCTGAATGATAAGAATTAAAAACTGGATGTGTTAAAAAACTACTTTTACGTCTAGAAAATTCAGGAATTCGATTAAATTCAATATTATTTTTACTTGTAGAAGTACCAAATTTATTTTTATAAATTTTAAATACATCTTCAATTTTTTCAAAATCATTATTACTGATTGTTTCATTAATTGAAATACTAACAAATTTTTCTTCTATGTAATTAAAATTAATTTTAGCTTTCTCAGCAATAATTTTTAGTTGTTCACAGTTTGCTTCAATTAGAAGAGTATCAAAATAGTATTTGTTAATTTGTTCAAACCCTAGTTTAATTAATTGTTTTTCTAATTTATTAGTATAGTCATGAATTTTCTTTGCTATATATTTTAGTCCTTCGGGCCCATGATAAACAGCATACATTCCAGCCATAACTGCCAAGAGAACTTGAGCTGTGCAGATATTTGAAGTTGCTCTATCTCTCTTAATATGTTGTTCTCTTGTTTGCAATGCCATTCTAAGTGCCGAATTTCCATCACAATCAATAGTTTGACCTATTATGCGACCTGGTATATTTCTTTTATAAATTTCTTTAGTAGCAAAAAATGCTGCATGTGGACCACCATATCCTAGAGGAATACCAAGACGCTGTGTGGTTCCTACAACGACATCAACTCCATATTTCCCTGGACCTTCAAGAAGAATTAAACTTAGAATATCAGCAGCAACTATACATTTAACGTTGCTTTTTTTTAGTCTTTTTACAACCTTTGGTAGGTTAATTATTTCTCCATATTTACCAGGATATTGAATTAAGGCACCATAAAAAATATCTGAAAATTTATAATTTTCAGGATCTCCAACAACTATTTCTATTCCTAAAGGTTTTGCTCTAGTATATAACACTGAAAGTGTTTGTGGAAGTATCTGATCATGGACAAAAAACTTTTTCAAATGAGTATTTGATTTTGTATTAGAAATATTATATAACATTGTCATTGCTTCAGCTGCAGATGTGCTTTCATCTAAAAGAGAAGCATTTGCTATTTCCATACATGTAATATCACAAATAACAGTTTGAAAGTTAAATAAAGCCTCCAATCTGCCTTGAGCTATTTCAGCTTGATATGGAGTATAAGCTGTATACCATCCTGGATTTTCCAAAATGTTTCTTTGAATTACTGCAGGAGTTATAGCAGCATGATAGCCTAACCCTATATATGTTTGAAAAACTTCATTTTTATTACTAATTGACTCAATATGCTTAGAAAATGAATGTTCACTTATGCCTTCAGGAAGATTTAATTCATTTTTTAAAAGTATTTTTTTTGGAACTGATTGATATATCAATTCATCTAATGATTTGACACCAATTAAACTCAACATTTTTTTTATCTCATTTAAACTTGGTCCCAAATGCCTTGACTCAAACTGATCAGTATTCATTATTTTTTTGTGAATCTAAATCCTGATAAACTTATTTAATTTTTTTTGAACTTTCAACAACTTTTTTTGCCATATTCTTTTTGTACTCTAATATTTTCTTTTGAACCTCGATAGATTTTGATCCGATAATTTGAGCAGCTAAAATTCCAGCATTTTTTGCCCCATTTAATGCCACAGTAGCAACTGGAACACCACCAGGCATTTGAAGAATAGATAAAACTGAGTCCCAACCATCAATGGAATTCTTAGATTTAATTGGCACACCTATTACCGGCAGAGGGCTTAATGATGCTATCATTCCTGGAAGATGTGCAGCACCACCAGCACCAGCAATAATTACTTTAATTCCTCTTTTATGTGCGTTATTTCCGTATTCCATCAATCGAGAAGGAGTTCTGTGGGCTGAAACTACATCTACCTCAGTTTTTATATTAAAAATATTAAGGATTTCTATTGCTTCTTTCATTATCGGTAAATCAGATTTACTGCCCATTATTATTCCTACTTGCGCCATATTATTTTGAAATTACTTGGATTATGGATTTAATGTCTTCCGCTATTTTTCTAGCTTTTTCAATTTTATTGTTTACTACTGTTACATGTCCCATTTTTCGAAAAGGTCTTGTGTTATTTTTACCATAAAGATGGGGAGTTACTCCCTTTATAGCAAGAATTTGATCTATATTTTTATAAAAAACTGGACCACGATGATTTTTATCTCCAACTAAGTTTACCATTACACTGCAAATTTTACTTGACGTATCTCCAAGAGGAAGATCCATTATTGCTCTTAAATGTTGATCAAACTGATTAGTTGTTGAAGCCTCTATTGTAAGGTGTCCAGAATTGTGTGGCCTGGGAGCAACTTCGTTAACAAGAATATCGCCTGTTTCTGTCAAAAAAAATTCAATTGCTAATACACCTACATGTTTATATTTTTTAGCAATTTTAAAAGCAAGATCTTTTACTTTTATCTCTTCAGATTTTGAAATACGTGCTGGTGAAATCACATATTCAACTTGGTTTGCAAATGAATTAAATTCCATTTCTACAACTGGATATGTTAAAATTTCTCCTTGTGGACGTCGAGCAACTATTACTGAAAGCTCTGATTTAAATGATATAAAATCTTCAGCAATGCATTCTCCTTCATTTAATTTCTCTAGATCTTTATTGTTTCTAACAATAGAAACACCAAAACCGTCATATCCCATTAAAGCTGCTTTCCAAACAAATGGAAATGAAAGGTTTCCCTTAGCTATAGAATTTTTTAAGGAGTCTAAATCTTTAAATTCTCTAAACCCAGCTGTTGGAATCTTATTTTGTATATAAAACTTTTTTTGAAGAGTTTTATTTTGAATTATTTCTAATATTTCAGGTTGAGGATATACTTTTAAACCTTCTTTTTTTAAATCAAGAAGTGCTTTTACATTGACATTTTCAATTTCAATAGTTAGAAGATCAACTTTTTTTCCAAAATTATAAACTGCTTCATAATCCATTAAATCACCTTGTGAAAACTCATTACAAGCTAATCTAGCAGGAGCTTTTTCATTGGGATCCATAACAGCAGTATAAATATCCCATTTTCTTGAGGAATATAATAGCATTTTTCCTAATTGACCACCACCTAGAATACCTAGCTTTTTGGATGAAGAAAAAAAATTCACTTGTTTTTTTTTTCAAAAATACATATAACTTTTGGTGATTTGAAAAATGCTTTACAAATTGGGTATCTTTGGAGTTTGTAAAATATTATGATAAATCTTGTATTATTTGGAAAACCTGGTGCTGGTAAAGGAACTCAAGCTGAATACATAAAAAAGGAATTTGGATTGTTTCATATTTCAACGGGAGATTTGTTCAGATATAATATTAAAAATAAAACTTCATTAGGGCTTTTAGCCAAAAAAAATATTGATAATGGGGATTTAGTTCCTGATCATGTTACAATTGAAATGCTTAAAGATTCAGTTTTAAAAAACATTAATGATTTAGGTTTTATTTTTGATGGTTTCCCCAGAACTATTTCACAAGCAATAAAATTAGATGAATTTTTAACCTCAATAAAAATAGAAATAACGGCTACTATTTCTTTAAATGTAGAAGACACAATACTTATGGATAGACTTATTAAACGAGGAAAATTAGAGGGTCGTGCTGACGATTTAAGTATTGATAAGATTCGTAATCGTTTTAATGAATACAATACCAAAACTCAACCTTTACTTAATTTTTATCATAAACAAGGGAAGCTTTTGTCAATTGATGGATCAGGTACTATATATCAAATAAGAGAAAGAGTAAATGTTTTGGTGAATCAATTTAAATGAAATGACTGAAGGTAATTTTGTTGATTATGTTAAATTACACATTAAGTCTGGAAGTGGAGGTAAAGGATCTAATCATTTACATAGAGAAAAATATAATAGTAAAGGAGGTCCTGATGGAGGTGACGGAGGAAGAGGTGGGCATATTATAATAAGAGGTAATGAAAATTTATGGACTTTATATAATTTTAAATTTAAGCGACATTTTGTAGCTGGTAATGGTGAGAATGGAAGTAAAAAAAGAAGTTCTGGAGCTCAAGGAAAAGATTTAATAATAGATGTGCCATTAGGAACTGTTATAAAAAACAAAAGAAATAATGAAATTCTTTTTGAAATAACAAAATCTAATCAGGAAATTATTGTCCTTAGGGGAGGTTTAGGAGGTTTGGGTAATTGGAACTTTAAGTCTTCAGTAAGACAAACCCCCAGATATGCCCAATCAGGTCAAGGCTCAAATGAACTAGATATAATTTTAGAGTTAAAAATTCTTGCTGATGTTGGATTGGTTGGTTTTCCTAATGCTGGAAAATCAACTTTACTTAAAGCTATAACCGGAGCTAAACCTAAAATTGGTGAATATGAATTTACTACTTTAAAGCCTAATCTTGGAATTGTTCCATATAGGAGTTTTCAATCATTTGTAGTTGCTGATATACCTGGAATAATTGAAGGTGCTTCAAAAGGAAAAGGATTAGGGTATAATTTTTTAAGACACATAGAGAGAAATTCAATTTTATTATATGTTATTCCTTTAGATTCAAAAGATGTAAAAAAAGATTTTGATATTTTAATCAATGAACTTAAGCAATACAATTCTGATTTATTGGATAAAGACTATGCTGTTGTATTATCAAAATCTGACTTATTAGATGATGAATTATTACATGAGTATTATTCAGATTTAAAAATTCATTTTAGAGATATTCCATATTTTATTATTTCATCCATACAGAAAAAAGGTCTTGTTGAATTAAAGGACGGAGTATGGAAATTATTAAATAAATCAGAAAATGTATAAATTCATATTCAAGTTTTTCTTTTTCACATTTGTAATCCAGTCGCAGGACAAAACGCCCTTTGCTAAATATAATTTTCAAAATGATTCTTTGTATAACAAAGTTTTAAAGCAAAAGATTGAATCTATTGGGAATACTGCTAATTATAAAGTTTATCAAGAAATAGCTGAACATGCATATTATTATAAGGATTGGAAAACTGTTATAGAATATTCTCAAAAAAGCATTTCAATATTTCCAAATGAAAGAGGATTTTTTTTATTAGGTTCTGCTTCAGGATTTGCTTCTTTAATGGAAAATAAGATTAATTCAATTTTTTATTTAAACAAAATGAAATATGGTTTTAAAAATTCATATAATTTTAATGCAGAAAATATAGTTTATTTAAAAGCTTTATTACTTTTTTATAGTAAAGTGCCAAAAATTTTAGGTGGCAACATGAATTTAGCCTTTAAATATGCCAATGAACTTAAAATGATATCAGAAATTGAAGGATTCCTTGCTTTTGCACATTTAGCTGAAGTCAATAATAATTTTAAAGAAGCTAAGGAACAATATTTAAATGCAACAAATAGTTTTGACATAATTAATCAAGATTGTAATAACCTTTCATTAGTTGATATAAACAGAAGAAATCTTTTATATGAACTTTCATATGGTCAAATTAAATTTGGATTTGTTTCTAATAATACAATTTGCATGTTGCAATTTTTAGAATCTTCATACTCATTAAGTGATAGTTTTCCAAAAAAATGGCTTTATTTAAGATTAGCTAAAGCCTTTTATTTTTTAGGAGAATTAGATAATTATGAAAGTTATATTAATAAGGCAATGCTGATAGATCCAGAATTTATTGAAGTAAAGTCATTTCTCAACAATTTAGGGGAATAATAATTTCTCCAAGTCTAATTAATTCAAATGCTTTTAATTTATACTACAAAAATTACTCCTAGGATTAGATATATATTTTATCACATTTTTTTCAAAATGTTAAATATTCAAATTAGTCTTACAGATTCAGTTTCAAATTTCGTTGCTTTTAATAGTCCAAAACTTAGCTATTCAAAGAAACCTTTAGGGAATGAGTTGTTTTTTTCTTCATGTAGTTTATTGTTTGAGCAGGGTATTCAGAATAGTTTAGTTAAAGTTTTTAAATGGAAAAAATATCCAGTTTTTTTTCAAGTTTCAAGTCAATCCATAATACCATTTGATTTATTTGCAGCAAGTTTCTATTTGATAACTAGATATGAGGAACACCTTCCTCATATTAAAAATGTTGAGGGACAATTTACAAGCTCAGAAAGTATAGCAGGAAAAAATAATTTTTTAGATAAACCTATTATTGATTATTGGGTTTTAGAATTGAGATCAATTATCAAAGAAAAATTTCCTGAAATCATTATTTCTTCATCCGCATCAAAAAAAATTGTTCCAATACTTGAGGTTTCAACTGCATACAAATTCAAGTATAAATCAGCAATCTTTTCTGTTTATCAAGCTATAAAATCAATGTGGAAATTAAATTTTGATAATTTATTTGATCAAATTTTAGTTTTATTTAGATTTAAAAATGATCCATTCTTAGAATATGATTTTATAATAAATTTTTTTAAAAAAAACAACCTATCATTGGTGTTCTTTTTCAGGTTTACAAAGTATGCATTAGATCATAGCTCTGAATCTATATTCAACTCATCATTTCAATCATTAATTAAGAATATTTCTGATAAGTCTATTTTGGGGTTATTAGTTTCAGGCTTTGCTCAGAAAAAAGAAAAATTTTTAAAAAAAGAAATAGATGGTTTATTTAATCTTACACATAAAAATTTAAAGAAAGTTAGACTTAATAATGGGATTATTTCAATTTCTGAAATTTATCCACTTTTAGTGCAACAAGAAATACTTGAAGATTATAGTATGGGTTATAAGGATTCTATTGGTTATAGAGCTAGTACTTCATTGCCATTTTATTATTATGATTTAATTAATGAAATTAAAACACCGCTTAAAATTTTTCCAATTGTTGCAACAGAAGAGTCATTAAAACAAAAAAACGAAACGAAAGGATTTAAAAAAATCTTAGATCTTTATTCTTCTCTACCTCTTCAAAACTCTGTTCATGCCTTTACATTTAGCCCAAAAGTTATTAGTAAATCAAAAGAAGATATAAATTTACGAGAATCTTTTTTAAAATATATTAGTGAATATAAGAAACGCAAATAGAGTGGAAACTATATTTTTTGATTTAGATCATACATTATGGGATTTTGAAAAAAACTCATACCTAACTTTTAAAAGTATTTTTAGAGAGTATAATTTCCCATTTTCTTTAGAGGAATTTCTAAGATTCTATATCCCTATAAATCACATCTATTGGAAAAGCTATTCTCAAGATAAGATAAGCAAGAAAAAGTTGAAAACCATTAGATTAATTAAAACTTTCCAATCTTTGAAATATGATTTTAAATTAGATTTAATTAATGAAATTTCGGATGAATATATTAGAAGACTTCCTTTGAAAAAAAAATTGTTTGCAGGAGCTTTAGATTTAATAAAATTTTTACATTCAAAATATAAATTGTATATAGTAACTAATGGATTTGAAGAAGTTCAATTAAAAAAAATTAAAAATTCAGGATTATATCCTTATTTTGAAACAATAATTACTTCAGAAATGGTAGGCAAAAAAAAACCACATCCCAAAATTTTTAGATTTGCACTTTCTTTAGCTAATCAAAAACCCGAACAATGTTTAATGATTGGCGATAATACTAAAGCAGATATTTTGGGTGCATTAAGGGTAAATATTCGAGCTATTCATTTTAATTCAAATAAGGAACCTAATCATTCATTTTGCCCGATAGTATATAATCATAAAGAGTTATATGAAATGTTTAATTCAAAATAAAAAATATGTATATAAAAAAAGCTCAAAAAATAGTGGATAGTTGGATTTCAGAAAATGGTGTTCGTTATTTTAATGTATTAACAAACATGGCTCAATTAACTGAAGAAGTTGGAGAAGTAGCTAGGATAATTTCTCGAAGATATGGGGAACAAAGTGAAAAAGAGTCTGACAAAGATAAAGACTTAGGTGAAGAACTTGCAGATGTTCTTTTTGTTGTATTTTGTATAGCTAATCAAACAAAAATAGATTTACAAAAAGCTTTTGATATTAGATTGAAAACTAAGAAGCATAGAGATAAAAAGCGCCATAATAAAAATCCAAAACTCCATTAATAATGGACATCAAGCTTTTTACAGAATCTAATAATTTATATGGAAAAATTTCAATAAATGGGTCTAAAAGTGAATCAAATAGACTGCTTATTTTGAAAGCTTTATATCCAAACTTAATTTTAAAAAACTTGTCCAATTCAGACGATACTATATTAATTCAAAAAGCACTTAATAATCCAACTAATATTATTGATGTGTCTCATGCTGGTACTGCTATGAGATTTTTAACAGCATATTATGCATCAAAACCTAATTCTGATATAATTCTTACGGGTTCAAAAAGAATGAAAAACAGACCAATTGGAATTTTGGTTGATTCATTAGTTAAAATTGGTGCTTCAATAGAATATTTAGAAAAAGATGGATTTCCTCCATTAAGAATTAATGGAAAAAAATTATTAGGAAATTTTTTAAATATATCTGCTTCAGTAAGCAGCCAGTTTATAACTGCATTGATTTTAATCGCTCCTACTACTTCTAAAGGAATGACAATTAATTTATTAGATAAAGTTACCTCACAACCTTATATAAATATGAGTATATCGTTGTTGAAGAAATTAGGAATTAATGTTGAAGTTAATAATGATAATAAAATAATTATTTATCCAAAAGAAAAAATATCTGCAACTACAATTTCAGTTGAATCTGACTGGAGTTCTGCATCATATTATTATAGTTTGGTTGCATTATCTAATAAAGCAGAAATTAAATTAAGCGGTTTTAAGAATAGTTCATTACAAGGAGATTCCTGTTTAAAGAAAATTTATAAAAAGCTTGGTGTTTTATCAATTTTTGATCGAGATTTTTTGATTTTAAAAAAAGATTCTAAAATTAATCTACCAAATGAGATTTCTTTAAATTTAATAGATTCACCTGACCTAGCCCAAACAATATCTGTAACATGTTTTGGGTTAGGTGTTGATTGCAAACTAACTGGACTCCATACATTAAAATTTAAAGAGACCGATCGTTTGATTGCATTAAAAAATGAGTTTATAAAATTAGGGGCAAAGGTATCAATTACTAATGATAGTTTTTATCTAAAATCTTCAAATCAAAACCAAAATGACATGATTAAGATTTCAACATATAATGATCATAGAATGGCAATGTCTTTTGCCCCGTTATCTCTTTTTGGTCCAATAATAATTGAAAATTATAAAGTTGTTTCAAAATCATATCCAAATTTTTGGGCTGATCTTGAAAGCATAGGATTTAAATCAATAATAAATTAAGAATATTTATTCTTAATTACTTGACATAGGCTATTTGTAGATGTTATATTTGCAAATTAAAAATTAATTATATGAAATTATCTGATTTTAATTTTGATTTACCAAAAAATTTAGTAGCTGAATATCCTAGTAAAGATAGAGATGAATCTAGACTTTTAGTCTTGAATCGAAATAATGGAAATATTGAGCATTTAGCCTTTAAAGATGTAATAAATTTTTTTGATGAAGGGGATGTAATAGTTTTAAATAATACAAAAGTTTTTCCAGCAAGATTATTTGGTAATAAAGAAAAAACAGGTGCTCGAATAGAAGTCTTTTTATTAAGAGAACTTAGTGATGATCAGCGATTGTGGGATGTGTTAGTTGATCCTGCAAGAAAAATACGAATTGGAAACAAATTATATTTTGGAGAGGATGAATCTTTGGTGGCTGAGGTTATAGATAATACTACATCTAGGGGTAGAACTTTACGTTTTTTATTTGATGGCACTTATTCTCAATTTAGAAAAAAGTTAAATGATCTTGGGGAAACTCCACTTCCTAAATATATTAACCGTTCAGTTGAAGAAGAAGATAAAGAGAGGTACCAAACAATTTATGCAAAACATGAAGGAGCTGTTGCAGCTCCAACAGCTGGCCTTCACTTTTCAAAACATTTGCTCAAGCGTTTAGAGATTAAAGGGGTAAATCTTGCTGAAATCACTCTTCACGTAGGATTGGGCACCTTTAATCCAGTTGAAGTAGAAGATTTATCTAAACATAAAATGGATTCTGAGGAACTAATTATTGATCAAATGGCTGCCAACACAGTAAATAATGCATTAAAAAACAAAAAAAGAATTTGTGCTGTTGGCACAACTGTCATGCGTGGTTTAGAGAGTTCAGTTTCATCTATTAAAACATTAAATCCATATAACAGCTGGACTCATAAATTTATTTTTCCTCCTTATGATTTTTCAATTGCAAATTGTATGATTACTAATTTTCATACTTCAAAATCAACTTTATTAATGATGGTTTCTGCTTTTGCTGATCTTGAAATGATGATGCATGCTTACAATGAGGCAATAAAGGAAAAATATAGGTTTTTTTCCTATGGAGATGCAATGCTTATTATATAAATGATTTATGAAAATCAAAAGTAAAATAGATATTCGAGCTCTTTCATCAAAAGAGCTCGAATCATTTTTTTTAGATATTGGTGAACCATTATATAGAGTAAAACAAGTTGAAAAATGGCTTTGGCAAAAAGGAATATCTTCCTTTGATCAGATGAAGAATATTTCAAAATTCACTCGCAAAATATTGGAAGAAAATTTTGTAATAAATAATATAAAAGTTGAGTATCATCAAAAAAGTAAAGATGGAACAATAAAAAATTCAATTAGACTTTTTGATGGTTTAAAAATAGAGTCTGTTTTGATTCCTACTGAGAATAGAATAACAGCATGTATTTCATCCCAAGTTGGCTGTAGTTTAGATTGTAAATTTTGCGCAACTTCCAGATTAAAAAGATTAAGGAATTTGAATCCAGATGAAATTTTTGATCAAGTTTTATTAATTAATATGCAGGCAAAAAAGTATTATAATAAATCCTTAACAAATATTGTCTTCATGGGCATGGGAGAACCGCTTATGAATTATAACAATGTAGTTAAAGCAATTAATAAAATAAGTGCAGTTGATGGATTAGGAATTTCTTTAAAAAAAATTACTTTATCAACATCTGGAATTCCTAAAATGATAAAAAAATTAGCTGATGACAAAGTTAAGTTCCAGCTTGCAGTATCACTTCATAGTGCTCGTCAATCAATTAGAGAAAAAATAATGCCATTTACAGTAAATTTTCCTCTAAATGAACTAAAAGATTCATTAGAATATTGGTATAGTAAAACAAAAAAAAGAGTAACCTATGAGTATATAATATGGAAAGATATAAATGATAAAGATGAAGACATTAAATCTTTAGTTGAATTTTGTAGTTATATTCCTTCAAAAGTTAATTTTATTGAATATAATAATATAGGCTCAGATGATTTTTTATCAGTAAGTTATAATAAAATACTAAGCTATCAAGATGCATTAAAAAGAGCAAACATTACTTCTACAATAAGAAAATCAAGAGGAGAAGATATTAGTGCAGCATGTGGGCAACTAGCAAATAATATTTCGCGCAATTCTAAATACTAAAGTTTGTCTTATTAATTATAGACTATATTTGAAATATATGAAAATTACTGAGGAAATTAAGGCGCCAATTTATAAAGAAATGGAAATGTTTGAAAAAAAAATTTTTGAATCCATTTCTTCAAAAGTTGTCTTGTTGAATCGTATAACTAAATTTATAGTTGATAGAAAAGGAAAACAAATTCGCCCAATGTTTGTTTTTTTAATTGCAAAACTTTTTTCAAAAAATCAGATAGTAAATGAAAGGACTTATAGAGGAGCAACTATAATTGAATTAATTCATACAGCGACTTTAGTCCACGATGATGTTGTAGACAACTCTACTCAGCGAAGAGGATTCTTTTCAATTAATGCTTTGTGGAAAAATAAAATTGCTGTTTTAGTTGGCGATTATCTTCTTTCTAAAGGACTTTTATTGTCCATAGAGAATGAAGATTTTGATTTACTTAAGATAATTTCTGTAGCTGTTAGTAAAATGAGTCAAGGAGAATTATTACAAATAGAAAAATCGCGAATAATGGATATTGACGAGGATATATATTTTAAGATTATTCGTCAAAAAACAGCGTCATTATTAGCGGCTTGCTGTTCTATGGGTGCTAAATCAGTACATGCAACTGTTGATGAAGTAAAAAAAACATATAAATTCGGAGAATTAATTGGAATGGCATTTCAAATAAAAGATGATTTATTTGATTATACTGAAGCTAAAATTGGTAAGCCTACAGGGGCAGATATAAAAGAAAAAAAAATAACACTACCTCTTATTTATGCAATAAATGTTGCTGACAAAAAAGATAAAGAATGGATTATAAATGTAATTAAAAACAATACAGGAAATAAAAAAATTGTTAGACAATTAGTTAATAAAGTTATTGATTTAGGTGGTTTAGAGTATGCGTCTAATTTGATGAATAATTATAAAGATAATGCCTTAGCTCAATTGAATGATTTTCCAAAAAACAAATTTAGACACTCATTAGAACTTATGGTAAATTATGTTGTTGAACGTAATATATAAATCCCTTTCTTTTTTATATTTTTATAATAAAAGTTCCTGTGATTTCTAGAGACACTATAGATAAAGTTTATGAGACTGCTAAAGTAGAGGAGGTTATTAGTGATTTTGTTTCTCTAAAAAAAGCAGGATCAAATTATAAGGCTTTAAGTCCATTTACAAAAGAAAAGACGCCAAGTTTCATGGTTTCACCTGTTAAACAAATTTGGAAAGACTTTAGTAGTGGTAAAGGAGGCAATGTTGTAGCTTTTTTAATGGAGCATGAGCATTTGTCTTATCCTGAAGCTATTAGGTATCTAGCAAAAAAGTATTCTATTGAAATAGAAGAAACTAGGCAAACAGAATATGAAAAGTCACAAAATAATGACAGGGAAAGTCTTTATTTGATTTCTAAATTTGCTTGTGAATTTTTTGAAAAATGTCTTTGGAATACTGAAGAAGGCAAATCAATCGGAATAACATATTTTAAGGAAAGAGGTTTTGATGATGAAACAATTAAAAATTTTAGACTTGGATATTCTCCAGAACAAAATGATGCATTTTCCTCAATCGCATTAAAAAAAGGTTATAATGACAACTATATTATTCGATCAGGACTTGTTATTGATAACATAAAAAGAAAGAATAAAATTGATCGTTTTAGGGGAAGAGTGATTTTTCCAATAAGAAGTTTATCTGGAAGAGTTCAAGGTTTTGGAGGAAGAATACTTAAAAAGAATCTAAAAGCTGCAAAATACATTAATTCTCCAGAAAGTGAGATTTATAGTAAGAGCAAGGTACTATATGGATTTTATGAAGCCAAGAAATCAATTGCTAAGGAGGATTGTTGTTATTTGGTTGAGGGATACACTGATGTAATTCAACTTCATCAATCAGGTATTTCAAATTCAGTTTCATCTTCTGGTACAGCATTAACTTATGATCAAATAAGATTAATTAAAAGATTAACATTAAATATAATAGTGCTTTTTGATTCGGATCCTTCTGGAATTAAAGCTGCTTTAAGAGGTGTAGATCTAATATTAGAACAAGGCCTTAAAGTTAGAATTTGTGTTTTTCCAGAGGGAGAGGATCCTGATAGTTTTGCAAAAAATAATTCTCCAAGTTTTTTAAAAAATTTTTTAGAAGATAATACTAAAGATTTTATTCAATTTAAAGCAAATCTTTTATCTAAAGAAAGCATTAATGATCCAATTAAAAAAACATCTATAGTAAGAGATATAATTCATAGCATTTCAAAAATTCCTGATTTAATTCAACAAGAGTTTTATTTGAAAAGTTGTTCAGAAATTATGGGGGTAAGTGAAAGAGTATTGTTTAGTGTATTAGCTCAAGAAAAGAATCAATTTATTCGAAATAAAAATTTTAGACAGAAAAATGTTTTACCAAATAGAATTCACAAAACAGAATCAACAAAACATATTGATAATTCATACAATCTTGAAAAACAGATTATTTCAATTTTATTACAATTTGGTCATTTAGAGGCAGAATACGAAGAGGTTGTATTAAAAACTAATGAAAATGGTGAAATAACTGAAAGCTTTGAAAATATTAAAGCAAAAGTTTTTGAAAAGATATTTCTTGATCTTCAACAAGATGAGGTTGAATTAGCAGATCCGAATTTTCGAAATTTATTTCATAGATTAATTTCAGCTTTTCAAGTAAAAGGAGACTTAGCTATAAATAGTATGCTTTTTAAAGAAAAAAATGATTTAAATACGATTATTACTGATTTATTAATGGATGCTGAAAAATATTTTTTACACTCATGGGATACAAAAAATATTTTTGTAAAAAGTAAAACAGATGAATTAGGTCAATTAGTAACTGAAACAATACTTACTTTAAGAAAAAATCTTATCAATGAAAAAATAAATAAATTAAAAAGTCAGCTAAGTAGTGGAGATAAAAACCATAAAGACCTTTTAGAAGATATAATTAATTATAATAGGTTGAAAAAAACTTTATCAAAGAAATTAAACAGGGTTATATAAATTTTTGTTTAAAGAATTTTTTTTGGAATCTTACATATTGGTATGGGCAACATCTTGTGTTGATTTTTATTGTTTAATTTTAAATAAATCATTCTTGTAGCAGCCTGTTTTTTTGTAAGGTTTTCGATTGGCACATTATTAGAAATAAGATTCATAGCCTCTTCAATAGAAGAGTATTTTGCTCCAATTTGTTCTTCATCTGTTCGGTTGTCATCCCATAAACCATCTGCAGGAATAGCCTTTTGAATAGAACTAATAATTTTTAAATGTGAAGCGAGTGAATAAACATCAGATTTCAAGAGGTCAGCAATAGGACATAAGTCTACTGCACCATCACCATGCTTTGTATAAAATCCAATTCCAAAGTCTTCAACTTTATTACCTGTTCCAACAACAAGAGATTTATAATAGCCTGCAAAATAATACAAGGTAATCATTCTTAATCTAGCCCTTGTGTTGGCTAAACTTAATAAATCAAGGTTATGTTTATTTTGTTTAATTAATTCACCTTTAAATGATTCAAAAACATTAGTTAATGAATGAGAAATGATTTTAACATTTTTATAATTCTTTTTTAACCATTTTAAATGCTCCTTAGCTCTAGAAATTTGATTTTTATTTTGATGAATGGACATTTCTATTGCATAAACTGGAAATTCAGTAAGAGCACATAGTGTAGATGTAACAGCAGAATCAACTCCCCCTGAAACCCCAATAATAAAACCATTTTGATTAGCTTCACTTATATACTTTTTTAACCATTCAATTATATGCTCTTTAACTTTTTCTGGGTATTTCATTTAATAATTATATTATCAATGTAAATTTGTGTAAAGTTAGAAATTTGAAAACTAAATTCAATTTGCAAAAGAATCGTTTTATCTCTTTTTTATTTTTATGCAAGGTTTTGTTGTTTATAAATGGATGTAAACAACATAATTCAGATGAACAAAAAATTAGTTCTATGAAATTAAAAGTTAAAATTGAGAGATTTGAAAAGAAATTTAAACTTATTGACACTTTAAATATTAATAAATTAAAAGGAAACTATTCTTTTTTTTTCCCAGGTAATTATTCAGATAGCTTTTGGATAAAAAAGAAAGATGATAGTGCATATAAATTACTAGAAGATTCTGTTTCAAAAGAATTTGCAGATATCAAACCTATTGAAAATGAATTAACTCATTTCTTTAAGCACTTGAAAAATCAATTCCCGTCAATTATAATGCCTCGTGTGATTTCTCTAATTAACAATGTGGATTATCAAAATAATGTAATTTTAGCAGACTCTTTGTTGTTAATTTCGCTTGATTGTTTTATGGGGGCAGACCATCATTTATATAAAGGCATTCCCCTATATGTAAAAAAAAATATGAATAAGCATAATTTAACTTCTAAAGTTGTTGAAGAATATGCAAAGTATATTATTGATTTTCCAAAGGATAGGAGTTTTTTATCAAAAATGGTTTATCACGGAAAATTACTTTATATAAAGGATATACTCATGCCTCATCATGAGGACTCTTTAAAAATTGGATATACAAGAGATCAAAATAAATGGGTGAATGAAAACGAAGTTTTTATTTGGCAATATATGATTGAAAAGCAAATATTATTTAGTACAAAAACAACATTAGATTACAGATTTCTTATGCCAGCTCCCTTTTCTAAATTTTACTTAGAAATAGACAATGATTCTCCTGGAAGGATTGGTCAATGGATTGGTTGGCAAATAGTAAAATCTTATAAGGATGAATTTCCAGATTCAAAATTACAAGAAATTCTTTCTATGCCTAGTCAAGATCTTTTTAATAAATCAAAATATAAACCTAGAAGAATATGGAAATAAACCAAAAGGCTCCAATTACAATTAATGTAGAATTAGATGAGAATAAAATTCCAAAAAAAATCTCTTGGTCTGCTCCAGATGGAGGGTTAGAGGATCAAAATGCTAAAGCCATGTTATTGTCTTTTTGGAATTATGAAAAAAAGGAATCATTTAGAATGGATCTTTGGGTAAAAGACATGCCCATCGAAGACATGAAACAATTTTTTTATCAAAACTTAGTTAGTATGACAAAAACCTATTATAAAGCTACTCAAGATGAAAAAATGACAGCTACAATGAATGATTTTTGTGATTATTTTTCTGAAAAATTAAACTTGAAATAGAAATTTTTAAAGTATTAATTTATTTAATTCGTCTATATATTTTAGTATGTTCTTTAAGCCTGATTTATTAACTGATGATGTAATGAAATATTTAGGAATGGAACTCCACTTTTCATTCATTTTTTCAAAGAAAGCTTCAACATTCTCTTGTAAATCTTTAGATTTAATTTTGTCAGATTTAGTAAAAACTATACTAAATGGGAGTTTTTTTTCCCCAAGCCAATTTATAAATTCTAGGTCAATTTTCTGAGGCTTAATCCTAATATCTATTAGAAGAAATGCTGAAATCATTTGTTTTCGTTCTAAAAAGTATTTTATTATATATTCTTGAAATTTTTTTTTGTTCTGTTTTGAGGTCAGAGCATAACCATATCCAGGTAAATCAACTATATGCCAACTTTTATTAATTAAATAATGATTAATTAATTGAGTTTTCCCAGGCTTTGAAGAAATTAATGCTAATCTTTTATTATTACACAAAGCATTAATTAAAGAAGACTTGCCAACATTAGATCTGCCAATAAAAGCATAATCAGGCAAATTATTATTAGGGCACTTGCTTACATCAGTATTACTAATAAGAAACTTTGAGTTAATTATTTGCATAATTAAAAACCTCTTTTGTGAATCCAATCATATACTATTTTGTTAAATATATCAGGATGCTCCATCATTGGAGCATGACCGCATTTATCTATCCAAAAAAGATTAGAATCAGGAAGAAGAGAATTAAATTCTTTAGCAACACTAGGAGGAGTAACAGTATCTTGTTTTCCCCAAACAATTAATGAAGGATTAGTTATATCAGGAAGATCTTTAGACATGTTATGACGTATTGCACTTTTTGCAATTGTAAGTGTTTTAATGATTTTATTTCGGTCATTAACTGTTTCAAAAATTTCATCAACTAGACTTTTAGTAGCAATTTTTGGATCATAAAATACTTCTTCTGTTTTTGCTTTAATATAACTATAATTTCCACGTTTTGGATATCCATCACCCATTGAATTCTCATAAAGCCCAGAGCTTCCTGTTATTACTAATCCTAGTACTTTTTTTTTGAAAATTTTGGTATAAATTAGCCCTATATGTCCACCAAGTGAGTTCCCAATTAGAATTATGTTTTTTAGTTTTTTAAATAGAATAAAACTATTTAGATATTCAACAAACTTTTTAACATTTGTTTCTTTTATAGGCATGTCATATAAAGGTAAAATTGGCATTAGTACTTTATAGCCTTTTTTAGGGAAAAAAGAAAAAAGAGAATTAAAATTACTTAACCCACCCATCAAACCATGAAGAAGTATTATAGGTTGACCTTTTCCATACTCAACATATTTAAATGATTTTTCCTGTATTATATTAATCTTATTCATCCCAGATTGTTAATGACAAATATATTCATTTGAAGTCAATATTACATTTTTATTGATTTAGAATCTTATTTGTAAAATATTGAAAAAATATTAACAAAGTGGTATTTTGTGGTAAAATGTGGGGAATAATTAATTATATTTGATTATTCATTAGTCAAAAAAGTGAAGTGAAACATTATATTGGAACATATGAGTGTAAAGCTGATTCTAAAGGAAGAATAATGATACCAATGCCTTTAAAAAAACAATTGGCAAAAAACTTAAAGGAAGGGTTTGTTATTAAACGTGCTGTATTTAATTCTTGTCTTGAATTGTATACGTTTTATGAATGGTCTTTATTAATGGAAAAAGTTAATTCATTAAATCGGTTTAACAAGAAAAACAATGATTTTGTAAGAAGGTTCACTGCTGGTGTTAAGTTAGTTGATATTGACATGTCTGGAAGATTGTTAATTCCAAAAGACTTATTTAAACATGCAAAAATTGATAAAGAAGTGGTTATTTCATCTGTAGTGAATATTCTTGAAATATGGGATAAAACCCTTTATGAGAAATCAATAAATGAAGCCACTGTAGATTTTGGATTTTTGGCTGAAGATGTAATGGGAGATAAAAATGGAACAGTTATATCATAAACCTGTCCTTTTGGATGAATCGATAAAGGGTCTTGCTATTAGATCTGATGGGGTTTATGTTGATGCTACCTACGGTGGAGGAGGACATAGCAAAGCAATTTTAGATAAATTATCATCTAAAGGGAAACTTTATGCTTTTGATCAAGATGAATATTCACAAAAAAATATGATTGATGATTATAGGTTTAAATTTATTGATTCAAATTTCAAATTTTTAAATAAGTTTTTAAAGCACCACGATATTGAAGAAGTTGATGGTATTTTAGCAGATTTTGGTGTTTCCTCTTATCAACTAAATAATCCAGAAAGAGGATTTTCTTATAGATTTAATGGTCCATTGGATATGAGAATGAATAAATTTCAAAAGTTTTCCGCATCAGATATTATTAATAAGTATAGCAAAGAAGAATTATCAAATTTGTTTAAAGATTATGGGGAATTAAGAAATTATAAGCAGTTGGCCGCGGTTATTGGTGTTCGACGGTCAATTGCCCCCATAAATACAACAGAACAACTTAGGAACTCTGTTACATCTATTATTTCAGATAGATTTTTAAACAAAACTTTATCTAAAATTTTTCAAGCTTTACGTATCGAGGTAAATCAGGAGTTGGAATGTATTAAAGAGTTTTTAATTCAATCTTCTAGAGCCCTAGTTCCTGGGGGAAGATTAGTTTGTATTTCATATCATTCTCTTGAAGACAGATTAGTTAAGCGTTTTATTTTAAATGGAAAATTTAATGAAGAGCCTATAAAAGATTTTTATGGAAACAAAAATGTTCCTCTTAAAAAAATAGGAGGAGTGAAAACACCAATGATAAATGAAATTGAAAATAATATTAGATCAAGAAGCGCAAAACTTAGAATTGCTCAAAAAATTAAAAACTAAATGGAGTGAATAAAATTATTTCATTATTGAAAATGGACTTCTTAATTAAAGAAGATTCATTTAAAAATTGGAGAATGATTTTCTTTATCTCTTCTCTTGCTTTAATTATGATTTCAAGTGGACACTTGGCTGACGACAAAGTATTTCAAATCTCAAAATTAAATGAAAAAATAAGAGTGTTAAAAAGTGAGTTTGTTGATCAGAGAGCAGAATTAATGTCATTGAAAATGGAAACATATGTTACTCAAAAACTTTTGGAAAGGGGAATTATTGTTTCAAAATCTCCTCCAATTAAATTATATGTTACTAATGAATGATTTCAATAAAAACATAAACATAAGAACATACTTTATTGGAGTATCAATATTAGTATTTGCAATAATTTTAATAGGTAAGCTTTTTTATATTCAAACATATGAAGGTCAAAAATTTAAAGATATCGCAAATAAAAGAACACTTAAAAATGTTGCCGTAAAACCTATAAGAGGTAATATTTATTCTGATGATCAGAGTTTGTTAGCTACTTCAGTTTCAAGATATGATTTACATTGGGATTCAAAAGTAGTTTCAGATGAAAATTTTCAAAAAAACAAGCAAAAAATAGCTGAAGGAATTTCTGAAGTCACAAAAAGAAATTTTATTAAAGTTTTAAATAGCCTGGAAAATGCAAAAGACAAATCTAGTAGATATTGGTTAGTTGCTAAAAATTTAACTTATAGTGATCAACAAAAGATAAAAGCCCTACCAATTTTTAATTTGCCTTCTTATCAAGGAGGCTTGAGAATTCAACAACAACTTAAAAGAGAAAAACCTTTGGGTAAAATTGCTGAAAGAACTATAGGTTATGAACGATTAGATTCAGATGGAACATTTTTTAGAGTTGGACTTGAAGGAGCATTTGGAACTTTACTAAAAGGTAAAGAAGGTATAAGGTTAAAAAGAAAAATAGCCAATGGACAATGGAAATCTGTAAATAATACTAATGAAAAGGAACCAACGGAGGGATTTGATCTTTATACTACTATTAATATTAATTTTCAAGATATAGCTCATAATGCTTTACTAAATCAGTTAGAAAAGTTTGAAGCTGATCATGGGTCTGTAATTATTATGGAAGTAAAGACTGGTTCTATAAAAGCTATAGTAAATCTAGGAGTAACCAGTAAGGGAAAATATTTCGAAAAATTAAACTATGCAGTTGGAGAATCTCATGAACCTGGATCAACATTTAAGTTAATGTCAATGGTTGCTGCACTAGAAGATAAAGTAATAAAACCTTCAGATTTAATTGATACTGGTAATGGTGAGATTTTGTTTTTTGGAAAACATAAGGTTAGAGACAGTAGAAAAGGAGGTTATGGAAAAATTAGTGTTTCAAAAGTATTTGAAGTTTCTTCTAATACCGGCATGGTTAAAATCATAAATGATAACTATAAAAACAATCCTGAAAATTTTGTTGATAGACTATATAACATGAGACTTCATAAGATATTAGATATTCCAATCATAGGGGAAGCAAGACCTAAAATTCCTTACCCAAGTGATCCAGACTGGGATGGTCTTGATTTACCATGGATGGCTTTTGGATATGGTGTTTCAATTACTCCATTACAAACACTTACTTTTTATAATGCGATTGCTAATAATGGGGTAATGATAAAACCAAAATTCATTCATAAAATAGGAAGGCTCGGAGCAAAACCTCATAAGACTTATAAAAGTGAAATATTAAATCCATCTATTTGTTCAAAAGAAACATTGAATGCAGTTCAAGAAATGATGTTTAATGTAGTTGAAAAAAAATGGGGAACAGCCAATAATATAAAGGATGAAATGTTTTCAATTGCTGGTAAAACGGGAACTTGCCAAATTGATTATACAACAAATTCTATAGAATATATTTCTAGTTTTGTAGGATATTTCCCCGCGGATAAACCAAAATATTCTTGTATAGTCCTAATTCATAAACCAAATAAATTGAAAGGGTATTATGGATCTATAGTTGCTGCTCCAGTATTTAAGCAAATTGCAAAAAAGATATATAGTGCAATACCCAAAGAAATACCTGTTAACCTAAAGGATTTAAAATCTAATTCAACAAATTCTTTACTTACTATTAAGAATAAATTGCCAAACCTAGTAGGTCTTGAGCCAATGGATGTTATAGTAGAATTAGAAAAAATTGGGATAAGTGTTAAGATTTATGGAAAGAGCGGTAAAATATCAAATCAATCTGTTCCCCCTGGGACTTTGTTAAGTAAAATCGAATCTATCATCTTAGAATTATCATGAAGCAACTAAAAGAAATTTTATATAAAGTTCCAGTAGAAGCTATTTCTGGGTCCCCAATAAAAAGTATTAGTGGAGTGGAAATTGATTCTAGAGAATTAAAAGCAGAAAATATTTTTGTTGCTATAAAAGGAACAAAATTAGATGGACATTTATATATAGATGCGGCAATTAATAAAGGAGCAATTGCAGTGGTCTGTGAAGAATTCCCTAAACATATTGATAAATCAATAACATATATAAAAGTTATAAATAGCTCTAAAGCTTTAGGTATAATTGCCGCCAATTTTTATAATCATCCTTCAAAAAAAATTAAGTTGATTGGAGTAACTGGCACAAATGGGAAAACAACTATAACCAACTTATTACACAAACTTTTTAATAAGCAAAATTTACCTTCAGGATTGATATCAACAATTGGAATAAATTATAATAAAAATAGTTATCAGACAAAGCACACAACTCCAAATATTATAAAAATTAATTCAACATTAAAAAAAATGGTTGAAGCTGGAATTGAGTATTGCTTTATGGAAGTTTCCTCTCATGGAATTTCACAAGAAAGGATTCAGGGATTAAATTTTGCAGGAGGGGTTTTTACAAATCTTACTCATGATCATCTAGATTATCATAAATCATTTAAAAACTATAGAGACATTAAGAAAAGATTTTTTGATAATCTTCCTAAGTCATCATTTGCATTGGTAAATATTGATGATAAAAATGGAAAATTTATGCTTCAAAATACTGTATGTAAGAAGAAAACATTTGCAATGAAAGCTTTTGCAGATTATAGAGTAAAAATTAAAGAAAGACAGTTTAATGGAATGTTAATAGAGATTAATAATAATGAATTATGGACAAAATTAATAGGTGATTTCAACGCATCAAATTTATTAGCGGTTTATAGTGTTGCAATAAATTTAGGCATGCAAGAAATGGATGTGTTAATAAGCTTAAGTTTATTAAATAGTGTACCAGGTCGTTTTCAGACTTTTCAAATGAATTCAGTAATAGTAATTATTGATTATGCTCATACACCTAATGCATTAGAAAATGTTCTCGATTCAATTAACAGACTTAGAAATAATAATAATGAAAATCTTATAACAATTATTGGATGTGGTGGGGGAAGAGATAAAGAAAAAAGGCCCAAAATGGGTAGAATTGCAAGTCAAAAAAGTGATAAAGTAATTTTCACATCTGATAACCCCAGAGAAGAAAATCCAAATGAAATAATTGATCAGATGATTAGTGGAGTTGCTAATGAACATTTACATAAAATTTTCAAAGTCGAAGAACGTGAAATAGCAATTAAGACCTCAAAAAAAATAGCAAGTAAATCAGATATAGTTTTAATAGCAGGGAAGGGCCATGAAACATATCAAGAAATTAATAATAATCAATTGCCTTTTGATGATCTAAAAATTGCTAAAAAGTATTTTCAAAATCAATCTTAAATTATGTTATACTATTTATTTGAAATTTTAGAAAAAGAATATCAGCTCCCTGGAGCTGGATTATTTCAGTTTTTGTCATTTAGGGCAGCTTTATCAATGATTTTATCTTTATTTTTTTCTTTAGTTTTTGGTCAAAGAATAATAAATTATTTATCAAAACTCCAAATAGGTGAATCTATAAGGGATCTTGGTTTAAAAGGTCAAAAAGAAAAGTCTGGAACACCAACAATGGGAGGATTAATAATAATTTTTTCAACAGTTTTTCCAGTAATTTTATTAGCAAAACTTGAAAGTATATATATAATCCTTCTTTTAATAACTACAATATGGATGGGTATAATTGGAGGAATTGATGATTATGTTAAAGTCTTTTTAAAAAATAAAAAAGGGCTAAAAGGCTGGTTTAAAATTATTGGACAAATAATACTTGGTTTATTTATAGGAGCTACATTATATTTTCATCCAGATATAACTGTTCGTCAAAAAGCTCAAAATAATCAAATCATAAGACTTGAAGCTAAAAACCCTTTTGGTCCTGCTGAAAAAGCATTTGTTACTAATATGCCTTTATTAAAGAATAATGCATTTAATTATTCTGACTTGATTGATTGGATTGATGAATCTTTAATTGATTATACTTGGATAATTTTTATTCCTATTGTTATTTTCATTATTACCGCTGTATCTAATGGCGCAAATCTTACAGATGGATTAGATGGATTAACTGCTGGAATTTCAGCTATTATAGTATTTGCTTTAGGAATTTTTGCATGGTTTTCAGGAAATTTTGTTTATTCTGACTATTTAAATATAATTTACATTCCTGAGGTTGGCGAGATCACAATTTTTATTGCTGCTTTTTTGGGAGCTTTAGTAGGTTTTTTATGGTTTAATACATTTCCTGCCTCAATTTTTATGGGAGATACTGGAAGTTTAACCATAGGTGGCTTAATTGCTGTAATAGCCCTCATTGTTCGTAAAGAATTATTAATTCCCTTATTATGTGGTGTTTTTTTTATAGAGACTCTTTCAGTAATCATTCAGGTAGGATTTTTTAAGTATACAAAAAGAAAAACAGGAATTGGAAATAGACTGTTTTTAATGTCTCCAATTCATCATCATTTTCAAAAAAAAGGATTTCATGAAAGTAAGATTGTCTCTAGATTTTGGATAATTGGAATTTTATTAGCTATTCTGAGCATTGTAACATTAAAAATTAGATAAATGGGCAAAATTTTAGTTTTAGGTGCTGGTGTTAGTGGAATAGGTGCTATTCAGTTAGCTATTAAGCATGGGTTTAATGTATTTGTTTCTGATTCTGGTGAAATAAATGAAGCAGTTAAAATTAAATTTAAATCATGGGGAATTATTTGGGAGGAAAATGTTAATAATTCGAATTTTTTAGAAGGATTAGATTGGATAATTAAGAGCCCAGGAATTTCTCCAAATTCTCTTTCCGTTATTAATGGAATAAAAATGGGAATTCCCATTATTTCTGAAATAGAATTTGCTTCAAGGTATACTAATGCAAAAATTATAGGTGTTACTGGAAGTAATGGAAAGACTACAACCGCACAATTAACTTATGAAATTATAAAAAATGCTGGTTTAAATGTAGGTATAGCAGGGAATATAGGTAAAAGTTTTGCTAAGCAGGTAGCTGAAGAATCGTTTGATATTTATGTATTAGAATTAAGTTCTTTTCAATTAGAAAATATTATCAACTTTGCACCTGACATTGCTGTGATTACTAACATTACGCCTGATCATTTGGACAGATATAACGGGAATTTTCAGGATTATATAAAAGCTAAACTAAATATTACTTTAATGCAGAATGAAAAACAGTTTTTGCTCTTCAATTCTGAAGACACTGTTTTAGGTAATGCAATAATAAATAACCCAACTAAAGCAATAAAACATCCTTTTGGTTTTAAAATAAAAGGTTCATCAAAAACAACTTTTAAAGAAAAAAAAATAATTATTGAACATAATAACTCCAAAACTATGATATCAACAACTTCATTTCCTCTCAAAGGAAGACATAATCTACTTAATGCTATGGCAGCTTCCACTGTTGGAAGTTTATTTAACCTTAGTAAGGATAGTGTTCGTGAAAGTCTTTCAAATTTTAAAGGGCTACCTCATCGTTTAGAACATGTGCTAAAAATTCAAGATGTCAATTACATTAATGACTCTAAAGCCACAAATGTTAATGCTACTTATTATGCACTTCAGACAATTAACACTCCAACAATATGGATTGCTGGAGGTGTTGACAAGGGTAACAAGTATGGTCAAATATTACCACTTGTTAGAGAAAAAGTTAAAGCTATAATTTGTTTAGGGGGAGACAACTCAAAATTAATTGAATTTTTTTATAAAGTTACAGATGTTATGGTTGAAACTCAATCAATGCTAGAAGCAGTTAAAATTGCTAATAAGATTGCAAAAAGGAGAGAAACTGTTTTACTTTCTCCAGCATGCTCAAGTTTTGATTTATTTGAAAATTTTGAAGATCGGGGAAATCAATTTAAAAAAGCAGTAAGAAACTTATGATTAATTCTGAAAAAATATCTTTTGTTGAAGGAGACAGAGTTCTTTGGGTAATAATAGGCTTATTAGCGATTTTTTCATTTTTACCTGTATTTAGTGCTAGCTCAAATCTTGCCTATGTAATTGGAAAAGGAACTCCTTTAGGATATTTAGTAAAACATTTTATTATAATGTTATTTGGATTTTCATTATTATATGTATTTCATAAGATTCCTTATAATTATTTTAAAGGTATTTCAATATTGATGATGCCTATTGTTGTTCTATTATTAATTTACACCGTATCTCAAGGAAATATTGTTCAAGGTGCTAATGCAAGTCGATGGATACAAATCCCAATAATAGGTGTTAGCTTTCAAACATCTAATTTGGCATCAGTAACTTTAATGATCTATTCTGCTTATTATATTTCTAAAATTAAAGATAATATTCCAAGTTTTAGAGCTTCATTCTTATCATTATGGCTCCCAATAACTTGTATTGTTATGTTAATTTTACCTGCGAATTTCTCAACTTCTGCTCTTTTATTTTTAATGATTATTGTTCAGTTATTTATTGGTGGATATCCCATAAAATATTTGAGTTATATTTTTTCTATAGTTATGATATTGCTTTTTGCTTTTGTTGTTACAATTAAAGCTTTTCCTGAAATCATCCCTAATCGATTAGACACTTGGAATAATCGTATAGAAAATTTTTTGTCAGGAAACGTAGAAGATAATTATCAAATTGAGCGTGCTAAGATTGCAATTGCTAATGGCGGAATTTTAGGTCAAGGGGCTGGCAAGAGTGTTATGAAAAATTTTCTTCCTCAAAGTTCCTCTGATTTTATATATGCTATAATTGTTGAGGAATATGGTTTTATTGGAGGAGTGCTTTTGATAATACTTTATATGATTTTACTATTAAGAATAATTGTTATTTCTCATAAAGCTTCAACTACTTTTGGAAAACTATTAGTTTTAGGTTTGGGGATTCCTATCGTATTTCAAGCATTATTAAATATTGGTGTTAATCTTGAGGTTTTTCCTGTAACAGGACAAACACTTCCTTTAGTTAGCAGTGGAGGTACATCAGCTTGGACAACCTTCATTGCATTAGGAATAATTTTAAGTGTTAGTTCTGATTCATTTCAAAATTTAAATGAAAAAAGTTCGAAAAAAATTAATAATCCTTTAATAATATTAAGTGAAGAAATATAAATTCATATTATCTGGAGGTGGAACAGGGGGTCATGTATTTCCTGCTTTGGCTATTTCAAAAAAACTTAAAGAAGCTTATCCAAGATCTAATATTTTATTTGTTGGATCTTTAGGAAGGATGGAAATGAAAAAAGTTCCTAAAGAAGGTTTTAAAATTATAGGTTTACCTATTGATGGAATAAGTCGTTCTTTGAAATTAAAAAACATATTGTTTCCATTCAAGGCTGCAATTAGTTTTTTAATTGCTTTAATAATAGTAATAGTTTATCGCCCAAAAATTGTTGTTGGAACAGGAGGGTATGCTAGTGGGCCAATTTTATTTGCAGCCCAACTTTTAAATTATCCTACAGTTATTCAAGAACAAAACTCATTCGCTGGTTTGACTAATAAGATATTAGGCAGGCTTGCTAAAAAAATTTTAGTGGCATATCCAAATATGGAAAGATTTTTTAAAAAGGAAAAAATTGTTATAACTGGAAATCCTATTAGAAAATATTTACTAAATAAAAATATATCTAAAAATGAAGCAAAATCGTTTTTCAATTTAGATCCTAAAAAGTCGGTTATAAGTATTTTGGGTGGAAGTCTAGGCGCATTTAAGATAAATAAACTAATTGCTAATAATTTAGATTTGTTTGATAAGCTTGGAATTCAGGTTTTATGGCAATGTGGTAAAATACATTATGATGAATTTAAGATTTTGGAATCAAAAAACATTAAGCTTTTTTCATTTATAGAAAGAATGGATTATTGGTACAAGGCTTCTGATGCAATAATATCACGCTCAGGGGCAATAACAATATCTGAAATTTGTCTTGCGCAGATTCCTTCTATTTTAATACCATCACCTAATGTAACAGAAAACCATCAATTTCATAATGCAATGGCTTTATATAATAATAAAGCCGCAATAGTTTTAGAAGAAAAAAATATTGAAAATAATTTTGCAAAAGTTTTAAATGATTTTTGGAATAATCAAAGATTAAGAAATAAAATGAAATTAAACTTAAAACTTATGTCAAAACCTAATGCTTCTAATGAAATAATTAAAATAATAAATACATTAATCTAATTGGAAAAAATTAAAAAATATTGTTTACTTGGAATTGGTGGAATAGGTATGTCTTCAATTGCACAGTATTTGATGATAAAGAAATTTAAGGTATTTGGTTTTGATAGATTTTCTACTTCCATAACTAAAATGCTTGAAAATAAAGGAGCTAAAATAAGCTTCGCAGAATCAATTAATAATATTCCATCATCATTTAATTCTTCAGAGGTTGAAATAATTTATTCTGCGGCAATTAATAATAATCATCCAATACTTTCTTATTTTATTTCAAATGGATATAAAATAACAAAAAGAGCTTCTTTTCTTGCTGACTTGGTCAATAATACAGAGTCTTATGCAATTGCTGGAACTCATGGAAAGACAACCACAAGCGCAATTCTAACTCATATTTTTAAAAATAATAAATTTTCATTTTCTTCATTTGTTGGAGGTATTATGGTTTCTGAAAACACAAACTTTCTAAATCAAGGTTTTGAAAAATCTATAGTTGAAGCTGATGAATTTGACAGATCTTTTTTAAAATTGAATCCCTTTTCCGCATGTATTACATCTATGGATTCAGATCACTTAGATATATATAAAACAAATAACTCTTTAAAAGATGCTTTTTTAAAATTCTCAAAAAATGTTAAAGGGCCTTTAATTATTCACGATAGCCTTTCAATTCCTGGAATAAAATATGGCTTGAGCGTAAAAGCAGATTATATGATTGAGAATTTTAAGTTAACATCTAATGGATATATAGTTGACTTATCAACACCCAAAAAATCTTTCAAAAATGTATTTTGTAAAGTATTTGGTAGTCATAATTTAGAAAATATGTTAGCAGCATTTGCAATTGCTGATCTAGCTGGTTGTGATTCTACAAAATCAATAGAATCTTTAGGAAGCTTTCAGGGAATTGAGAGGAGGATGAGATTTTATAACTTTAATAATATTATAATAGTTGATGATTATGCTCATCATCCAACTGAAATTAAAGCTGTCTATAATAGTCTAAGAGAGAAATACCCAGGTTCATTTATTGAAGTTGTTTTCCAACCTCATCTTTATTCTAGAACAAAAGATTTTATGGATGATTTTGCTATTGAGTTATCAAAATTTAATAGGGTTAAATTAATGGATATTTACCCAGCAAGAGAGACTGAAATACCTGGAATAAATAGTAAAAAGTTATTATCAAAGATTAATTGTGAAAACTATATTTTAAACAAAGAAAACTTTAATTCTAATATAGAAAATTCAAATGCAGATATAATTGCCGTATTAGGAGCTGGGAATATTGGTGAGCTAATAGAGAGGTTTATAAAATTAAAAAATTTATAGTGATTAAAGAAAAAACATATTTTGTGTTGATAATATTTGTTATAGTGATTTCAAGTATAGCATCAAATAAAATAAATATTAATAGAAAAATAGAAAAGATAAATGTAATTGTTAATATTTCTAAGTCTAAATTTTTAAATGATTCTATAGTTAATAAATTGTTAACACAAAAAATTAAAATTGAAGATATAAAGTCAAATCTTGAGCTAGATTTGAATGAACTTGAGGAGTATTTAGAGCTGCAACCCGAAATAGCTAGTGCTGAGGTTTTTAGCTATCCAGAAGGTGAAATAAATGCTATAATTTTTGAAAGAACACCTATTTTGAGAATACATAATCAAGGTTTTTATTTAGATAATTTTAGTTCAAAGATTCCTTTTTCAGATAATTATATACCCAAAGTTCCAGTCTATACAGGTTATTTTGAAGAAAAAAAAATTGATCAAATAGTAGATATAACAAAAATAATGATTCAGGATAAATTTTTTAAAAATGAATTTGTTGAAATATGGAATGAAAAATTAGGTTATGTCTTAAGGTTTAGAAATTATGATTTTGAAATCTTTTGGGGTGATCTATCAAAACCTATTACTAAATCAAAAAAACTTAAGGCTTTTTGTGCATATTATGCTAATGCAAGTTTTAATAAGAAAATAAAAAGGATTGATTTAACCGTTTTAGATCAAGTTGTTGTAACACATTAAAAAATGAAAAATAATTCTGCAGTTGGTTTAGATATAGGCACTACAAAAATTGTAGCAATGGTCGGTAAAAAAAATGAATTTAATAAAGTAGAAGTTCTTGGGATTGGAAGATCCAAAAGCCTAGGTGTTCATCGTGGTGTAGTAAATAATATTACTCAAACAATTCAATCAATACAACAGGCAATTGAAGAAGCAAAATCTTTATCTGGAAATGAAATTGAAGAAGTTGTTGTAGGTATAGCAGGTCAGCATATTAGAAGCATTCAGCATAGTGATTACATTACTAGAAAAAATCCTGAGGAAGTAATTGATGAAAATGATATAGAAAAACTTATTCTACAAGTTTATAAACTAGTTATGCTTCCAGGAGAAGAAATTATCCATGTGTTGCCACAAGAATTCAAGGTAGATGGTCAAGCTGAAATAAAAGAACCTATTGGAATGTATGGTGGAAGATTAGAGGCAAATTTTCATGTTGTAGTCGGTCAGGTTTCTTCTATAAAAAATATTGGAAGATGTATAAAAAGCTCAGGTTTAAAAATGGCTAATATAACTCTTGAGCCTTTAGCATCATCTGATGCTGTTTTAAGTAATGAAGAAAAAGAAGCTGGAGTGGCTCTAATTGATATTGGTGGAGGTACAACTGATTTAGCAATTTTTAAAGATGGAATTATAAGGCATACTGCCGTAATACCTTTTGGAGGTAATGTAATAACTGATGATATTAAAGAGGGATGTGCTATAATTGAAAAACAAGCGGAATTATTAAAAATTAAATTTGGATCTGCTTGGCCAGGTGAGAACAAAGAAACTGAAATTGTATCGATACCTGGATTAAGAGGAAGAGATCCAAAAGAAATTTCTTTAAAAACACTATCTAAAATTATTAATGCTAGAGTTGTAGAAATAATAGAACAAGTCTTTTTAGAAATAAAAAATTATGGACATGGTGATAATAAAAATAAACTAATTGCAGGAATTGTTCTTACAGGAGGAGGAAGTCAATTAAATCATTTAAAACAACTTGTTGAATATATAACAGGCATGGATACTAGAATTGGTTATCCTGGAGAACATTTAGCAGGAGATTCTAGTGATAATACTAGTCCAATGTTTGCTACTGCAGTTGGTTTATTAATGAATGCTTTAGAAAGCTCTAAATATTCTAAAGCGTCAGAGATTAATGAAAATATTGAGGCAACTGATAATGTTGAAGAGGAAGAAAATAATATTACAAAAAACAAAAAAGTAATAAATAATGAGTTTTCAAAAAGATCAACTTTTGAGAAATGGGTAGATAAGTTTAAAGAATTTTTAGATAATGCATAAAAGCTATTAGAATGAATAATAAGGAAAATATAACAAATTTTAGTTTTGATTTACCAAAAAATAAAAGCAATGTAATCAAAGTAATTGGCATAGGAGGAGGGGGAAGTAATGCTATAAACTATATGTTTAAGCAAGGAATAAATGGTGTTGATTTTGTAGTTTGCAACACAGATGCTCAAGCTCTTAATGAAAGTCCTGTTCCGATAAAAATACAATTGGGAGCAACTTTAACTGAAGGGCTAGGAGCAGGAGCTAATCCTGATATTGGGGCAAGTGCAGCTAAAGAAAGTTATGAAGAAATACATTCTTTACTTACCACACAAACTAAAATGGTTTTTATAACTGCTGGCATGGGTGGTGGAACAGGAACAGGTGCTGCTCCTATCATTGCTAAAATGGCAAAAGATTTAGATATTTTAACTGTTGGTATAGTTACAATGCCTTTTCAATTTGAAGGAAATATAAGAATTGAGCAAGCACAAAAAGGGCTTGAAAATATTAAAACTGAAGTAGATTCTTTGGTTGTAATAAACAATAATAAACTTAGAGAAGTTTATGGTAATTTGGGGTTCAAAGCTGGATTTGCAAAAGCAGATGAGGTTTTATCTAAAGCTGCTAGAGGTATTGCAGAAGTAATTACTCATCATTATACTCAAAACATTGATCTTAAAGACGCTAAAACGGTTTTAACTAATAGTGGATCTGCAATTATGGGTTCTGGAATGTCATCTGGAACAAACCGTGCTCAAGAAGCAATTATTAAAGCACTAGATTCTCCTTTATTAAATGACAACAAGATTACTGGTAGTAAAAATGTGCTATTGTTGATAGTTTCTGGATTAGAAGAAATCACGATTGATGAAATTGGTGAAATAAATGATTATATCCAATCGGAGGCTGGAAATAATACTAATATAATAATGGGTGTTGGAGAAGATAAAAAACTAAAAAATGCTATATCTGTAACAATAATAGCTACAGGATTTGATATTGATCAACAAAATGAAATTGTGAACACAGAGGCAAAAAAAATAATACATACTCTTGAAGATGAACAGAAGATGGAGCATATTTTAGAATCAGATAAAGACAAGGTTTTTAATAACTCTATAGACTTAATAGATGACAATAAAATTATTAATAACAGTCATGAAATTGAGTTAAATATTTTATTAACTGATGAAATTAAAGAAATTGAAATATTTTATGAACATGTAATACCTGATGTTGAAAATTATAGTAATGATAAAATGATTGATCATCTTCATGAAAACAATAATACATTAAAGGAAAATTATCAAGATGAATTTATAATCAAAAAAATTAATAAAGAAATTAAAGAAATTGAGGTTATTGATGAGGAATTGGTTATATGTAATCAAAATCAAACAAAATTGAACTTTGATAATCCAACAAATAATCCAACAAATAATCCAACAAATGATTCAATAAATGAAGAAGAAGGGGATAGCTTTAACATAGAATTTGATATGCAAATAAATGATATTGAAGATTTAAAGGAAGAAAATAAGCTTAGTAAAGAAATTGTCATTAATAAAGATATTTATGATGAAA
>TARA_B100000686_G_C16806808_1_pt1 | contig 41217 bp, 31 predicted proteins | sample TARA_B100000686 | Tara Oceans TARA_B100000686 (sample SAMEA2622733) | marine metagenome | biome: marine biome (ENVO:00000447); feature: marine epipelagic mixed layer (ENVO:xxxxxxxxx); material: "saline water (ENVO:00002010), including plankton (ENVO:xxxxxxxx)" | depth 150 m | reverse complement strand
GGAACTCTCACATTTTCAAAAAATGTTTCACAAAATGGAGATTTTCCACTAATAAGTTTAATAGGTCTTACACTTACGCCTTTAGTTGACATGTCAATTAAAATAAAACTGATTCCATTGTGTTTTGATACTTTATTGTCAGTTCTTACCAAACAAAACATCCAATCAGCTTTATTAGCATATGTTGTCCAAACTTTTGATCCATTGATTAAATAATATTCTCCCATGTCTTCAGCTTTTGTTTGAAGTCCAGCCAAGTCACTTCCAGCTCCAGGTTCACTATAACCTTGGCACCACCAAATTTTACCTTCAACAATCTCAGGCAGATAATTTAATTTTTGTTCTTCAGTTGCAAATTTTAATAGAGCAGGACCTAACATTGCAATACCAAAGCTAAATAAAGGTCTTCGACAACCCAATCTGCTCATCTCTTGAGTCAAAATAATATTTTCCTCTGCAGAAAGACCTCCTCCACCATATTTTTTTTCCCAATATGGAACAATCCACTTTTTTTCCAACATATTCTCAAACCATATTTTTTGATCTTGACTTGTAAATTCGGGGTTTCGTCCTCCCCAAAACATTTCACTTGAGTCTTTAATTGGTTTTCGCATACTTGCAGGACAATTTACTTCTAGCCATGCTCTGGTTTCCAGTCTAAAGTTCTCCAAGTCTATATTTAATTTTGTATCCATATATTTTATAATTCTTATCTAAAATAAATAATCAATCTTTTTTTTCTGTATGGCTTGTAATGCCATAATGCCCAATAATTCAACGCCTTTATCTAAATTTTTGAATCGCAGGTCTTTGGTGAAACCATTTACATAACGAAAATAAATTTGCTGAATAATAACTGCAATTTTAAATAATCCAAAAACAAAATAAAAAACTATATTATTAACTGAACTCCCCGTTTTTTCGCAATATAATTGAACTAGTTTTTCTCTTGAAGGAGTCCCTTTAACTGTAGTTATATTTAAATTTAAATTTTGGAGTTTCTCTGGATCCGTATAATGTATCCAATATCCCAAGCTTGTTCCTAAATCCATAAGCGGGTCACCAATAGTAGACATTTCCCAATCTAGAATAGCATTCACTTGAGCTTTATTATTGTGAATTCTGAACATAATATTATCAAATTTAAAATCATTATGAATAATAGCTGTTTTAGATTTCTTAGGCAAATGATTTGACAACCAACTTATTGTTTTATTAATTCCATTAAAATTATGAGTTTTAGCATTATTATAACGTTTTATCCATCCATTTACTTGACGATTAACATATCCTTTTGGTTTTCCAAAATTTTCAAGTCCTATTTTCTTAATATTTAAAGAATGTAGTTTTGTAAAAGAGTCAATAAAAGAGTTTACTAGTGAAGGCATTAAGTTAGGTTTAGGCCATTCAAAAGGTGGTTTTGATCCTCTAAATATTACCCCGTCAACTTTTTCCATTATATAAAATTCATCACCAATTATTGATTTGTCATTACAATAAATAATTGGTAAAGGAACTTTATTAAAATGCTTTTTTAAAGAACTAAGAATGTTAAATTCTCTTTTCATATCATGCCCAGATTTAACAGTGGATCCGTATGGTGGTCTTCTTAATACCATTTTCTTGTTTTCAGTTTTTATAAAATAAGTCAAATTTGAATATCCATAAGGAAATTGTAATACTTCAAACTTTGATATTTTCCCCAATTTCTCTAATAAAAATTTTCTTAAAGAAATTACATCCAAAGCTTCATCTTTGCGAACCTCAATAGGCCTATCTGTTTTATATACTATTGATTTAATTTTATTTATTATTAATTGTTGATATTATATTCCTTTAAAATATTTCTAGCTAATCTACTTTTATGCACTTCATCAGCTCCATCATATATTCTTGCTGCACGTTCATGTCTATAATATGTAGCTAGGATTGTGTCATCAGTAATTCCCTTTGCTCCATGAACTTGAATTGCACAATCAACAACTTTTTGTAGAACATTTGCGCAATAAAACTTAATAATAGAAATTTCATTTCGGGATTTATATGCTCCTTGAATATCAATTTTATGAGCAGCATCTTGAACTAATAAACGTGCTGCATTAATTTCAGCCCTACATTCTGAAATCCAATTTTGTATTGTTTGTTTCTCTGAAAGTGTTTTGCCATGATCTAGTTCTCTTGATAATGCTCTTTTGCACATTAAATCAAATGATCTTTCACAGATTCCAATCCATCTCATACAATGATGAATTCTTCCAGGCCCTAATCTCTTTTGAGCTATTGAAAAACCTTCTCCATCACCGCCTAATACGTTTGAAACAGGGACTTCAACATTATCAAATTTTATCTCAGAATGACTTTCCCATCCACCTCCAGAATGTCCCATTATCTGAATATTTCTAATTAACTCTAGGCCTTTGGATTTTGAAGGCACAATTACTTGACTAGCTTTTTTATATGGATTATCTGAGTTTGGATTTGAAATAAGCATTACAATTGCAAATTCAGAACCATCAAAACCGGAGGTAAACCATTTATGTCCATTAATTATATATTTTCCATCTTTTTTAATTGAAATAGTCCCCATATTTACAGGATTCGATCCAGCATAATCAGGTTCAGTCATGGCAAAACAACTTCGAATATCCCCATTTAGTAGAGGATACAAGTATTTTTCCTTTTGTTCCTTTGTTCCAAACTCTATTAAAATCTCCATATTTCCTGCATCAGGCGCCTGGCAATTAAAAACATAATGTCCATAAGGGCTTGATCCAAGAATTTCACTGACTTCACCATGTTGAGCATTTGTTAAACCAAGGCCTCCATATTCTTTAGATATTTGAGGTAGCCATAATCCTAAAGATTTAACTTTTTCTCGCATTTCATTCAACTTTGGAAGTTTTTCATCCCATTCGCAATTTAAAATCCATGGCTCTAAACTGTAAAGCTCTTCTTTTACAAACTTCTGAGCTTTTAATTTTATTTCTTCAAAATTCATTAGTGATTGTTTATTTTCCTTTAAATTTTGGTTTTCGTTTTTCTATGAATGCAGTTACTCCTTCTTTTAAATCATAGCTATTAAATGCAGCAACTTGACATTTTGCTTCAAAAGCAATTGTTTCATTTAAATCATTAGTCATTGAATAAAACATATCTTGTTTTGTTATTCCTATTGCTAAAGTTGGTTTCTGAACTAGTTCTTTAGCCCATGATATAGCCTCATCAACAATATTTTGATCTTGAACTACTCTATTGGTTAATCCTAATTCTTTACATTCATTACCCAAAATCTTTTTTCCACTAATAGCTATTTCAAAGGCCTTACTATATCCTACCTGTCTTGAAAGCAACCAGCTAGCACCTCCATCAGGACCTAGGCCAATATTTATGAATGCAAACAATAATGAGCTATTTTCACTCATAATTCTTAAATCACAAGCTAAGGCAATTGCAGCTCCTACTCCAGCTGCAGTTCCATTAATAGCTCCAATAATAGGTTTCTTCAATGAATAAAACTTATTTATCAAAGGCCGATATTGATTAATTAAATAATCTCTTCTCTGCTCAGGAGTAACATTGGTTCCAAAAACGCTCATGTCTGCTCCTGCACAGAAGCCTTTACCAGCTCCAGTTATTACTATAGCTCTAACATGTTTGTCTTCGCTTGCTTTATCTAAAGATTCATTAATCCCATCAATTAAACCTTGATTTACAGCATTATATCTTTCAGGTCGATTTAATGTTATAATTGCAACACCTTCCGTTGTATTATATAATACGACTTTTCCCATATTCTATTTCTTATATGCAAGCGCTAAAAATTCAGCAATGCAAGCAGGTTTTTCTTGTCCTTTTAACTCAATTATAACCTGTAATTTATATTTTGCTCCATTAGGATTAGGATGAAATTCTAAGAGGGTAACTCTTCCTCTATATTCAGACCCTGAGGCTGTTGCATTTGTAAAACGAACTTTATCTAGTCCATAATTTATAACCATTCTAACATTATGCAACTCATAGCTTTCAAACATAAGCTTAGAACACATTGACAGCATTAGAAATCCATGAGCTATAGTAGTTTTATATGGTGATTCTTTTTCAGATCTTTCCTGATCAATATGAATCCATTGCCTATCTTCAGTAAGGTCAGCAAAAAAATTTATCTTTTCCTGATCCATTTTATTCCATTCAGTTAAACCTAATTCAGTGCCAACATTGGTTCCAAATTCATCAATAGAATTAAATTTTGATTTGTATGCTTTTTGATTTTTTGATTCCATTATTATTAAAAATTAAATTGTCATATGCCCTCCATCGACAGTGTAAATTCCACCTGTTGAATAACTTCCAGCAGAAGAAGCTAAATAAACAGCTAAGCCACTTATTTCTATTGGTTCAGCAGCTCTTCCCAGGGGCAATTGATTTTTTATATGTTTCATCAGTTGTTCATTTTTCCATAATGCAGAGCTAAATTTGGTTTTTATCAACCCAGGGCAAATTGCATTTGAGCGTATTCCATATATTCCCCATTCTTTAGCCTGAACTTGTGTCAGCATATTTAAAGAAGCCTTGGTAACGCTGTATATTCCTAAGCCTAAGCTTGGCTTTAGACCTTCAACACTAGATATGTTTATTATTGATCCTTCCTTTTTAGCTTTTAAATATGGAAAACATAGATTACTTAAATCAAAAGCAGCTTTCAAATTTACGTTTAGCATCTTATCGAATAATTCACTAGAAAAATTTTGTATAGAATCCTGTATAGGGTTAATTGCTGCATTATTAACTAAAATATCTATAGAACCAAATTCATCAATAGTTTTTTTAACTAATACTTTTCTTTGATTTGAATCTCCAACATGACAAGCTTGAGCAAAAACATCAAGCCCTTCTTTCTGCAAATCAGATGCTGCTAATTCCAGAGCTTCTTGTGATCTACTACTAATTACAACTTTGGCGCCAAATTCAGCAAAACCCCTAGAAATAGCTAGACCAATACCTTTACTAGCACCTGTAACTATAGCAACTTTATCTTTTAAATTAAACAAATTGTTATTCTTTAAACTCATAATTACATTGGCATCGAGCCACCATTAGCATGTAAGGTTATTCCGGTAACAAATCCTGCTTCTTTTGAGGCAAGAAAAAGATAACAATATCCCATATCCTCAGTAGTTCCAATTCTTTTTACAGGAATTTGCTCAATTGCTGCTTTGATAATTTCTTCTGGCATTGAATCAGACATTTCTGATTTGATAAATCCAGGCGCAACAGCATTAACTGTTACTCCAAATCTGCCAACTTCTTTACAAAGAGCTCGGGTAAAACCGGATACTCCCGCTTTAGTTGCAGCATAATTGGCTTGACCAAAAGCTCCTTGGTATCCATTAATAGATGATGCTGAAATAATTCTTCCGTATCCAGCCTCTCTCATATGAGGAAGAACAGCTTTTGTTGTTATATAAAGGCTATTTAAATTAACATTAATTACTGTATTCCATTCTTCAGGTGACATTTTTAAAAAAGAACGGTCTCTAATAACACCAGCATTATTTATTAAAATATCAATCTTTCCATATTTTGAAATAATTTTTTCAACAGCATTTCCAACGCTTTTATTATCTGTGACATCAACTTTTTGAAAAAATACAGATCCGCTATTAGAAGAAATTCTATCAGCTGTTTCTTTTCCTAAATCTAAAATATCCCATAATGCAACAGTTGCTCCAGCATTACAAAATATTTCACAAATTCCTTCACCAATACCTCTGGCTCCACCTGTTATAATAGCTATTTGCCCTTTTAAACTATACATAATTATTTTGTTTTTTTATATATCAATATATGTTATATTTTAGAATTAGCATCCCCTTCATACATATTCTTGTTGTTCAATTGCTGAAGTTAACCAATTTGTTCGACCTATAAGTCTTGAAAGTTAAAAAGTCTATTTCTTTAAAATAAGAAAGAGCAACTCTCGTTGCTCTTTCTAAAAATTTAAGGTTTCCTTTTAAAAGGAGACTATATAATTAAAAGTTAAAATTAGCTTTTAGCAATACTTGTCTTCCAATAATAGGCATACCAGGAAATGCTCTATATTTTTGATCAAATATATTCCTTCCTGCTAAATCAACTTGAATCTTTCCAAATTTTCTTCCTACACTAACATCAAATAAGTTTTTCTCTTGAACAACTCCAGAAAACATACCTTGATTAGAGTCAAATGAATCATCATGTTGAAATGAAACGCTTGTTCTAAATCCATTCTGACCAGTATACTTCATTCCTAATCTATATTTCCACATAGGAGCATTTAAAAAAGATGAAAACTGTAATCCGTCATCACCATATTGTCCAGGAGTCCATACATTCTGACTCAACCATGATGCATTACCCCATAAACTAAGATTTTTCGAGGCAAAATATTCTACAGCAAGGTCAGCTCCATAGTGACTTCTTTCAGAATCACCAAAGCGACGATATCCAGCAGGAATATGTGTCATTCCATCTCCTTGAGGAGTTCGATTAGACTCTACTGTTCCAAGAACTGGGAAAAGTTGACCTGCTTGTCCCTGAAATCCTTCAGCTCCAGCAACATAAGCACCTCCAGCGATTCCAGAAAGACCTCCAACAATTTGGGCTACTTGAGCACCAACTGCACTATCAAGATTAGCAGCGAGAGCTGGTCCAATTGATGTAGCATAAGTGCCTGCAATAGCTGTTGCCAAATCTGGCATTGGGTCTACAGTAAATCCAACTGCTGCAGAAATAGCCGCCGCAGTTGCAACATCTAATCCGTTAGCTGATAAAGTTGCAAAATCAATTCCAGCGCCAGCTAATAGATTAGCTGCATCTTGATAAGCTTGTGTTACTCCTCCTGTAACTGCATCAAGAGTTGCAGCTTCAATTCCAGCTTGAACCAATGGTGTTACTGCAGCAGTGACCGGATCTTGAACAGCTCCAGCAACGTAAGCACCAACTTCATCTCCAAGATCTTGAGGGTCAAATCCAACTAGAGCATAAGAAGGAGCTAAAGCAGTAAATTGCGTAAATCCTTTTCTGTTGTAGCTATAAATATCAAGACCTATAGCCCATTTGTCAGCTATTAGTCCTTTATATCCAACTTCCCATGATGACAACGTTCCAATAGACGCTTGTGGTGTATCAGTAGCAAATGCCATAGAGTCACCATTAAATAAATTGGAACCAATAAACTGTCCTGTCATTCCTTGAGGTCCAGGATAAGCATCCATAACTCCTTGAAGTATAGGGGCAAAATCTCCCAGTCCATAACCAGGTAAGAGAGCTATAGCTCCAGGTGTTGAAAGTGAGGAAACAGCTTGATAAACAATATTAAGAGGCAATCCTGGTGTAGCAGCAGGGATAGATATTCCTAGTGCAGCTAATTCCATCATTTGTGCTTCTGGAGCAGCAAAGGTTTGCGGTGAAACTTGTCCAGCCAACCATATATCAAGAATACCTGGTGCAATAGTATTAACAGGGAAATCGATATAAGCCTCAAGAGCAGAAGGACCAAAGGTGGCAACATTATAAGAAACCCTAAATGTGTTTCTTTCATCCACCTTATATACCAAAGCAATCCTAGGGGCCCAAGCACCTTCATCAACTAAATTAAATTGATCATATCGCATAGCATAAGTCAAGTCTACCTGATCATTTAAGACTGTTGTTCCTTGACCATAAACCCCTGTTATTGTATATGGATCATCGTCATCATTTCGCCCAAAAAGGGTGTAATCAGAATTTGATGCAGTGTCTCTATAATCCATACCAACTGTAATTTCAGTATTAAGAGCGCTTACATCAAAATTGTATTGTAATTGTGCTTCCAAAGAAGTGCGTTCTGCAACCTGACGGAACCCACTGGCGTATAAAAAGGTAGGGTTTTCTGCATCTCCTCCATCATTGTGATTCCAATATGCTTGCGCAAAAAATCCACCTGATTGAATTCGAGCTTGAGTCCAATAATCATTTCCCTGGGTAAACCCATGTCCTTGAGAATTGAAGAATAAGCCACCTCCATTGTTTAATCCTCCAGATAAAAATGCCTGAGTATTAGTAGATGGGCGAAACTCCAAATGAGCATTAACAGCATAGTTTTGATACTCAGATGCTAACATATTGTTATCCCCATCAGGATCTAAATCTGAGCGATCTAGTAAAACTGTACCAGGTTGAGTAGCGTCTACCATTTGATTAGTTATGGCAGGTTGACTAATTGTTGTAGAAAAAGTATCAATAATATCTTGGTCTTCATATTGGTCTAATTCAAATTCATCACCTCTGGCAAACCTTGCATTTATTTTAAATCCAAATGTTTTGCCTGAATTTGCTTGCGCATAACGAACTGCTCCACCATAAGTGCTTTGAGTTCCTCCAAACATTTCAACTGCAGTGCCTGGATAATCAATTGGATTTTTAGTAATAAAGTGCACAACACCAGATGTAACACCGGGACCATAAAGTGCAGAAGCAGCTCCTCGAACAACTTCAATCTGTGCAATATCTAAATTACTCATACCAGATTGGTAAGTTAAAAATGATCCTGCAGCAGGAGTTACTAAATATCTGTAATCTAAAATTGGGAAAGTACTTGTTCCAAATACCCCAGAGCCAGCACGCATCTCAATATTTATTGTTTGTGCAGATTGTTGTTGAATTTGAACCCCAGGCACATTAACCAATTGAGTAACTGGGTCATTAACATAGGGTGAGTTTTCAATATCTCTAGCAGTGATTAAGGTTACCGAAGCAGGGGCTTCCTGTACTTTTTCTCTTTTACGAGAAGCAGAAATAATGACTTCATCTAGCCTAGTCCCTGACGCCAACGATACACTAATAGATTGCTCTGCGTTTGTTACTTCAATTGTTTGAGAGCTAAATCCTACAGAGCTAACAGTAATATTAAAAGGTAGTGCTTGATTAGTAGTAATTGTAAAATTACCATCAAAATCAGAGACTACACCTTCAGATGTTCCTTCTATTACAATATTAACTCCTGGGATTGGATCACTATTTTCATCTTGGATAGTTCCTGTTATAGTTGACTGGGCTATAACCAGATTCGCTAATAAACAGAAAGTCAAAGACAAAAATGTTTTAATAAACGATGTTTTCATAATTTGTTTGATTGTTAAGTTTTGGTTTTATACGTAGATAAAAAACTAAATATTTTATTTATCATTTGTTTTAAAATTGGGACAGATATATCATGTCCCGTAGTGTGAATATAATATTTTTTAGCCTTCAAATGAAATTTTAGATGTTTTTTTCAATGATTTATCAGGCTCAAATATTATTTAAATTATTGAATATCAAGGCTTTAAACTTTAATTTATAAATCAGAGCTTATTCCCAAATTACAGATGATGGATTCTCATCCCATTTCAGGTAATGTTCTCCATATTTTTTATCAATCATAGGTCGTTTTACCTTAAGAGTTGGTGTAACTAATCCATTATCTACAGTCCATGAGTCTTTTACTACAATAATTGTTGATATTTTTTTATATCCTTCTAGGCCTGAATTAATTTTTTTCAAATCTTCTTTAAACTTGTTTTCAAATTCATCTTTATCAATACTTTTTCCGACATCTGAAAGAACAACTAGTAAAATAGGCTGAGGATTTCCAAGCCCAGCTATACAGATTTGCTCAAACTCTGAGTATTTTCCAAAATAGTCCTCTAATAAAAGAGGTTCAATATATTTTCCTTTTGATGTTTTGAAAAGATCTTTCACTCTTCCTGTTATATAAAGAAATCCATCATTATCTACATGGCCTTGATCGCCTGTATGCAGCCATCCATTAATAAGAGTTTCATTAGTTGTTTTAGGGTCTTTATAATATCCTTCCATTAAAAATATTCCTTTCATTAAAATTTCACCGTTTTTAGGATTAATTTTTATAGAAACTCCTTCTTGAGGAATTCCAACAGAACCTGGTCTGTCCCATATATCATCAGCAAGTTGATTACTTATGGCACAGTTTTCTGTCATGCCATAACCATTTATGATATTTATTCCAATTTTACGATACCACTCTCTTTGAGAAGTTAGCATCGGAGCTGCACCCGAAACCTTTGCTCTAGCTCGACTTAATCCAAGCTTTTTAATCAGTGCCTTTTTTATTATTGAGCTAACTAAAGGAATGCTCAAAAGTGTATTTAATTTTTTTTGAGAAAATTTACTTAGTATTCCCGTCTGAAATTTTGTCCAAATTCTAGGAACAGCAAAAAAAACAGTTGGTTGAACAGAATTTAAATTATCTCCGAATGTATCAATAGATTCAACAAATGATATAGTTCCCCCATAGTTAAAGGCTGTATACTCTACAACTATTCTTTCCGCTATATGATTCATAGGTAAATATGAAAAAAAGTGATTGTTCCCATTGTGATCAATTTTGAGAGGATTAGTGTTTTCAGAGATAACTTTAGTGCCATTATTTGCCCTATATGATAATACCACGCCTTTCGGGGTTCCAGTTGTACCAGAGGTGAAAATTATTGTCCAAGTATCAGACATCTTTGGAACATGAGGGGTTTCAAGCGCTTGATGAGAGTTAATAAAATCATCCCAAGAATATCCTCTATCAACGAATGAATGTTCATTATATGCTGGAAAAGAAATAATTGGCATTTCTTTTGGAATAAATGATTTAATTTCATCCCAATGTTCAATTTTTCCAACAAATAAAGCATCCACATCACCAAAATCTAGTAAATTACCTAATTCCTTTCCAGTTAATGTAGCAAAAAAGGGAACTGAAATATACCCAGCCATTATAATTGCAAGATCAGAAATTACCCATTCACGGCAGTTTTTTGAAATTAAGCCGATATGTGCATTTTCTTTTAAGCCAAGAGATTTTAAACCAGTAGCCAGTTTACGCGCCATTTGGCCAGTTTGTTCCCAAGTATACTCTTCCCAATTATCTCCAAAAGGTTGTCTAAGAAAAGGCTTATCGCTTAAATTTTTCTCTAATTCATAAAATTTAAAATTAAAGTTATCGTTAGTTTTCATTTTATTGTTTGATGTTTTATGTATTAAATATAGTGGAAACAGAAAACTTTTCTAATATTTTAAACTTAATATACGTTTAATTAATAAATTCTATATTAATACAATTTTTAATAGATAATATCTATTATATTTAGTTTTTATACATTTCTAAACTATATTATTTGAATATTAAATAGCTAAAAACTATTAATAAATATTTTATTATTGATTTAAATGATATTTAGTTTGTTTGTTTTTAAATTGTATTGATTTGTACATTTGTTTAAATGAAAGATATAATTATTATAGGAGGTGGTCCAATAGGTATGGCTTGCGGTTTGGCTTGTGAAAAAAGGGATCTAGATTATTATATTATTGAAAAAGGCGTATTGGTAAACTCTATATTTAATTACCCATTAAACATGACTTTTTTTTCAACATCTGATAGATTGGAAATTGGTCAAATCCCATTTATTTCCCAACAAAATAAACCAACAAGAACTGAGGCTCTAGAATATTATAGAAAAGTTGCCATTTTAAAAAACTTAAAAGTTAAATTATATGAGGAGGTTAGTGAAATAAAAAAGCATAAAAACTATTTCAATGTTAAAACTTTAAAAGGACAATACAAATCAAAAAATATTGTAATAGCAACCGGCTTTTATGATTCACCATATCTTTTAAATGTTCCCGGAGAAACCCTTACAAAGGTTAGGCACTATTACTCAGAGCCTCATCCTTTTTTTGGAATGGATTTAATTATAGTTGGAGGAGCAAATTCTGCTGTGGATGCTGCTCTTGAAAATTATAGAAAAGGTGCAAAAAGCGTAACATTAGTAATCAGAGAAAATAGCATAAGCAAGAATGTAAAATATTGGGTAAGGCCAGATATAGTTAATAGAATTAAGGATGGAGAGATCAAAGCATACTTTAACTCGAATATTATTGAAATCAAGGAAAAAGAAGTCCTTATTAAAACTCCTAAAGGGAAAAAGAAAATAAAAAATGATTTTGTGTTAGCTATGACAGGATATAAGCCAAATTTTAATATGCTAACAAGCCTGGGTGTGACTTATAAAAAAGATCAGTATAAGACTCCCGTTTATAATAAAAAAACAATGGAATCTAAAGTAGAAGGGCTTTATTTAGCAGGAGTAGTATGTGGTGGTTTGAAAACAAACAAGTGGTTCATTGAAAATTCAAGAGAACATGGAAGAAAAATAATTGATAGTGTTTACAAAAACCTAGTAAAATAAATAAGTTAACTATAAACCATGAATGTACTAATAATTCCAGATTCATTTAAAGGAACTTTATCTGCTAAAAATGTTGCTAAATCAATGTCTAAGGGTGTCAAAAAAGCATTTTCAGAATCAACAACTAAACTCCTTCCTTTTTCAGATGGAGGAGAAGGGGCTATTTCACTATTAAGAAAAAGATTAAACGGAAAGGTGGTTAAAGTTAATACCATAAATTCAGTTGGAGCTCCTATAGAAGCTCCACTTTTTTGGATTGATAAAAATAAAATCGCATGGATTGAACTATCTCAATGCTCAGGCATAAGCCAACTGTCTGATAACATGAAAAACCCAATGAAAACTAGCACTTATGGAACTGGAATTCAAATAATGAAAGCACTAGAAAAAGGCTGTAAAAAATTATATATTGGATTAGGGGGCAGCTCAACACATGATTTAGGCACCGGAATTTTTTCAGCACTAGGGGGAAAATTATTAGATAAAAATTCGAGTCCAATTAAAAAAGGTGGGCAAGGCTTGATAGATTGTGAAAAAATTATTCTTTCTACACTTACTCGTAAACTCTTAGGCTGTAAAATAATTTTAGGTGTTGACGTACAAAACAAATTATTAGGAAAAAAAGGTGCTGCAAAAGTTTATGGCTCTCAAAAAGGAGCAACTCCTAAAATGATTAAAATTCTTGAAAAGGGATCAAGTAAAATTGCATCTGTAATATATAATAAAACTGGTAAGGTAATAGATAAAATTAAAGGAGGAGCAGCAGCAGGTGGTGCTGGGGCTGGCCTTTATGGTCTATTAAATGCAGAAATTAAAAGTGGGTTTGATTTATTAAGTGAAATTGTTAGCTTGGAAAAAGAAATAATTACTTCTGATTTGATTATAACAGGCGAAGGCTGTTTAGATAATCAAAGTGTTTATGGAAAATTACCTCAAAAGGTAGGTGAACTAGCTATAAAACATAACAAACCATTGATATGTATTGCAGGAGAAATAAAATTGCCTAAAAGTAAAATAGAAAAAATTGGGATTACAAGTGCTTGGTCAATAAATCCAAAAAAAATGTCAATAAAAACGATTATTTCTAAAACTCCAGGTTTAATTGAAAGAACAACAGAAAAAGCTATTAAATCCCACTTGAATTAATTAAATATGTTTCTAGAAATTAGCTTTTTATTATTAACTATATTCTGGATAATCATTGGATGCTCATTATTTAAATGGCATCCTTTTTATGTTTTACTTGCAGGATGTGTTTTTTTAAGCTTTACAATAAAAATAGATCCAAGAGATGTGCCTTTTGAAATTATAAAAGGGTTCATAAAAACAATAAGAAGTATCGGCTTACTAATTCTTTTTGGAGCTATAATTGGAATAGCTTTGGAGAAAAGTCATGCAACCAAGGTTATTGCAGTTAGTATTCTCAAATATTTCATAAAAATTCCTATAACATATACAATTAGTTTAATTGGTTTTATTGTTTCAATTCCTGTTTTTTGCGATGCAGCCTTTGTTATACTTTCAACATTAAATAAAAAATTATCTGAAATAACAAGCCGCTCTAAAACTTCTTTAACAGTAGCTCTTTCCACTGGATTATTTGCGCCACATGTTTTAGTCCCTCCTACTCCTGGGCCTATTGCTGCTGCATCAATATTAAACCTAGAAAATATCTTATATCTTTTTCTTTTTGGTGGCATATTGGCATTAATTCTTGCATTAACTGGGGCTTTATTCTCTGAATATTTTATTGAAAAAGTAAAATTCTCATCAAATAACATGCTTAATTTAAAAGATTTAAAAAAGATTTCGGTTGCAGACCATAATACTCTCGATTTTAAAATGGCTTCTTCTCCAATTTGGGTTCCTATTGTTTTAATGGCATTAGGCCCTTTAGTTAAGGATTTTAACGATTACTTAAATCTTATAAGCAATCCAACATTTGCATTATTTATTGGAGCTATTATTTCTTTATGGATTTCATTTAAAAAAAACAGCTTAATGGATATCTTTTTCCCATCTATAAAACTTTCTATTCCTATAATTGGAATTACAGGAATGGGAGGTGCATTAGGATCTATAATTCAAAATATAAATATCGCATCATGGTTTAATGAAATTTCTTCAATTAGTACTATGGGCATTATAATTCCTTTTATTATTGCAGCTACATTGAAAACAGCGCAAGGATCTTCAACAGTAGCAATTATAACTGCTTCATCAATTGTTGCTCCAATCCTTTATGTTTTTGGGTTAGATAATGAAATGGGTAAAGTTCTTGCAATTCTATCAATCGGAGTTGGATCAATGACGGTATCACATTCTAATGATTCATACTTTTGGATAGTTTCCCAGTTAGGCGGCATTGATATTAAGACTGCCTATAGAACTCATACTTTAGCAACATTTATTCAAGGTATAACAGGAATATTTCTCATAGGTATATTTTTTTCTATAATAAGTTTCTTTAGTTTTTAATATTTAGTATAGTAAATTTCAAGTTCTGCTTTTTTATCTTCTAATGAAGACTCTAAAGGATGAGACCCAATTAAAACAACACCAAAAGGATTTAGCACTCCTGTTGCTGGAAACTTAATTTTTTCATCTTTTGAGTTATATGCTTTAATTAGATTATTATAACTCACATTTGCTCCAGAAACAAGTCCAAGAGATTGATTCAACGAGTCTTTTCTAATAATTTTATTAATATGATCTGTAATTCTAAACTTATATCTCCAAGGAATATCATTAGAATCATATTCTAATAATCCACTAAAAATTTCTTTCCCAGCGTTAGTTGCTCTAGTATTAATTGTATTATCAATTATGAAATCATTAATTGGCTCCCCAGAATCAAGATTATATAGGTATAAACGTTCAGGCACATATGCATCATAATAACTTTGTTGATTTTTATCAATATAGAAAATAAGATTAGCCTCGTTAATAAGCCAATTATTATTTTTTAATTGTAATAGCTCATTATTATCATTTAGAGTGATTGCGTCAAATAAGTTTATTCTAGAAAAAAATTGTCCTCCTTGTATTACAATTTTTTCTTGAGGTATTCCTGAGTTGCTTTCAGCAATTGCTAAAGAGATAATAGGGTCATGTCCAGATTTATTCAAATTGTTTATTCTAATTCCTCCAAGTGTTATATCATAACTTGAAGATTCTCTAATAATCTCATCATCACTAGCATCAGTAGTAGTCCCCTTATCATTATAAGAGTCATATTCATAATTAACTTTAATAGCTGCATTGTCAAAGTTTAACAATAAATATATGTCGTCTGTAAAATTTGTAGTTTGAATAATAACGCCTTTAATATGTTGCTGAAAATTAGCTATGTTTTTTAAATTAGTCGAGCCTTCAAGGTCAATAAAATTTTCTTGAAAATAATCAGGTTTTAACTCTAGTCTTATGCGTGGAGAATAGCGAAACTCAACTTTAGTAGTCTCATCAATATCTTCTGTCTCTGGAATGTCCTCCAAATAATTGTATCTCAATTCTTCATAATTAAGCACTACTTCATCATTAAAAAATTCCGTTGAATAAAATCCCTGATCAAAATAATTTGCATCGGAAAAAAACTGTTGATAAGTTTCAAAGTTATTATAAGGATCCAACAAGTTTAAATAATATGTAAGCTCATGAATTTTTATATTAAATTTTGAGTCTTTATTTCCATAAACAGAATCAATTTCATAAACTTTATTTTCAGGATCATAACTTGAGCTATCAGTATCTTCATTATCCAAAATTCCATCATTATCACTGTCATTGCTCAGAGGGTTAGTGCCAACTGCATTTTCAGAAAAATCTGATAAACCATCTGAGTCTGAATCACTATCTGGATCTTTAGGGTCTATATCAAGATAATCGATAACACCATCTTGATCAAAATCATTTTGATTGTTATAGAATGGTACTTCAAAAAACACCGAGGTTACTCTCTCATTTTCTTGAATAATGGACGGTTCTGTTCCATCGGCCAAATCTTCTTGCTCTTGAGAGTAATTTCCAAAAATTGGATTATTGCTAATAGCTAACTGAGCAGTTATACTTGCAGAAGATTCTCCAAAAAAGGAATGATTAATTTTTCCTAGTTGCACTGATGGTAATCCATCTGATTGCACAGATTTTACTTGATCTTGAAAAACAAAAACTGGAGCTCTATAAATCTCTGAATAAAAAGTTTCAGTACTAAAAAAACTGGAGCCCACACTATGATATTCTGGATTACATGAAGTAAGATATAAGATTGCAGTTATACAATAGATAAAATAAAATTTAAGCTGCATTATTAATCAAATTTAAATCAGATTCTTTTTATAAAAAGCCACATATGAGTTAGATTCTTGAGTTTGATGATATAACATATAAGGCTTTTTAGTTTTTTTAACCTCTTCAATTATTTCTTTATCAATATTCTGGCTATGAAACACGAAAGCATCCGAATGTTCAATAGTTAGTTTGGTTAAATTAAGATAGTTAGCATTCTTTAAATCTAAAATTTGATTCTCTTCAATATCATCAAATGCAACCTTTTTCTTAAAGCTCTTTGAAATAACTCCATTAAAGTCTTTAGCATAAATAGAACTTATTATTTTACTGTCATGAAATATTCCGTCATCCTTGAAATAAGTTTTTAAATATAATGGGAATAAAGAGGTGAACCATCCTTGTAAATGAATTATATCAGGGGCCCAATTAAGCTTTTTTACAGTTTCAATCACTCCTTTTGTAAAAAATATCATTCTTTCATCATTATCTGCAAAGAGTTTGCCGTTTTTATCACGCAAAATTGCTCTTCGTTTAAAATAATCTTCATTGTCAATAAAATAAACTTGTATTCTTTCCTTAGGAATAGATGCTACTTTTATAATTAATGGCGTATCCATATCATTAATTACTAAATTCATTCCTGAAAGCCTTATTACTTCATGTAACTGATGTCTTCTTTCATTTATTAAACCATATCTAGGCATAAAAATTCTTATCTGTCCTCCATTATCATTAATACTCTTAGGTATTTTAAATGAATTAATTGCTTGATCCGTTTGGGGTAAATATGGGACAACTTCTGGAGATATGATAAGGACTCGCTTGTCTTTCATGAAAAATACAGGCCATTAATCTATAAGTCTTGCGAAATTACAAAATTTCTAATGAATGATTTAAAATATTACTATTTTGCAGCGTTAATATTTTCCTAAAATGAATATTTTCAATAAGTTCTCAATTTTAAATGCTCAATTAAATAAAAATTATACTACAGGGCTAATTCCTACTATGGGCGCTCTTCATAAAGGACATACTTCACTGATTGAGAAAGCTCTCAAAGAAAATGGTCAAGTTATAGTAAGTATTTTTGTGAATCCAACTCAATTCAATAATTTTGAAGACTTAAAAAAATATCCTAGAACTTTTGATAAAGATATCAAATTGATAAAAGATATATCAACTAAAATAAATGTATATTCTCCTAAACCTAAAGATTTATATAATAATAAAATACAAGCCTCAATATATAAATTTGATGGTTTAGATTCTGTAATGGAAGGCATTTACAGGCCTAATCATTTTCAAGGAGTTGCAACAATAGTTGAAAGACTTTTATGGGCTTTTTTACCTAATAATGCATATTTTGGCGAAAAGGATTTTCAGCAAATACAAATTATAAAATCATTAGTAGGTCAAAAAAAAATTCCTACTAAAATTATAAGTTGTCCAATAATTAGAGAAAAAAATGGCTTAGCTTATAGTTCTAGGAATACTTTTTTAACTAAAGACCAAAGAAACACTTGCAGTTTAATTTTTGAACAATTAAACCTTGCTAAAAAATTATTAAGAAATAATAGTCCAGAGCAAATTATGAAAACTATTGAAAAAAATTTTAAAAAAATTTCAAATCTTGATCTTGAATATTTTGACATTAGAGATGAAAAAAATCTTTCTATTGTAAATAAAAAAACAAACAAAAAAATTAGAGCATTTATTGCTGCAAAGATTGGTAAAATTAGACTAATTGATAATTTATCTCTTTATTAAGCTTACCTTTGTGAAATATAAATTTTAACTAAAAATCAAAATTTATTTATTTGATTTACAGGGTAAGATTTAAACAAATTTTTGTGAAATTTAAATCCTTTATAAAAATAATCTTTCCCCTTTTAGTGGGGCTGTTTTTTATTTTTTTATCTATAAATATAACTTCTGCTGATGATAGAAGAATGATCCTTTTTTCAATAAAAAATGCTGATTATAAATTTGCTCTTGTTTCTATAATTTTTGGAATCCTAAGTCACTTATCTAGAGCTTATAGATGGAACTTTTTGCTTTCCCCCCTAGGGTATAAGCCTAAATTTATAAATTCAGTTTTTTCTGTATTCATTGGTTACCTTGCAAACTTAGGAGTTCCCAGATCAGGGGAACTCCTAAGAGCTTCTGCCTTATCAAACTATGAAAAGATTCCTTTTGAAAAAGCATTTGGAACTATTGTTGCAGAAAGAGCTGTTGATTTAATTATGCTTTTAAGTTTTATTTGTTTAGCCTTATTTCTTCAATATGACTTGCTGTTTTCTTTAATTAATAAAGAACAAAATAATGCAAGCGAATTAGTTGCATGTTTTTTAATTTTAATACTGATTCTAGCTTTTCTTCGACATTTATTTTATAATTCTAAAAGCACTTTGATAAAAAAACTAAAGCTTATCATAAAAGGATTTTGGGAAGGGGTTATTTCAATTACTAAAATTCAAAACAAAATCCCTTTTGTTTTACACACTGTTTTTATTTGGACTATGTACTTTCTAATGTTTACTGTAATAAAATGGACCATTCCTGAAACACATAATCTTCCTTTTCAAATACTTCTCCTTGCATTTGTTGCAGGTAGTCTAACAATTTCTGCTACAAATGGGGGAATAGGAATCTTTCCATTTAGTATAGCTGTTATTTTAAATGCTTTTGGATATGGAAATGATGACGGTTTAACATTTGGATGGATACTATGGACATCACAAACGTTTATGATTATACTTCTTGGAGCAATTTCTTTTTTAGCCATTCCTTTCTTTAATCGAAAATCATAACTTTAATATATAATGGCTGCAAAAACTTCTTATTTCTGTCAAAATTGCGGAACACAACACTCTAAATGGAAAGGCCAATGTAATTCCTGTAAAAAGTGGAACACATTAAATGAAGAAGTAATTGAAATGAAAGCTGTTAAAGTTTGGGAAACATCTAATGATTTTTCAAAAACAAACAAGCCCTTGAAATTAAATGAAATACTTTCTAATAAAGAGAAAAGAATTAAGCTTCTTGACCATGAGTTTAATAGAGTTTTAGGAGGCGGTATTGTTCCTGGATCAGTACTTCTTTTAGGTGGGGATCCTGGAATTGGGAAATCAACATTAATGTTACAAATTGCTCTCCAATTAAATTTTAATATTGTTTATGTTTCAGGTGAAGAAAGTCAAAATCAAATTAAGCTTAGAGCTTCTAGAATGGCATACAAAAACAGTGAATGCTATATTTTATGTGAAACTAATACAAAAAATATTTTTCATCAAATCAAACAACTAAAACCAAAATTATTAATTGTAGATTCTATTCAAACTTTGGAAAGTGAAATTATTCCCAATAGTGCAGGAAGTGTTTCACAAATAAAACAAACCGCGTCAGAGCTTATTAGTTTTGCTAAAATCACAAACATTCCTGTTTTTCTCATTGGACATATAACTAAAGGTGGAGATATAGCAGGTCCAAAAATTTTGGAGCATATGGTTGATACTGTTATTCACTTTGAAGGTGATACCAATAATATTTTTAGAATATTACGAGCTAAAAAAAATCGTTTTGGTCCAACTGATGAAATAGGTATTTATGAAATGGTTTCTGAGGGTCTTAAAGGAGTAAAAAATCCTAGTGAACTGCTCCTTTCCAACAATAAGGATAAATTAATCGGTCAAGCTATAGGACCTACTGTAGAGGGAATTCGGCCCTTTTTAGTAGAAATACAGGCCTTAGTTAGTTCTGCAGTTTATGGAACGCCCCAAAGAAGCAGCACTGGATTTAACACAAAAAGACTTAATATGCTTTTAGCTGTTCTAGAAAAGAAAGCTGGATTTGCTTTAGGTTCAAAGGATGTCTTTATAAATATAACTGGTGGAATTTCTATAGATGATCCTGCTATGGATTTAGCTGTAATAATTGCTATTCTTTCTAGTCATTACGATATTAGTATTAATAGCTCTTTTTGTTTTGCTGCTGAAATAGGTCTTTCTGGTGAACTGCGACCTGTATCAAAAATCAATCTACGCGTTCAAGAAGCTTATAAATTAGGTTTCGAATCAATATATGTTGCTAAAAACAGTAAAATTGAATTGCCTAAAACAGGAATAAAAATTAATTATATGAAAGAAATTGAGGATGTTGTAAAAAAGTTTTTTTCCAAAAACATTAATTAAATTAAGTGAAAAGAATTTAAAACTTTAAATTTAAGTGTCAAATTTTAATTCAATGAAAAAAATTATCAACCAATTTTTGAGTAAAGTTAGTGCTCGAAATCAAAATGAGCCAGAATTTATGCAGGCAGTGACTGAGGTTGCTGAAAATGTAATTCCTTATATAGTTAAAAAAGATATCTATTATGGTCAAAATATTTTATTAAGAATGGTAGAGCCAGAAAGGGTAACTTCATTTAGGGTTGCTTGGATTGATGATAAAGAAGAAATTCAAGTTAACAGAGGTTATAGGGTTCAAATGAATTCAGCAATTGGACCATATAAGGGTGGTTTGCGTTTTCACCCAAGTGTAAATTTAAGTATTTTGAAATTCTTAGCTTTTGAACAAATTTTTAAAAACAGTCTTACAACGCTTCCTATGGGTGGTGGTAAAGGCGGCTCTGACTTTAACCCTAAGGGAAAATCTGACACAGAAGTTATGAGATTTTGCCAAAGTTTTATGTCTGAGCTTTTTCGACATATTGGCCCAAACAATGATGTCCCCGCTGGTGATATAGGTGTAGGTGCTAGAGAAATTGGTTATTTGTTTGGTCAATATAAACGTTTAAGAAATGAATTTACAGGAGTCTTAACTGGAAAGGGTATTTCTTGGGGTGGATCATTAATTAGACCAGAAGCAACTGGTTATGGTGTAGTCTATTTTACTGTTCAAATGTTAAACCATATAGGAGAATCAATTAAAGGAAAATCTGTTGTTATTTCTGGATCTGGAAATGTTGCCCAATTTGCTGCAGAAAAGTGTATTCAATTAGGAGCAAAAGTTCTATCTCTATCAGATTCTTCTGGATACATATATGATTCGGATGGTCTAAATGAAGAAAAATTAGACTATATAAAATTATTGAAAAACATTAATCGAGCAAGAATTTCGGAGTTTATCAAAAAATATCCGAAAACTACTTATTCTCCAAACTCAAAACCTTGGAATATCCCTTGTTCAATTGCTTTACCTTGTGCAACTCAAAATGAATTATTATTAGAAGATGCAAAATTATTGAAAAAAAATAATTGTATTTGTGTTGGAGAGGGAGCAAATATGCCTACAACTCCAGAAGCAGTAGAGTATTTTAAATTGAATTCCATTCTTTTTGCACCAGGAAAAGCTTCTAATGCTGGAGGCGTTGCTGTGTCTGGACTAGAAATGGCCCAAAACTCTCTTCGTTACAATTGGTCTCGTGAAGAAGTAGATTCTAGGCTGAAAAACATCATGTCTGAAATACATCACTCTTGTCTAAAATATGGGACAGAAAAAACAGAGGTTGATTACGTTAAAGGAGCAAATATTGCTGGTTTTGTAAAAGTAGCTGATGCTATGCTAGCTCAAGGTGTTGTTTAACCCCTAATAATGCTAGTAAAAACTTCTGCCATAGTAATATGGACCTCGAAATATGGTGATTCAAGTGTTATTGCCAATTGCTATACTGAGTGTTGTGGTCTTAAGGGTTATTTTTTAAAAAACATTTTTAATTCGAAGAACGTTTCACATAGTGCCGCTTATTTCCAGCCATTAACATTACTTAATCTAGTTACAAATCACCTTAAAGACGATAAATTAAATTATATAAAAGAAGTTAAGATAAACACCTCATTCAATTCAATTCATAACTCTATACATAAAACAAGTATTGCTCTCTTCATTTCAGAAATACTTAAGAGTGTTTTAAAAGAGGATCGTCAGCAAAATTTATCCTTATATAACTTTCTCAAAACATCGATAATTTTGCTTGATAAAAATGGTAATTCTGCAAATTTTCATATTAAATTTTTAATTGAATTAACAAAACATATTGGTTTTTATCCGAATACATCTAATATGAATAAAAACTACTTTGATTTGCGCTCTGGATGTTTTACTAATGATTATAAAAAAAAGTATATTTTATCAGGAATTGATTTAAAAGGTTTTAAAACTATATTAGGCATGACTTTTGATGATTTAAAGATGTTGAATTGGAATCAAAGTTTGCGGAAAAATTTATTGCGTTCAATTTTGACCTATTATAGTTTACATTTACAAAGTTTTAAAACTCCAAAATCTATAGACGTTTTAAATGATCTTTTTAAATAAAAATATAATTATTGTTTTTTCAGTTTTTGTTTTTTCAGGTATTGAACTATATTGTCAAAATATTTTTATTAAAGACTCTAATACAGGAGCCCCTATTGAGAATGTTGCAGTTTTTTCATTGGACAAAAAAGAAAGTGTCATAACTGATTCTCTTGGCAAAGCAACTATTGACCATTTCTCAAAACTTACTCCAATAGTTTTTCAAATAAATGGATATAAGACAATTACTTTAGACCTTAACAAAAGTAGGGAGGCTTTCATTATTCAAATGGAGCCTAAAGTTGAAAACTTAGACAATGTGATTCTTTCAGTTGCAAGATCAAGGGCTACAAAAAATAAGGTCGCAGAAAAGGTAAATATAATTAGTGCTGAAAAAATTAAACAAAATTCTTTTCTAACTGGCGCTGAAATCCTAGAATTAAGTCCTGGCATAAGAATTCAAAAATCTCAGGGAGGAGGAGGAAGTCCTGTTATTAGAGGATTTGAAGCAAACAGAGTGCTTTTAGTTGTGGATGGAGTAAGAATGAATAATGCAATTTATCGTTCAGGTCATCTACAAAATGCTATAACAATAGCTCCTCACACATTGGAAAGAGTTGAAGTGGTATTTGGATCCTCTTCCGTTGGATATGGTTCTGATGCCTTAGGCGGGGTAGTGCATTATTATACCAAAAATCCAAATATTAATAGTGACATCAAGAATAAAAATATATTTCATTCAGATTTTAATTCTGCAAACAATGCTAGCATTAATAATCTTTTCTCTGAATGGAGTTTTAAAAAATGGGGTAGTATTACAAGTATGAATTTTTCTAGCTTTGGGGATATAAGAATGGGGGGTAATAATTATAATGGATACCCTAACTGGGGCTTGACAAACTTTTATTCTCAAAATACTAGAAATTATTATAAGGCAACACCAACTTTAAATCCCAATCCATTAATACAAAAAAACACAGCTTATAGTCAATGGGATATTTTACAAAAATTTCGTTTTATAATTACTGGTCAAAGTTATTTAACCCTAAATATTCAGTCTTCAAAATCATCAGATATAAGCCGTTATGATAAATTAAACGAAATCAGAAATGGTGAATTGCGATATGCTGAATGGTATTATGGGCCTCAAGAACGTTTTATGATTTCTCCTAAGCTTGAATTTTTTAATGGATATAAGTGGCTAAGAAAAGGAACTATAACTTTTGCCATTCAAAAAATTGGAGAATCAAGAGTTGATAGACGATTTAACAGTTTTACTAGGCGTTATCAAAATGAAAAAGTGGAGGTTCTAAGTCTAAATGGAGATTTTACAGCAAGACCAACAAATATCACAAGTGCATCATATGGATTCGAGTTTGTTAAAAACAAAGTTGAATCCAATGCTTTTACAAGAAGATTAGTAGTAAATAATAACAAAATTATTGACCTTATAAGTCAAATGGATATTCCTGCGCGTTATCCAAGTAAAGGAAGTCATTATAATACTGCAGCTGCTTACTTCAATTTTATTTGGACTTTGAATTCATCCACCACACTAAATGCTGGTTCAAGATTAACTTATACTGACTTAGGAGGATCGTGGAAAGAAAAAGCGCTTATAAATACTTTACTCTCTAAAGTTTCTATTAATAATTGGGCGCTAACAAGTACTTTAGCTCTTACACATAAAGTATTAAAAAATTCACAGATCAATGTGGTTCTTTCTAGCGGATTTAGAAACCCAAATATTGACGATATAGGTAAAATTAGAGAAAGTGGAGGTTATCTTATTGTTCCAAACCCATTTTTAAAGCCTGAATATGCTTATAATCTTGACTCTGGCTTTTCATATAGTTCCAGTAATAACCTTAACAATTTATCCTTAAGGGGTTTTATTTCGGTGATTTCTAGACATATTGTAAGATCTGATTATGAAATTTTTGCAGATACTAGCACTGAAAGTCTATCTACAATTCTATATGATGGCGAAGAACTGCCTACTTTAGCAAACAAAAACTTAGGAAATAGATATATTTATGGCGGTTCGTTTCAAGGGCGTTTTTCAATAAATGAAAATGTTTTTACACAATATAGCATAACATATACCAAGGGGAACAAAAACTCAAAATATGGCCCTATGCCATCTATTCCTCCATTATTTGGTCAATTTTCAGCTCATTTTAAAAACTCACGTCTTCAATCAAGACTTATATGGAGCTTTAGTCGTTCAAAAAATCCAACTGAGTACAGTTATGGCGGAGAAGATGGTCTAGAAGAAACTCCATTAATAGGCTATTTTAATACATCGCTTGAAGAAAATAAATATGCAGGCACACCTTCTTGGCAAATATTATCCCTTTCTTCCAATTACAAATACAATGATAAAATTGAACTAAATTTTGGGCTTTCTAATATTTTTGATGTGCAATATCGAACTTTTGCCTCAGGGATTTCCCAACCTGGAAGAAGTCTCGAGCTGGGGCTAAGTATAGATTTCTAAGTTTTTTTCTGTTTCAATTAACTCTTTTTTTTTTATAAATTGTTAACTTTCGCAACTTTAGTAGTTACTCTTAGTTTATGGGATTTAAAGAATATGAAAAACTTGAACTTCCTTCAATATCAGAAGAAATTTTAGCCTTTTGGGAAAAAGAATCTGTATTTGAAAAAAGTGTTGATTTTAGAAATAAAGGTCCACATTTTATTTTTTATGAAGGCCCTCCCTCAGCTAATGGAATTCCTGGAATCCATCATGTAATGGCCAGAACCATTAAAGATATTTTTTGTCGATTTAAAACCCAAAAAGGATTTCATGTAGACAGAAAAGCAGGCTGGGACACTCATGGACTGCCAGTTGAATTAGAAGTTGAAAAAGAATTAGGTATTACTAAAGATTCTATAGGAAAGACTATTACTATTAAAGATTACAATATTGCTTGCAAGAATACTGTTATGCGTTATACTGGGTTATGGAATGATCTAACCAAAAAAATTGGTTATTGGGTTGATATTAAGAATCCTTACGTTACCTATGAGTCTAAATATATGGAAAGCGTTTGGTGGTTAATTAAACAAATTTATAACAAAGGACTATTATATAAGGGCTACAGTGTCCAGCCCTATTCTCCAAAAGCTGGAACAGGCATAAGTTCACATGAGCTCAATCAGCCTGGAACTTACAAAGATGTAAGTGACACATCAATTACTGCTATGTTTAAAGTAATTAATACTACTTTACCCCCTTCTATAAATAAGAATGAAAACATATACTTTTTAGCTTGGACAACTACTCCATGGACTTTGCCTTCTAATACCGCATTAATTGTTGGTTCTCAAATAAAATATTCAATAATTAAAACTTTTAATCAGTATACTTTCTTGCCTATTAGAATCATAATTGCAACTTCTCTTATTGCAAAACAATTTGGCGGTAAATTTGAAAAGGTGAAAGAAATTAAAGAACTTAATAATTATACTCCAAAAGACAAAAAAATTCCTTTCTATATAGATAGTGAACATTTTGGTGAAGAATTAATAGGTATTAGATATGAAAAAATTTGGAAATCGTCTCCACAGCCAATTTCAAATCCTGAAAATGCCTTCAGAGTTATTTCTGCTAATTTTGTCACTACAGATGAAGGCACTGGAATTGTTCATGCTGCTCCAACTTTTGGTGCTGATGATGCTAAAGCGGCAAAACAAGCTGTTCCAGAAATACCCCCATTGTTAGTTCTTGATGAAAAGGATCAACATGTCCCTTTAGTTGATCTTAATGGAAAATTCAGGAAAGAATTAGGAAGTCTCGGAGGAAAATATGTAAAAAACGAATATTATGAAAAAAATCAAATCCCTGAATATTCTGTGGATGTTGAAATAGCAATTAAACTTAAAAAAGAAAATCTTGCATTTAAAGTTGAAAAGCATGTGCACTCATATCCTAATTGTTGGAGAACAGATAAACCTTTACTATACTATCCTTTAAATTCTTGGTTTATCAAAGTAAGTGATGTTAGAAAAAGAATGGTTGACTTAAATAATAAAATTAATTGGAAACCAGAATCAACTGGAGAAGGACGTTTTGGAAATTGGGTTTCTAATGCAAATGACTGGAATCTTTCTAGGTCAAGATTCTGGGGCATTCCTCTTCCTATATGGTGTTCTGAAGACAGATCAATTATTAAAGTAATTGGCTCTGTTAAAGAATTAATAAACGAGATTTTACTTTCAGTAAATTCTGGATTTGCAAAGGAGAACCCTTTTGAAGGGTTTATTATAGATGAGATGAGTGATGAAAATTATAAAAAAATTGATCTTCATAAAAACGTTGTTGATTCAATTATTTTAGTAAGTGATGATAAAAAAACCCCTCTTTATCGTGAAAATGATTTGATTGATGTTTGGTTTGATTCAGGCTCAATGCCATATGCCCAATGGCATTATCCTTTTGAAAACAAAGAAAAAATAGATGACAAAATAGCTTTTCCAGCTGACTATATCGCTGAAGGGGTTGACCAAACAAGAGGATGGTTTTACACTTTACACACAATTAGTACAATTGTCTTTAACAACCTTTCTTACAAAAATGTTATTTCAAATGGTTTAGTTTTAGATAAGAAAGGGCACAAAATGTCAAAAAGACTTGGGAACGCTGTTGACCCTTTTGATACTATAAATAATTTTGGTCCAGATGCTACTCGCTGGTATATGATTTCTAATTCAAATCCATGGGACAATTTAAAATTTGATATAAATGGGATTGCTGAAGTTCAAAGAAAATTTTTTGGAACTCTTTACAATACATATTCGTTTTTCAGTTTATATGCAAATATTGATGGGTTTTCTCCAGATGAAAAACAAATCTTGATTACAAAAAGAGACGAGCTAGACAATTGGATATTATCTGAACTTAATACTTTAATTAAAGATGTTGAAAATTCATATGAAAATTATGAGCCTACTAAAGCAGCTCGATTTATTTCTGACTTTGTGCAAGAAAAATTAAGTAATTGGTATGTCAGATTAAGTCGGAGAAAATTTTGGAAAGGGGCATATGGTAATGAAAAATTGGCCGCTTATCAAACTCTCTATGAATGTTTAATAACACTTACAAAATTAGCCGCTCCGATTGCGCCGTTTTATATGGATCATCTCTATATTGATTTAACAAAGTCTTCAAAAGAAAAATTGCCTATTTCAGTCCACTTAACAGATTTTCCTGTTGCCAATGAATCTCTAATTAATCTAGCCCTTCAAAAGAGAATTAACTCAGCTAGGACTATTTCATCATTAGCACTTTCTCTTCGAAAAAAAGAACAAATTAAAGTTCGTCAGCCTCTCCGCAAGTTACTTGTTCCTGTAAAATCAAAAAAAGAAATCACAACCATTAAGTTAATTGAAGACCAATTAAAGTCTGAAATCAATGTAAAAGAAATTGAAATTCTTGATAATACTAGCGCTCTTTTGATTAAAGAAATTCGTCCTAATTATAAAATTCTTGGACCTAAATTTGGAAAAGAACTAAAAAATATTGGAAAAGCAATTCAAAAAATGTCTTCAAAGCAAATACAATTACTTGAAGATACTGGAGAATTTGAATTAATAATTAATAAAAAAAGCATTAAATTAGCTCGGCCTGATGTTGAAATTAGTTCCAAAGATATAGAAGGTTGGTTAGTTGCTTACGGTGATGGACATACTGTAGCTTTAGACATTAGGCTAGATAATAATTTGATTGAAGAAGGAATTGCTAGAGAGTTTGTAAATAGAGTTCAAAATCAAAGAAAAGATATAGGGCTAGAAGTAATAGATAAAATTGAAATTGTTATAGAAAACGATTCCGTTTTATATAATGTAATTAAAACCTATAAAGATTACATAAAAAATGAAACACTTGCAAGTTCAATTAAGTTTGCTGATATTGTAGATGGGGGAATTAAGTTGAGTTTTGATAAAATAAATTCTCGAGTTTTTATTAAAAAAATAAACGAATGAAAACATCTAAAAATAAATATTCTGATAAAGATTTAGAAAATTTTAAAAAAGTAATTGAAGAAAAGATTGTCAAGGCCAAAGCTGATTTAGGCTTGCTTAAAAGCTCTTATATGAATGATGGGAATAATGGAACAGAAGACACTTCTCCTACATTCAAAGCTTTTGAAGAGGGGTCTGAGACTATGTCTAAAGAGGCAAATACACAGCTTGCCCTTAGACAAGAAAAGTTTATTCGTGATTTGAAAAATGCTTTAGTGCGAATAGAAAACAAAACATATGGTGTCTGTCGGATAACTGGAAAATTAATAAATAAAAAACGTTTATTTTTAGTTCCTCATGCTACTCTTAGCATTGAGGCAAAAAACATGCAAAAGTGATATTTTGTTTTTCATAATAATTATCACAAACAGAATCTTTCAAAAAGTAATTTAACCCTTTTTATAAGTAAATGAATTTCCCACTTCTAAATAATAATAGACTTATTCACGGTTTTATTATAGTGATAATAATCATCTTGATTGATCAATCGACAAAATTTTATATAAAATTAAATTATCCTCTTACTATTTTCTCTGATCAGGCCATACTTGATTGGGGGTTTTTCAAAATTCTTTTTGTCGAAAATAAAGGAATGGCTATGGGGGCGAAACTTAACGATATTATCCCTTTTCTTACTGAAAAATCAGCAAAATTATTTCTAACCGTTTTTCGTCTAATTGCAATTCTATTTATTGGTTTTTGGATGAGGAATATTTATATAAATAAAAGTTCTATTTATTTGCGTTGGTCATTATGTTTAATTTTGGCTGGAGCAATTGGTAACATTATTGACTCTGTGTTTTATGGTGTAATATTTGATCATAGTTATCAGCAAATCTCTACATTTTTACCAAGTAAAGGTTATGCCCCAATATTTTATGGAAATGTAGTTGACATGATTCAATTTCCATTAATTGAATGGACTTGGCCAGGATGGATGCCTTTTATCGGTGGAAAGAATTATCTTTTCTTTCAATACATCTTTAATATTGCTGATTCAGCTATAAGCATTGGAGTAGCAATATTAATTTTTTTTAACAAAAATATATTTTCTAAAAATCAAAAGTAGCGTTAGGTGTCACAACATAATTTAAAGATATATCATGTTTAGAGATATCAGATATTTTATTAACTGCATTAAAAAAACATACTCCAACTTTTATAGTTTCTGGTCTACAATTGGCTAAAAGTTTATCATAAAACCCCTTACCATATCCAACTCTATGACCCTTTAGATCAAAAGCATACAATGGAACAAATACTACTTCAATTTTTCTATTTATCAACAAAACTCCATTTTGAGGTTCAGGAATTCCAAAATCATTAGTTTTTATAATGGTGTTTTCGTCCAATAAAATATTATCTAAAGTATTTTTTTTGTTTATCTTAGGAATAATGATTTTCTTATTCTTGCCCATCAACAAAGAGAGCAAAGGCTCAGTGTCAACTTCATTTTTCTGTTTTATACTTAAAAATATATGATAAAAATTTTTTTTCCAAATTGGAATCTCTAAACATTTATTTGCTATTTGCAGGCTCAATTCTTTAATATTATTAGAGGATAAAGCATTTCGTTTAAGCTGATATTTTTTTCTTATATTTTTTTTAAAATTTTGCATTGAACGATTATATATTTAAAATTTAGAACTTATTTTATAAAAAGAAAAACCAACCTAATTTAATGAAAGTTTCTGCTCTCAACATACAAATAAAAACATTGCCAGATAACCCAGGGATATATAAATTTTTAAACAAGAATAATCAAATTATTTATATAGGAAAGGCGAAAAACATAAAAAAAAGGGTGGCATCATATTTTAATAGGGTTCATACTCATTATAAAACAAAATTGCTTGTTAAACAAATTGTAAGTATTGAAAATATTGTTGTTGAAACTGAAACGGATGCTTTACTTCTAGAAAATACACTTATAAAAAAATTTAAACCCAAATACAATATTCATTTAAAAGACGATAAAACATATCCATGGATTTGTATAAAAAAGAATCCTGCTCCAAAAATATTTTATACAAGAAGTCCCACAAAAAATGATGATGAATATTTTGGTCCCTTTACCAGTGTTAAAAGCGTTAAGCTCTTAATCAAATTAATAAAAGATTTATACCCCTTTTTAAATCATGAACTAATTCATCTGTTAAAAAAAGAAAAAACAAAGATAAGTTCAAAGCAAATTGAAATGGACATAGATTCAATAAAATTTATTATTAATGGAAATTTTAAAAATTCAATAGATGATTTTAAAAGTCAAATGAAAACTTATTCTGATTCCATGGAATTTGAAAAAGCTCAAGAAATAAAGGAAAAACTTGAAATTTTATATAATTATCAGGCTAAGTCAACAATTGTAAATCCTAAAATTTCTGATATAGATATTTTTTCAATTTGCTCAGATGATGCCTTTGCTTATGTAAATTTTATGCAAATCGCCTTTGGCTCTATAACTAGCTCTTATAATATAGAGCTTAAAAAAACTTTGAATGAATCTAATAAAGAAATTCTAAGACTTTCAATAATTGAATTAAGGAAGAGATTTAAGTCTAAATCTATCAAGCTTATTCTCCCATTTTATATTAATCTTGGAGGAAATATTAAAACTATAATTCCAAAAATTGGAGAAAAAAGAAAACTACTTGATCTGTCTTTAAAAAATGCCAAAGCATATAGGGTTGAAAGATTTAAACAAACGAAAATTCTGGATCCAGAAAGGCATGCTATAAGAATCCTCTCGCAAATGAAATTAGATTTAAAATTGAGTCAAGATCCTTATCATATAGAATGCTTTGATATCTCTAATATTAATGGGGCTAATGCTGTTGCTGCTTGTGTTGTTTTTAATAATATTAAACCACAAAAAAAAGAATACCGATGTTTTAATATAAAATCTGTACGGGGAATTAATGATTTTGCCTCAATACAGGAGGTGGTTTTTAGAAGATACACCCGCATCTTAAATGAGAAAAGATCTCTGCCACAATTAATAATTGTTGACGGAGGAAAAGGACAGCTATCATCTGCCATGAAAAGTATTGACAAATTAGGTTTAAGGGATAAAATCGCTGTAATTGGTATTGCAAAAAGATTAGAAGAAATTTATTATCCTGGGGATTCTATTCCTTTATATCTTGATAAAAGGTCAGAGACTTTAAAGGTTATTCAGCGTTTGCGAAATGAAGCTCATAGGTTTGGATTAAATTTTCATAGATCAAAGAGAAGTAAGGCTGCTTTATCTTCTGTTTTAGATGATATTGAAGGAATTGGGCCAAAAACTCGCATTAAACTTATAAAAAAATTCAAGTCTTTTAAGAACATTAAGAATGCAACTAAGAACGAAATAACAGAAATAATAGGGGTTTCCAAGGCAACAAATCTAATTAAAAAAATACATCAAACATTAACAAATAAAAAAACTATCATTTAACATTATATTTGATGAAAATGCAATTTAAATTTATCTGTTTTAAGATTTCAAGAATATTTATGTTTTCATGTTTGTTCTTTGGATTAGACATCTGTGGACAAATAGTTGAAGATACTATGGTTCTAAAAAAGCCAATTTCATCAAAAAGTGCTTTTAAAGATGGAGAATGGCTTCAATTTAGAATTCACTATGGAATCTTTAATGCAAGTTACGCATCTGTAACTCTTAAAGCTGATACTATTAAAGGGACTCCAGTTATTCATGCAAAAGGATATGGAAAATCTACTGGTTTACTTCGCTTTTTCTTTCGTGTAGAAGACCATTATGATACATTCTTTGACACTAAATTTACTCAGCCTTTAAAATTTATTAGAAATATTGATGAAGGGGGGTATACAAAAAATTTAACTATTGAATTTGACCAACAAAATCATTTGGCATTTGTAAATGATATAAAAAATAAAGAAAAGTCATTTTATTCAATTAAGGAAAACACACAAGATTTATTATCTACATTCTATTATTTAAGAAATTATTATCCATCAAAAAATTTTTTGAACCAAACTTTTAAGGTAAATATGTTTTTTGATAAAGAAAATTATGAGTTTAATCTCAAATATTTAGGTGTTGAAAATTTGGAAACAAAATTTGGGAAAATAGAATGCATGAAATTAATTCCTGTAGTTCAAAAGGGGCGAGTTTTTAGAGAAGATGAGGGGATAGTTCTATGGGTATCCAATGATCGTAACAGAATTCCTATAAGGATGCAGGCCAATTTAGTAATTGGATCTATAAAATGTGATCTAGAAAATTTTAAAAATATTAAACATCCATTTAAAGTTAAAGTGAATTAAAGGATAATCTTTTAATAACTTTAATAATGAATTTAATTTTTTCAATTCATTTTTAAGAACTTTGAAAAAAAAGTATTTGAATTATAGTAAATCATTTAAAGTTTTCTCCATATTAATTCTGCTTATGGGATGCCAATTTAATGAAAGTTCAAATTATGTTTCATCCGATATTGATAATGTTAAGCTAATTCCAAATTTCCGTTATGGATATGACTTAAACAACTTTCATATAAAGACAAAAAAAATTAAACGTGGTGATACATTTGGAAGCATCATGGAAAAGGAGGGGATTGATTATCCAGATGTTCATGATATTTTAGAGAAAACAAAAAAACAAGTCAACACACGTAAATTAAAAATTGGAAAATCATATACTTTGCTTTATTCAAACGATTCTCTGTCTGTCCCTTATGCCATTATTTATGAGCCAGACTTAGCAACATACTGGAGAATTCAGCTGCGTGATAGCATTTTTGGAGAAACAATCAAAAAATCTATAAGAATTGTAACACTTGAAGCAGCAGGAGTTATAAACAGTTCATTATATGAAACAATGCTAGAAAATGGTCTAAATGAGCAATTAACATATTACTTATCAGACGTATATGCATGGACTATCGATTTTTTTAGACTTCAAAAAGGCAACAGATTTAAGGTTATATATACCGAAAAATTTGTAGATGACTCCATTTCTTTAGGCATTGAAAAAATAAAAGCAGCTTATTTTGAGCATAACAATAGAGGTCTTTATGCTTTTGAGTTTGAAACAGATACCAAAAAAGGAATTATCGACTATTTTGATGAAAACGCAAATAATCTTAGAAGGGCTTTTTTAAAAGCCCCTGTTAAATATAGCAGAATTTCTTCACGATATAATCTTAAACGGCGAATTGCATATTATGGTAATAGGGTTAGACCACATAAAGGCACAGACTTTGCCGCTAGTGTTGGGACACCCATTATGGCGACTGCTAATGGTAAAGTTATTAAATCTTCATACTCAAAAGCGAATGGCAATTATGTTACAATCAAACATAATAATACTTATAAAACCCAATATTTACATATGAAAAAAAGAAAGGTTAAGCGTGGGCAAAATGTAAAACAAGGAGATGTGATTGGATGGGTAGGAATGACAGGTTATACATCTGGGCCACATGTATGCTATAGGTTCTGGAAAAATGGAAGACAAGTAGATCCTTTTAGACAAAAACTGCCGCAAGCAAAACCAATTTCTAACAAACTAAAAAAACAATACTTATCTTTGATGGAGCCTCTAAAATTAGATCTTGATTGTGTGCCGTTTGAGCCAGAATTTTTAAATAGTTTGACTAATGTAGATGAACAAACTAAGAATAATGAAACTACCAAATAATAACCCTCTAAAATTAAAATCCTGGAAAACACTAATGCGTCATTTTGACGAAATTAAAATGACTTCTATTGAAACCCATTTCACGAATGATCCAGATAGAGCTAAAAGAATGAGTTTAAAATGGGAGGATTTTTTTATTGATTATTCTAAAAACAGATTAAACTCAAAAACAATTTTGCTCATGTGTGAGTTTGCAAAAGAAGCTGGTCTTGAAAAAGCAATCAACGCATACTTTGAAGGAGAAAAAATTAATCAAACTGAAAATAGAGCTGTTTTACATACTGCGCTAAGAAATTTTTCTATGGATTCATTACTTATAGATAATAAAAATATCATTCCGGAAATTCATGCAGTTAGAAAAAAAATGAAGCTTTTTTCGAATAAGATTATCTCTGGAGAATGGAAGGGCTTTACAGGGAAAAGTATTACCCATATAGTAAATGTTGGAATTGGCGGATCCGACCTAGGTCCTTTAATGGTAACTGAGGCATTAGAGTTTTACAAAAATCATCTCACTACATTTTTTATCTCTAATGTAGATGGAGATCATGTAAATGAGGTTCTTAAAAAATGTCCTATAGAAACAACTCTATTTCTGATTGTTTCTAAATCATTTAATACCCAAGAAACTATAACAAATGCCAAAACTATTAAAAAATGGTTTTTGAGTAATTCTTCTGAGGTAAGTTTATCAAAACATTTTATAGCCATATCCTCTAACACGCAAAAGATTAAAGAATATGGGCTTACAAAAGAAAATGTTTTTTTAATGAAAAACTGGACTGGCGGAAGATTTTCCTTATGGAGTTCAGCTGGATTAAGCATCTGTCTTTCAATCGGATATGAAAATTTTGAAAAATTGTTGAAAGGTGCAGAGGCTATGGATATTCACTTTAAAAAAACTCCCTTTGAAAAAAACATGCCTTTGATTCTTAGTTTTATAGGGGTCTGGTACAACAACTTTTATAATGCTGAAACTGAAGTAATAATTCCTTATACACAATACCTGAGAAGTTTTCCAAATTACCTCCAACAAGCTTCAATGGAGAGTAATGGTAAAAGTGTTGATCGAAATGGAGAAAATGTAACCTATCAAACTGGCACGATAATATGGGGCTCTACAGGAACAAATGCCCAACATGCGTTCTTTCAATTAATTCATCAGGGGACAAGGCTTATTCCAGCTGATTTTATTGGTTTCAAAAATTCACTTTATAAAGAAAAAGAACACCAAGATCAATTAATAGCAAACTTTTTTGCACAGACTGAAGCGCTTATGAAAGGCAAAAAGAAATCTGAAGTTATACGTGAACTTGAATTAGCTAATTATTCTTCAAAATCAATAGACAGGTTATTGCCTTTTAAAATTTTTAAAGGCAATTGTCCTACGAACTCAATTCTTATCAAAGAGCTTACTCCTTATAATCTTGGGGCATTAATTTCACTATATGAATCCAAAATTTTTACTCAGGGAATTCTTTGGAATATTTTTAGTTATGACCAATGGGGTGTAGAGTTAGGTAAAGAGTTGGCAAATAAAATCTTGATAACTATAAATTCTCGCTCAAATAACATTCAGAACAAATCTACAGAACAATTAATTAACCTTTATAGATTTTAATAAAATAAATCTATTTATTGGTTAAACCTATAACTCTCTAAATTCTAGGTAGGATTTTTATCAAAAGAAATTGATTTTATTAATAATTGAAGTTCAGATCTATCATTATAATCATTTTTTATTAGGTTCGCCAAAATAGAAAAATCATTTTTTGATTTAATTTCACTTAAATATTCTGCCATATTAAACCCAATTCCTGAAAAAGAGGTTCCAGATTTATCTATAATTTCTAATTTGAGATGATTATTCTCTTTACCCACTTTTCTAGTGCCTCCATTATCTAAACAATTGTTAACACAAAAAACAGGTTCTCTATTATATGGTCCAAATGGTCTCATTTGATTTATAATTCTGAATGTAGTACTTGTTAATTTATCTAAAGTGATTTCAAGGTCATATGTTAAACTTGGGATAAGTTGATGTGATAAGATTTTTTTAGAAACCGCAGACTCAAAAGCAATTTTAAATTCGGTAAATTTTTCAGGTTCTATTTTTAATCCTGCGGCATATTTATGTCCTCCATATTGTATCAAATATTTAGAACAAGAAGATAGTGCTTCGTAGATATTGAAGCCTTTTACTGATCTTGCTGATCCAACAATAAATTCCCCTTCCTTAGTAAATACTATAGTTGGTCTATAATGAAATTCCATTAATCTTGAAGCAACAATCCCTATAACACCCTTGTGCCAGTCAGGTCTATAAACAACAGTTGTTTTTGCTTCAACACTTCCAATTAACTCTATTTGCTCTAAAGCTTCTTTAGTTATTCTTTCATCAATCATTTTTCTTTCACTATTAAATAATTCAATAGTTCTAGATTTTGAAATTGCCTCTTGATCAAAAGTCGAGACCAAAAGATCAACAGCATACATGCCATGTTTCATTCTTCCAGCAGCATTAATCCTTGGTGCAATTTTATAAATCAAATCATAAATATTAAGCTTTTTATATTGATTGTTTATTAAATGTTTTAATCCTATTCTGATATCTGAATTTAATCTTTTTAAACCAAGAAATGTTAATACTCTATTTTCTCCAGTAATGGGAACAATATCTGCAGCAATTGCAATTGCAACCAAATCCAGATATGCTTTTATGTTATCAAATGAATTTCCTTTTTTTTGTTCAAAAGCTTGAATTACTTTAAATCCAATTCCACAAGCACATAATTCTTTATAAGGATACGAACAATCTTCTTGTTTTGGATTTAAAATTGATACTGCATTTGGTAAAACTTTTCCTGGTATATGATGATCACAAATGATTGTGTCGATTCCATAAGAATTAGCCAACTCAATTTCTTTTATCGCTTTAATTCCACAATCAATAATTATAATTAAGGAAACTTTTTTTTCTTTAGCTGCATTTATCCCTGTTACTGATACACCATATCCTTCCTTATATCTGTCTGGTATATAAGGAATAACTATTCCCCCTTGTTTTTTTAAAAAAGAATAAAGCAGAGCAACAGAAGTAGTTCCATCTACATCATAATCACCATAAATCATTATTGTTTCTTTATTTTCTATTGAAAAAATAATTTTATCTATTGCTTTTTTCATTCCTTTCATTAAAAATGGATCAATCAAATCTTTTAATTCAGGTCTAAAAAATTCTCTTGCTTCTGAAAATAATTCAATTCCTCTTTGGACTAATAATTGAGCTATAAGTTTAGGTACATTTAATTCGTTTTGCAAATTTTTAGATTTGACTAAATCAGGAGCTTCAATTTTTTTCCAATTTTTTTTAATCATGTCTTTTTTGCAGGAGGTGAAATTACAATTACAAATTCCCCCTTAGGTAAGTTTTTATTATAATAATTAATTGATTCTTTTATTGACCCTCTAAATTGATTTTCAAATTTTTTTGTAAGCTCCCTAACAATACTTATTTTTCGATCATTACCAAAAATGACTAAAAGCTGATTAAGTGTTTTAATAATTCTATATGGTGATTCATAAATTATTATTGTTCTTTTCTCTTCTGACAAATTTTCTAATCTGGATTTTCTGCCCTTTTTATGAGGTAAAAATCCTTCAAAAATAAAACGATCAGAAGAAAACCCGCTTTGTACAAGAGCAGGAATTAATGCAGTAGGGCCTGGAAGGCAATAAACATTAATTCCTCTTGATATAGACTCCCGAATCAATAAAAATCCAGGGTCTGAAATACTAGGAGTCCCCGCGTCAGAAATAAGGGCAATTGTATTGCCGCTTTTTAATTTTTTGATGATTGATTCTAATTTAGAATGTTCATTATAGCTATGAAAGCTTTCAACCCTTGTTTTAATTGAATATTTGTTTAATAGTTTCTTACTTGTTCTAGTGTCTTCCGCTAAAATTAAGTCAACATTATTTAAAACATCAACTGCCCTGTATGTTATATCTAATAAATTACCAATAGGTGTCGGCACTATATACAAAGTCATTATAAAATTTGATGTTTATTTTATTCAAATTGTTTTTTTACTAATTCATAAAACCTCTTAGCTATAGAGGGGTTTTTGCCCCATAAATTATTTTTGTATTGTATTTTTTTTTCTATGAAATCACGTGCAGATTCCCAGTCTTTAAAATTAAAAATCTCTCTAATAGCTTTGTTGTAAATTTTAGGTTTATTGTCAAATAATTTTTGAATAAAGGCTGATTTATCATTTAAATCAATCTTTAATTTCTCAGAAAAGTGATCATTTAATTTTTTATGCTTTAAATTTCTTTTATAAATAATCTCTTCATTTTTTTTGCCTTTTGAAGCCTGTATATCTTCTTCAAATAAATTACTTTGTAAATTATTTTCAGGCATTTCAGGTATCATTTCTTTAATTGTTTCAATTAATGGAGTAATTGCTTGCTTATTATTTTGAATGTTTCCAGACTGATCTTTAGGAATAAAAGAAAGTTTATTTACATCTAATTGGGCTTTAAGCTCTGATTCTTTTTGCAAAAAATCATCTTTAGCTAAATTTTTAAGTAAGAGCGCCTTTTCAAAAAGAGCTAAAGATAATTCATCTAAATCATGAGAAGACTGATAATTTTTCAGCTTTGAAATTTGTTTTGCCAATGAAATAATTTCTAAAAATAATGATTCTCTGATATCCATTCTATTATAGCTTTATCAAAATTATCTAATACAAAATTGTTTACTTTGAAATTTACAAAATGTTTTTAGATAATTCTGATTTTTTTAAGCTTATGAAAAAGAGTTGCGAAAAGTGAAATTATGATATGCTAAATTCTGGATCTCTTTAAAATCAAGAAGATAAACTCTCTATAAATCTTGTGGTATAATTCCCTTTAATAAAATCAGGATTATCCATTAAATTTCTATGAAAAGGGATTGTTGTTTTTATTCCTTCTATAAGAAATTCATCTAGAGCTCTTTTCATTTTGTTAATAGCTTCTTCACGGCTTTGAGCTGTTGTTATAAGTTTAGCAATCATAGAGTCATAAAAGGGAGGGATGATATACCCACTGTAAACATGTGTGTCAACCCTAACTCCATGGCCCCCAGGAAAATGAAGTGTTTGAATTTGGCCAGGACATGGACGAAAATCATTGTCTGGATCTTCAGCATTTATTCTACATTCAATTGAATGCATTTTTGGTAAATAGCTTTTTCCGCTTATATGAATTCCAGCTGCAACTTTAATTTGCTCTCGAATAAGGTCAAAATCAATTACTTGTTCTGTTATTGGATGCTCTACCTGTATCCGTGTATTCATCTCCATAAAATAATAGTTCCTTTTATTATCAACTAGGAATTCAATAGTTCCTGCCCCCTCATATTTAATAAACTTTGCTGCTTTAATAGCAGATTTTCCCATTGATTTCCTCAATTCCTCAGTCATAAATGGTGAGGGAGTTTCTTCAATTAATTTTTGATGTCTTCTTTGAATTGAACAATCTCTCTCTGATAAATGACAAGCTTTTCCATATGAATCTCCAACAATTTGAATTTCTATATGCCTTGGATTCTGAATTAATTTCTCCATATACATTTCATCATTTCCAAAGGAAGTTAGTGATTCAGCCTTTGCGCTATCCCACGCTTTTTCAATTTCATCGGGGCCCCAAATTGCACGCATTCCTTTTCCTCCACCACCTGCAGTTGCTTTAATCATAATTGGGTATCCAATTTTTTTTGCTGTTTTTTTAGCTTCTTCTAATGATTCTAATAGCCCTTCTGATCCAGGAATCGTTGGGACTCCTGCAGATTTCATCGTTGCTATTGCAGAAGCCTTGTCTCCCATTTTATTAATCATTTCAGAAGAGGCTCCAATAAATTTTATATTGTGTTCTTCACAAAGTTTGGAGAATTTTGAGCTTTCTGATAGAAACCCATATCCTGGGTGTATAGCATCCGCATTAGTTATTTCTGCTGCTGCGATAATATTTGCCGTTTTCAAATATGACTCATTACTCGGAGCAGGCCCAACACATACTGCCTCATCTGCAAAACGCACATGGAGACTTTCACTATCTGCAGTTGAATAAATAGCAACTGTTTTAATGCCCATCTCTTTACATGTGCGAATAATTCGCATTGCAATTTCACCTCTATTGGCTATAAGAATTTTTTTAAACATCAATAAAAATTATGAAGGATCAACTAAAAATAGTGGTTGATCAAATTCAACTGGAGTTTCATCGTCAACTAAAATTTTAATGATTTTACAATCAATTTCACACTCAATTTCATTAAACAACTTCATTGCCTCAATAACACATAGTGGATCTCCTTTTTTTACTTCAGATCCTTTTTCTACAAAGTTAGGCTTATCGGGGGAAGGTTTTCTATAAAAAGTGCCGATTATTGGAGACTTAATAATAATATGTTTTTTATTTTGATTCTCTAGAGCCTGAGTGTTTTTTTCTTCTATTTTTAAATCAGAATCAATATTTTCCAGGATTGGCTCAGATATAAAATTAGATGTTTTAACAGTCGAGCTAATTTCTTTAGATTGTCTATTAGCGTTAGTTCTAATTATTATTTTGAAATCTTTCTTTTCAATCTCAACCTCATCTACTCCTGATTTTGTA